>Ga0256914_1003667_pt1 | contig 11982 bp, 10 predicted proteins | sample HulkmetaG_FD_191571 | JGI IMG/M metagenome (GOLD analysis project Ga0256914, IMG submission 191571) | Hydrothermal chimney microbial communities from Main Endeavour vent field at the Juan de Fuca Ridge, Pacific Ocean - Hulk | ecosystem: Environmental > Aquatic > Marine > Hydrothermal vents ...
GGGTTGCTCTTTTCCCATAAAATAACCCAGGACTCCCAATGCTCCAGCAAGGGTGCCACATGTGCCTCCTGTGCTACCAATACCTCCACCAAATGGCGAGAGGGCTCTTGTTACGTCCGAGGCCTTAATCCCATATTTTTCTACAACTGCAGAAAATACAGCTTGGCTTCAGTGAAAGCCTTCTTTAAATAGAAGTTGTGCCTTTTGTGTCGTAGTAGAGCTTTTCATGAAACCTCCTTGGAATTTCAGTTAAAATCTAATAGCCTCCTTTCATTAATACAAGTTACTTTTAGACTAGGTGAAATGACGTGACGTATATGAACAGTAACTATAATGGATGTAAAAAATTTTTGACTTTGGTGTTGCTTGTTTTTTCATCTATGATCTATGGCTGTTCGATGTTTCAAGGTGGGCAGGTTGCCATAGTCCCCCCTATTAAAAGGAGCGATTCTTTCTTACATGATCTTATTAGGAGGGGCATACAACTTGACTCCGTCTCTATTGAGGGACGCCTGAGCTTGACTATAAATGGCAAGGACCATCCTTCTGTAAAGATAAGGGCATGGTTGGTTTCAAAAAGTGAAGGATCTTTCGTCAGGATAAAGGGGCTTGCCCCTCTTGGTGTTACTGTTTTTGATCTTCTTGCTAAAAAGGATAGGGCATGGATCTATTTGCCAAGATCTGGAAAAGTGTATAAAGGCAACCGTTTTTTTACCAGTTACGGAAGCATGGATGTAGTGACAGCCGTAAAGGTTATTGAAATGATTATAAATCCATGGTCTCCTGCCAGATACTGTGATTTAAAGCAAACCAGATGCATTCCAGATACATTGCCCCTTCATTGTTTCAAGGCCAAATTTTTTGACATGCTCGTGACCTTCGAATATCTGGACGACCTTTCTCCCCGTAGGTTTTATTCCAAGGGTTTTCAAGTATCTTTTGAAATGGAAGGTGGCTCTGGCTATCCTAAAAAGGTTGAATTTTATCTTGATAAAGCCAATATCAAAGGAGAGCTTATTGTATCCAAGGCCAGTTTTTCTCCAGTTTATGCAGATGGCCCTTTATTTGATGAATTTTTTTTCTTGCAGATGCTTAAGAGGGTGAAAAGGCCTTAACTAGACTAGTTTTGCTCTAAGAAGTCCTCTTAGGGAGTTGCCAACAAGTATCCTTTTTGCACTTGCAAGGTCTGAAGGAGTTAGGATGGCCTCTCGGGCCGCTTGGCAGTCGAGAAGATATTGCCTCAATGTCCCTGGCAGAAGTCCACAGTTTAGAGCAGGTGTTTTGAGAATTCCTCTGCCATTGTCTATAAAAAGATTTGTTATAGTTCCTTGTGTAAGCTCTCCTTGTTCATTTAAAAAAATGGTCTCAAAGAGTCCCATTTTTCCAAGTCGTTTTCGTTCATGCTCAAAGAGTCTTCTTTTACTTGTTTTGTGATATAAAAAGATATCGGAACTTTTAACCCTATATTGTGAGATGTCGATTTTAACAGGCAATTCAGGCGGTGCTGTAAGTTTTTGGCTGTGTATATAAAGTTTACCATCGCTTTCAAGTATGATGCGAATTTTTCGCTGTTTTCGTCCTTGTTTGGTAAGATTTTGCCCTACTCGATAGAGTTTTTCTTCCAGCTCTTTTTGGTCAAACGGAATGTTGAAGTACTTGGCGGATCTTGACATCCTTGCAATATGATATGTTAACAGGCCAAATTCCCCGCTGTCTTCTAAGGCGTTTTGGGCTTTCCAGGCCAAGGTCTCGATAAGGGAAAATTTTTTCTTTATTTTCATTGTCACTGGATTTTCTCAGTGAGAAACCGAGCTTTTAGTACAGTCTCATTGTATTCCTCTTCCGGTGAAGAACCAATGGTTATACCAGCACCTATTCCAATTTCTCCAACATTTTTATTAATGGTGAGGGTGCGTATTGCCACATTAAATATGGCACTGTTATCTGGGCAGATGTATCCAATAGCTCCTGTGTATATATTACGAGGTGATTTTTCCAGTTCTGCAATTATTTCCATGGATCTTATTTTGGGTGCGCCTGTTATGGAGCCGCAAGGGAAAATGGATTTCAAAATTTCAGACCACGACGTGTTTTGGGTAAGCCTTCCCTGAATTGTTGAGGTCATCTGAAAAAGAGTTTTGTAACTTTCGATACAAAAGAGTTCAGGTACTTGCACGGTGCCTATCTGGCATACTCTGCCAAGATCGTTTCTTAAAAGATCCACTATCATCACATTTTCCGCCCGGTTTTTTTCATCGTTTTTGAGCATAGAGGCCAATTTTCGGTCTTCCTTTTGGGTTTTGCCTCTTGGAGCAGTACCCTTCATAGGCTTCGTCCATATCCGGTTTCCATGACGGCCCAAAAAGAGTTCTGGAGAAAGAGAAAGTATTTGGAGGTCTTTAAATGGTCGGATAAAGGCCCTATAGAGTGTCTGTTGCCTTTGTCTTAGCAGGCCAAAAAGCCCAAAAGCGTTGCTGGCAGGGAGGTCAAAAGATCCTCTAATAGTGTAGTTGATCTGGTAGGTGTGACCTGCACGTATGTAGCTGTGAATTTTATCTACATTATAGATAAACTCTTGCTTTGAAGTATTAAGCTTAAGGGATATCTTTTTCAGTTTTTCTTTTGCATCATCATCAAGGTGGAGAGCCTTTAGATAGTCGGCTGGAAGTATTTGAGGTTTTTTGTATAAGCCAAACCATGCCAGGGGAAGAGAAGACTTGATATTAAAGATTAATTTATAGAGCTTTGGAACCATTAGGTAGCCTACTTCATAAGACAACCATCCGGCAGCATAAAGGCCGTTGTTCAATCCCTTTTCTATCTCTTTGAAAAGATTTTTAAGATGGCTGGGTGTAGAAGGGAGATAAAGTGCGAGGGTTCTAACTGGCCTCTCAAATAATAGACATTGGTTAGACCTGCTGCATATTGGAGTTTGGCCATCCCAAAGAAACACGCCTGCGTCCCTGTAAAGCTTTTGTAGGATTTCAGTGTTTAACTTCATTGCAGGTTTTATATTGTCCTACCGCTTTGAAAGATTTTTCGCCACTTTTATCCTAATTTTAACAGTTGACAAGGTGTGAACATATCTTTATTACTTTGTTTGATTGCTAATTCTCTCAAAATGGGCGGTTAACTCAGCGGGAGAGTGCCACCTTCACACGGTGGAAGTCACTGGTTCGATCCCAGTACCGCCCACCATTTCCTTTTCTTCCTGTTGCTTTATTAAGGCAGCTGTTCTAATTTCTTTTGCCATGTCAAAGGCGCGATCCATAATGTTTCAAGGAACGGGGTCTGGTGTAGGGAAATCCATTGTGGCTGCTGCTATGTGTAGGATTCTTGCCAGAAAAGGTGTTAGTGTTGCTCCTTTTAAGGCCCAAAATATGGCTCTAAATTCTTTCGTTACTGCTGATGGAAAGGAAATGGGAAGGGCCCAGGTGTTTCAGGCCCAGGCCTGTGGCCTGATTCCTGATGTCAGGATGAATCCGGTTCTCCTGAAACCTTCGTCAGATTCTAGGAGCCAGGTAATTGTCATGGGAAGCCCATGCGAGCATCTCGGAGCGAGGGACTATTACAGGCGAAGTCAAGAGCATTGGCATGCAGTAAGGCAGGCCTATGATAGCTTAAGCAGCCAGTTTGATGTGATGGTGATAGAAGGTGCAGGTAGTCCTGCTGAAATAAATTTGAGAAACACCGACATAGTCAACATGAGAATGGCAGATTATGCAGGCGCTGCTGTAGTTCTTGTGGCAGATATTGATAGGGGAGGGGTGTTTGCCAGTCTGAAGGGTACCTATGACCTTGTCGGGGACAGATATCGACATCTTATAAAGGCATTTCTAATCAATAAATTCAGGGGAGATGTGAGCTTGCTTGAACCAGGTATAAAGATGTTTTACGATATCGTCCCTGTACCTGTGCTTGGAGTGCTGCCATGGTTCAGAAATATTCATGTAGATGAGGAAGATGGGGTATTTGTTGAGAAAATAGAATCCAAGGGGAAGAACGGAAGTGCTGATTTGAAGGTTGTAATAGCAAGGGTTCCTAGAATAAGTAACTTTACTGATTTTTTCCCTGTTGGTCTCGAACCCGATGTGGAGCTTGTTCTAAGCGATGATCCTGATACCTTATTTGAAGCAGATGTTCTTATCATTCCTGGAACAAAGGCTACCACGTCCGACCTTGAGTTCCTAAAAGGGCTTGGTTGGGAAAAGCGCATTTTGGACTTTGTAAATAATGGAGGAGTAGTGGCTGGAATATGCGGCGGATTTCAAATGCTTGGTATTTCTATCTGGGATGATATCGGGAGCGATGGCAGACCTGGAAAGTATAATGGCTTTGGCCTGTTGCCACTTGAGACTGAAATGGTTATGGAAAAGGCCTTGAGGCAAATTAGTATAGTGGTGGACTGTCCATCCCTTTCAAATGGGCCCATGTTAATCGATGGGTATGAAATTCATATGGGTAGAAGCAGGCTTCAGAGGCACAGTAAGGATATTTGTTCCATCGCCTCTGGAGATAGCGAGATTTTCATTTTTCACAAGAAACTTGGAATTCTTGGGACCTATATTCATGGAATATTTGACAACGATCGGTTCAGACGGGCATTTTTGAACCTTGCAAGGAAAAGAAAAGGCTTGGCCCCAATGCCTGTCTCGATCAATTATGCACGATACCAGCTTGATCAGTTTGATAGATTGGCAGATTGGCTTGAATCAAATTCCAATATAGATGAGCTTTTGAAATTGGTTGATGTTTGAATTCTATCTATTTAAGCCCTTTTCTTTGTTTGTTCTCTATAGCGGTGTCATTGCAGATATTGTTTTGGGAGATAGAGACCGTCCCTGGCATCCAATAAGGATCATGGGTGCGGCCATATCTTTTAGTGAAAAAAGGGCAATGGCCTATGGAGTTAATCCATTAGTATCTGGTATTGCTATGAGCGTTGGGCTTACAATTTCTGTTTATCTTTTAATTTATGTGTTGGTGTTTGCATTAGGATCTGTTTCTTTATTTTTATCTCTTCTTTTTTCTGGCGGATGTATCTATTTCAGTCTGTGTTTGCGGTGCCTTGCAGATGAAGCAACAAAAGTCTTGAATTCCTTATGTAAAGGCGATCTGGCTATAGCTAGATATAGACTTTCGATGCTCGTAAGCAGAGATACGCAGAACATGGACAAAACCAATATATGCCGTTCCCTGATAGAGACAGTATCAGAGAATCTAGTAGATGGCATTTATTCTCCCTTTTTTTATGCAATGCTTGGAGGACCGGCCATGTGCATGGCCTTCAAGATGATCAGCAGCCTAGATTCAATGGTTGGTTATAGGAATACAAGATATGAACAGCTTGGAAAGGCTGCTGCATATATGGATGATGCGGCGAACTATATACCGGCAAGGCTTTCGGCCTTTGTAATTTCTGTGGCCGGTCTGCTGGTAAACGGTAGCTCGCCACTGAAAACTGTTAAGGGACTAATGGCCGATGCACGTCTTCATAAAAGCCCAAATTCAGGCTTTCCTGAGTCTGCTTTCGCATACACCCTTGATGTAAGGCTTGGCGGACCGGTAATGTATGAAGGTGTATTGCACAAATTGCCCTATCTTAACAAGGGGGGGAGGGCTCCGGACACCGAAGATGTAAGACGTTCTATAAGGTTGCTGTATGCAAGTGCTGGACTTTTTTACGCCATTCCTGTGTTTCTGGTGATACTTATATGACAGGGAACAAACACCTGTTTTGGGCCTTTTCCTTTTTTGTCGCCTGTTTTCTTGTTTCCTCCTTTTATTTAGCAAGCCATCGTTCTCTTTGCGAGACTCTTGAGGCAGAATCTGCCCTTATCGCGAAAGCTTTTTACGAAGGTAAGGCAACACTTATTAACCAGTTAAACGGCAAGGAGGACTTGGACAAACCGCCTGGTTTTTACTGGTTGATCTGTAGCCTTTACAATATAAGTCCCAGTTGGGAGGTGGCAGCCCGTCTTCCATCCTTGGGTTCGGTAGCCCTTTTCCTTTTTCTTTTTTGGAAGATCTCTGAACATTTTAATCTAAATAAACACCTAATGTTTTTCTGGGGCTTTATCTTTATGTTTTGTCCAAAGACCTTTTGGATGTCCCAGGTTGCCAGAATGGATATGTTTTTTGGGTTTCTGTGTTTTCTCTCCCTTTGTTTTTTTTTAAAGGCCATCTCAGGTATTGAAAAGGATGAACAGCAGGGGGCACAACAACTTAACAAGGGCCCCATATTGGCCTTGTTTTTATCGTCTGGATTAGCAGTTATGGTAAAGGGTCCTCTAGGAGCGATTCTTATATTTGGCACCATAGTTATATACCTTCTTTTGGACAAAAGGCCTTATCTTATAAAAAAGATTTTTTTTACTCCTCATGTAATCGTCTTTTTTATAGTATGTCTGCCTTGGTATATATATGTCGTCTTCGAGACAGATTTCAGGTTCTTTCACCGGTTTATCCTGGAAGAAAACCTGTCGCGTTTTACCTCCCTATTGCCAGGGGGCTCATTTAAGGAGTTCAATCACTCTCCGCCAACAAGATATCTGGTCTATTTGCTAACAGGTTTTTTCCCTTGGTCTATGCTTATCCCATTTTGGTGCTACAAGTTTATAAAAAGCTGGCATGACCTCCGTTTAGAAACAAGGCTCTTTTTTATATATTTTGGGTTTGTTTTTCTCTTTTTTACAATAGCAACCTCAAAAAGAAGCGATTATATTCTTCCTCTTTATCCGGCTGCCTCTTTTTTGTGCGCAAGTTTCCTTACAAGTGTAGGAAGGGATAAGCTTTTAAGATATAGCATAGGATTCATTGTTTGGTTCTTGTTTACAGTTTCACTTTGTCTTGCTTTGGTCGGTGGATATGTACACTTTGAAGGCTATGTTCCCTTGCTTTCTGTTCTTAAACAAAAGAACAATGTAATAATTACTTTCATTTTATACAACATAAGCGGACAATATCCGTTGTTTGTTCTTCTTTCCCTTGTATTTTTTGTTGGATTGATGATGTATAAAAAGATCAAGGATCAGCAATTTATTGCCTTTTTTGTGGCCTCGGCTGGTCTTTTGTTTCTGGTTATAGGAATTTCTTTCCTTCCGGCAATTTACAGGGGTAAAGATGTGCGGCCCTTCTGTCAAAGAGTGAACAAGATTGTCTGTTCCAGGGCCTTATATTATGCAGGTTTTTGGGATGAAGAATGCACCTTTTATCTGGATAGAGTTGTCGAAAAGTTAGATCTAAATGAAGTGGCTAGAGTAATGGAGGATTCCTCCCAAAAGATTTTTTTTATTGTAGACAAAAAACGCTTAAAGTGGATGAAAAAAAAGGGAATCCGTTTTTTTATCATTGTACGGGAAGCGAATCTAGTTCTTAGACCATTATTTCTTGTGTCTGGCAGACGGGAACCTGGTTAAGCCCTCATAATTTTTTAGTTCATCTTTCCTCTTATCTTGCCGATAACAATAAAAAATGTTTCGCCTTTGAAAGGCCTATGGAAAGTAATCTGTGTAAAAGTGATATTGCGCAGAAGGTTCATGAGATAAGATATTTTCCTGTACCCAACAGCATTGTATTGAGCCTTTTTCGTACCATCACCAAGAAAAATTGTACTTTTGACGAAATAAGCTCGATAGTTGAGCCCGATGCATCGCTGTGTGCCCAGTTGCTCAGAGTGGCCAACAGTGCCTATTTTGGGTTCAGGGGTAAGGTGAAGACGATAGAAAAGGCAGTAATGCTTATTGGAGTTGACGAGGTAAGGAATCTTTCTCTCGCTATCTGTTTGGTAAATCAATTCAAAAACGGGATTCTGGCAAAGGGTTTCGACATCAAGAAATTCTGGGTCCACAATTTGCTTACAGCCTTTTGTGCCCAGGAGATAGGCAAAGATAAGCCTTTTTTCGATAAAGACGAGCTTTATCTTATGGGACTCTTGCATGATATCGGACGCCTTGTAATGGCCCAGCTGATGCCAGACGAATTCAATGTTATTGAGGTAAAGGCCAGAAGGCTTGGTGTGTATCCTTGGACAGTGGAGCAAGAGCTTGGAATAATGCATACAGAGGTCGGTTATCTGCTTGCAAAAAAGTGGGCCCTTTCTGAACAGATGGCACAGGTGTTAGAATTTCATCACCATCCGGCTTTATCCAAGGGCTTTTCACGGGAATGCGCTGTCGTTGCTGTTGCAGCCTATGTTGCCAAAATGGTGGAGGCCTCAAGGGGAGCAGGGCCAGAGCCTAAGTTGCCTGATACAAAGGTTTTTCTTCTCGCTGGCATGGAGCTTAAGCAAATGGATGACTTTTATAACAGGGCACTAGATTTGAAGAATGAAATAGACGACCTTGCAAATATAATAGTAGGACAGTTCTGAAATGACTGATTTCTATAGTTATCAGGAACCGATCAGTATAGATGAGATCAAGGAGAGCATCCTGGATATTGACCATGACAGGCTCATCCATATGCGCACTCTAGGTATTGTGCTTCGTCTTATGGAGGTTCCTTCTAAGGTTGCAAATAAAGAGGAACTCTACTTCCAGATCGTCAAAATAGTTGCTGAAGAGACAGGATGCGAAAACGTCTCCCTTCTTATTTATTCGCCCCAGAAAGAGATATTGGAGCTTGCGGCAGCAATTGGAATTAGCCAGTTGGTGGAGGAGAAATTCAAAGAGTTTGATCGCCAGTTCAACAAGGGGTTGTTTTTCAAGGAAGGTAAAAGCATCGCCTGGGAAGTTTTTGATTCGCAACAGCCTAAATTCATAAGCGACAGCTCCAAAATAGAGATTCCTCTGGTGGAGAACGCCAAACAGGTTCCCAGGTCTTTGGCGTGTTTGCCAATTTCTTCAAAGGGGATTCTAAATCTCAGTTCTTCAAAGACAATACAATTTACAAATAGCCTTAAGAGAAATCTCATCATTGTTGCCCAGGTGATTGCCCATCTGATTCAGGGGTATAAGGAAAAGGATGTCTTGGCAGAGGGACATTTTTATATCCAGAATATTGTGGAGAGCAATAACAGGGCTAAAGACGGCAGTTGTCATGATGTTATGCCAGTCGATTATTTAATGGCTGCAATGGAAAATGCTCCACAAGGGATATGCCTTTTAGCATCGGATGGCGAGTTGATCCATGCTAACGAGTCTCTGTGCAAGTTGCTCCAATGTGATGATAATTTCCTTAGAGAAAAGGGGCTGGGACGTTTTTTCATGGATGCTTCTGTGTTTCTAGATTTTACCAAGGGTGTTAAGGGAGATGTTTTTAAAAAGATATCCCAAGTACGTCTCATCAGGCCAGATGGAACCACCTTTTTGGCAGATCTCTTTTTTCATCCTGTAAAATCAAAAAAAGGTCATAAAAAAGGTGGAATAGTTTTTATTCACGATCTTTCAGATCATCTCCATGATTCTGAACAGAGGATAAGGGAGGAAAAGCTAAGGGCACTTGGTTCTATGGCAGCAGGAATAGCTCACGATTTTAACAATCTTCTTATGGCAATACTTGGTAACGTGGAATTGTTGCAAATGGAGCTTCAAGGGACCAAGTACGAGCAACGGCTCAAAAATATCGAAAACTGTGTAAACGATGGCGCAAAGACTATCAAGAGGATTCAGGCCTTTGTAAAGGGGCGATCTGGCAGGCATTCAACAGTTGAGAAGTCCATTGAGACCGCTGTGGTTATAGACGAGGCAGTCCAGTTTACCAGACCGCTTTGGAAAGATGAATGCGAAAAGAAGGGAATCTACATTACTGTTGAGACAGATCTTGATAGAGAGCTTACTGCAAATATGGCAGCCTACGAATTGAGGGAGGTGTTGATCAATCTGATCATAAATGCCATTGATGCCATGCCCTCGGGAGGTAAAGTCATTATAAGATCTTATAAAAAAGACCAAAACGCAATAATAGAAGTTAGAGATACTGGCACAGGGATAGATGAAGACGTGCTTCCGCACATCTTTGATCCGTATTTTTCTACAAAACAAAGTGGCAGTTCAGGTCTTGGTTTGAGCATAGTTTATGGCCTCGTATCTAACGTAGGTGGTAAGATCGATGTAGAATCCCAGAGAGGCTGTGGAAGCACATTCACCATCTCTTTACCATGTTCGAATATCAAGGGAGAAGAGGCTGAGACACAAGATGAACATGATAAGGTTGAAAGCCTAAGGCTTCGGATCATGGCTATAGACGATGAACCGCAGATAGTTGAGCTGATAGGGTTAATGCTTGGAAGCCTTGGACATCATGTCGAAAGTTTTTCAGATCCAAAGGAGGCGCTCGAAAGGATAAAAGATGAGTTTTTTGATCTGGTGTTAACAGATCTAGGAATGCCTGGAGTCAGCGGATGGGAAATAGCCTCGTCAATCCGTTCCTCCTCTCCCAAGACTTTTGTTGTTATGATGACGGGATGGGGAGCCTCTTTCAAAGAAAAGGATCTTAAGGACAAGGGCATAGATGCCCTTTTGACAAAGCCCTTCAGGTTAAACGATATATTAGAAGTAATATCCAGGCTTTTTGATTAGCGGTTTCAACAGCCTGGTGATTGATCCGGTATCACCAAAGGACATCAACTATTTTTTTCTTCTTTGGCCTCCTTGGTTCCGTTTTCCAGGTTCTGCCATAGCTGGAACAACAGGTCCTTGAGCTGTTCTATTTCTGCTTCACTCAAGTTTTTTACTGCAATATTATGGACTTCGCTTCCCTTTTGCAAAAGCACTTCCTGGAGCTCGCGTCCTTTAGGGGTAAGAAATATATGAAATGCCCTTCTGTCAGAAGGAACTCTCCGTCGTTCTATTAAGCCCGCTTCTTCCAGTCTGTCCAAAGTCCTGACAAGGGTAGGACTTTCTATATAAAGGCGCTGGGCCAATTGGGTCTGGGTCAAGCCTTCTTCTTCAAAAAGCTTGGTCAGTACACAGAATTGTGCTCCTGTCAGATTGAAATTTTCTAATTTGTAATCTAATAATTTCAAAAACGCCTTTACAAGGCGATTGGCAATAAAACCAAGGCAGTTATCCACACTGAACGAGAACCGTGACGCCTCTTTTTTTCTGTCCATTTTTCTTTTTCTCCTATTTGGTTAAAAATTTTATTATTTCCTCTACTACCTCATCGGCAGTCATGTCACTTGAGTCAATAATTTTGGCATCTTTGGCCGGTTTAAGGGGAGCAATCGATCTTTCTGTGTCTGCTTTATCACGTTTTTTGATTTGTTGCAATATAATATCAAATGAAATTATGTTGCCCTGTTCTGCAAGCTGTTTTTGCCGTCTTCTGGCCCTTTCTTCAGGTGAGGCCGTGAGAAATATTTTTAGGTCAGCGTCAGGAAATACGACAGTACCCATATCACGTCCTTCAACAACAGTATCTGTATCTGAGGCGATCTTCTTTTGGAGAAAAGAGAGCTTATCGCGAACGGCCTGTATTCTAGAAACTTGTGATGCCGCTTTGTCTATTTCTGGAGTTCTGATTTGCAGGGATACGTCTTTACCATTAAGAAAGACGCAGCCCTTGCAGAAATCTATGCTAAAGTCTTTGAGCATGTATGAGACCTTATCTTCATCGTCTAAAGGTATACACTGTTTTTTCATAAATAGGGCGCAGGCCCTATACATGGCACCTGTATCCAGGTACAAGAATCCTAACCTCTTAGCTACCTTTTTGCTAATGGTGCTTTTACCAGCACCCGCTGGTCCATCAATGGTGATAATCAATTTATGGCTTTCTCCGTATTGGCAAAAATTCAGCGGTGCAAGAATATACACCTTTTTTAATAAGACTCAAGATAAAAAGGTTAATAATTTAGATCAAAATGTATTAATGGGAAAGAATTGAAAAAAATTTTAAAAGAGATCAGACGATGAAATAAGATTAAGAAAATTTAGAAAATAATCTAGGCGGTATGATTATTTTGGGTCATACCGCCTAGTATTTGCAAAAATCCTATAATGGTAGATCAAGACTGTTTAGGAGTTTTATAAGTCGGTC
>Ga0256914_1003668_pt1 | contig 11978 bp, 4 predicted proteins | sample HulkmetaG_FD_191571 | JGI IMG/M metagenome (GOLD analysis project Ga0256914, IMG submission 191571) | Hydrothermal chimney microbial communities from Main Endeavour vent field at the Juan de Fuca Ridge, Pacific Ocean - Hulk | ecosystem: Environmental > Aquatic > Marine > Hydrothermal vents ...
ATCCAATATCCACTACCGTATTTCAAAAAATCATAGCGTGTGTTGCGATCTTCTACCGCGTCTGATTCTTGTACAACCATTAAACCTCACGAATATATGTTCTACATCAGCAAAGCATTAGCGTTTCATTAGCGCGTTGAAGCGGAATCATTGTCAATTGGTGTGAACAACAGGAGCAGCCATGCCATCGATGCAAAGTGATGATCCATGGCGTGTCTTCATCCAGTGGGGGCGCCAGAAAGAGCGGCCGGATCGAAGTTCCTCTCGCCCTGGAAGCTTCGACCCGGCCTTGCGAACGGGTGGGATAAATGGTGGATGCCGACAAGCTGGTTAATGGGATGGAACATTTCGGTGGGAATAAGTGAAATCCCAGTCCGAATCGCCAACCTGCGGGTCATTACCATCACAGCCATACACTTCATCGTCACCCAAACCGCCGAAATGAGTGCCGATGCTACTCTCGTCCAACAGTTTGTTCTCCCCTGAAACGCCCAGAATATCCCGCCCGGACTCGCCAATCTGTACGCGATCCACCTGGTTACTCTTGCGCATCATCTGTACATTCTCCAGTAGATTGTTGGCGTGGGATTTTATCAAATAAATGCCGTTGTTGTGCTTGACCACGCTTCTCGCGCCTTTTTGGGGTAGTGGTTTATTGGTGTTTGCATTCCGACTCGTTGCCATGGTGCACTCTCGAGGCATTTGACAATAGACGACGGACGATTTGCGTCACTAAACAGCGATTTTCTTCGTCTGTCGTCTATTGTCCATCGTCCCTGAGCATTGATAGGAGCCTTTCACAGCCGATGGCGTCAGTCAAATTCGTACATTATCACCTTTCTTACTTGCTGATATCCAGCCAATTGGATGATTCCTCGAAAACGTCGTGATTCGTGTTTCCTTTGATTTCATTGTCAGAAATCTCATTTTCCTTGCCCTCTGTCTCCTGGCATTGGATGATTTGTATACCGTTGCGATTGTCCGGGCCAATTACGTTCCCTTTCACCACCACCCCCTGCGAGCGCCATAGCATCACACCGGCGCTGGAATGATGGAGGATGTGATTCTTGGCGCCAATACGCACCTCTTCCGAATTCAGCACCCAAACGCCCGAGAAATTTTTCTGTATCTGATTATTGGCAATCACATTGGCGTTGAAATCGCCGCACTGGCAGTTTGTAATGACAACGCCGACCCGGTTGTCGGGCCCGATGGTATTGTTTCCCATTTTATAACTATCATCTCCGATCATCACATTACACGCCTCTTGCACATGCACGCCATCTCGGCGGTTCTGGCGGATGATGTTTTGGATGAGGTGGTTTGCATCGCCGTCGTTGCTTTGTTCTACCAGAATGCCGTGCGTCCGATGTCCTTTGATGGTATTGAACTTGATGCTTGCGTCATTGGAACGCACGAGATGGATGCCGTTCTTCTGTTCCTCCATTCCCTCGATGACATTACCTTCCACCGCGATGTCATTTGATTGCTCCAGATAAACGCCATCTTCACCATTCGCTTCGATCTGGTTCCTTTCCTCAACTCGATCGAATTTCGATTTTATCAGCGCCACTCCGTGCATCTGATTCTTGCGGATAGTGTTGCTCATGATGTAATTGACAGCATCCATGCGTGACGCCGTTTGGTTCAGTTCGATTCCATTTCCCCCATTCGATTTGATGATATTGCCCTTGCCCGGAAGCCCGATCTCACTTTCCGTGCTCTCCTGAATGAGTACGCCATGGTGCAAATTTTGGCGAATGGTGTTATTCAATATTTGATTGCTGGTCTCCAGCATGCAGATGGATTTTACGATCTGCACGCCGTCTCCATTCTTGCCGCCCAATGTGTTGCCATCGACCTGGACGCCGCATGCTTTTTCGATGTGGATTCCGCTTCCTTCGTTTGCGCGTATTGTGTTTCCTGTCACCAGATATGCATGCCCGTCATCGAACGGGACCGTCAATTGTTCCAGACTGACGCCATACTTCTTATGCGAATGTATCAGGTTGGGGTTTGTTGCGGAGCCAATGGTAACATGGCCAGACTCGGTCACGTAGATGCCGATAATTTGCTCCTCCCTCCGCCGGTTGCCTGCAATGGTATTACCCAGAATACGTATGTCTTCCGCATAATCCATCACGCTGATCCCATACACGGCATTTTCCCGAATGACGTTGTTTCGCATTTCCACGTCGACTCCCCCCTTCAAGCGAATGCCATCTCGCCCGTTGTCTTGAATCGTGGCATTCTCTGTGATACGCACTCGCATGGAATGTTCGACGCTGGCGGCTCCAGCAGCCGACTCCACCAACACGCCATCCTCAAGATTTTGACTAAGAGTGGCGCTCTCATTGATTTGCACGCCCTGACTTCCCATTAGATGAATGCCACTGCCGCCATTTCCCCACACATGGTTCTTTTGGAGCGATGTCCACGTATCCGCGGACTCCTGACATTCCTTCAATAAAATCCCATCCCCTTGGTTGTCTGTGAGGGAATTGTTTTGGATCACGCTCTGCGTGGCGTTTTTCAGATATACCCCATGGGCTTTGTTAGTTGTGATGAGGTTGTCTGTGATTTCTGCGCCCTGGGTGGCCTCCAGCAGAAGACCATAGCGATTGTTTGAAAGGGCGTTGTTCAGAATATGGGTGTTTTGAACAACGCTGCCGTGGACGTACACCCCCGCCTGTTCCGGGCCTGTGGCCCGCTGGATGGTGAACCCGTCGATGGTGACGTTATCCTTTTTGATGTGGATTGCTGGTCTGTTTACATCAGCCGCCAAAACAAAGGTGTTGTTGCGAGAGCCGATTGAGCGGATGGTCAGGGATTTGTCCACCAGCACGTTCTCGATGTAGTCTCCCGGACACACCTCAATGAGTTGACCGTCGCTGGCGAGATCCACCGCATCCTGAATCGTGTCATAGATGTCAAGGAATCCGCCTGATGCACTCTTGAGCTTTACGCATCCAGCCACTACCTGCCCCATAGGCGATCCTGATCGCATGCCCGGCGCAAAATGCACCGGCTCCGCGTTGTGCGAGGCCAGCGTCACGCCAAAGATCTGCTTCTCCACCGAACAGTGCTTCATTTCTCTGGGGGCGAATTCGTATTCTAGCCTGAATGTCACCGTTTTTCCCACAGGAATGAGGATTTTGGGGAAGGTGAATTTTACCGTGCCATCATCCCTGGTGTAGCGCTTTTCCCCCAGCTTGGAGCCTCCCCGATACAACCTCACATGCTTGATGGCCTTGCCATCGTCGCCGCTGCCCGAAGCGCTAAAGGTCATACTCGTCACCTGCCAGCTGTCGGCCTGGCTGGCGGTCAGGCCGAAATCCAGCACGGTCCGGGTCATGTTTTCGCCTGCAGTGCACATAGCCGTTTCTCTGCCACCCGTTGCCGTCAACGTAGGCATGAAGATGGCCACCGCCTCCCCCTCCCCTGAATCTGGACATTGCACCTTGGGTCCGGGATCCCATCCCCGCAGCGCCCACCCATCGGCAGCTTCGGCCGAAAAACTGACCTTCTCCTGTCCGCATTGGCACGCCACCCGCGGGGGAATCACCTGGCTGCCATCCGCCTTGGCCTTGGCGGGCATTACCCGGCCCACCACCGCACAACGAGACGTGGGGGTGGATGTTGGTCCGCCCGGACCCCCTGTGGTGATCACGACATCGCCATAGGAGGAGGACCCCGAAAGATAGTGATAGATGCGATCGCCTGCGGGATAGCTGGCCACCCCCATCGTGTGTTCTGCATGATACGAAGATGCCAGTTCCAACGTGGTCTGCCTCGAAATGAGCTCCCACATGCTGCCGCCATCCACGGCAACAAAGACCCGATCTTCCACCACCTCGATGTCCCGAATCTGCTGGTTCCCACGGTCGTGATACGTAGCCGCCGGTTTCGGATGGGCGGGATCAGAAACATCGATCCGTTGCACCCAGGCTCCAGAATCGCCATGACTGCCCAGATGAGCGATATTTCCATTCACCACAATGGCTTCGCTGCTGGTTCCTTTGGGCGGGGCCAGATGTCCAACTTCTACGGCCGCGGCCGGTTTGCTCACATCGATGATGCGCAGGCCCGCGTCGCCATCGGCCACGTATGCGAAATGACCCGCAACAAAAACCCGTTTTGATTGACCGGGTGTGGTCATGTCGCCCACTTGTTTCGGATGAGCAGGCTTGCTCATATCCAGGATCAGCAGATGCCCGTGGCCGTCGTGGGTGGCGATATACGCGTAGCCGTTTTGAACGAAAATATCTTCGCGGGCGTCCGCTTTGACGCCGAATTTGCCCACAGCCGCAGGGTGCAATGGATCGTGAACGTCGAAAAGCTCTAATCCGAATTGATCTTGCAACACATAAGCCAGGCCATCGGCGATCTGAACGCGTTTGGGCATGCGTTTGGCGTAGGGGATGGACGCCACTGCCTTGGGCATGGCGGGATCGGTTAGATCCATCACCCACAGCTTTTCCTCCCCCGCAAAATAACCGTATGCTGATGTGGCGCCTGCTGTCTGTCCCGAAGTCTCAGCAGGTGGGATAAAGGCGTCCATCACCGAGAACGGCCATTCGCTTTTCCCCAGCAGCGTCGGATGTCCGGGCTGTTTCACATTCATCGTATAAAGATTCGCCCAGCCGCCCACGAAAAGCGTATCCCCTGCCGGGACCAGCACCGAGGCGGCTTGCTTTTCGTAGCTTCCCCGTTTGACCGGATGCGCCGGATTGCTTACATCCAGGATGAAGACGCCCTGGAACCCATCCGCCAGATAGGCCGTGGCTCCTTTAACCTGCACGCCCACGGCCCAGCCGGGCGAGTCGAAAGCGCCCAGCAGCTTCATGGCATCAGGACGACTCACGTCTAAAATCTGCAAGCCCGCTTCTCCTGCAGCCACATAAAGCTGATCTTCTCCCACCACCTGCAGGCTGCCAAGCGTGCTCGGCGCATGATACGCTCCCAACTGCACCGGATGCGCCGCGTCATGCACATCCACAGCGATGATTCCGGCTCCGGGACAGGGATCGTAGCCCTTTTTGCAGGTGACATAGGCCACATCTCCTCCCACTTCCACCTTGTCTGCAGCGCCGGGCAGAGTGAATGTCCCCACCGTTTTGGGCGCTTTGGGATTGCTGATATCCAATATGCGTAATCCTCGTTCGCCGTCGGCCAGATAGAGGGTATGCCCATTCACCGCCACCCCGGCCGTATTGCCTTCTGTATCCCATTGCGCCGTCAGCGTGGGATGAAGCGGGTCCGCCACATCGACGATGCGGAGACCGTAGTAACTGGCCGCGTAGATCGTATTCCCCACGCGCACCATATCCAGCACTCCGCCCCCGCGCAGCGCCTCGGCTGCGATCTCGCGGGGCCGCGCAGGATCAGAAACATCGAAGACATGCAACCCGGATCCAACGCCCAAAAACGCGTAGCGTCCGTCATCTGAAACGAGCATGGATAGGGTCATGCCACCCACATGACCGACGACTTCGACATCCCCCTTATCTTGTGAGGAAGGTGACGCCAGGGCCAGGCTCACGCTTCCCAGGGTCAGGGCCAGTAAAAGTGCAATGATCCGCAGGGGACGTGACGAATGAGAGATCATGGTGCGCTCCTTTCGCGAAGATTGATATCAGGGAGATGGTCGGTCGTCGGTTGTAATTTCGCCGTTCGTCATTTGTGTTTTCAAAAAGGCCAGCAGAGCATCGAGATCGGCAAATCCATGTCGCTCCCGCGTGTGGACATCCTCCAGACTGAAGCGCCACACAGCAGGCTTCCCCGATCGGGCCGGACGTTCCCGCCAAAGTGTAAGTAAATAAGCGAATCGTAAAGGTGGGGCGGACATGAGATGCCAAGGGGAGGAGATCGTGCTATACTGGGGATGACGCCTTCATCCTAATAGCCTATCGTCATCTCATCGTCATTTTTATCTTTTGGCGAACGCTAAACCTTCATGGCAACAGAAACATCGCCATCTTTGCTCTCGGTTCGCACTCTGGGGCGCTTTGAGATCCGCCAGGGGGATGAGGTCATCGCGGGATTGACGTTGCGCAAGGCCCGGGCGTTGTTCGTCTATCTGCTGCTGAATCCTGGCCCGCATGACCGCAGCCGTCTGGCCGGGCTGCTGTGGGGCGATTGTGTGGAGGAAAAAGCCCGTCACAATCTGCGTCAAACCCTGTGGCGTCTGCGCCAGTCACTACCGCCCGATTTGTTGCGTGAGAGCAGGCTGACGGTGGAGCTGGTGCGAAGTGATCGCGTGCAGGTGGATGCGCTGCTTCTGGAGGAGGCCATGCAGCGCGCTGAGCATTGTCGTCATCGGCAGGATGATGGTTGCATCATCAAGCATCTGCGCGAAGCAGTCAGTGTTTATTTGGGTGAGTTTATGCCTGAGTTGGAGATGGCGGATATTCCAGAATATGCGGCCTGGCACGCGAGTTACGCCACTTATATACGCGAGATGGCCCTGACAGCGCTTTCCAACCTGACCAACGTTTTGCTGCGACAAGGAGATTATGAACAGGCGTTGGGATACGCCCGCCGCCAATTGCTGCTGGCGCCCTGGTGGGAGGAAGGACATCGTTTGATGATCACCCTGTTGGCATTGACCGGGCAGCGCAGCGCGGCCATTGTCCAATATGAAACCTGTCGGCAACGCTTGTTGGAGGAAGTGGGCGTGGAGCCGATGCCCGAGACCACCGCACTCTATCGGCGCTTGTTGCAATGGCAGGCTGATGACTGGAGCGCGCACATTGCCGAGCCAGATGCGCTGCAATTGCCCTTTATCGGGCGGGGCGCCGAGCATGCCCGATTGGTGGCCTGGTGGGAGCGAGCGCGGCAGGGAGGGCGCAGGCTGGCGCTGGTCGAGGGCGAAGCGGGCGTGGGCAAAACGAGGCTGGTGGAGGAGGTGATTCGTTATGCAGAAATGCAAGGAGCTCTCATTTTGCGTGGGCGTTGCTATGAGTTTGGAGGCGATATCCCCTATCAACCCATCGCAGATGCAATGCGTTCCTTCCTGCGCTCCTCATCTCCGATTCCTCTGACGCTTTCCCCCATATGGCTGGCGGAGCTGGCGAGATTGACGCCCGAACTGCACGATTGGCATCCTGACCTGCCCAAGAGCGAACCGGCGACAGGGCTGGGGCAACGCCAGCGCCTATTCGAGGCGGTGACCCGATTTCTGCGAGCTCTGGCGCAATCAGACGCGACGCCCCTGCTTTTCTTTTTGGACGATTTGCATTGGGCGGATGCTTCCACTCTGGATCTATTGCATTACCTTTTGCGAAACCTCAATAATGCGCCTGTATGGCTGGTGGGAACCTACCGGCCAGAGGAAGCTGGCCCAGATCATCTTTTCACCCGTTTGCGGCAGGGGTTGAGCCGGGATCGGCTGGTGAATTATCTCTCGCTCGCCCGTTTATCCTCTGACGCCGTCGCTGAAATCGCTCGCGCCCTGGTGGACGATGAAGCAGCGCAACCACTGGGTGCATTCCTCTATCGAGAAAGCGAAGGCAACCCTTTTTTCCTGGCGGAAACAGTCTACAGTTTGCATGAAAAGGGAATGTTATCGGCGACGGCGCGTGGCTGGCGTGAACCGGCGGCTTTCGACATCATCCCCCGCAGCGTGCAGGATGTGATCTTACAACGAGTTGGCAGACTGAGCTCACCCGCGCGGCGACTGTTGACCCTGGCCGCGGTCATCGGGCGGCATTTCGATGGCGCGTTGCTGCGAGTCGCGGCTGGCGAAGAAGCAACGATGGTCTCCACCAGTTTAGAAGAGTGGCTGACCCGGCATTTGGTGCAGCGCCAGCCATCTCAACCTGGCCAGTATGACTTCAGTCACGATAAAATTCGGGCTACGATTTACCGGGCGGCTGATGTTGAATGGCGTCGACTGCTGCATCGGCAGGTGGGTGAGGCGCTGGAACAAATGTCGGGGACCGAAGACGACGCGCGAGTGGAGCTATTGGCATACCATTGGCGTCAGGCTGGCGAGGCCCGCAAAGCCATTCCTTACCTGTTGCAGGCTGGCAACCGGGCGCGGATGCTCTACGCCCACCAGGAGGCCGTGGCCTTTTATGAACAGGCGCTGGCCATGTTGCAGGCATTGGGGGATGACGAGGAATCTGCCCGTACGCTGATGAAGCTGGGCATTACCCATCATCACGCTTTTAATTTTGATCAGGCCAGCACCGCCTACGATCAGGCCTTTCGCCTATGGCGGCAGACGCCCCGACCTCCCTACCGCAGTCGTATCGTCGCACCGCAGCCATTGCGCATCCGTTGGCAGGAGCCCGATACGCTGGACCCCTCCCTTGCGCCTGATACGCACACCGATTGCCTGGTGGCGCATCTTTTCAGTGGTCTGGTGGCCCTGGAATCTGATATGAGCATCACGCCCGATGTGGCGCGTCGTTGGGAAGTCTCACCCGATGGGCAGCGCATCCTCTTCTACTTGCGTTCCGATGTGCGCTGGCGGGATGGCGTCTCTGTCACCGCTCATGATTTCGAATACGCCTGGAAACGAAATCTGGACCCCGGTGTCGCCTCCCCGGCGGCTTCTTTTCTTTATGATTTACGGGGGGCGCGCGCGTTTCATCAGAGGCAAGGTTCTCGCGAAGGGGTGGGCGTGCGGGCGTTGGATGATTTCACCTTGTTGGTAGAATTGGCTCATCCTGTGGGCTATTTTCTACCGCTGATTACCCATGCGATCTGGCGCCCCGTCCCCCGACATGTGGTGGAAAAGTTGGGCCACGCCTGGGCGCAGGACGCAAATTTGGTGAGTAATGGCCCCTTTTTCCTGACATCCTGGGAGCCCGGACGTCAATTGACTCTGACCCGCAATCCTCATTACCATGGACGCTTTCGTGGCAACCTGCAACAGGTGATCCTTCTTTCTATTGCCGATGGAGAGACCCGATTCCGGCGCTATGAGGCGGGCGAACTGGATGTGTTGGGAGTCTCCTTTCTCGATGCTCAGACGCGCACAGCGCTCCTGCGACATCGCGCGGAGGAACGTCGGCTCCGCCCCCAGCTCGAAACCTATTTTCTGTCCTTCGATGTCACCCGTCCACCCCTTGATGATGTGAGAGTGCGGCGCGCTTTTGCTCTGGCCGTATCTCGCCAGGCCCTGGCTGAAGAGGTGTTACAGGGCTATGTCGCACCAGCCACTGGCGGTCTTACTCCGCCGGGCATGCCGGGCCATGTTCCCGGCATCGCGTCCGCTTATGATCCCGCGGCTGCCCGGGCGATGTTGTCCCAGGAGGCCGTCGCTTCTTCACTGACAATGTTGGCGTACGAGGCAGTGGCCGATCGGGCTCGTTTTTTGCAGACTGCATGGCAAGAGGTGTTGGGCGTCGATATTGCGCTGGATGTGGTGACGTGGCCCGAGTTTTTGACGCGTTTTCGTGATCAACCCTATCATTTTACACATCTTGCCTGGGGGGCGGATTATCCGGATCCCGATGATTTTTTACGGGTGAGCCGGGCCCGGGCCTGGCCGCAATGGCGACATCCTGGCTATGACCAGTTGATCCAGACAGCTCGCGCTCTCACCAAACAAAAAACGCGCCTGGCGCATTATCGGCAGGCCGAAATCCTGCTGGCCGATGAGCTCCCCATCCTGCCTCTTATCTATGAGCAGGAGTTGCTTCTCATCCAACCCTGGGTGCAGCGTTATCCCATGTCGGGCATCCGTCCCGCCTATTGGACCGAAACGGTGATTGAGCGCGAGTAAGGGGCGTCGAAAGATGGATCGCCTCTCCACGATCTCACCATCACAGCGCTCATTATCGATATCGATTCAGGCTGATACGTAAACCGTGGCGACTTTTCACATATCGCTGCGTCGCTATCTTACCCAAAGCCGCCGCCCCCGCCGCCTCCGCCCCCGCCCCCGCTGCCGCCGCCGCCCGAAAACCCTCCACTGCCTGAACCTGATGAAAGTGCGGATGAGGTTGCGGCCAGCATCGAAGCCAGGCCCGCGCTCATACTGGCCAGGCCCGCGGTCATTCCGCGTGAAGCGTCGCCCAGGTCCATGCTTTCTCCACCGATTCCCGGGCTGGACGCGTGATACCAGGTGGGCGTCCAGAGGGTTTCTGCATCATCTCCCTGCCAGTTTTTCAGAAAAGCATCTTCCACGCCCAGGGCCACGGCGTACGCCAGATATCGGGCCATGATATCGTGCGCCGGTTGCGCTTCTGTCATCTCCTTGATTCCGGCCAGGTACCGCCGGAACGCCCGCCAGCGTTCCGCTTCCTGGCTTCCCTTTGGTGTGCGTGGAATCATAAACCGTTTGACGTTCGACATGATGAATCCAACCAGTAGAAGGCTGCCTGTCAACCACATGGTAAGGCTTACACTGATATCCAGCCGAATGAAGAGCGCCATCATGAGTATAAAAGGAGAAAAGATGCCTGTCACGATGAGAAGATTACTCATCCTCGCATAGGGGCGGGCTAGCTGGGTAGGCGGTTTTGGGAAAAGACCGCGTTCCACCAGGGCCGACTCCTGGGCCTGGGTGATGGGTTTGACATGTTTGGCAAAGCGTTTTTTGATAGATTTCAGTTTTTGGCTGGAGGAATATCCCATAAACGCCCGTAAGGTGCGTTGTTCAAAGGGGGCAAGATTGTTGGGAAATCCGTTGGTCAGCCGAAAACGATAGTCTGGATCACCATTGTTCGAGGTTTCTTCGATTTCGAGCATGCCGCGATTGGCCAGATCCAGAATGGTGCCCAGCACGTGTCGAGGCTGCATGAACACATCCAGCAATTGGCCCGCCAGCGCTGGAGGGAGATCCGATGGCGGGGCCGTCAGATATTCGATGCGCTCCACATTCCGGTCTCGCCCACGAAAGTACCAGGTCAGCAATATGAACAACAGCCCCAGCACAGCAATGGCAAGACTGCAGAAGATGACGGCAAGGCTGACGACGGGCTTCCAGCGTTCACGAAAAGCGTATATCGCCGCCTCTTCATCAGCCTGAACCTGCCAGGGCGCGGGTGTGGCCGCCACAAGGCCATGGGGCCATTGCACCCTCACCTCGAAGGGGGTGTTCGGAGGAATGGGCTTTCGGGCCTGGAACTGTACAGTGCGCTCATCGAGCAGAGTCGCAGACGCAGGCGCGAAGTAGGCTTTGTATAGGGTGATGGCCGCGGGCGCGTGAACAATCACCGTGGATTCAGCCACGGGCTCCTGCCGGTCGGGAAACACGGCCTTCCACCACAGTTGATCGCCATCAGGATAGGCTCGTAGGCCACCATGCACCCGATAGCTGAGATGAAATGTATGGGACACATCCTCCATCGGTGGAAAGTGCCAAGTAATGGTGGTCAGACGCTTCGTTTCATCGACAGTGAATGTGCGGTCACCGCCAACCGCCAAAGGGCTGTATTCCCCTTCATCATCCCACACCCGCACCTCATCAATGTAATTCAGTCGCTCTTTGGGAATGTCTCGGAAACCATAGGTGAAGGTCCCAGCCTCGAATCGAACTTGCAATAATTCCTCAACGGTGAACGATCCATCATCATGCACAGTGATGTTTACGTCGATACGTTCCCAGGTGGCGCGTTTTTCCTCGCCGCGGGCAGTCGTGGGTGCGGCCAGCAGTACAAGGAGCAAAATGACTAGAGTCTTCCAATATAATTTCCAGGAGACTGACATGTGCGCTGAACTCCGAGGATCGAGTGTTTAATTGTTGAGTTTTGCGTGCATGATTGCACACTACCCAATCTGCATTGTCGCAGAGGATGGAAATGTCTGCAAGTCCGAACAGCGCTTGGGATGCGTTTCAAAATGGGGGCAGGCATTGTAAAACCCGCCGGATTCGCAATCCGGCTCCGAAGCGGGGCTCCCCAGGGCGGATTCGTAATCCGACCGGCGCTCCAGGGCGGATTCGCAATCCGCCCGACCAATAAAAGCGCCCCCAAACTGAAACGCACCCTCACATATCCTCAAACTTGACCCAAACCCCAACC
>Ga0256914_1003669_pt1 | contig 11973 bp, 9 predicted proteins | sample HulkmetaG_FD_191571 | JGI IMG/M metagenome (GOLD analysis project Ga0256914, IMG submission 191571) | Hydrothermal chimney microbial communities from Main Endeavour vent field at the Juan de Fuca Ridge, Pacific Ocean - Hulk | ecosystem: Environmental > Aquatic > Marine > Hydrothermal vents ...
ACAACGTGCTGGCCACGCCGCACATCGCCGGCTCCACCGACGTCTCCATGGACGGTATCGTGAAAGTCGTGGCTGAAAACATCCGCCGGGTGGCGCAGGGCTTCGAACCGCTGTACCGGAAATGAACGGCTGCACCTTTCCACCCCGCTTTTCCCCAGCCGGCCCCGTATGACCCCCATGGAAACAGGCGCATCGTCCACACCCGGTCAAGAAGGGGGCGAATGATCATCACCTTCGCGGCCCTTCACGGCTTCCCTTCGCCGCAGTTCCCGCCGCAGCACCTTGCCCACCGAACTTTTGGGCAAATCGCGGCAGAACGCGACATGTTTCGGGACCTTGTACCCGGCCAGCCGCTGTCTGCACCAGCTTCTCAGGTCCTCGGCTGTCAGCGTCCGACCTTCCAGGAGGACCACCCAGGCCTTGACGGCCTCCCCCTGGTATTCGTCCGGCACGCCGGCCACTCCCACCTCGGCCACCGCGGGATGTTCGGCAATGACCTCCTCCACCTCGCGCGGCCACACCTGGAAGCCGCCGGGCTTGATCAAATCCTTTTTGCGATCCACGATGTGCAGGTAGCCGTCCTCGTCCAGGTAACCGGTGTCACCGGTGTACAGCCATCCGTCACGGATGGTGCGCGCGGTCTCCTCCGGCTGTTCCCAGTACTGCAGCATAAGCTGGGGGGCCCTGAGCAGCACCTCGCCGATTTCGCCCGGCGGAAGGCTTTCCCGGCCGCCTGCGATGTCGGCAATGCGGATCTCGACGTCGGGCAACGGAGGGCCCACCGCGCCGGGTTTGTACGCGCCCCGCACGGGTGTCAGAGCACCCGCCATGGCGGATTCGGTGAGCGCGTAGCCTTCGATGATACGCCCGCCGGTCAGGGCCTCGAAGCGCTGTTTGGTTTCCGACATCAGCGGCGCCGCGCCGGAGATGCAGAGCTTGAGGCTGCTCAGGTCCACCTTGCCCTGCTGCACCTTGCGATGCTGCAACAGAGCGATGAAGAAGGTGGGAACGGCCGGCATAAAGGCCGGCCGTTCCTTGCGGATGGTCGCCAGAACGTCATCGATGTCCCGTGGATTGGGGACCAGTTCGAGCGGGTTACGGCCCACAAAACCCGTGGCCGCCACGCCCACCTGCCCGTAGGCGTGAAACAGCGGCATGAGGGCCATGGTCACATCCTCCCAGTCGACCAGCATCTCTCCGAACCAGGCTTTGAACTGCATCCCCGCCGTGACCAGGGCCTGATGCGCGATGGCCGCGGCCTTGGGCAGGCCCGTGGTGCCGCCCGTGAACAGGAGCAGGGCGACGTCGTCGCAGCCGACGGCCACGTCGGGCGCCGGCGCGTCGGCGTGCGCGTCGATCAACGGTTGCATCCATACATCGCCCGCCTGCAGCGTGATGCGGTGCCCCTCCTTTTTCTCCCTGAACATGGTGAAAAGCAGGCGCAGCGGCGGCGGCAGATACGTCTTGATGGGGGTGGCGATGATGCGCTGCAGTGGTGTGTCGCGCCGAAGGGCGCTGATCTTCTCGTAAAAGGGGGTGAGCACGATTGCCGTTTGAGCACGAATGTAATTCAGAGCGTGTTTCAACTCCCGCTCGGTGTAAAGCGGGTTGATGGGGGATACGATGGCGCCCGCCCGCCAGGCGCCGAACTGCGCCACGAAAAACTGGGGGCAGTTGGGCATGACCAGGGCCACCCGATCACCCGGTTTTACGCCCATGTTGACCAGGCCCGCGGCAAAGGCATCGCTCTCCCGCCGAAAACGGGCATAGCTGATCCGCGCCCCCTTGAAGTGAAAGGCGGCATGTGCGGGACGCGCCTGCGCCGTTTCGGACACGATGTCCAGCAGGGTCTTGCGCGGATAAGGCCTCAGCGAGTGGGGTACGCCCGGGTCATAGGACTTGCACCAGAAATGGGGGAGAGACTCTCCCGGCGGACTTTTCTCTTCCTGAACCGGTATGCCGGAAGCCATGGCTGAATCCTCCGATCGTTACCAGATTTCATGGTTTCACCCGCAAGAAGGTCCGACGAGCTCGGGGCGGCTTGCATACAGACAGAAAGTCGTTTGTCGGCACAGCAGGCGGGTCGGCGGGGAAACGTTCTTCAGGACAACACAGGCTTACCGTTACAGGCAGTCGTCGCTCTCGGGCACAACGGGACCGTAGGGGGGAGTATATGCTTACTTTTTTGTTTAAATTATCAAATACAACTGCTTAGGTCAAGGCCGCGGTAAAATCCAGTGCGTACGGTTTGGCAGCGACTGCCGCGCTGCGCCGGCACCGATGCGGACAAAGCTTGTGCCTCAAATCCATGAAACAGGTTCCTTTGTTTTCAAAAGCATGGCACATCCGGCCCGCTTTATGTTATAATTTTATAATTCAACGTCGCTTCAACGTGATGAGAGCTGCGTCATCCCCCCTATCAACACCACCGGGCGCAGATTTCGGTAAGGAAAACCATGTCAAAGGGGGTTGGTATCCGCAAATCAAATCACGGCCGTTCCGGTACGGGAGCATCACGACATGAAAGATAAAATTCAAACCATATTCGAGAAAAGATGAAACGGGACCGGTTCAAGCGCACCACCGGCCTTTTCGGCGCCGCCGCCAAATTGGCCGGACCGTCGGTCATCTACTCGTATCTGATCTGCGGACTGTTGGCCCTTGCCACCACCCTGATGTACGCCGAGCAGAGCCGCATCATTCCCCGGTCGGGCGGGGGCTACCGGTTCGCCTACGACGTGCTCGGCAGCATCGGCGGTTTTGCCAGCGGCTGGTTCCTGGCGCTGGGCAGTCTTTTTGCCAGCGGGCTGTACGCCATCGGCTTTGCCGAATATGCGCTTTCCCTGACCGGGGCCCACTACCCCGCCTATGTACCCTGGGCCGCGGCCATCGGCATCACCATGCTGATCGCCCTGACGAGTGCCATGTTTTCGGGGAAGAGCCGCTTCGACCTGCAGGGGTGGATCGTCTGGGGAAACGTGGGTATCCTGTTGCTGTTGATCGTCGTTTCTTTTTTCGGTCTAACGCCGGAACGCGCCCGCCCGGTCTTTCCGCGCGGCGTCAACGGGACCGGCGCTGCCATTTTCCTGATCTACGTCTCCTTCTTCGGCTATCAGCTGATCGCCAACAACGCCGAAGAGATCATCAACCCCGAAAAGACCATTCCCAAGGCCATGATCCTCTCCATGGTCATCAGCTTGGCCATCCACGTGCTGGTGGCCGACAGGAGTTTCGGCGGCAAGGGGTGGGTGCGGATCTCCCTGGGCGGCATCCTGGCGTCGCTGGGGGCGCTCAGCAGCACCCTGGTTTCCCAGAGCCGCCAGACTTACGTCATGGGAATCGAAAAAATCGGCATCTACCTGCCCCACTTCCGGCACCTGAATCTGATGCTGATATGCGCCGCGGCAATCGCCGCAAGACGGCGGGCCAGGCGTCATATTCGGTTTTCTGCCGCCCGGCTATTCCAAAACGCAGAGGGCCAAACTGGACCGGCTCATCGTGTCGAGCCTGCTCAACCTGAAAACAACCGCACTCTACGAGGTGCAGACGGCGGTCAGCGAAGACCACGAGGAGAAAATCGTCCGGATGTCGTCGGGGTTCGATGTGCTGGTCATGGGCCTGAACCGGACAAAGGACCTGGAAGCCTCGTTGTCTTTCCGCGTGTCCTGCAGAGCCGCGGGTTCGGTGTTGCGGGTCAAGACCATCAGCCGCTTCCGGAAGATGGTCAAAAAAATTTGACCGCCTGGCGCCTTGACGCGGACCCGAATTCCCCTTAATAGAAATCCGAAAACGCCGCACCACGAACCGTACCAACAGCATGCGGGGGAGAAAATGAATTTAGAGATTCGATTTCACGATCTGAAGCAGCTTTCCCGATCCGAAAGAGACGCCCTGCTCCGGCGGACGGAAAGCGACCTGGGACGCTATCTGGCGGCCGCGGAATCCATCGTGAAGGCCGTCAGAGACGAGGGTGACCGGGCGCTGGTGCGTTTCGCCCGTGACCTGGACAAGGCGGCCATCACCGCTGACGGGATAAAGGCGCGACCCGAAGATTTCGAGGCGGCTTCAGCGGCCCTGGACCCTGCGCTGCTGGAGGCCATCGCCTTTGCGGCCGAAAACATCCGGCGCTTTCACCAAGGCCAGATGCCCGAATCCATGCGGCTCAATGAAATCCGCCCGGGCGTGTTCTGCGGCGAGAAGGTGACGCCCATTCCTTCGGTGGCCTGCTACGTTCCGCGCGGCAAGGGGGCCTTTCCCAGCGTGGTGCTGATGACCACCATCCCGGCGGTGGTGGCCGGGGTGCCGCAGGTGTTTGTCCTGACGCCGCCGGGACCCGACGGACGGGTGGACGACGCCACCCTGGTAGCGGCCCGCCACGCCGGCGTAAACGAAGTCTACAAGTGCGGCGGCGCCCAGGCGGTGGCGGCCGCGGCCTACGGCACCGAGACGGTTCCCAGGGCCGACAAGATCGTGGGCCCCGGCAGCCCCTGGGTAGTAGCCGCCAAGCGACTGCTGGCCGATGAGATTGATCCCGGCACCCCGGCCGGACCCAGCGAATCCATCATCTTCGCCGACGACTCGGCCGACGGGCGGCTGGCCGCCCTGGACCTGATCATCGAGTCCGAACACGGTCCCGACTCCTCGGCTTTCCTATTGACCACCAGCAGGCACGTTGCGCAGCAGGCGCAGGAAGCCATTCCGTCTTATTGGGAATCGCTGGGGGAGACCCGGCGCACCTTTTCACAGACCGTGCTGTGCGGCCCGCGGGGCGGCATCCTTCTGGCGACGGGCACGCAGGAAGCGATCGGGTTCATCAACGATTACGCCCCCGAACACCTCATGATCCACAGTGATGAGCCTTTCCAGTATCTTGGCGCCGTCCGGCACGCCGGCGAAATCCTGCTGGGCAGACACACGCCGCTGACGCTGGGAAACTATCTGTTAGGACCCAATGCCGTGCTGCCGACTTCGGGCGCCGCCCGCACCCACTCGCCCCTGTGCGTCCACGACTTTCTTAAAACCACGGGCATCGGCTACGTCACCGCCGGCGCTTACGATCAATTGGCCGAAAACGCACACCGGCTGGCCGTCTACGAGGGCTTCGACGGCCATGCCCTGGCCGTTTCTCCACTACGAAAAAAGCTGATGCCCTAAACATTTTCAAACGATCCGGGAAGTATCGAAAAAGTGTCGCCACCGTCTCCAGTTGTCGAACTTCGCAATGTCAGCAAGCAATTCGGGTCTGTCCAGGCCGTAAAAGATGTCAGTTTTACCCTGCCCAAGGGGGCGGTTCTCACCATTCTGGGACCCAGTGGCTGCGGCAAGACCACCCTGCTGCGCATGATCGCCGGTTTCGACGCCCCCACCAGTGGTGAAATTTTCATCCAGGGACAAGCCGTGTCCTCGGTGCCGCCGCATCGGCGCTCGATCGGCATGGTTTTTCAGAAACTGGCCCTGTTTCCCCACATGACAGCGGCCGAAAACATTGCCTACCCCCTGAAAATGCGGCGCTTCGATCCGGCCACTATACCGGACCTGGTTGACCGCTATTTGAATATCGTCCAGCTCACGGGAATGGGGGACCGGCGTATCCATGAACTGTCCGGTGGCCAGCAGCAGCGCGTGGCCATCGCCAGGGCGCTTTCTTTCAGTCCCGACCTGCTGTTGCTGGACGAACCCCTGTCCGCGCTGGACAAAAAATTGCGCGAGGAGATGCAGCTGGAGTTCCGGCGCATCCAGCAGGAACTGGAAGTCACCACCATTAATGTTACCCATGACCAGCGCGAAGCCCTGGTCATGTCCGACGAAATCATCGTCATGTCGGACGGCGTCATCCAGCAGGCCGACGACCCCGTTCGGCTCTACCGCCAGCCGTCCAACCGTTTCGTCGCCAGCTTCATCGGCCTGACGTCCCTGTTGCAGGGTCGGTTGATCCGCATCCAGGGGCCGGATGTAACAATACGCGTCGGCACCAAAGAGCTGTACGGTCGTACAGCGGCCGACGGCCTGTCGGCCGGCATGCCGGCCGAGTGCGCGATTCGCGCCGAGCAGGTGCGGATTCTATACCCGGACGAGCCCACCGAGCGTTTCGACAATGCCTTGGAAGCCGTGGTCGTGCAGCAAATTTTCGAGGGAGACCGCATGGTCTACCAGGCACGCTGCCCGGAACTTGGCGATGCCCTGATCTTTGCCTTCGATCATGACCCTGCCGACCGTAAGCGCTACCGGAAAAACGATACGATCCAAATCGGCTGGAACACCCGGGACCTGTTGGTGTACGAGGACTCGGAAGGCCGTCATCTTTAAACCCCTTGTCCAATGGAAAGGAGAAATTCATGACCAGAAAACAAAATTCCGGCCAGAAACTCAATCGGCGCCAATTCCTGACCGGCTCGGCGGCGTTGGTGGGCGGCGCCCTCATCGCTCCCGGACTGGTCTTCGCATCGGCCCCCAAAAAGCCCAAGGAAATCATTGTGCGGGCCTGGGGAGGTGCTTGGGGTGAAGCCCTGAAGGCCGGCGTGGCCGACGGATTTACCGCTGCCACCGGCATCAAGGTGCGCCTCGATTTCACCGAAGACAACGAGATCAAGCCCAAGATCTGGGCCGCCGTCGACCAGGGGCGTGTTCCACCGATCCATGTCAACTGGGACACAACCACCAACGCCACCATCTCGGCGTTGCGCGGCGTGACCGTCGACCTCAGCGATCTGCCCAACCTGAAGGGGTTGCTGCCCCTGGCCAAACCCATCGGCTTAAAGGGATACCCGCTGGTCAACACCTACGCCTACGTCTACGTCTGCGCCTACCGTCCCGAAGCTTTTCCCGACGGTCCTCCCAAGTCCTGGAGCGTTCTCATCGACCCCAAGTTCAAGGGACGCATCGCGCTTTACGACGACGGTATCGGCTTCACCCCGGTGGCGGTGCTCGTAGGCGGCGGCACGCGCAAGGATATCCCGGACAACATGGAACCGGCTTGGCAGTTCTACCGCAAGCTAAAGAAAAACAAACCGCTGTTGGGCGAGGATGCCGATTTTACCAACTGGTTCCAAAACGGCGAGATCGACGTGGCGTGCACCATCAGCGTCAACGCCCGCGCCGCCAGGCAAAAGGGCATCAAGGTAGCCTGGACCGTACCCAAGGAAGGCTGCAAGGTGGATACCGACGGTCTGTGGGTACCCAAGGGCCTGCCGCCCAATGAGGAATACTGGGCCAAACAGTTCGTCAACCACGCCCTGACCAAGGAGGCGCAGCAAAAATGGTGCTCCATGCTGGGCCTGCCGCCGGTTTACCCGGGCATCAAGCCTCCGCCGGACCTGGTGGGCGATGTGGCTTACCCGACGAAACCCGGAGATTTCAAGAACCTGTTGCGCATTCCGTCCAAGGTGCTGGTGGAAAATCAGCCCAAGTGGTTCGCCAAATTCAACGAGATCTTCCAGGGATAAACAGCGCCCGGCGCCCGGCGGGATCCGCCTGCCGGGTGCCCGGCTCCGATTGCCATGTCTTCCGATAAACCGGCATTCAAGTATCCGCTTTCCTGGCGCATTCTGGACCACGCCGAAAACGTTGCGGCGCTATGGCCGCGACGCTGGTCGCCGCTTACCGGCTACCTGCTGCTGGTACCGGCACTGCTGCTGGTGTTCGTGCTGGTCATCGGGCTGGTCTACATCTTCGATTACAGCCTGCACGAACTGGATCTGGCCACCTACCGGCTCAAGGACGCTTTCAGCCTGGTCAACTATCACGTCGCCCTGAAAAGCACGACTTATCGCACCGTGGTGCTGCGCAGTCTGGGGGCTTCGTTTATCGTTACTGCCATCACGACGGTGCTGGCTTTCCCATACGCCTACGTTATGGTGCGCGCGCGGTCGTCAGGCACCCGCAAGTTTCTGCTCATCAGCCTTTTTCTGCCCTTTTTCATCGGTCAGGTGGTACGGGCCTACGGGTGGCTGATCATCCTGGGCAAGGAAGGTCTACTCAACACCCTGCTCGCTTCTCTGGGCCTGCCCCCGGCCAAGCTGATCTACAACTATCCTGCGGTGGTTCTGGGCCTCATCCAATACATGCTGCCCTTCGCCGTACTGCTCATCGCCCCGGCCATCACGGCCATCGGAGAGGAAATTGAATTGGCCTCGGAAAGCCTGGGCGCCGACTGGGTGCAAACCTTCCGCCACGTGGTCATTCCGCTGGCCAAGCCGGGACTGGTGGGATCGGCGGTGGTGATCTTCACCCTGACCCTGACCGATTTCGCCATGCCGGAAATTCTGGGAGGCGGCACAACCGATTTCATCGCCAATTCCATCTATGACGGCTTTTTCCAACTCTCCAATCCCGGCCTGGGATCGGCGCTTTCCATGATACTGGTAACGCTCGGCAGTGTCTTCGTCACCGTCCTTTTCAGCCTGGCCGGCACCGGAACGTTGGTCTCCAGGGAGAACGTCCGATGACAGGTTCGCGGAGCAAAACGGTCGTGCTGTGGTCCGTGGTGTGGTTCAACCTCATCACCCTGAGTCTGCCCACCATCATCATTCTGGGCGCCTCGTTCACCTCCGGCGACATCGTCCAGTTCCCCCCGGACGGCTTCTCCCTGAAATGGTACGGCAAGCTGTGGCTGCTGGAAGACTTCAAGGCCGCTTTCCTGCGCACGGTCTACGTCTCCGTTATCTGTACCCTCATCAGCATACCGTCCGGAACCCTTGCGGCCATTGCTCTGGCGCGTTACCGCATACGCTTCCGCACCGCCCTGCAGGTCTATCTGCTGCTGCCCTTTACCATCCCGCTGGTGGTGTCGGGCCTGGGCATGATGATCATTTTCGGAGAAATCCGCATCCTGGGTCAATTGTGGCCCGTGGGCGTGGCCCTGTGCGTCATCAATCTGCCCTTCATGATCTGGGCGGTCAGCGCAACGGTCAACGCCCTGGACCCGGATCTGGAAAACGCCGCCGCCAACTGCGGCGCACCGCCCCTGCAGGCCTTTCTGACTGTTACCCTGCCGGCCGTTATGCCCGGCGTCATCACCGGCGCGCTGCTGATGTTCATCCTGGCTTTCAACGAGTTCCTGGTGAGCCTTTTCCTCACCGACGCACGCATCGTCACCCTGCCGGTGTCCATCTACAATTCCATCCGCAGTGTCATCACGCCCGACCTGGCGGCCGTATCGGTGGTCTACATCGTAATCGCCTTCGTCGCCGTCTGGCTGCTGGACAAGCTGGTGGGGTTGGAACTGTTTCTGCGATCGAAATGAGCACACCCCGGCTGCAACTGACTTTTGGTGACGTACGCGACAAGCGCCTGCAGACACCCAATGATTTCGTCAGCCACATGGTCGAGCACATCGCCTGGCGTATGGGGTGTGCGGTCGACCTAGGGTGGCCGGACGAGAACTGGCCGCTCCTGGGACGCACCCTGGGGGATCGCATCCGGTCTTTTGCGGCCCACGGAACTGCGGCGGCGGCTCTGGGCATGATCGACGACGGCAGCGCTGAGGTCCTCATCCGGCTGAACACCGCGCCGCAGCTGCAAATTCAAGCCGCCGCTCCCGTTGACCCAAAATGGTTTCTCACATCACGCTGTGAACAGTTGCCTTCCGGACAACCACTGGTGGAACTGCTGGACGGCCTGTCCGAGGGTTTGGGAGCCGAAATCCGTATTCTGGTATGCACCTTCGAGGACCCGCACCATACCTGGGAGGCGGTCTTCCGCGCGGTGGGTACGGCTCTGTCCCGGATGTTCACGCCGCTGTGCCGGACGGAGGCAATCGCAGCATCTCCTGAGAAAGGGTCTTCCGGCAACGACATCACCGTCATCCTCCGCTCGACCCGCCGGTGTAAAATCATCCGCCGGACGGCCGAAAGCGAGCTCTCGGTGGGTGTTGATTTCCGGGCTCAACGATCTTTTTCATTTCGTTTGGAGGGAACGGCCGTCAAACGCTGCCTGCCGTCCGACGCATTGAAGGGCCTGCAGCATCTGCTGCAATCGTTGGCCGACAAGGGGGGCTTTTCACTGCAAACGACTTTCCGATCCAAGGCCCTGGGCTCCCGCCACGTGTTGCTTGAAGACACGGGGATGGTCATCGGACGGGCCCTTCAGGAAGTGCTGGTCCAGCGTATGGAGGCCGTCGGTGCCAACGGCGCCGGGAGCAGCCTGCGACGACCGGAAGACCTTGAGACGCAGGACATCCGGGTGGGCGTCAGCGTGGAGGGTCGCAAATTCTGGCGTTTCGTTCCCCTGGATTCGGATTCCGAAACCCTGAAACGGCGGTTGGTCATCGGGCACACGGTCTTCGGCGGCCTGTTCTCCGAGGATCTGGACGACTTTCTCGACGGCCTGTCCTGGGGCCTGGGATGCAGCCTGGTGGTGCACATCAAGCGGTTGCCGCCTCCGGAACAGGCCTGGGGGATGATCTTCCGGCATCTGGGCGAAGCACTGCACGAGGTTTTCGAGGTCAACCCCCTTCGCCGGGGCCTGCCGCCGGGGGTCAAGGCCAACCTGTCCTGAAGGGCGGGCGATATCTTTCGAACCTCGCCGGATCGGAATACTCACCGAAAGCGGAGGAAAACCATGAGACCGCAAATTACGTTTCCCGATTTTCACCTCGGGGGCCGCAAGGCACTGGTTACCGGCGCCTCCCGGGGCATCGGACGCGCACTGGCCCTGGGCCTGGCCCATGCCGGCGCGACAGTGGCGATTACGGGACGGCATGCAGACACGCTGACCGACACGGCCACGGAAATAGAAGACATCGGCGGCAGGGCCGTCATCCGGGCGATGGACGTCACCGACGTTGAAAGCATCCGGGAAGGCATCGCGGCCTGTGCCGAACGAATGCAGGGCCTGGAAATCCTGGTCAACAACGCCGGTTTCGAGCACGTGTGTGATTCCCTGGAGCTTTCGGCGGATCTTTGGGACACCATCGTGGATACCAACCTGCGGGGCGCCTTTTTCTGTGCCCAGGCTGCGGCACGTCACATGACCGGCACCGGCGGCGCCATGGTTAACGTCTGCTCGCTGACTTCCAGCGTAGGCGTGCCCACGGCCGTACCCTATACCAGCAGCAAGAGCGGCCTGCTGGGCATGACCCGCGCCCTGGCCGCCGAATGGGCGCGTTTCGGAATCCGGGTCAACGCCATCGCGCCTGGCTATTTCCGTACACAGATGACCGACGTTTTTTTCCAGGATCAACACTGGGCCGAAGGCATGAAAGCCAAAATTCCCATGGGCCGTTTCGGGCACGTGCAGGACCTCATCGGCGCCGTCGTTTTCCTATGCAGCCCGGCCTCCGGGTACATCACCGGACAGATGATCACCGTCGACGGCGGCTACCTGGCTTCCATCTGACCAGTCTGCAGCCGCACATTTCATATCAGGATGTCGGATTCAGGCCTCGTCCGGTGAAATCGATCAGATAGCGCAACGAACGGCCCTCGAGAACATCGGCCAGGCGCCCGGGCGCCTTGTCGGGCGAGACAATGTCTTCGATCAGTTTCTCGAACAGGGGCGCCTGCCCGGCAATCAGATCCAGGCCGGCCGACATGTCACTGCGCTGCAGTCCATACGATCCCCGGAGATCTATCTCGCGGTAATGCAAAACGTTCAATACCTTACCCGGCATTTGCGATCTGTTTTTCAAGCCACTGAAAAAACATAGCTTTCCACCATTTGCCAGTCGTTCCACGCACTGCCGCCAAGCCTCTGCTCCCGCACATGCATTGAGCGCCAGGTCGAACCCGTTTTCCCGGAGCCGCTGCACGCACCGGATACCCGCGGCGTCCAGAATGGGACGGATCTTCCGGATTTTGCTGATGTTTTTCTCAACCACCAACGGCGCCACCCCCCAACGGCGTGCCACCAGGGCGGCCAGCACACCGAGGGTTCCGCCCCCATAGATAACTATCCGCATCCCTTTTCGGGGACGCATCCGATGCAGTGCATGCCAGGCGCAGCCCGTAGGCTCCGCCAGGCATGCCAGCGGGAGAG
>Ga0256914_1003670_pt1 | contig 11965 bp, 4 predicted proteins | sample HulkmetaG_FD_191571 | JGI IMG/M metagenome (GOLD analysis project Ga0256914, IMG submission 191571) | Hydrothermal chimney microbial communities from Main Endeavour vent field at the Juan de Fuca Ridge, Pacific Ocean - Hulk | ecosystem: Environmental > Aquatic > Marine > Hydrothermal vents ...
ATCGAGAAAGAGGCTTTTTCCGAAGCGGCGGGGACGGGAGAGGAAGTAGTATTTACCGCTCTCTATCAGTTTAAAAGCCTCTTTCGTTTTATCTATGTAGATATAGTTATCTTCTCTTATATCTTTAAAAGTCGATATTCCTATGGGCAGTTTTTTTTTCATATTTTGCCTTGAGTTTTTTAAATATTATAACAAAATTTCAATCTCCTTTATGGGGGATACGGGCTTATTGTTTCCCATAAGTATTATTAGGGAAGTTATCAAAGAGGATTTTTAAGCGTAACGATAGTCTACTATTTTTTCGATTTTTCCCGTTTTAACGGTTGCTTTTTATGTTAAGGCGGTTTTCGGTGTTTAAAATTTGTGTTTTTTGCGTAATTTAAGAGGCCTTTTCCGTATTTCAAGATACGGAAAATACCCCTTAAAAAACCGTCAGATAGTTTCAATAAAAGTTTTTAGAGAGATTCATATGCGGCTACGTCGTTTTTATCATAATTTTTGATGCCGTATTTTTTACAAATACCGGCAAATTCTTTGGAGAAAGCAAAAAGATAGAATACCTGATCCTTAGTAAGCTTACCGCTGTTTAACTGTCCTACCCAATATTTAAGTCCGCCCTCATCAGGCTCTCTTCCGAGTAAAGTTCTATAAGCTCTCTTTACGTACTCTTCGTTACTTAAATTAAGACTTTTAAACTCTTTGCTCAGGAAAAAACCTCTCGCAACCCAAGTGGCGGTTTTTCCTTTATCTACAAGCTGTCCTACCCAAAATCTAAGCCCCGCTTGTTGCGGAGTTCTTGTTAAAATGTTTTTATACAATCTGACGACGAAAGAACTTACGGAGTTTTCCAACACCTGAAGACCGGAATCGTTATTGGCCACGAAGATATAATTACCTTTGGAATTTATGGCTATGGCCATACTTCTGGACTTATAACTTCCTCTAAGTTTAGGTTTGGCCGGATTAGATACGTCTATCATTTTTATGCCCTTATGATAGTCGGCAACATAAGCGTATCCTTTGGAATATCCGCTACCGACGCTAACGTCGAAAGCGTATCCGTCCGTATCGTAACTTCCGACCTCGACGGGTACCGAAGGATTGGATATATCCACTATTTTAAGTCCCTTTCCGTAATTCGCCATATAAGCGTATTTCCCGGAAACTTCAACTTTTTTAACGTTACCGGAGGTTTTGAAAGTGGTAAGCAAAAACGGTCTTACGGGATTGCTTATATCGACTATGTGAAGTCCTTGATACTGCCCCGCTATATAAGCGAAATTATCGACTATATCTATCCCCTCCGCATAAAAATTCTTTCCGCTGACTCTGCCGACCACATAAGGAGTGGAAGGATTTTTTACGTTCACAACTTGCAATCCGGCCGAATGCGCCGCAACAAAAGCGTATCCGTCCTTTACTTTAACTTCAACCGCGGAGCCGGCCGTTTTTATCGCTCCCACAAGCTTCGGTTTGTAAGGATTTTTTACGTTAACTATTTTCAGCCCGCCGTCATAAGCGGCGACATAGGCAAAATCTCCGCTAACGTCAACCGCGTAAGCCTCGCCGTTTAGCTTCAAACTGCCAAGAAGAACCGGAACGGAAGGATTGGAAATATCCACTATCTCCAAGCCGTAATTAAAATCGGCTATATAGGCTCTCTCTCCTTTTATCGTTACGTTCCAAGCTTTTCCGCAACTGTTATAACCGGCGACATAGACGGGATGAGAAATATTCGATATATCCAAAATCGTCCCGGAACCGTTATGAGCGAGATAGGCGTAATTTCCGCTTACGCTTACGGCGTTGGCTCCTCCTCCGCTGCTATATCCCAAACTCGTATTGTAAGCTCCTACCAGATAGGGAGAATAGGGATTTGAAACGTCTATAATCTTAAGACCTTCGTCATGATCGGCCACGAATACGTAATTTCCCCGTTGAGCCAAACCGTAAGCTTTCGTTTTAGGATAGTTTCCTATCATTTTCAAGCGGTAGGGAGAAGAGATGTCAAGTATCTGAAGTCCGGTATAATAATCGGCGACGAAAAGAAATCTTCCGTCTTCGCTGACCAAAACGCTTTTAGCTCCCACGTTTTTATCCTCTTCGGTAATCGGAGCCTTTTTAACCACGTTAGGATTTTTAAAATTTCCTATAATTTTCATATTGCTAAAATTGCTTATATCCACAACTTCCACGCCGTTGTTAAAATCGGCAACGTAAGCTATATTTCCTTTTATCGAAACTCCGCTTGCTATACCGGAAGTATTTATTTGTCCTTTAATTTTTAAAGAAGAGGGATTCGAAACGTCTATAACCACAAGACCGTTATCCCCGTCGGCCAAATAGATTACGTTATCTCTTAAAAAGAGAGCGTTGGCCGTCCCTCCCGTTTTTAATTTCCCTACCAAATAGGGACGGGACTTATCCGCAACGTTAACTACGAAAAGCCCGTCTCTATCAACCGCCAAATAGGCCAAATTGCCTCTAATAACAACGGATTTTACATAGTTTTGGGTGTAGAAGGTGCCTAAAAGTTTGGAGTTTTTAGGATTTTTAACATCAAACATCTGAAGTCCGTTCGCAGTGGCGGCATATATAATATCTCCGCTTTTTTGGATATCATTATATATTCCGCCGAACGCTCCTACCTTATTTAAAGCGATTTTACCGCCCAACGCCATCGAAGAAGCCGTTAAAAGTATAATTAATAATTTAAGAACACTTCTTACCATATGGGTCCTTTATTGATTGATGGAAGGTATCAGCCTAATTATACCTTAAAAATTACAAAAGTTTTATTAAAAAACAAAAAAATTACTCTAAGTATTTTTAATAAAAATAATTTAATATAAGAGAGATGAAAATTAATCATCTAAAAAAAACTATTAAGGTAAAGTTATATATACCAAACCTTTTTATAGTAAGAAATAATATATTTAACTATATCACCCCTCTCTGCATTTAATCTTAAGAGCAAAAATTATATTAATACTATATTGATATTCAGATTCAAATAACGAGAAACGGGAAAAAGTCCCGTTATAACTCGTTCACGAACCCCTTTTTGGTAAGAGTTTCGAATTCTTGAGAACCGAGAAAAATATCCAAAAACTTCTCTCTATCAAGTCCTTCTTCCAATCTTCCTATCCAATACTCCATACCTTCTCTATCGGGTTCCCTATCCAATATAACTCTGTAAGAGATAAGAACGAACTCCCTATTTGTAACCCGCTTATTTTTAAACTCCTCGGAATTGAAGAAAAATTTCACCACGTCTTTAGGTTCTCTTTTTTCAGATGAGAGTTCATCGACCCAATAGTTCAAACTTTCCGTATCGGCCGGCCTGTTTAAAACCATCAAATAGAGTCTCTTTATAAAAACTTCCGTCTTTTCTCTATCGTTATAATTTACTATATCAAATTTCTCACAAATATTTTTAAACTCCGTAGAAAACGCAAACTTATAAAGAAGCACGTCTTTAGGATAACCCTTTTCGTCTATCATACTCTCCCAATAACGCAACCCTTCAAGTTCCGGTTCTCTATTGAAAAAAGTCTCGTACAAAATCTTTACATATTGACGACTGTCTATATTTTTCGATAAAAACTCATCGGACTTGAAAAAGTTCTCCACCACGAAAAGAGCGCTCTTATTTTTCGAAACAAGCTCCCTCTCCCAATAAGAAAGTCCCTCTTCATCCGGTTTTCTTTCCAAAACTTTCATATAGAGATTGTAAACGAAAGTCTGAATCCGATTTAAAGAAAACTCTATCGAAGTCCTCAAAGGAGCGCTCTCCCCCGTTTCGTTAAAAGCCACTATGGTATAGACATACTCTCTATCAGGCTCCACGCCTCTATCTATATAAAAGTTCTCTTTCGAATCCGCCGTATAAATAAGCTCTCCGTCTCTAAAAATCTTATATCTTTCATCGCCTTCTCCTCCTTTCCAAACCAGCCTGACGCTTAAAATTCCTTCTCTCTCGGCCTTAAATTCGGAAGGAGGCTCTATAATGCTTTGCAATATCGCTCTTTCCATTTTTACCTTAATACCGTTTCCGATAGAGTCTCCGAAATCGTTAAAAGCCTTAATCGTATAGGCGTAAAATCGCCCTTTCTCCAAACCTTTATCCACATATTCGGTAGAATCCCTTTTAGCGATAAAAATCAACTTGCCGTCTCTATATATCTTAAACCCGTCCTCATTATCGGAATTGTCTCTCCAAGAGAGCGCAATCTCTCCCTTTTGGTCCGAAATCTCGGCCTTCAAATCGGTCGGAGGATAAATCATGTTCCCTTTATAAAAAGTCGTCGCTTCGGCAAAAAGCTCCTCGGATTTTCCGGCGCTATTAACCGCAACGATTTTATATTCGTAAGAGGTTGCGGGAGAAAGACCTTCGTCTATATAAAAAAACGCATCCGGAAGGGTAGTATATATCAACTCGCCGTTTCTGTATATTTCAAATCCCTCCTCGTTATCGCTATTGTCCTCCCATGTAAGAAACACCGCTTTATCTCCGTTTGCCACCGCTTTAAAATTCAAAGGAGCTTTCGGCTTTTTCGAAGAATTTTCGTAAGTTTTTACCGTAACTTCCATAGGTTCGGATTTCCCGTTTTTATTGAAAGCGACCACTCTATATTTATAGGAAGTGTTGGCATCCAATCCTCCGTCTATGAAAAAATCGTTTTTATAATCCACGCGCCCTACCAAAATATCGTCTCTGTATATTTCATACCCGTATTCGTAACCTCCGCCGCTTCTCCATCTAAGTTTAACGGCATTAACGCCCAAAGCCTGCGCACTGAGATTTTCAACCGGCTCCGGAGCTTTTTCCAAAACCGGAAAAGTTCTCACGGCTACGGAATTGCCCGCGGAAGCTCCCTTTCGGTTAAAAGCCTTAACTTCGTATTCGTAAACCTTTCCGGAAAGCAAACCTTTATCCTTATAATAAGTTACGTTTTCGCTCACCTTATCTATCAAAACCCCGTCTCTATATATCGCAAAACCCTCTTCGTTAGAGGAATTGTCCTTCCATCTCAAAAAAATCTCCTTATCGCTTAAAGCGCTACCGTAAAGATCGGTTATCGGCATGGGCGCGGTTTGAGAAATCCTAACTTCAACTTTATCCGGTACGGAACTTCCGGCATCATTTACGGCTTTAACCAAATACGTATAAAAAAAACCGGCCACCGCTTCTCTATCGGTATAGCGGGTCTCATTCGGCTGCGTCGTATAAAGAAGCTCGCCGTTTCTATATATTTCGAATCCGTCCTCATTATCCGAGTTGTCCCTCCATCGAAGTCTAACGGTATTGTCGTCTATAATCAAAGCCTCCAACGCGGTGGGAGGAATCGGAACGCTTTTTAGCGTTCTTACGGAAATCTTTTTTGAAGGAGAGTCCCCGGCGATATTCGAAAGCCTGATCTCATAATCGTAAACCGTATCTTTTAAGAGTTTCGTATCCGAAAAACTTCTCTCGTCTTTAGAAAGAGTCTTTATAAGAATTCCGTCTCTAAATATCTTAATCTCCTCTATAGGAGAGAATTCATCCCTTTCGGGCAAATCCCATTCAAGAAGAACGCTATCGCTTTTTATCTCTTTAACTTCGAATCTCGCTACCGGTTTGGGAGCCATAACTATCCTAAAAACCGACACTCCGTTTGCGAAATTGGCTAAAAACAGCCTGTTTCCGTCCCTATCCGTACTCAAACTTTTACCGCCCGTATAAACTTTTTTTACGATTTTCATCCCGGAAGGATCCGAAATATCCACGACTTCAAGTCCTCGATCGTTATCGGAAACGAAAGCGAAATTTTCCCAAAGAGTTATGTCTCTCGCCTCCCCTTCCGTATCTATTCCTCCCACTATTTTGGGAGAAAAAACGTCGCTTACGTCTATAACTTCAAGTCCGCCCTCTCCGTCGGCTACATATAGATAAGAATCTCGAAGCTTCAAAGCGTACGCAAAATCTTTCAGTTTTATACGAGCAATCTTTACGGGATTGCTTTTGTCGGAGACGTCCGCTATCACCAAACCGTTATAACCGTCGGCTATAAAAGCGTAATCTCCTTTAACTTCCACGTCATACGAATTTCCGCCCGTATCCAAAACGCCTTTTATGTAAGGAGAAGAGGGATCGCTTACGTCCGCTATAACCAAACCCGCCTCGTCTCCCGCAATAAAAACGCAACAATCTTGCAAAAAAAGACTTTTGGCTATACCGTTAATATTCAACGAAGAGATATACTTTATGGAAGCGGGATCCGAAACGTCCAATATTTGCAAACCTTTATGATGGTTCGCCACGAAAAGAGTATCTTCCTTCAACTCCAAATCGTTAGCCGCTCCGTCCTTATAATACTCTCCGAGAAATTTAACGTCGTCGATATCCGAAAGGTCCGCTATCTCCACACCGTTATAATCGTTTGCCATATAGGCTTTATTGCCGATTATCTTTATCTTCCTCACCCAAGAGACGGTATCGAAGGAAGAGACGTATTTAATGTCGTAAGGATTCGATATATCCGAAACGCAAGGCTTGTTATTGTTTAAAACGTACATAAAATCCCCGTCCACCTCTATTCCGTAACAATAAAAATCCGTTTTTGTGATTTTGTTGACTAAAGACGGAGATTTTTTATTCGTAACGTCTATTATCTCTATATCCGTACCGTTTGCCACATAAACTTTATCGCTTTTTACATCCAAAGCCAAGCAGTAACCGTTAGTGTCGTAAGAAGTTAAAAGTTTCGGCTTATCCGGCTCCGTTACGTCCACTATGTCAAGGCCGTTTTTATTTGCTATATATGCGTAGTTTCCATCCACCTTTATATCGTTACACTGCCCTTCAAGAGGAAGATTGGCGCTTAAAACCGGTTTGTCGGGATTGGATATATCTATAATGTAGAGTCCGTCTATGGCCGAAATAACGTAAGCGTAGTCGCCTTTTAGATCTATTCCTACCGTATAACCTTCTATCTGAAAATAGTTTAATATCTTCGGAGAGGAGGGAGAAGAAATATCCACGACCGCCAAGCCTCTTTTTCCTACCGCGATGTAAGCGTATCCGTCCTTAACTTTAACGTCGTTAGCTTCCGCTCTTTCCGATAAAACCTCATCTTCGGAAAAGCTCACCCTCCCTTCTACGAAAGGATCTTTTAAATTGGAAATATTGATTATTATCAAACCTTCCGTTTTATTTATAAGATAGAGATGATTTCCGTCTATGTCCATGCGGGAGCATTCTCCCAAGTTATTAAGATAAGAAAGCGGTTTTATATCGCTTTTGTTACTCGCATCGAAAATTTTCAATCCGTCCGTAGTGGAAACGAAAAGTTCGTCATTTACCACCGTCATATTTTTTAAAGTGCCGCCGAAAGAAGTTATCTTTTCCAACTCCAACCCGCTATCGGCCGAAAGTTTCAGGCAAAAGACCAATAGCGAGAAAATTAAAATTTTTAACGATTTCATAAATTTTCCTCCGATCTTAATAAATCACTGCCAAAAAACAAAACGGGACGGAAAGTGCCCGCTTTTATATAAGATCGGCACTATATTAAAATTATTTAATTCTTTTGCGGGTTAAATAGTAGTTTTTTTCTATCGTTTTCCTATCGATCATCCAAAATCCCCTGTTAAAATCGACCGCATACAAAACGCCGTTTCTCTCTTTAACGTCCATTACTCCGTAAAGAGGAAAAAAAGATATCTCTTTTACTCTCTTCATATCTTCAATATCGAAGGAGAATATTCCTTTATAAAGCGAACCTACAAAAAGCCTCTCCCCATCCGCCGAAAGATTTCTCGCATATCCTTTCAAAGAAATTTCAAATAACGGTCTCATTTCGCTCCCGTCACCTATATCATATACCGAAACTCCTCTGCTTCCGGCCGCAACGAAAAGATATCCCTTATAAAAAAGCAGATCGAAAATATTTCCTTCCAAATTGAAAAACGCTTTAAAAACCGGCCTTTCACTCTCGCTAACGTCCAAAATCTCCAATCCTCCGTCAACGCTTGCGGCAAAAAGCAAATCCCCGTTAACCGCAAGAATCTCGGGAGAAAATTTTAAAGCGTAAGAAGAGATTTTCTCAAGTTTTCCGTCTAAAGAGAGTTTATATATCTCCACTCTCTTATCGGACGTACCCAAATATAAAACCTTATCTTTAACGGCAACGGAAGAGACCGAACTTTTCAAATTCGCTTCGTAAACCTCATTCAAATTTTCGATATCCAAAACCTTAACTCCGTAAACCCCGTTACCCATTAAAAGATACTCGTTCCATTTTTTCATATCCGTAATATAATCGTCCTCCTTAAAAACGGAAGACAAGAGCGAAACGTCGTCCTCTCCGATCTCCACGCCCCTTTCATTCCCGTGTTTTACGGAGAGAGTCGATAACAAAGAGGGAGAAAGCGGACTTTTGATGTCTATCACTCTTAAATTTTTGTTAAAGTCCGCTACGAAGGCCCTATCTTCGTCCAATAAAAGTTTATAAGCCCCTTTATCCAAATCCACAAAAGACAGCACTCCTTTAGTTACCGGATTGGAAATATCCACTATTTTAAGTCCCTCTTTTCCGTCGGCCGCATACAAAAACTCTCCGTCTATAAACAGATCGTTAACTTCGCTACCCTCCAAAAAACCGACAAGCTTAAATTTTCCTCCGTCTATGTCTATCACCTTTATCCCCGCGCTTCCGTCCGCAACGAAAAGATATCCGTCTCGAGCCAAAATCCTAACCGCTTTGGAATCGAGCTTCAAAGAATCGACGACCTTCAAACCGTCTAAATCCACCTTTTTAATTCCCTCGTCAAGAAGAGCCACGTAAGCAAAGCCTCCGCTAACGGTTACGTCTTTGGCATTCTCTCCGAAATACAAAGAACCTAATAAAGAGGGATTATATATATCCTTTATATCGTAAACCAACAATCCCTCCTCTTCGGCGGCTATATAAAGTTTATCCTCCTTTACGAAAACTCTTCCAAGAAGGGTATCGCTCTCTATATGAGTAACGAAAGAGGGATTCAAAGGATCTTTCAAATCGTAAATATCGACTCCCTCGCCATAATTTACGCTAAAGAGGAAATTTTTATATACGAAAAGTTCGATTCCCACTCTTTCCTTATCAACGACTCCCTCTATTTTAGGATTTTTAGGATCCGTTACGTTAACTATTTTTATTCCATTTTTGCCTCCCGCTACAAAAAGATACCCTTTATAAAACGCGGCGTCCAATAAAATATCATCCATTTCCAAAAGACTGACGAAAGAAGGAGAAGAGGGATTTTTCACGTCTATAACGTAAACGCCTTCGTATCTGTTTATCAAATACGCATAACCTCCGCTTTCGCAAACGGCATAATTCTTGCTTCCCCAATTAAAACTTCCGACTTGATAAAGTCCCGCTTCGCAAGCGGTTTGGGAAACTTTTTTCGAGCAGACCTTTATTTTCGTCTCTCTTTCGATGGAGTTTCCCCTTCCGTCCTTAGCCTCTATGACGATTTCATAAACGTTATCTCCGTTTTTATCTTTGGGATGTCTGAAAAAAAGAGGCTCTTTTTCGTATAAAACGCCATCTCTTATTTCGAAAAATTCTCCGTCGTCGCCTTTTAAGAAAAATTTTACGGGAGGAGTGTCGTCTCTTGCGTCCAATCTGAAAATTTCGCTCGCGTTATCGTCGATTTTTAAAAATTTAGGAGCATAAAAAGAGGGAGGATAGATATCTTTTAAAACCGGAACGTTTTTGTTTAAAAACTTCTCGGTTATGTTTTTAAACTCTTTAGAGGACAAAAAATCGTCCAAAAGCCTATCTCTTTCATACCCGTTTTTAAGCCTCTCCACCCAATACCAAAATCCTTCGTCTTCCGGTTCTCTGTTCAAAAGAGTTCTGTAAGCTATCTCCACAAACTCCTCATCGCTTAGATCTCTTTTCAAAAACTCTTCGGAATAGAAAAAGTCTTTGGCTATGATTTTCGGAGATTTCTCCTTCGTTACGAGCTTTTCGTACCAATAATTAAGCCCGTATCCGTCCGAATCTCTTTGAAGTATCAGATTGTAAAGCCTCTCCAAAAACGCTATGCTCAAATCTTTCTTATTGTAGGGCATAACGCCGTGATTTAAGGTAAGCTTTTCAAACTCGTCCGAAAAAACGAATCTGTAAAAGAGCTGGAGTCTGGGAATCTTCTTCTCTTTCAAAAGAGAGAGCCAATATTCGTACCCTTCTTTATCGGGCTCTCTATTTAAAAGAGTTAAATAAACCCTTCTTATAAACTCCTCGTCACTCAAATTTTGCTTTTTAAGTTCGTTGCTGGTAAAAAAGTACCTCGTAACCTCCGTAGCCGTTTGAGAGTTGCTATAAAGAGCCTCTTCCCAATACTCTATCCCTTCGCTATCGGGTTCCCTTCCCAAAATATTTTCATAAAGAGTGGTTATGAAGGATTTAACGGCGCTCTCTTTGGTCTCGTAAGAGAAAGAAAAAGAAGACAAAGAGAAAAGAAGAATAAAATAGGTAAAAAAGAGCTTGAGAACTTTCACGATAGACTTCCTTGATATTTACTTTATTTGTAAATATCGGAAATCTATCAAATATATTTACTTGAATATCAAAGTATGTCTCTTATGGAGATCGCATACCATAAAATGAAAAGATTCAGAATAAAAATCAGCATAGAGCTTCCGCGAGAGAGAATCTGCTCCGTTTTGCTCCGTTCACGATTGTGAGTTTTAAAAGCTATCGCCATATGAAGAGCGGTAAAGATCGTAATGGCTATAATCATTATCAATTTAACGCCCATAAGATTGTAAAGCTCGCTTCCTTTAGCGTGCGTAAAAACATCGATAAAATCGTAATGGATAAACATGCTCATCCCGGTTACCCATAAAAGAACGAGCCAAAAAGTCTCGAAATATCCGTAAATCGGTCCCAAATAGTAATATACGCTCTTTTGAGCCTCCTTATCTCTTAACAAAATCCCCAAAGCGAACAGAAGCAAAGAGCCTCCTATCCAAGCCGTAGCCGAAAGAATATGAATATACAAAACGATTTTCACAACGATTCTCCTTTTTTCATAAAAGAGGCGGAGAGAAAAAACCCCGCCGGCAAAATTGTAGCATATTTTTTATCTGTATTCATAAGCTCCGATATCGGGAGCGGCTCCTTCGAAATCGTAAGTTACCCCTTCTCCCTTATTCCAGCTTAACTCCCTGTCGATAGTAACGGTTTTGTTTTTATAGTCGCTTTTTAAAACGACGGCGCTTTTTTTGCCTATCTTTATCCTCTCTCCGCTCTCAAGCCCCCATCTTCCCGTAAAATATCTCGCATCTTCCACTTTTACGACTCTGCCCTTTCCGCTTGAGGAGGTAAAAGTCAAAAAAGCCCCCTTATCTATGCACAAACTACCCTTTTTCAGATGAAAATCCGAATTTATCATAGGATCGGAAGCGGATACGGCGTGCGGAGAGTGAGTCTTGTAGCTCTCAAGAGATTTATAAGCCACTCCTCCTATGATTATCTGATTGTGAAGCGATATGAGAGGAAAAAATCCGTTATAATCTATCTCCCAAGGAGAGGAGTTGTTTCTGCCTACAACTTCGTTTATAAAAGCCCATCCTCCGTCTTTATAGAAAAGATTGTTTTTAACGACGTTTCGCTCTCCCTTCCCGAGATAAAACAGATTTTCCTCCTTAACTTTCGAAGGATCGTAAACTTTAGTACTGTATAGAGTGTTATGAATAAATACGCTATCTTCTACTATTCCCCCGTATGAAGAGGAGCCGAAAGAGTTGTAGTAGTTTTTGTAAAAAACGTTTCTTCTTATAACGACATGTTTTATGAAAGAGTCCTTTTCCTCCTGATTTACGGCAATGCCGGGACCGAAATTTTCATGAACGTAATTGTTCTCCACCAAAATATCCTCTCCCCCGTCAAGATAGATAGAACTTGAGTAGATATTCAATTTGCCGTTT
>Ga0256914_1003671_pt1 | contig 11962 bp, 10 predicted proteins | sample HulkmetaG_FD_191571 | JGI IMG/M metagenome (GOLD analysis project Ga0256914, IMG submission 191571) | Hydrothermal chimney microbial communities from Main Endeavour vent field at the Juan de Fuca Ridge, Pacific Ocean - Hulk | ecosystem: Environmental > Aquatic > Marine > Hydrothermal vents ...
TCTTCACCTTTTTTCGGCTGACCGATCAAGGCATAGAAGTCGTTCTCAAGGTCACACGGTTCTCTTGCCCAGAAAACCGTTGTGGCATCCCCTACTTGAACCCGTTGACGTTCAGAAGCAAGAAGGTAATTAAGGGCGGTTGTATAGGCGAATTCAGTTCGCTTTCCAATCGGTGCATTGTAGCCCTGTTTTTTTCCAAATGACCGAAACGCGTCAAGGTTGAAAGAAACAATATTTGCTCCGGAAGTCTGAGCCCCCCAAACGCCTTTTATAGCTGTATGCAGTTTGGCTGGAATGTCCCTTTCTCCACTAATGGCACAAACTTGCGTTATGTCTGAAGTTATCTGAGACTCGAGAATTTTTTTTCTGACAGCAGATCGCTGGCAAACCAATTGTGTGTCTCCTTTAAGCATGAACGATAAATTCCCCCCGTTTTCTTCAACTTCACTCCAAACTAGATGTTCGAAAACAGGAGAAAAGTCTCCCCTCTCCAAGAATCGTTTAACGGCCAAAATCCCCGGATCGTCACATTCGCCAAATGTCTCTTTTATACGTTGAACAAACAATTCATGCCGATGCCTTGCCCGTTTAGACTGTTTTTCAAAATTTTTCCCCTTTTCCTGTATAGCCCGGCCCAAAACATACGAAGGTGTGTCCCAAAGGAGGTTGGCTATATCTCCTGCTGTTCTCTTTACAGCCTTCGGTACCATGAAACTGCGCCCTTTTCGCTTTCGTCCGCTTCCCGTACGGGTATCCACAAGGTCAACAAATTGTCCGTTCTCATCGATAAGGATGAGAAATTCGATTGCTTTTTTCTCGAAGCCCGGAGGCGCAATATCCACCGTTGGGTCTTTAGAAAGACGCTGGTAATAATCGGCAAGGGCTTTCAGAATCATTTGCGTACCTCCACATTTCTAAGATCAAGAACACCGTTTTCAAGATGTGCATGAAAAAACATTGGCATGGGTTCTTTACCGGAAAAGTCTATGTCATAAAGCATCCAACCGAGGTCTTTGGTGAGGGAAATAGGTTGAGGTGAGGATGCATTCTGGGGAATAAACTCAAAATTAACAGGAAACTCCCGGCACCCAAAATAAGGGCGATGAAAACATTGACCCTTGGTCGTCCGGCGTATAAACATTTCAGTAAATTTGACAATCGAATCTTCTGGTCCAGCCCGTTCCGTCAGCGAAAATTCAGCATGAATGATATAAGCGACGTCTCGCAGAAAAAGGCCAGCGCGTTGTTGACGCTCTTTCTCGATATAAAGCCCCAACGGCTCCTTACTTGTCCCTTTTATATGGGCCGCTGTAGGCTTCACAGCCTTTTTTCCTACCTCATTACGACGAACCGATTCCCATTGGATGGGTTTGAGCACATCGATTTGAAGGATACGCCATTTGATAGCAGGTTTCCATAAAATGGCCTCTAAAATGCCTCGCGCGGCCGAAGGCGTCATCACCTCGTAGGAAACCCGTTCAACCTTCATTTCCGGCCGGGTAAAACAGGCATTTTCTCCGCTAACTTTAACTCTGAATGGATTGCTCTTTTCCATACAAATTCCTCCATTCAAATGATTGTAAATTCCGTTTCATAGGCCTCCATTTCATCAGGAGGAACGAAACCGAAGCGTTTGCTATAAAGGCCGAGGTTGTCGAGGTGATAAAGACCAGGAAAACCCGAGAGCTCGTGTGCATGGCCTTCATTAACAAGCTTCTGAATCAACCGTTCCGAAACAGAAACGGTATATCTTTGTAACCGGCGCAAGATCCGGCGTGCACCGTAATCGATCAGCCTTCCTACCCATTTCGGTGCTTCTCCATAAGGAGCAATGAGATGACGCTGCCATGTATCGTCTATGATGTGAAAACGTTCCGCTGCCGTCCGAAATGAGAAATTCTCCAATCTTCCTGTAAGTTTTTCAATGATATGGTATCGATCTAATTTTTCAGCTCCCAAAAGGAAAAATCTGGTTCTAAAGTACTCTGTAAAGGTTGCAGGATCAAAAATATTATCAAGCCTATCCGACAACAAGAAAGGGCGTGTCTGGGTAGCAGCAGACTGGATATACTGAGGTTGGTTCTCCGGAACATATATAATGGTTTTCCCTTTGGGAAGCTTGCCTTCACGATTACATCGACCTGCGGCCTGGGCAATGGAATCAAGGCCAGCCAGTGCACGGTACACGACCGGAAAATCGAGATCTACTCCAGCTTCGACTAAAGATGTGCTGACAACTATCAAAGGATCTCCATCATCCAAGCGTTGATGGATTTCTCTCAAAAATTCGTAACGATGTTCCGCACATAGATTAGTGGAAAGATGAATTGTCCGCTCTTTTGGCAACCGTTTGGCTAATTCCCTTGCGTCAGTTTTCCGGTTGACAATACAAAGGACAGCCGTTTCTTCAGCTTGTAAAACCTTAGATATATCATCAATGCTAACGGGTTTTAGATCATTGAGGCATTCTATTTGAACACGCCGGAGGCGTCTAAACATCTTAGACGGGTTGGTGATGATTTCATATACACTTTCAAATCCCTCATGAAACTTGAAGTCAAAACTTTCTGTTTTAGTCAACACCGGCTGAGTCGCTGTGCAAAGAACCGGTGTTACCCCATAATGCCTATGGAGCTCACGGATGGCAAAAACTACCGGCCGAAGATATTCAGGAGGAAGGCATTGCGCCTCATCAAAAATCACTACACTATTGGCAATGTTGTGAAGTTTTCTACACCGTGCCGTACGACTGGCATAAATGGACTCAAAAAACTGAACCGAAGTCGTGACGATAATCGGAGCATCCCAATTTTCGGAGGCCAATCGACTCCGAACAGTCTCCTTTGTTTCGTCGTCGTCCAACACATTGCTGTGATGTTCGAGCACCGAAGTCTCAAAACCGGGAATCGAACGAAAGACAGAAGCTGTTTGTTCAATGATGCTCGTGTAGGGTATCACATAGATTATCCGACGTTTCCCCCACTTCACGGCATGGCGAAGGGCAAAGGCGAGAGAAGAAAGGGTCTTTCCTCCCCCTGTAGGCACGGTAAGCGAAAAAACACCAGGTTCCCGTTCGGCCGCGGCACGGCATTGTGCCAGCACTTCAGCACGAACTCGATTGACTTCCGTTGGTAAAGCATCACGACAGACGGAGTTCATGAATACATCGAATGATTTAAGAAGGTTTTGAATCGTTGGGTACTCATATTTCCGCAATTCCGCCCGCTTGTGATCCATGAATGCTTCCGTTTCAAGAAAATCGGCATCAACGAGACAAGAAAAAAGCATCCGCAACGAAAATGCCATATCGGCGCCGTCTTTCCATATTTGTAGAGGAGGTGGCAGCTCATAATTCTTGATCTCTTTAGGGACATTTTCCAAAATGGGATCTGATACTTTTGGGTGTTTCAGTTTGGGCTCAAGCGCTTTTCCGCCGGAATCAGCTGGAGAATAGTCAGCCAAACCCGCATGATGCCCCATGATAAGCCAACAGAAAAGAATGCCCATTTCGTGAACTGATGCCTTCTCAAGAGCTAAATGTCCCCCTGCCAATGAGTGGACCACCTTTCCAGGACGTGTCTCGAGATGACACTCAACACCATTTGCATCAAAAAGTCTTTTCTGAAATTCTAAGGAATACTTTCCAATATCGTGCCAGATACCCGCAAGATATCCCCACTTTTCCCCTCCGAACGGTTTGGCAAATTCGGCTGCCAATTTTGCTACATTTCTTAAATGTTCATCGAGTGGCTGCCATTCTTCCAGAGGCTTTCCTTCAAGGGAATGGGCATAAAAATTCATTCAATCCTCCCTTCTACTATCTTAACCCGCCCCCCTTGTCCGAACTTATCTGTAAAAGTTACGCAAATACCCCTTTAACTTCAGCAAAATACAAACAACCATCAACCTGCACCCTTCGTTGCTTGACAAATAAATGTTAATTTGATTTTATAACATATTTTCCGCCATTTGTCAATATGTTCTGACAATATCCTTTTTTATTCAAAGGGTTGTGTGGTACAGCACTTCCGAAAAAGAAACCTTAAAAGAATTATTTCTATCTTTCTTTTGCAAGGTACGTCTTGGAACATCGCCACATTCGGACAGGAGATTCAAGAACTCACAACGCGCCCATTCTCTCTCTTGCCAACAAAATTCTTCATCATTACATTCTTGACACGAGGTTCAGGATTTTGTATGTGGCAACAAAACAGGGGTGGCTCTTGTTAGCCGAATGATTGTTGTGTGGAGGAAAGGAGGTGAAACAAGGTCATCCAAAAATTTGATTAAAGGAGGTTAAAAATGGCAGCAAAGGTTGATATTGACAAATGCACAGGATGTGGAACTTGCGCTGAGGTTTGTCCGGTAGAGGCAATTCAAGTCAACGATTATGCCGTTGTCAATGAAGATGAGTGCGTGGACTGCGGCACCTGCGTGGATGAGTGTCCGGAAGGCGCCATTACGCTAGAGGATTGATTCACGGCATACCCAGGGGGAAGCCAATCGCTTCCCCCTTTTTTTTCCTTTTCAAACGCCTTTCCGACGTCGCTTCTTTCCTCAAGAGAATTTTAAACCTTTTTGAACATCTCGTGTCCTTATCAGTGAATGAAAGACATATCGGACCATAATCTCCTAACCCTTGCCCAAAAAGGGAACCGGGAGGCTATCAGCCGTTTGATGGGGAGATATGAACGGGAGATATTCTATTACGTGTATAAAATGACGGGCAATGTGGAGGACGCCAAGGACCTTACCCAAGATATTTTCATCAAGGTCTTTCGAAAGATTTCCACGTTCAAGGGGAAAAGTTCTTTCCGGACATGGGTATATCGCGTGGCAACCAATCATACTTTGAATTTCCTCTCCCGGCGCCCCCCTTCGGGCTCCGACGCATTTTTCTCCGTTCTTCCCGATCCTTCCCCTTCAAGTCCGGAAAGGATTGAAAGGGACGAATTGCGACGGCACTTACACAAGGCTATCGAGATACTTCCGCCCCGTCAGAAAGCCATCGTTACTTTAAGGGTCCGAGAAGAGTTGCCCTACGCGGAGATCGCGGAAATCCTCGATTGCTCCGTCGGTAATTGCAAGGCCACGTTTCACAACGCCATTACTAAATTAAGGGAGATCTTGAAAAATGAATCCGTCTTGTAGCGAGTTTCAAAGGCTTATCGTGGAAAAAATTCAGGGCGAAGCCTTGACCTCTTCCCAAGAGGAGCGCCTCGCTTCCCATCTTCACGCCTGTCCCGCTTGCCGCGCCTATAAGGAAGAGATGTCACGCCTCTACGAAGAGATTCGAGAAACGACACTGCCACCCTTGCAGGACAGCTTTTTCGAAGACCTTCGCGAGGATGTTCTGGAATCCCTTTCAAGGAAACGCGGCTTTTCCTTTTTCCTAAAGCGTCTGGCCCAATGGTCACCCGTTGCCTCTGTTTATTGGCGCGGTGTGTGGGTTCCTGTTATCTCCGGCGTTTGTGGTCTTCTTTTAGGTTTTGCCATCGCTACCGCCTGGCATCGCCCTCTCCCGTCCCCTTCCTCCGTCTCCTCGTCTCCATCCCTCCTCTCAGAAACACGAGAGACATCGAGGGGGTCATCCGAAAATATTTCCACGGATCTGCTAGCGGAGATGGGAGATTTCGTCACGGTTCCCGACATCCTCGATACATTGAACGAAGAGGAGATCCACACCCTAATTAGCGATTGGTCAAAGGAATTGCCACCCGACCTTTTGGACACGGAACCGAGCGGTTGGGGTTAATCAGCGTTTCCTCTTCCTGCCTTTCCCCTGAAGCCCCCAGGCCTTCAGAAGATACTCGATCTTGCGCTTGCTGATACCCAGGATCTCCGCCGCCCGCCCGCGATGATAATCGACCGCTTCAAGCGTTTTCAAAATCAGCGTCTTTTCCGCTTCCTTCAACGTGATCCCCACAGGGAGGTGGATCACCTGCTCACCCTCCTCCGAGGCCCCCAGTTCGCGAATTTGATCGGGCAAGTGGGTCACATCAATCTCGTCACCCCCGCAAAGAACGACTGCCCGTTCGATTACGTGTTCCAACTCACGAACATTACCCGGCCACGGATATTTCTCGAGAAGCCGCAACGCCCTGTTGGTTATTCCTCTAATCTCTTTTTTCTGAGCCACCGCGAAGCGCTCTTGAAAGGCGCGCGCCAATACCGGAATATCCTCCCGCCTCTCCCGAAGAGGCGGGACTGGAAGGGTTATCACGTTCAGCCGGTAGAAAAGGTCTTCCCGGAAGGCACCTTTCTCTATCTCTTCCCTGAGGTCCCGGTTCGTGGCAGAGAGCACGCGAACATCGGTTTGAATGGACTGGGTGCCCCCAAGGCGTTCAAAGGTGCCATATTCCAGGGCGCGAAGGATTTTTGCTTGAGTTTCTAAGCTCATTTCCCCTATCTCGTCCAAAAAGAGTGTTCCTCCCGTGGCGAGCTCAAATCTCCCTTTCTTCTGCTTGACCGCCCCCGTGAAGGCCCCTTTTTCATGGCCAAAGAGTTCGCTTTCCAGGAGGTTTTCATGCAGGGCGGCACAGTTGACCACCACGAAAGGTCCCGAAGACCGCTCGCTCGCCCGATGAATCGCCCTGGCAACCAATTCCTTCCCCGTGCCCGTTTCTCCCTCAATCAAGACGGGGATATCGGTAGGAGCCACTTCACGGATCGTTTTAAGGACGGCTCGGATCTCCGCCGAAGTGCCCAGGATGCTCGGTGAGACCTTTTGCCCGTTCAACCGTTTGAGGAGCTCCCTGTTTTGTTGGATCAAGGCGCGTTTGTGTAAAACCCGAGACAAGACAATCTCTAATTCATCGGGGTTGAGAGGTTTCGTGAGATACGATTCCGCCCCCTTCTGCATGGCTTCCACCGCGTCCTGAATGCTCCCGTAACCGGTCATCAAAATGACATCCGTTTCTGGATAATGGCGGCGGATCTCCTCCATCAGTTGAATGCCGTTCATATCGGGAAGACGAATATCGGAAATCACCACGTCCACAGGCCGCTGTCCTAGCTCCTCCAGGGCCTTTTCCGCTTTTTCCGCCACGATGATTTCTCGCCCCCTATGGGCGAGGAATTGTTTCATCCCCTTGAGAGTATTGATATCGTCATCCACGATAAGAATGGTTGACTCTCTCTCAGCGGCCATTTTTCGAAATCCCCGGCAAAACGATTTTAAACACGGCCCCACGGAGTGACGGCTCCAACGTAATGGTTCCTCCGTGCGCCTCCACGATGTTTTTCACGATGGATAATCCCAACCCCGTTCCTCTAGGGTTGCTGGAGAAAAAAGGATCGAAAACCTTTTTAGACAAGGCGTGCGGAATCCCCGGGCCATCATCCGCCACCCGGAGTATCCCCTCTCCCTCCCGGCCGACTCGAACGGATATCGTGATGGTTCCCTTTCCCGTAAAAGCCTCCACCGTGTTTTTGGCGAGATTGAGGAGTACCTGCCGGAAACGGTCTCGATCGATCAGGACGAAAACGGGCTCATCGCAAAAGTCTGCCACTATTTCGAGTTGCTTTTCCTTCACATACTCCCGCAAGAAGTTGAGTGTGGACCGAACGGCTTCCCGCAAATCCGCCCGAACAAGCTGGAGGGATTCATGCCGCGTGAAGGTAAGAAAATCTTGGGTGATTTTCGTTAAACGGCCTATCTCTTCGTGCACGATCTCCAGAACTTCGGAAATTCGGTCGCCACATTCCTCATCCACGCATGTGTTTTTAATCTTTTTGAGAAGTGCCATCTGGAAGGAGATGGCGTTCAACGGATTACGGACCTCATGGGCCAGTTCCGCCGCGAATTGACCAATGGCTTTGAGCGTGCGGGATCGAACGATCTCCTGCTCCAAGCGCTTTTCCTGTGTGACGTCCCGTGTCACCTCAACCACGTAGGGTATTTTGCCGTCGGGATCCCGTAACGGAAAGGTAGTAAGGAGGAAAAAATAGGGATCTCCCTCCGTGTCCGTATACCCGAATTCCGTATGGAGAGTCTCCCCCGTCTCGAAGGTTTTCTGGGTCGTGCAAAAGGGACAAGGGCGGTCAAAGTGGTTGAAAACTTCATAACATTTCCGTCCCAGGATTTGCGATGGCTCTTTGAAAAGCTTTTGCGCGGCCGTTCGATTCACGTAAACGACCCGATACGCCGCATCCACGATCTTCAGATCGTCCGTCAAACCGTCGATTACCCCCTGAAAATAGCGGTTGGTGGAAAACCTTCCCACGCCTCTTCTTTCCTTCTTTCTCAACTTCCCCTTGTCGCCCGCTTTTTCCATGGAAAATCCAGCTCAACGGCCAAAATACTTGAGATAGGTTGCCCCCTGCATCAGTACCAACACCTTCCGTCCCTTGTAGGGTTGCCAGTAACGTACATCCTTTCCGTTGAGTCCCTTCGCCTTTTGCGTTTCGATTTCGTCAATCACGAGGGAGTTTGGATGCGTTTTCAAATAGTTTTGGTACGTCTTGCCTTTCAACATCTTCACCGGCTTTTCCAAACGTCCGAGGAACTGGAATTCCCCATGGTATCCCCCAATGTAGGTCACCTCATTTCCCTTTTCCATCTCCACCTTAACCCTTTTGGCAAAAGGCTTCAAATCGTAACTTTTCAACATGACTCTTCCCGGTGCCGCCATGAAGACGGACAAAACAAGCGCCACGCAAAGAGAGATCGTCCTCAAGGCCGCCTTTCCGGATGAAAAGGGATGAAAAAGTAAATAAAGGCCAAAACCCCCTGAAAGGGTCGTCATGGGCAAGACGGCAGACCAAGGGACTTTCCCCATGTTGGCACTAATAGAGACAAACGGCATAAGAAGAGTTCCTCCCGCCACGACTAACAAAACGATTCCCATTCCCATCGGACGCCACATCCTCTTCTCCGATAAAACCTCTTTTTTGTAAAAGTTGTGAGCCATCATCAGCATCACGGCGGGAAGGGAGGGTAGGAGATAATAGGGTTGTTTCCCACTAACCAGAGACAAAACACCCAAGGAAGAGAAGAACCAGACCAAACACGTTCGTGTTCCCATTGTTCTCTCCCCTCTTCTCTCAAACAATCCGGTCCACACCCTTCCCCAAAAGGTCCAGGGAAGGAAGAGGATAGGAAGCAACGGAAGATACCACCAGATGGGACGTCGATGGGCAAACGATGCCAACACCCTCTTCACGGTTTGCCCCCAAAGGAGGGCTTGCCGGTATCTTTCCCCTCCCTCCAAAACGGCGGGAACAACCCATGCGCCCGCGACGAGTAGCCCCATAAGAACCGCGAGAAAGGCCTTTCCAAACCACGATGGAACCTGCTTTTTGGGTAGTCTTCCCCACCACCACACCGAGAGTATGAGGGGAAGGATGTGGACGAAAACGACGGGTCCCTTCGTCAAGATTCCACCCGCCACACTCAAGGAAATCAAGCACCAATCCCCTTTTCTTCCTCGCAGGCGCGCGCGGAGAATCCCCATTACCCCCAGCAATACCCAAAAGGACAGAAGCATTTCATAGAGAATCAAAAAGGACCACACCAACCAGATAAGCGTGGCCGACAGGAAGTAGGGGGCGTATTTGGCCACGCTTTTCTCTTTAGGCCAAAGAAGAAGGCTGATTTCGCGAACGAGAACGATGTTGACCATCCCAAAAAACATGGGAATCAACCGCGGAGTCACCTCATTGACGCCAAAAAGAAACCACGTCGCGTGAATGAGCCAGAAGAGAAGAGGGGGTTTATGGGGATAGGGTTTTCCGTGGAGGAGAGGAACCAAAAACGACTTGTTTATCCACATCTCCCACGCGACAGAAAGGCTTCGCGTCTCGTCTATAGGAAAGATCGGCAAGAAAAGGATGGCGCTGATTCCCACCAAAAGGATAAGGGCCATGGCCTCCGCCGACTCGTGAGCGAATTTCCTCCTTTCGCGGTTTCCCATCGCCATCCCTCTTACGGTGAAAATTCCTTTCTCCCCACGGTAGAATGTCAGGACAAAAGATGGGTTTCTATGATTTGATCCAACGAAAAATCGTGAATCTGGAGATAATATCGCACAACCTCTTCAAGGGCCGCCAGGGGTGTCAACCCTATCAGCTCGCATTCGGCAATCGAAACACCATATCTTGCCGCCTCGAACCGAATCGTTTCCACGACTCGGTGGATAGGTGTTTCCTTGAAATTGACCAAGTTCATGGAGACCTGAACCATCCCCTTGTCTTCCAACATCACACCCATCGCCTTGACCGCCTTGTATCCCCCCGTCTTCTGCCGCACGGCACGGGCGATGGCGTCGGCTATGGCCTTGTCGTTGGTGGTAAGATTGACATTGAAGGCTATAAGCGGAGGACGCGCACCCACGATGGTGGCCCCCGCCTTCGCGTTAAAACTCGATGATCCCGCGTCGGGTTTGCCATCGGGATGCCTCAGCTTTTCCTCCAACCCCTCGTATTGTCCACGCCGCACGTCCGCCAGGTTTCTGCGATCCTCCCGCAATGCCGCTTCTTCATAGAAATAGATGGGAATTCCGGCCTTTTCCCCCAACTCTTTTCCAAATTGACGGGCTATACGAACGGTCTCTTCCATGTCCATATTTCGAATGGGAACGAAAGGAACCACATCGACCGCGCCGATGCGCGGATGGCTTCCCTGATGATGCCGCATGTCAATACGCTCGATTGCCGCCAGCGCCAAACCCAGCATGGCCGATGGAACGGCATCCGCCGGTCCCAACAGGGTGATGACGCTTCGATTGTGATCCCTGTCCGATGAAACGTTCAGGCATTTGACCTCAGGAAACTTTTCCAAAGAGGAAAGGATTTCTTTTATCTTTTGAGCGTCCCTTCCCTCGCTGATATTCGGAATACACTCCAACACTTTCATGTTCCACACCTTCCTTTTTGGTTTTCATCATACCAGATCCGACGAGGAGACAAAATAAAGGGGCAGGGTTCATGCAAACCCTGCCCCTACCAAGACATATTCTCTTAACTTACTTCTTTTTATGGCAACCGCTACACTTGGTGGGACCAGTCTTCTTACCGGCCTTCTTCATCGCCTTGTGGCAACCTTTACAGCTGTGATCACTCTTGTGTGCCATATCATAAAGCTTGGGAACATCCCCCTCTTTCTTCGGTTTGTGGCACTCTTTACAGCCTTTCGGCTCCTTGGTCTTGTCCTTCCACTTGTGATGGCACTTTTCGCACGTCAATCCCGCTTTCGTATGAATCGAATGGTCGAAGGTCACAGTTCCTTTCTTGCACTCAAACGTCAATGGTTTGTCTGGTGCCTTGACCGCGTCCGCGTACACCATTGTTACAGTCACCATGGAAACCAAAAACATTACAGCCAAAATACCAATCAATGTCTTTTTCATCTCTTTCACCCCCTTTCTTTTTGAATTTGGACGATTTTACCCCATCTTTTATTCATAACATTCCCAACAAGCGATATTAAACACCATTCGTTGAGGGTTGTCAAGTGAAAAAAAGAACATAAATCCCCGGATTGCTTGACAAGCCATCAAGGGGTTGTTAGAGAACCCCTCGGAAAGATGGGAAAAACAATGAAAGAAACGGTGCTTGTCCTGGGGGGATGCCGTAGTGGAAAAAGCCGGTACGCCCTGACCCTTGCCTCCCGTTACAGAAAAAAGGCGTTCATCGCCACCGCCACTCCCTTCGACGAGGAAATGCGCCAGCGCATTCGCGCCCACAAACGGGAACGTCGAGATGAGTTTATCACCTACGAAGAACCCCATGCCATTGGAGAAGCCATTCGCTCCCTTCCCTCTGACATCGAGGTAGCGGTCGTCGACTGTCTAACCGTTTGGCTGGGTAATCTGTGGGTCAAAAAAGGAACAATCGGCCTCGACACGGAGGAGGTCAAGGACTTTCTGACCCTCCTGGCTTCGCCTCCTTGTCCTCTCATCATCGTGTCCAACGAAATCGGGTTGGGAGTCGTTCCTCCCGATCCGGAGACACGCCGTTTCCG
>Ga0256914_1003672_pt1 | contig 11962 bp, 8 predicted proteins | sample HulkmetaG_FD_191571 | JGI IMG/M metagenome (GOLD analysis project Ga0256914, IMG submission 191571) | Hydrothermal chimney microbial communities from Main Endeavour vent field at the Juan de Fuca Ridge, Pacific Ocean - Hulk | ecosystem: Environmental > Aquatic > Marine > Hydrothermal vents ...
GATGCGGTCCCAAGAGAAATTCGGCTGACAGGTATCCGACAATTTTCGATTCGCGCTCGAGCAATGCCTCGACAGAGTTGACAAAAAGATGTTGCATCCGGTCACGGATGGTGGCGGCCACTGCCAAAAAATAATCATTTGTGGTCGCCGTGCGCGGGGTTACCCCCTGGTCATAAAAAAGATTATAGGCAAAGGCCCGTTTCAGCTTATTGATCTGTTCACGACGAGTTTCCGGACACATGGATACCCTCCTGGGCAAAGGTTTGAAAGAGAGGAAGACAGCCAAGCCGCCACGGGCGCCCTGCGATGTCGCAGGTCCCGCCTCCCTCTTTGCACGATCGTGGCCGCCCATTTATCGGACTGTCGCAGTCGCGCGGAATCGCAAACCTGCACAAATCCGGAGCGCCCTTGCCACCAACATGTTATAAATGAATAAAATCAGGCAGATACAAACCTCCACAACAAGTTCAATAACTGTTTGTATCTTTACAAATTATTTGTGATCACCGACAAAGCTCAGCAACCGCTCTCTAACCCGACACCATTGTGCAGGTTGGACATTAACCAACATAGCAGAAGCCGGAGGGCGGCAACCTGCCCTCTGTCATTCTCCCGCAGGCGGTAATCCAGGAATTGTTTTTTGTTGCGGTTCGGCTGGCAGGGACCTTCTAATATTGGTCTTGTGCAGGCCCCGCCCAACCCAGCATTCTAACTTCTACCTTCTGTTTTCCAGTGATTGATGGTAATCACAAAATATGTACTCTGTGAGCAGATACAGACAGCCTGATGAGCGGAGAGGCAACCGTACTGGCCTGAACTGTTATGCTACCACAACCAGTGATAGCCGAGAAGGACTTTAGGAAAAATAATGTGAAGTCAACAAAATGTACCTTTACCCCCGATTCGCGCCCACCAGGAACAAGGCGTATGCAGGATCGTTTTTCTGTTCGTATTGCGATAAAAACTGTTGTATCATGGCAGCCAGACGGAAAATAATACCGGCCAGCCCGCCCGCTCTTTGCACACACTACAGACATGATCCTGCCAACCCACAGAACAAAAATCATCTGCACCATTGGTCCTGCCTCTGATTCTCCGTCCATGATCGCGAAGATGATCGGGGCCGGCATGAACATCGCCCGTCTCAACTTCTCTCATGGCAACTTTACCGACCATGCCAAAACCATCCGCACCTTGCGTCAGGAATCTGATCGCCAGGGAAGACGGATCGCGATAATGGCTGACCTGCCCGGCCCCAAAATGCGGATCGGCTCCTTTGCCACGGAACCTGTGCAACTTGTCCGCGGCAGTCAATTTATCCTGACGACCAGGGAAATAACAGGGAACGCGAAACAGGTTTCCATCTCCATGCCCACCCTGCCCGAAGTGGTCAAGCAGGGCGATATCATCTTTCTGGCCGACGGCCTTGTCCAACTGCGGGTCGAAAAGGTGCGCGGGCAGGATATTTACTGCCGGATCGAGGTCGGGGGAGAACTGCGCTCCAAAAAGGGAGTGAACATTCCGGGCATTGATCTCGGCATCAGCGTTTTTACCGAGCGGGACCGGGAATGCCTGCACTTTGCCCTGAAACAGGGCGTGGACGCGGTCAGCCAGTCGTTTGTCAGTTCTGGCCGGGACATGCTCGAGGTGCGGGAGGCAGCGCGGGCAACGGGGCATGATCCCTTTCTCATCGCCAAGATAGAACGGGCCGGGGCAAGGGACAATATTGATTCTATTTTGGCCGAGTCCGACGGGATCATGGTCGCCCGCGGTGACCTTGGCGTGGAAATTCCCATCGAAGAGATAGCCGTGGCTCAAAAATTCATCACCCGCAAGGCCAATCTGGCGGGCAAACCGGTTATCACCGCCACCCAGATGCTGGTCTCCATGACCAGAAATCGCCGTCCGACACGGGCTGAGGCCACGGATGTGGCAAACGCGATACTGGATGGAACCGACTGCGTCATGCTGTCAGAAGAATCGGCCATGGGACAGTTTCCGCTGGAATCGGTGCAAATGCTGGCCCGAATTGCCGCTGCCACGGAACCGCACCGTCCGCCTGGCCATTTCGAGCGGGTCCGAAAAGCCCTCGACGTCCGCCCACGCGAGAACATGGTGGATGCCCTGACAGGAAGTGTAGAGGAACTGGTCCGGGAGCTGAACAATGTCGCCGCTGTTCTCGCGCCCACAGCCAGTGGCTATACGGCCCGCAGCCTGAGCCGTTTCAAGTTGCCTGTCTGGATTCTTGCTCCGAGCGCCAGTGAGAAAACCTGCCGGGATCTCCTCTTTTCCCAAGGCGTCCATCCGGTGCTGGAACCAGATCATCCAGATGACTGGACCAGGATAGCCCGTGATTTGGTACATGAATTTGCCCTTGCCGGCTCCCACATCATCCAGACAGAGGGACCTTCTCCCAAACATCCGGTTACCAATCATCGTCTGGAAATTATTTCGCTCCAGGAAACACAAGACAAATATGCCCCGTCCGGGCAACAGCGATCCGATTAACAGAGGAAACGTCATGAGCATTCATCCCCTGGCCGGTCACCTTCCGCCTCCATCCATACTGGTCAATGTACCACAGCTTGTTTCCGCCTATTATACCCTGGCGCCCGATCCCGACAGAAAACAGGAACGAATCGGTTTCGGCACATCCGGCCACAGGGGCAGTTCACTGAAAAGGAGCTTTAACGAGCATCATATCCTGGCCGTTACCCAGGCAGTGTGCGATTATCGAAACCAGGCAGGTATTCGGGGCACGCTCTTTCTCGGCATGGATACCCATCCCCTGTCCTGGCCGGCTCAACTGACCGCGCTTCAGGTTCTGGCTGCCAACAGAGTCCCCACCTGCATGGCGAGGAACTGGGGTTATACGCCTACCCCGGTCATATCGCACGCCATTCTGACCCATAATCGGGATGGGGAAAACCAGTGTGACGGCATTGTCATCACGCCATCCCATAATCCTCCTGACGACGGCGGATTCAAATATAATCCACCCCAGGGCGGACCGGCCGACACCGGAGTCACTTCCTGGATCGAGGAACAGGCCAACAGCTATCTCGAAACAGGACTCGACGGGGTTGCCCGCGTGTCTCTCCAGGACGCGATTGGCTCCGAAGTTATCAAACAGTACGACTATGTAGGACCTTATGTAAACCAGCTTGTCGATGTGATTGACATGCAGGCAATTGCCGAAGCGGGAATACGGATCGGCGCCGATGCAATGGGGGGTTCAGGCCTTGCCTATTATGGAGCCATTGCCGCCAGATACGGCCTCAACATGACGATTTTCCACGACAATCTTGACTCTACATTTTCCTTCATGCACTGTGACAAGGATGGCAAAATCCGTATGGACTGTTCATCCCCTTATGCCATGGCCGGCCTGGTGGAGCACAAGGACAACTTTGATATCGCCTTTGGCAATGACACGGATTTTGACCGGCATGGCATAGTTGCGCCCAGCATTGGATTAATGAACCCCAACCACTACCTCAGTGTGGCAATAGCCTACCTGGCCCAGAACAGACCACACTGGAAAAAAGATACCGCCATTGGCAAGACGCTGGTGAGCAGCTCCATTATTGACCGGGTGGCCGACTATCTGGGACGCCGGGTGGTCGAAGTGCCGGTGGGCTTCAAGTGGTTTGTCGATGGTCTGCTCAGTGGCCAACTCTTCTTTGGCGGCGAGGAAAGCGCCGGGGCCAGTTTCCTTCGCAAAGACGGCACGGTCTGGAGCACGGACAAGGATGGCATTATCATGAACCTGCTGGCCGCTGAAATCACGGCCAGAACCGGCAGTGATCCGGGCATATTTTATCAGAATCTGACCAAACAGTTTGGCGCCCCCATCTATGCCCGCATCGAGGCTCCGGCCAGTTATGAACAGAAACAGCGCCTGAAAAATCTTGTACCGGAAGATATTGAGGCAACGACTCTGGCAGGTGAACCGATCAAGGCCATTCTGACCAGAGCGCCGGGGAACAATGCGCCCATTGGCGGCCTCAAGGTAGTGGCGAAAAACGGCTGGTTTGCGCTCAGGCCGTCCGGAACCGAGGATATTTACAAGATTTACGCGGAGAGTTTCCGCAATGAGGATCATCTGCAAGAGATACAGCAAGAGGCACAGGAGATTGCCGACGCCCTTCTGTAAAAAACAGAGACTACCCGAAATTCTGACAAAAATCTGCTGCGCAAGGGCGGCACGGGGATGTGGGGCTGCACTGTCTCAGATTCTGTGGGCATATCAAAGCATTTCAAAAACGTTTTGGACCTCTCGACCGATCCGTGCATGCCTTAGCCCGCATTTCTCACAAAGATCGTTGCGAAAGGCCGGAAAGTGCCGGGAATGCGGGGTTACAGCGTCAAAAAGCCCACAGGCATATTGAAATATTTCGAGGATGCTTTTTGGGGCTGTAACACTGCAGGCATGGTGCTTTCAGGCCTTGCAGCAGATCGCTTGTGAGAAATGCGGGTCAACGGCGCGATGTGCCAAATGCGTCAGGAAGCCACGCCATCGGCCATCTTCACCACCGAACCCATCAAACCATGTTTTTCGCGTAACTGATAGATTCTGGCTCGCGAAAGCCCGGAAATCTTGCACGCCGTCTTTATCCTGCCCTGGCTTAGCCGCATGAGTTCCTCGACGTATTCCCGTTCCATGGCAGCCTTGAACTCTTTCCAGGTCGGCAGGCTTTCAGGTCTATCAAAAGGATGCGCGACTGAATCGGCAGGCCCGGCATCGCACTGCCCCAGACCGGCCTGTGCCTGGCGGATACGAAAATGTTTGGGCAGATGCCGGGCGAAAAGTGTTGGCTGATGAACAGCCATGGCAAAAACCTGTTCCATGGTCTGTTGCAGTTCGCGCACATTGCCAGGCCATTCATACCCTTCCAGATGTTCTATAAATTCTGGTGAAATTCCCTTGGGGGGCAATTGCATCCTCTCGCAAAGCCGGGCCAGGAAGTGCTTGGTCAGGGGCTTGATATCCTGTTTTCGTTTACGCAGGGGTGGTACATGGAGGGACAGGGCCCGCAGACGAAAAAATAAATCACTGCGAAAGCAGCCCTCCTCCACGCTCCTTTCAAGATCTCGATTGGTGGCGGCAATAATCCGAAAATCGCTTTTCTCCTCGCTGGCCGCTCCGACCGGCCTAAATGACTGCTCTTGCAGAACCCGCAAAAAAGCCTTCTGAACAGGGAGAGGAAGCTCGCCAACCTCGTCCAGAAAAAGTGTTCCGCCATCTGCCATCTTCACCAGTCCGGGCCTGCTTCTGTCAGCGCCGGTGAATGCCCCCCGGACATGGCCAAACAGGGTTGACTCAATAAGGTTTTCCGGCAGGGCCGCACAATCCACTATCACGAAACTGCCCTTGCTGCGCTGACTGTTTGCATGGATGGCCCTGGCCATCAACTCTTTCCCTGTGCCGGTTTCTCCTGTTATCAGAACACTGGCCTCTGAGGCAGCTGCCAGGGCCACCTGTTCCAGACACTCCATGAGCAAGGGAGCGCTGCCGATAATCTCGTCACGCTGGAGAAGGATTGGTCGCGACGATTTTAATTTCTCCTTTCTGTACTGCAGGGCCCGCGTTACGTGCAATCGCAGATCCAGGGCAAGATCCGTCTTGCTGATATATGCCCAGGCCCCGCTCACGATAGCCTGTTCGGCTCCAACCGGACCGCTCTGTCCGGTGATAATTATGATTTCCGGCGCGGAAGGAGCCTTGCGAAATTCCGGCAATACCTCAAGGCCATTGCCATCGGGCATCTGTACATCGAGAAAGATCAGCTCATAATTATTGCTGGCGATCATCTGCCGGGCCTCGGCAATGGTCGATGCCCCTTCAGCCTCGTGTCCGAATTGAAGAAGCATCCTGAGCAGAACACTCAAAAGCATTTCTTCGTCATCAACTACCAAAATTTTTGCCATGCCCTGTCTCACTGATGAAGAAATACATACCATGCACGGAATTATTCCGTTTAATTCCTTCACTATATTGAACCAATGTACAAAATGTCAAATTTTCTTACCGCTTAGTGTCTAAAAAAATAGACTTATATACATTTTATAACCCCCACGCGAAGACAAAAAAGCTAACCGCCGATCAAAACAGATTTTTTATATCGACAATTCAGCAAGATATACAAAATCTTCCACTCCGCTCGTTTTTGCACGTTTTCTGCAATGAAAGGATTGCCTACACACAAACGGTCGGTTTTGTTCTTTTGACCGCTATCCTGCAAAGGTCAACTCTCTGGATTGGTCTGAGTCGGACCCGCCGGAAGGAGGTGTCATGCGAATATTTCTCTATGCGGCAAAACAGTCACCTGCCCAGGTCCGTTTCGCCAATTCGCTCTATGAACGGATTCCTGGCCATGAAATGATCGTTCTTCCCGAAGGATGCAAATTTACCAGTCCACTCTGTTTTAAAATGCGCAGTGGGGACATCCTCGTTCTCTTTGCGGAAAACAAAACCGAAATTAACGAGCTTATGGAGCTTGCGGATGAATATGAACCCTTTCGACTCATTCTTGTCCTGGGAGCATGCGATGAACACACAGAAAGACTTGTCCAGTCCCTGAGACCTTGCTTTGTCGCCACCTCGGATGTCAACCTGGATGACATCTGTCATGTGATAGAAAAAATTTCCAGCAAAATGTAAGGAAAGGAAATCAAGATGTTAAACCTGCAGAAAATCGGACCACGCACTGTTATTCCAATTATCCTGGTCACGATCGTTTTTTCGGTTGTTCTTTATTTCATGGCCAATGCGGCAGTCACGAAAATTATCGAAAACAATCTCCGGCAAAACGCAAAAAACAAGATTGAGGCCATCAATATCAGCGAAAAGAGAATGACCGATGATCTTCTTGCCCAGGCAGCTCTGTTCAGTGGATCAGAAGCCGTTGAGGAGGCCTACCAGACAGCCTACCAGGGAGATATTCACAATGCTGACGATCCCTACCTCGAAGCAGCCAGGAAGCAGTTGCTCAACTCCCTGGGTGCCATAGAAAAAGGTTACATCAAGGTTACGGGACGGGAGAGGCTACGGCTTCACTTTCATCTGCCTCCTGCCCGAAGCCTGTTGAGATTGTGGAAAAAAAATCAGCATAAAAGCGATGATCTCAGTTCATTCAGACACACGATTCTAACTATCAGTCAACCACCGCACACCCCGATTACCGGCATAGAAATCGGCAGGGGGGGATTTGCCCTGCGCGGTATTGCGCCAATTTTCTCCACCGACAACAAATATCTCGGCTCGGTGGAAATGCTTTCATCGTATGCCCCTCTGGTTCGCAGTGCCGTTATCAACGACCAGGAAAGCATAGCTATATATATGGATCAGCAATATCTCTCCATTGCCAGCAAATTGCAGGACACTGTGGAACATCCTGTGGTGGGCGGGCGATATGTGTACGTTCTTTCCACCGACCGCGCGATTACCGATGGCCTGATAACCCCGGCGCTGCTCGATCAGGGCAAGGCCAAAACCGCATTTGACAAGAGTGGCCATTTTTTTATCACCCTGACCCCAATCAGGGATTTCAACGATAAACCCATCGGGGTTCTGGTCTACTCCTTTGATGCCACCCAGGCATATGCCACCCTGGCCCGGTTGAAAAACGGGATTCTCCTTCTCTGCCTGGCCCTCTGCGCCGGCATCCTGATTCCACTTTTTCTGGTTGTCCGCACCGTAACGAAATCGATAAACGGAACAGCGGCCATGCTCAAGGAAATTGCCCAGGGCAAGGGCGATCTCACCAAAAGGCTTCCTGAAAACAGAAAGGATGAGCTGGGCGATCTGGCCAGATATTTCAATGAATTCCTTAATCAAATCCAGTCCATTGTCCAGCGGGTCATAGATAATGCAAAGGCCATGAATGGCGCCTCGAACAATCTGACGGTCCTGGCGGCCCAAATGTCTGAAACAGCGGACGAAACCTCGTCACGCTCGGCCATGGTCGCCACAGCGACAGAAGAGATGAGCAGTAATTTCAACAATGTAGCTGCGGCGATGGAAGAGTCTTCCACCAATCTGTCCATGGTGGCCGACTCATCCGAATCCATGGTTTCCACCATAAATGCCCTTGCTTCCCAGGCCGACGAGGCCAGGGTTATCGCTGTCCAGGCAGTGGATCGGGCAACAGAGGCAACCGGTCAGATGGAAGAACTGGGTCTGTCCGCGGTTGGTATTGGCAGGGTTCTCGAGGCTATCTCCGAAATATCCGAACAGGTCAATCTCCTGGCCCTGAACGCGACCATCGAAGCCGCCCGAGCCGGTGAAGCCGGCAAGGGATTTGCCGTGGTCGCGAACGAAATCAAGGATCTTGCCAAACAGACCTCGGAGGCAACAGATGAAATCAAGGAAAAAATAACCGGTATTCAGCACTCTACAAAAAACGCCGGCAACTCCATTGGCGAGATCTCGCAGATCATAACCAAAATCAGCGACATGATCTCCTCCATTGCCCGCGCCGTGGATGATCAGTCAGAGGCGACCACGGAAATTACCACCAATATCACCCAGGCATCGCAGGGCATCCAGGAGGTCAACGTCAATATCAACCAGAGTTCCGAGGTGATCGGCGAAATCAGCCGGGACATCAGCGTTGTCAACGAATCCGCCGGCAATATCACCAAGAGCAGTTCCGAGGTCAAAAACAATACTGAACAACTCAGCGAGATGGCTGGACAGCTCAATACCATTGTCGGCAGTTTCAAGGTTTAATGCTCTTTCTCTCCAGAGATCATAAACGATCTGGAAAAGAGGTGAATAGGGGGCAAAAAACCGTTTGACGCCCCACGGCAGGGAGCTGATGCGCAGCAGATTCCTGCCGAAAACGCATGCCGGCTATGACCACAACACAAAAAAAAGGTGGGCTGATTTTTCAGCCCACCTTTTTTATGCCTGCAGGTGTCCTTGCGCGTGATCAGGAATCCTGGTTGGTCACCTTGACTATCTTTTCTTCAAGCTCCTGAATACTGAAGGGTTTCTGGAGAAAGACCACCTCGTCATCCAGCACGCCCTGATGCGCGATAACATTCGCCGTATAACCGGACATATATACCACATTCATGGACGGTACTATCTGCCGTATCCGGGTAAACAACTGCTTGCCGGTCATGCCGGGCAGGATCACATCCGAGAGAAGCAGGTCAATGTCCTGGCCCTGATCACGGCATATCTCCAAAGCCTGGTCGGGAGTGGACGCCGCCAGTACTCTGTGGCCAAGGGTGGCGAGCATGTTCTCGGTTAACAGGCGAACCATGCCGTCATCTTCCACAAGAAGCACTGTCAACGAAGGCGCCCTCAGATTCCTGCATTCCGATTCGGATGGCAGTTCCTCGACCTCGTCGATGCAGGCCGGGAAATAGAGTTTAAAACAGGTTCCCTGATCCGGCTCGCTATAGACATTGATAAAACCGTTGTTGTGTTTCACTGCGCCATAAACCGAGGCCAGCCCCAGGCCAGTCCCCCTGTCCTGATCCTTGGTCGTAAAAAAAGGTTCAAAAATATGGGGGAGAATATCAGGGTCTATGCCGGTGCCGTTATCGGCAACAGCCAACATAACAAAGGAACCTGCCTGAAAACCGGCATGAACACGGCAGTAGACATCGTCAAAAACCACGTTGGCCGTTTCCAGGGTCAGCTTGCCGCCATTGGGCATGGCGTCACGCGCATTGATGGCCAGGTTGGTGACAATCTGATGCAACTGGCCAGGATCTATCCTGATGTTGTTCAGATCGTCCGCCGGAAAAAAGCTAATGTCTATATCCTCGCCAAGAAGACGTTTGAGCATCCTGGTCACGTCCCTGATCAATGGATTGATGTTGATAACCCTGGGATCTACGACCTGCTTACGTGAAAAAGCTAACAACTGACGAGTAATATCGGCCGCACGCATGGCCGCCTGTTGAATCTGACGCAAATCCCCAAGAAGAGGGTTCTCCTCTCCCTGCCGCATCATCATCAGTTGTACCGTACCCAGAATAACACTGAGCATGTTATTGAAATCATGGGCAACCCCGCCAGCGAGCCGGCCAACGGTTTCCATTTTCTGGGCATGGCGAAGCTGCGCCTCAAGGGCCTGTTGCTCGGTAATGTCATCCTTGACCGCGATAAAGGTAACGATCTGTCCCCGATCATCGAAAATCGGAGAAATTGTTGATTTCTCGATAAAAATATCCCCGTTTTTCTTTTTGTTGGAAATTTCTCCCTTCCATGTTCGGCCAGACGCCAGGGTCTCCCACATCTGTTGGTAAAAGGCTGTATCATGCTGCCCGCTCTTCAAGAACCGGGGATTTTTTCCGAGCACCTCTTCTTTTGCATATCCTGTAATACGCTCAAATGCTGGATTCACAAAGAGAATATCGCCATCCCGGTCAGTTATAATGACCGACTCGTCAAGCTGTGAAACCGCCTCGGCCAAACGACGACGCTCTTCTTCGATCTGTTTTCTCTCTGTGATATCCTCACATACAATTATGATATACTCAACGTCTCCATCCTGGCCCGCGAGAGGAATCATTTTACAGTGCAGCCAATGCTGCTGGCCATCTCTATCGATCATCCTCCCGTTGGGGATCTCGACGGTTTTTCCGGTGCAAAGCACTTCACTGTATTTTTCCCTGTAAAAATCAGCATTTTTGCCAAAAAAGAGATCATCAAGCGATCGTCCAATGATATTTTCACGATCGGTTCGGAAGAGCTGTTCCGCGGCCCGATTCAAACGAACCACCCTGAACTCGTTGGCATCGACAACCGTCACAATATCTGGAATATTTTCCAGAATCGACTCGATAAACGCACTGTTCTTCGCCAGCTCCTGCTGGGTCCGTTTCCGTTCCCGTATCTCCTCGCCGAGCAACTGGATGGTGTGGACAAGTTCCCGGGTGCGCTCGTCAACAATCTGTTCCAGTTTTCTGTGCATGCGGGAAAGGGTGACATGGGTCTTGACCCGGGCCAGAATCTCCTCTTCCTGAAAGGGCTTGATGATATAATCCACCGCGCCGGCACCAAAGCCCTTGACCTTGTCCTCTGTTTCCGAAAGCCCGCTGATGAACAGCACTGGAATATGACGGGTCCGCTCATCCTGTTTGAGACGGCGGCAGACTTCATAACCGTCCATGCGGGGCATTCGGATATCAAGCAGAATAAGATCCGGCTCTATGGTTTCCAGTGCCCGTAAGGCCAGCTCGCCGCTGGGAGCGGGTCTTGTTTTATAGCCGGCCGCCGACAACATTGCCGAAAGCAGGCGCAGGCTTTCGGCATTGTCATCAACAATGAGGATATCTCCGGATACAGTTGGCTGTTCTGGAGAGTCTGCACCGGATATTTCCAGTCTTTCCTGTTCCATTCTCCATACTCCGTTGGTCCCGCCATGGATCCGAAATCCGTACCTTGAAAAACCATGGCTGGCATGCTCACCCGTTTTCCGCTCTTCGGTCAAACTGGTTTAGCAATCCTTGCAGGTACAAGAAAACCGGCAAGCCGGTGAACCCTTCCACATCACCCCGTGAAACTGACGTACCCACCCGTTTCCTGTCGGAAAAAAATTCATAATCATGTTTAGAGAAACGTGCTGCCGTGGCGATACGGCTGCACACGGACAGCACATTTCCGTATTGGTAGTCCATACCATACGACAAATCACCTGAAAGAAATGCTTTTGTCAGCGCTATCTTGTTTCCTGAAAAGAACAGACCTGATTTCTTCCCCTGTTTTTGGCCTCATACAACGCCTTGTCCGCCAGGCTGACCAGTTGGTCGCCATTGGCGCATCCGTTTGCATTTCTGGCCGCCACGCCAATACTGACCGTGACAGAATCATGCAAATCCGAAAACTGACTCGGGCAAAGCTGGCAAATTTCCTCTGCCAGCGCAATCGCATCCGGCAATGATGCCCCAGGGAGAAGCACCACGAATTCCTCGCCTCCATAACGGGCGGCAATGGCTG
>Ga0256914_1003673_pt1 | contig 11961 bp, 15 predicted proteins | sample HulkmetaG_FD_191571 | JGI IMG/M metagenome (GOLD analysis project Ga0256914, IMG submission 191571) | Hydrothermal chimney microbial communities from Main Endeavour vent field at the Juan de Fuca Ridge, Pacific Ocean - Hulk | ecosystem: Environmental > Aquatic > Marine > Hydrothermal vents ...
CAATAACTGTCGCCTCTTCAACTAATCCACCCTTTTTTTTATCAAAAAATTCAATAATATTTTTATCTCCATTAATGATATTTATATTTTTACCATCTTTTATAATTAAAATAGGTATTGTTTTAAAATTTAAAAATGTAGCAAAATTTCTAGCTTCAATATCATCAATAGTAAGTTTAGTAAACTCTATCTGATGTTCTTTGAAATACTCTTTTACCTTTTTACAGTGCGGACATGTTATAGATTGAATAAGATAATTTCCATTTTTAATAACAAATGGTGCAGATTTTGGAATAGCTAAAAAACTAAGAGATGTAATCAATGCAATAACAGCAGGAACAACCATAATAAAATATTTTTTAGAGGATAAAAGTGTCATAATCAATAAAAATGTATATACACCCATACAGAATTTACACATCTCAGGAGATGCAAAATATTGATACCCCAACATAATAGTCTCAAAAAATAGTGAGGATATTAAAACTACAAAAAATAGTTTTTCAGTAATTTTTTTATTAAAAGTTAATATTCCAACCATTAAAATTGCTAATGCATCAAATACTCCTATAAAATTAAGATATATACTATCAAATCTTAAAAGACTATCTGCTAAAAGACACCCTGTTGATTCACATAAAGTAGAGTGAAATAGTTTTAAAACAGCCTCAACTGTAACATAAATAAAAAATAGAATTGGTAAATAGATAAACGATACTTTCTTCATCAAAAATCTCCTTAAATTAATAATCTAAGATTATAATGAGATTTTTCTAAAATGGCGTTTATTTTTTTGTATTAGTTTTAATAAAAAAATAACCTTTTTTATTATTAATAGTAATTTTACCTGTTAAATTCCAATGTCCTTTAATAGGAATTTTCATGACAGTAGTATATAAATTATCTTTAAATATAAAAGAATTTATATTTAAATCTCCATTATTTTCTATTGCACGAGTCAAAAGCAATTCTATTTCTGCATTCGGAACAACTATAGAGCTATTTCTCTCTTTGATTGAAACAGATATACTATTCTCTCCAACTTTTAAAAAATCTCTATGTTTATGCTTCTTTTCTAATGACCGTTGACCTAAAAACACATCATCTGTTTCTAAACCTACCTTGTGTCCATTTATATTAAATATAATATTGTAATAATTTAAAAACTTGCTATTTTCAGCCATCATTTGGTTATAATTATTGTCTATCTGATGATAGGTACTTAAAAAACTTCTATCTTCATATACAGGGGTATTTACTGCACTCTTAACTGTCCATATTATCATACCAAAGGTAAAACCAAAAATGGTAAAGAAAAAAAGTAACCAAAAATGATATTTTTGAATTTTCATAAATTGCTCTCCTCTACTTTTTTGATTTTAATACAGCTATGGTATATAAAATTAAACCTATAATAAGAATAGTGTACATGACTACTCTATATATGGTTGATGTTACAGTTCCTACACTGCCTATACTAGATTTCAACTCTATACCTCTCTCTTCTGCAATTTTATCTGTAATGGCAGCATATCCATTAAAAAGAGCAGCTGAAACCTTAGCATACATACTATTTTTATCTTTTGATGCTAAAAGTGGAATTATATATTTATCTAAAATATCATCTTTATCTACAATCTCTTTTAAATCCGTACTCATTAAAAGATTAATATGGGTATCCTCAAGTGAAATTGTCAAAAGTACAAAGGGATTTGTTAATTTTGTTGTAATATTTGACTCATAGGATTTAATAAATTCCATTCTACTTTTTCTGCTTTTAATCTCTATATCGCTATATCTTTCTTTTGCATATATATAAACAGATATACCTGTTTTGGATAATAGCTCACTTCCCATCTCATCTATTTTTGCAATAGAGCGAGGGTCAATCATTTTTGCACCACTAAGTATAAACCTAGAGCTTGTTTTAGTTAGAATTGGAGTTGAAATATTATTATCTGCATAAATTCTCAAATTTATCATAATAAGGAGTGCAAAAAGCACTCCAATTTTTGAAAGTATCCTTTTCATTTAACCCACAAATACTCTTGTTGAATCACCAAACGATAACATAATCGTTACAATTGCTGAAATAACTAACAAAATTCCTATAATTTTATCCATTATTTATCCTTTATATTTATCCACTGTTTATGGTTTTCTGGGCTATTTTTAGTCAATACACCCAAATCTTGATTAATTTTATAGTAGTTGGTTGCATTTGCCTGTTGTGTTTGGATTGCTAAAGTTGTCAATACAACCACTATGGTAAGTAATAGTCCAACAGCAATAAAATAACCTATTAATCCGTGCATAAAACTAAAAAGTCCACCCTCTGTTTGTGGGTCAATTTGTGTATTATTTGCCATACTACCCTCCTTCTATTCTGCTTTAATTGAGCTTAAGAAAGCTGCAACTGCTTTTTGTTGAGTCTCATTTAAACGACCTTTAAAGCTAGGCATTGTACCGATAGCACCCTTTTTTCCATGCTCTAAAACATGAGCGATAATTGTTTCATCATACTCAACAAGGTTTGGTGCCATACCATTCATACCCTTTCCATCTTCTCCATGACAAGATGCACAAGCAGAAAATGCGGTAGGTTTGTCACCCTTTAATCCACCAGCTACAAAAGTTGCAATAGCTTCAGCATCAGCTCCTGTTGCCATATTTGGAGGCATAGCACCCATCGCATAACCTAAACTATTCTGACCATTTTTGATAATATAGAGAACCTGCTCTTTACTAATTCTATGAGTTAAGTCTTGAGCCTTTCCAGCAATACCCTCTGCATCAACACCATGACATGGAGAACATTGTACTAAAAATGTTGACTCACCCATAGCCTCAAGTGTCTCTTTACTTGGGTTTTTCCACTGCTTTTTAAACTTTTCGTTATACTCATTTACCTCATCATTATATTGACCAATTTGTGAAAATTGATTTGTAGGGTATCCAACATAAAAGTACCATAACATCCAAATAATACTACCAATAAAAATAATTCCCCAACCTGAAGGAATTGGATTTTTAAACTCACCAATACCGTCCCATACCTCATCAGCCAACTCACCCGTAGCTGTATCATTTTTAATTTGATTAATATATTTTAATGCTGTAGCTACAGTAATTGCAATAACTGCAAAAGCTCCCAACATTGTTAATGTATTAATATAATCATCACCCTGAAAAGCGTCACCTACTACAAAGAAAGTTGCGGCCATCAGAACAACGACAAGAATAATACCACCTATGACCATTTTTTTCATGTCATCTCCTCCTAATCGTTTTTTTCTATTTTTCTATCTCTTGCCTCAAGGGGAGTTGCATCAAGAGCATCATTTAAAACTAGATTGGAGTATTTCTCAAAATCTCTCTCCCCAGTTTTTTGTCGTCTATATATGGAGTAGGCGTACCCATAAAAGACAATAAATATAATGAGGATAAGAAAAAATTTTCCATACCCTGCAATCGTCATAAGTGTCTCTTGACTCATTATCCACCTCTTATTTTAAAGCATTTAAATAAGCAATTAATGCAACTATTTCCGGTACTCTTCCAGCATCCACTTCATCTTTTACTTTCTGATTTTTCATATCAGCGGCAATTTTTTTAGCATCAGCCAACGCCTGTGCTTTTGCCTCTTTCCAAGAACCAAGTTTAGGCATACCCTCTTTATCATAAGGAACACCAAATACAGCTTTTTGTGTACTTGCATTAGCATAAGCTGTAGCTATATCAGCCAAATTTGTAAACATGTACGGATATTTTGGCATAACTGAACCCGGTACAACTGAAGCTGGGTCCATCATGTGGTTCTCATGCCAATCTGTTGTTCTATAGTTACCAATTCTATGTAAATCTGGTCCTGTTCTTTTTGAACCCCAAACAAATGGTCTATCATAGGCATACTCACCACTTAAACTATACATTCCATATCTATCAGTTTCCGATTTAAATGGTCTAATGAGTTGTGAGTGACATGCATTACAACTATTTTTAATATAAACCTGTTTACCTGCTAACTGTAATACAGTAAACGGTTTTTTACCAACTAATGGTTGAGAAGCCTTTGAAAAATCAGGCACTGCCTCAATAAACCCTGCAAATGCTACTGTTAAAAACAGCATCACAGCAAAGAAAAATGGTCTTTGTTCTAACCAATGAAACATAATTTCTCCTTTCTATTAAGATGCCATAGGCGATGCATTTGCTGGCTCTTTGTCGAGCACTCTTCCTGATGTAGCCGTTTTATACATATTGTATGCAAACATAAAGAACCCAGTTAGATAAAATAATCCACCAATACCTCTCAATGTATAGTATGGGTGTAGTACCTCAACAGTATCAATAAATGAGTATAAAAGTGAACCATATTCATCATAAGCTCTCCACATCATACCTTGTGTAATACCTGCAATCCACATTGATGTAAAATATAATACAATACCTGTTGTTTGTAACCAAAACTGTGTATCCATCAACTTCTTAGAATATATTTCTTTTTTAAACATTCTAGGAGCCATGTGATATAGAGATGCAATAATCATAAATCCAACCCAACCAAGAGTACCATCATGAACATGTCCTGGAATCCAATCTGTAAAGTGAGCAATGGCATTTACTGATTTGATTGCTTGAATTGGTCCTTCTATTGTACTTAACATATAGAATGTTGATGCCAAAATCATAAATTTAATTAATGGTGAAGTTTGAAGTTGACCCCACTCACCTTTCATTGTAAGAAGCATATTAATCGCTGAACCCCAAGATGGCAAAATAAGAACTACTGACATAGTAGAACCCATAGTCTGCATCCAATCCGGCACAGTTGAGTATAATAAATGGTGACCACCAGCCCAAAGATAAACAAACATTAATCCCCAAAATGCAAGAACAGATAGTTTATATGAAAAGACAGGTTGAGCCGACTCTTTTGGTAGAAAGTAATAAATCATACCAATAATTGGTGTAGTAAAAACAAATGCTACAGCATTGTGTCCATACCACCACTGAACTAGAGCATCATTTGTACCTGCCCACATTGATATTGAGTGCATCCATGAACTTGGAGCATCTCCAGCCCAGAACATTGTAGGAACTTCCATATTATTAAATATATAAAGCATTGCAATAGCTAAGAATGAAGACATATAATACCAAGTAGAGACATATATTGTTCTTTCTCTTCTTAAACCTATCATTCCAAACATTGCTACACCCCAAAGAACCCACCATACTACTACAAGTAAATCAAGTGGCCATTCTAACTCTGCATACTCTTTAGAAGTTGTAAAACCTAAAGTAAGCGTTAATACCGCTAAAAGTATAGTTATAAAATATAACCAAAAATGTAGTTTAGCTATAGTCATTAAAAACTTAGACTCCTTAAGAGACATTTTTAATGTTCTCTGTCCAACATAATACCATGTTGCAAAAATACCACTAAGTGTAAAACCAAAAGCTACACCATTGGTGTGTAATGGTCTAAGCCTTCCAAAAGTACCGTATTCACCTGCCAAGTTACTTAATTCTGGAAATGCAAGTTGAAAAGCTATAATGACACCTATCGTCATACCAATGATACCAAACAAAATTGTAGCAAAAGTAAATAGTTTCACTACTGAGTAATCATACTCAAGTTGTGCATTGCTTTGCATCAATACCTCCTCTTAAAATTTTGATAGAATAGTAACAAGATGTAACTATCTGGATTTAATAGTATAAAGATAACCATTAATATATACTTAAAAATTCAACAAAAACATGTTGTATTAAATTGCTTGTTTAGTTTATAACATAGAAACAGAAAATATTTATTTAAAAATATTCAATAATATTAATCAAAATCATTTTATTCCTGATTAATTTTATTAGCTTTTTTGTCTTTTAACTCCTTTATCTTCTGCTCCCTCTTAACTGCTATTTGCAAATCCTCTTCAGTATCATACAATAGTCCATTCATCATTCTTTTACTATCCTCAAACTGTCCACCCTTTACTGCCCATATCAATATTCCAAGAAGCGTAAAACTTATAACCATTCCCACTATCAATTCTAATATTAAAATACTATTCACACTTATCTCCTTACATTTATATTTTTTCTATTTCGTATGGTATAATAACCAAAATTAAAACCATATTGGAAAAGGGATTATCCGTGCAAAAAGAACCAATGTTACAAATTACATTCAATAAGTTATCAAAAGAGTTAGAGCAGTTAAAAACTGTAGAGAGAGCTAAGATAGCAAAGATAATTGACACTGCTAGAGAGTTAGGTGATTTAAAGGAGAATGCAGAGTATCATGCGGCTAAAGATAAACAAGGTCTAATGGAGGCTAGAATTATAGAGCTTACCGATTTAATAGGAAGAGCCCATATAATTGACCCCACTTTATTACCACATAATAGGGTTAGTTTTGGCTCAACAGTTGAACTTATTGACCAAGACGATGACAGTCAAATCTGTTATACTATCGTTGGTTCTCAAGAGTCAAACCCTGAAAAAGGGTTAATCTCTATTAGCTCTCCAATGGGTAAGGCTCTTTTAGGAAAAGAGGAGGGAGATGAGGTTGAAATTAATCTGCCAAATGGTAAAAAGATTTTTGATATTGAAGAGATATACTGTATGAAAGCAATATAATCATGATAAGTGTAGGAGTTGTAGGAGCCAGTGGATATACTGGCTTAGAGTTAATAAAAATGTTAATTAACCACCCAAAATTTGAGCTTAAATATTTAGCTACATCAATTGGGGAAAATTTAATTCAAGAGTTGCACCCTTCATTAAAAGGGGTTATAAATATAGCGGTAAATAAAGCTTCCGTAGAGAGTGTAATTAATAGTTGTCAACTAGTTTTTCTAGCTTTACCTCATAAAACATCAATGAGATTTGCAAAAGAGTTAATAGATGCTAAAATTAAAGTAGTTGATTTATCTGCTGATTATAGATTGGAATTAGATACATATCAGAAATATTACTGTAAACATACAGATAGTAAAAACTTAAATAAAAGTGTTTATGGATTAATAGAGTATTATAGAGAAGAGTTAAAAAATACATCTTTAGTAGCAGGACCGGGTTGTTATCCAACTGCTACACTATTAGGGATTTTACCATTTATATCATATATAGATACGACTATCCCCATATTTGTAGATGCAAAATCAGGAGTTAGTGGAGCAGGTAAAAAACTATCTGAAACAACCCATTTTGTAACTATAAATGATAATATATTTGCTTATAATCCTCTAAAACATAGACATGCTCCAGAGATTGCAGAAAAAATAAAAAAAATTTCTGGTAAAGAGGTGAGTATAAATTTTGTTCCACATCTAATACCTGCAACAAGAGGTGAATTGGTTAGTATATATGCAGTTTTAAAAGATGATATTGAGCCTATAGAGGTATTAAAAAAGAGATATATTAATGATAAATTCATTAGAATAAGAGAGAAACCTGTTGATATTAAATCGACTGCCGGAACACATTTTTGTGATATATATGCTCAAAAACATGGAAGTTCTCTATTCGTAAGTTCATCTATTGATAATCTACTTCGTGGAGCTAGTTCACAAGCGTTAGTCGCTGGAAACTTAATGTATGGATTTGATGAGGGATTAGGAATTCCCACTATATCTTATGTACCGTAAACCACCTCATCTCCAAAAAAAAATTAAGATTTCCATCAAAAAAAGAGTTCCTAAAAATAGTACAAAATAAACATTTTGCGGTATCTGTGCCTACTTTTATGACTTCAAAATTGAAAAGAGTTATTAAATTTTCGCTTTTAATCTCTCTAATCTATTATTAGATTTTTCAATTGTAGATATATTTACCTCACCATTTTTTAATAGATTTTTAACTGTATTTACCAATTTTCTGGTAGTCACCATACTTTTAACCGATAATTGATTTCCAAATAGAAGTAAATCATTACCTGCATTAATAGCCAATTTTAATGTTTTTCTTAAACCATATTTATGGGTTATTGCCCCCATCTGTAAATCATCAGTAATTACAACTCCATCAAATCCTATCTCTTTACGCAATAGTCCATTAATTGTTTTTTTTGATAATGTTGCTGGATATTTTGGGTCTAATCTTCTATTAAAAACATGTGCCACCATTACAGTATCTAGCACTCCATCTCTACTCAATACTCTATACGGCTCTAACTCTTTTTTTCCATTCCACAATTTTGTTACATCTACAAATCCTTTATGGGTATCGCCGAAAGATGAGCCATGTCCGGGAAAATGTTTAACTGAGGTTAATACTCCATTTTGATGCATTGCATTAATAAAAATTTTACTATATTTAATCACATCTTTAGGATTAGAGCCAAAAGAGCGACCCAATTTATAAATAACTCGATTTTGTCTATTAATTGCCAAATCTACAACAGGAGCTAGGTTATAGTTGACCCCTACAGAGCTTAACTCCTCACCCATCTTTTCATATATTTGTGCTACTCTACTATCTGAGATACCTCTTATACTTTTAGCTTTAGGAAATCTACCATTAAATCCATATTTTCTCTTTAATCTCTGAACTCTACCCCCCTCTTGGTCAACAGCAATTAATAGTTTGCCATCTCTACTACAACTTTGTAACTCTTGTGTAAGTTGTGCCAATTGGGCTTTACTATATATGTTTTTAGGCTCTCTCTTATTAATTGGATTTGCATCAAATAGTATTACTCCTCCTAAATTATATTTATATATATCACGGCAGATTTGACTATCTGCAGGTGCAGTTGTTCCCATAAATCCAACCATTAACATACTGCCAATCTTCTCTTCCAGTGACTTTTGAGGTGTAGTATAGATTATTCTCTCTTTCATAACCAACTTTGGTGCTTCATTTGCTACTACAGTATCTGTAGTACAACCACAGATAAAGGTTATAGATACTAATAAAATACTTTTTTTTATCATTTTTATAACTTCTTTCAATTAAATTTCTTAAACAAGCGATTATAGCAAATTAATTGGGTATAATTTGCGTAATTTCCGCTACCTTAAAAAATTTATTACAAAGAAGTAACCATAATGACATTTAAAGAATTTAATTTTAAAGATACTCTAAACCAAGCCATTAATAGTGCTGGTTTTAAAGAACCAAGTCCCATACAAAAAGAGTCGATACCTATTATCTTAGAGGGATATGATATAATTGGTCAAGCCCAAACAGGTACAGGTAAAACTGCTGCCTTTGGTCTGCCAATTATTCAAATGATGAAAGGAAATAGTGGTGTTGAAACACTTATTATTGTCCCTACTCGTGAATTGGCTATGCAAGTTAGTGATGAACTTTTCCGTTTTGGAAAGATTGCTGGATTTAAAACAGCTACAGTTTATGGCGGTACATCATATAATAAACAGATAGATAGAATTAACCAAGCGAATATTATAGTAGCTACACCGGGAAGATTACAAGATTTATTAAAATCAAATAAGATAAAACTGAAACCAAAATTTGTAGTCCTTGATGAAGCTGATGAGATGTTAGATATGGGATTTTTAGATGAAATTAAAAATATCTTTACCTATCTACCAAAGGATAGGCAGACTCTTATGTTTTCTGCTACTATGCCTAAACAGATTAAAATCTTAGCAGAGCAGATTTTACATAATCCAAAATCTGTAACCATTACAAAAAGTGAAAGGACAAATAGGGATATTACACAAAAGTTTTATGTAGTAGCAGATTATGAGAGAGATGATGCTCTTTTAAGACTTATTGATTATAAAAATCCATCTAAATGTATAATATTTTGTCGTATGAAAAAAGAGGTTGATAGATTATCATCTTATATGACATCACAAGGATTTAAAGTGGCATCGCTACACGGTGATATGGAGCAGAAACAGAGAGAACACACCATTCGTTCATTTAAACAAGGACTAGTAGAGATATTTATCGCAACAGATGTGGCAGCCAGAGGTCTTGATGTAAATGATGTATCACATGTTTTTAACTACCATATTCCTTTTGATAGTGAAAGTTATGTGCATAGGATTGGAAGAACAGGAAGAGCAGGAAACAAAGGTGAGGCTATTACCTTAGTCTCTCCAAATGAGTTAAGGACAATTAAGAGAATAGAAAAAGATGTTGGAACAACAATGATAAGTAAAGTTATTCCAACTCGCCAAGAGGTTCAGAGCAAAAAAGATAATGACCTACTAAATAAGATACTTCAAACAGAGATAACCCAATCCGCTATTGATATGGTTAAAACTCTTCAACACGATATAGATATTATAACCATTGCTCATCTATTAGCATCTATTGTTCAACAAGGAATTGATGTTAGGGGTAAAGATAATATCGGTTTAGGTCATCAAGAGATAAAGAGACTTATTGAAAGAGCCAAATATCAAAGAGAACAAGATAATAGAAGAGGTAGTCGTAAAAGAGGACGAAATCGTAATCATGGTGGACATCATGGACGAAATAGTAACAGTGGTAGAGGTTATAGAAGAGATAGAACGCAATCTTCAATATAGTATGGAAAAAGGTGACTTTTTACAAATTATACACAATAAATATATTATTTATTTGGTATAATGAGCAAACAAAAAATAGTTTATAAGGAAAACAGGTGAAAAATATTATATTAACAGTTCTCTTGATAGTAAGTACAACACTCTATGCTAATAGTGAAGAGATGTCAACCTTTACTCTTACTAATACAGAGGGTGAGCAAATTCATATTCAAGATATAAAAGAGGGACTACTATTTAAAGAGCATAGAAATGCAGTATTTCTATTAATGTTCGGACATAACTGTCCTCCATGTAAAGAGGAGATACCCAATTTCATTGAACTTACAGCAAAATACAAAGATAAATTAACGGTTATTGCAGTTGAAGTTCAGGGATATACTACAGAGCAGATTAGAGCTTTTAAACAGCGATATGGTATTAACTATAGTTTAGTATCAGGTAAAGAAAATTATGATTTTGTTAAACATATTGTCCAAAGAGCTGGTTGGAAAGGGGCAATTCCATTTTTAATTGCCATTGATAAGTATGGAGCAGTTCAGGTAATTCAGGCAGGACTTATTAAAAAAGAGTCTTTAGAGGAATTAGTTTGGAAATTAAATAGATAATATTTTAAGATATAAAGAGTAAGTCATGAATAAAAACACTATAATATCGGGATTTCTAATATCTGCTATAGCACTATTTAATACAGGTTGTATTCAGAGATTTTTCGTAAAAGATGAAAAACCTATTAATATATCTCAAAACACTACACAAGATATTAATGCATCGAAAAAGCGTTATAAGGAGTATCAAAATCCTGATGTAGAGTGTAATGATGATTTAACAAAAGTAAAGTCAGATTGTGATAGAGGGACTATATCAGAGAGCGAACTCAAATCTCAACCTAAAAATGGAGATACCCATACATTAAAAAGTATAAGAGGTAAAGTCATTCATATTGTTGAAAGACCTAATGGTTTTATTTTTCCAGAATATAAAAATAAAGTTATTATCTTAGAGATATTTGGTAAAAACTGCCCTCACTGTTTAAGAGAGATACCAATTATAGATAAAATTCGTAGAAAATATAGAGGTAAATTAGAAGTTATTGCTATTCAAGCACAAGGAAGAATGAGTGATTTCGAGGCAAGAGCATATATTAACGGTCATCAAATTAGATACCCAATAATAGAAGGAGACGATGCTACAAATCTACAATACTTTATACAACAGACTTATGGTTGGAGAGGTATATTACCATATACTCTTATAATAAAAGATGGTATAACAGAATTTGCATACTCTGGAGAAATAGAGTATTCAGAAATAGCGAAAGATATAAGTTCTTTATTATAAAGTTTATATACTCCCCATATCTAAAGCTGAGTACTTTACGGCTAAAATTGCAATTATAAATAAGTGTTATTTAAATTAGCTATTAGCTACGGCTAGTTTTACATAATTC
>Ga0256914_1003674_pt1 | contig 11957 bp, 10 predicted proteins | sample HulkmetaG_FD_191571 | JGI IMG/M metagenome (GOLD analysis project Ga0256914, IMG submission 191571) | Hydrothermal chimney microbial communities from Main Endeavour vent field at the Juan de Fuca Ridge, Pacific Ocean - Hulk | ecosystem: Environmental > Aquatic > Marine > Hydrothermal vents ...
CCACACCCCACATCCCACACCCCACATCCCATTCCCTTCGTCATCCCAGACGAGCGGCGTAAGCCGCGAGATCTGGGATCCAGACCGGGTCACCAATCCGTGATGACGGTGCTGCGAATAGGCAGCACTTCAAACCAAAGGGAACAAGCAACATGGTTCGCCGTTGCATCCCCCTTCTTCTGACCGACCGCCGACCAACCCGAGCGCTCACCATGTTTTAAGCTCTGGCTGTAAACCCTTTCCAGCTCGCGCGGGCCTCCGGCCCGCTTGGCTGGAATGACGAATAAAGAGTCTTCAGGCAACACCAGCAGGACCGGGCTGAAAACAAAAGCCAGCATGGCTGGAATGACGAAGGAGAAGACTTAGGGCAACAAAAACAGCGCCGAGCTGGAAAGAAAAACCCGTTTGGCCCGCTTGACTGGAATGGCGAACAAAAGCTGGAATGACGAATAAAAGGCGAGCGGGCAAAATGAGCCCCGCGCTACGCGCTACGAGCTACGCGCCGTGTGCCATGCACTACATAACGCCTTTGCACAAGCAAGAGGATGAACTTCAACCGCGTAGCGCCTTCTGTTACACTTAGTGGTCATGGACGCGCGCGAACTGAAGCAAAAACTGGACGCACTCAGGGGGTATCTTTGACATCGCCGGCAAGAAGGCGCGGCTTGGAGAACTCGAGAAAGAACTGAGCAAGGAAGACCTCTGGAACGACCCGCAAGCGGCACAAAAGCTGACGCAGGAGGCGGCGCGGCTTAAGAAGGTTGTCGAGGAGTACGAGCAGCTATCGGGCGACCTGGAAAGCCTGATAGAGCTGTGGGACGAGGCCAGCGGCGAGGAGCGCGAGAGCCTCGAGCCCGAGCTGGAAGAAGCGGCCCGCAAGCTGGAAGACCTCTACCACCAGACCCTCCTTGGCTTCGAACACGCCGATAAAAACGCCATCCTGACCATCAAACCCGGCGCCGGCGGCACCGAGGCCATGGACTGGGCCGAGATGCTCTTGCGGATGTACACGCGCTGGGCCGAGCGCCACGGCTTCAAAGTGGAGCTGGTGGACGTGACCCCGGGGCCCGAGGCCGGCATAGACTCGGCCGAACTGATAGTCCGCGGCGAGAACGCTTACGGCCTGCTCTCGGCGGAGCGCGGCGTGCACCGGCTGGTGCGCCCCAGCCCCTTCGACTCCACCGGCCGCCGCCATACCAGCTTCGCCTCTGTAGAGGTGAGCCCCGAGGTCGACGACAGCGTCGAAATAGAGATCAAGCCGGAGGACCTGCGCATCGACGTTTTCCGCTCCCAGGGGCACGGCGGCCAGGGGGTCAACACCACCGACAGCGCCGTTCGCATCGTCCACCTGCCCACCGGCATCATGGTCACCAGCCAGGCGACCCGCAGCCAGCACAAGAACAAGGAGCTGGCCATGAAGGTGCTCAGGAGCCGCCTCTTCGAGCGCGAGTGGCAAAAGCGCCAGGAGGAGATGGCCAGGCTGCGCGGCGAGCAGAAGGCCATCGAGTGGGGCAGCCAGATTCGCAGCTACGTGCTCGACAAGCAGTACATCAAGGACCACCGCACCGGCCTGATGCGCCACGACCCCGACAGGGTGCTCGACGGCGACCTGGACGACCTGATTTGGGCGGGGCTCGAGTGGCGGGCGGGCCTGCGTCAGGGCGAGGGCGCGGACGCGGAGGAGTAGCGGCAGCCCGCGGGAAGCCGGGCGCCTCAAAACACTTACCACGCGCGGGAAAACCGATAGGGCGACCGGATAGACCTCAACCCCTATCCAAAGCTTCTACGCGCGGGAAACCCGGCTGCGCCGGCAGGGAAGCCGGGTCCGGGGCCGGCTAGGGGCGATCCGGGGGCAGTTTGAGCATTTGCAGGGTGTCCGGGCCGGCGGGCTCGTCTTCGTACTCGCGCCAGGTGCGCCACATCAGCGTGTAGGCGTCGGCCAGGTAAAAACTCTCGCCGGCCAGCGCCTCGCCGCTTTCGGTTGGCTTCAGGCGCAGGTCGTAGACGCCCACCGGCAGCAGGCGGCCCTCTTCGGAAATCTGATAGACGAAGACCCGGTAGAACTGCGGGTAGAGGCGGTCCGCCGGGGCGAAGGCGAAGCGGATCGGTTCTTCCGACCAGGCGTAGCCGAGGGCGTCGAGTTCGGCGGGCGGGAGCGTGGCCCGGTCGGTCTCCCCGCCCAGGGCCAGGTCGAAGACGTGCAGGGTCTCGCGGCCGTCGGCGTCGAAGCTGGGGTAGAGCAGGAAGCGGCCGCCGGGGGCCAGGTCCACGCCGTATGCGCAGTCGAGGTTCTCGCTGACCTCCTCGGGGAGGTTCACCGGCGAGCCGTCGGGGTCGACTATCTGGTAGGTGGCGCTCTCTTCGTCGCAGGCTTCGGCCACCAGCTGGTAGCCGCCCTGGGGGTTGGCCAGGGCCAGCGCCGCGACGACGGCAGAGGCCGCCAGGAGGAGTTTGGCGGTTCTGGTCATGACCAAGTTTACCAGTCGAGCGGCTTGTTTCCGGGGCCGAAGAAGCCGCCGGTGGGGCCGTCGGGGCCGAGGGTGGCCAGCCAGACGATGGGCCCGGCTCCCTCTTCGGGCGTGCCCGGGGCGGCGGGGCCGCCCATGCGGGTGCGCACCCAGCCCGGATGGGCCGAGTTGACCCTGACGCCGTGCGGTTTGAGCTCGGCGGCGAGGACGCGGGTGATCATGTTGAGCGCCGCCTTGGAGCTGCGGTAGGCCAGGTAGCCCGGACCGGCGTAGGCCAGCTGGCCCATGATCGAAGAGACGTTGACGATGTTGCCGCCCTCCCGGGCGATGAGCAGCGGGGCGAAGGCCTGGGCCACCCGCAGGGCGCCGTAGACGTTGACCTCGAAGGTGGCGTGGACGGTTTCGACGGGGACCTCGAGCCCGCTCACCCCCTCGTCGAGCAGGACGCCGGCGTTGTTGACCAGGGCGTCGAGCCGGTCGTAGCGTTCCCGGAACCGCTCGAGGGCGGCCCGGACGCTGGCGTCGCTGGTTACGTCGAGCTGGAGGGGCTCGACCGCCAGCCCGCGGCCGGCGAGCCTGGCGGCGGCTTCCCGCCCCGCCCGCTCGTCGCGGGACGCCAGCGCGACCGCGTAGCCCTTTTCGGCCAGCTGCCTGACCACCTCGAAACCGATACCGCGGTTAGCTCCGGTAACCAGCGCCACGGGTTTGCTCATAAGCACAGTTTAGCGCGCTCGCAGCCGCACCGGAACCGCGTGGAAGACGGCCTGGCGGCCGTGGTCGGTCAGGCGTTCCGGGGTCAGCTCGTTGGCCGGCAGGCCGTCGGGAGCGGCGTCCGCCGGCCAGGTTCCCTCCATTACCAGCACCCCCGGCTGCACCCGGTCGGTCACCCGCAGGCGGCGGACTATCCGCCCCGCCTCGCTCTCGAGCGTCACGTAGGCTCCGCTCTCCAGCTCCGCGGCCGCGGCGTCGTCGGGGTGGATCCAGACCTCGGGTTCGCCGCCGGCCGCCCGCCGCAGCGAGTCCAGCGGCGAGTAGATGGTGCCCAGGAAGTAGTGGGCGGGCGGGGTCATCAGCAGGAAGGGGTACCCGGCGCCGGTTTCGGGGAGGCGGACTTGGGGCGGCGGGTCGAAGCGAATCCGGCCGCCGGGGGTGCGGGCCCCCCGGGCGTAGGGGGTGAAGGGGTCGGGAAGGGCCAGCTTGAGGCTGCCCGCCGCGCGCAGTTTCTCGAAGGTGATGCCCGCCAGGTAGGGGTGGCGGGACCCGTCCAGCGCGATCCGCGCCGCCTCCCCGGCGCTCCAGTAGAGTTCGGGAAGGTCGAGCCCCAGCCGCCGCGCCAGCTCGGCGAAGACCCAGGTGTTGGGGCGCGCCTCGCCCGCCGGCTCCAGGACCGCCTCGTTCCAGTGCAGCCAGTAGTTGCCGTAGCTGGTGTAGAGGTCGGGGTGCTCGAGGAAGGTGGTCGCCGGCAGCAGCCAGTCGGCGTAGCGGGCCGTTTCGCTGAGGGCGTTTTCGATGACGACGGTGAAGAGGTCTTGGCGCTCGAGCCCGGCGCGCACCCGCGCCGAGTCGGGGGTGCTGACCGCGGGGTTGGCGTTGAAGACGAAGAGCATCCGGATTGGCGGGTCCCAGCGGGTCAGGGCGGTGGCGAACTGGCTCTGGTTGACCGCGCGTACCCCGGGGTTGGGGCGGAAGTAGCCGGACCCGGCCGGCGGGTCTGCCAGCCAGTGGGCGCCCTCGAGGCGCCCGCCGGCCAGCCGGAAGCCGCCGCTGGTGCTGAGCAGCGCCCCGCCCGCCGGGTGCTTCCAGGCGCCGGTCAGCGCCGGCAGCAGCACCACCGCCCGCAGCGCGTCGGCCCCGCCGGGCTGGCGGGTCATCCCGTAGCCGACGCGGATGAAGCCGGGCCGCGCCCGCCCGAAGCGGCGCGCCAGTTCGACGATCGCCTCCGCCTCCAGGCCGGTCGCCGCCGCCGCCCGCTCGGGCGTCCAGGCCTCCGCCGCGGCGCGGAAGGCCTCCACCCCCTCGGCGTGCTCGTTCAGGTAGTCCCGGTCCACCAGACCCTCGTTAAAGAGCACCCGGGCCACCGCGTAGGCGAGGGCGGCGTCGCTGCCGGGGCGGATTTTCAGGTGGCGGTCGGCGAAGCGGCTGGTGCGGTTCTCGTAGGGGTCAACGTGCCAGATTTCGGCCCCGTTCTTGCGCGCCTCCTTGAGGAAGGGCACCAGGTGGGCGTTTGTCGAAAGCGGGTTCGACCCCCAGAGCACGATGAACCCGGCCCCGCCCACGTTTTCGGGGTCGGTGCCGGTCTTGTGGGGCCCGTAGGCGGCTTCCCAGGCCGCGCCGCCGGCGCTGGCGCAGATGGTCTCGTCGAGCTCGCAGGCGCCGATGGCCCGGAAGAAGGCCAGCGGCCGCCGCCCCTCGTTGAGCCCCGAGGTTCCGGAGTAGTGATAGCGGGCCACGGCCTGGCCGCCGTACTCGTCGAGCACCTCCGCAAGCCGCTCCGCGATGGCGTCCAGCGCCTCCGCCCAGCTCGCCGGCTCGAAGCGGCCCGCCCCCTTGGGGCCGGCGCGGCGCATGGGCACCAGCGGCCGCTCCGGGTGGTGCTGGCGCTCGGGCCAGTGGTTGGTCTTGGCGCAGGCGAAACCGCGCGAGATGGGGTGGTCGGGGTCGCCGCCGACCCGGACGACCCGCCCCTCCTCGACCGTCACCAGCAGCCGGCAGCGGTCGGGGCAGTCGAGCGGACAGGTGGCGCGGTAGTCCATGCCGGCATTCTACCGGTGCCGCCTGGCCTATACTGGCTTAAAGGAGGCGAAGTGAGACGAACCTTGCCGCTCCTGGCGGCCCTGCTAACCCTCGTCTTTTCCGGTTGCGGGTCCGGCGCCTTGCAGGGCCTGCCCGCCTGTGACGAGGCCGGCCCGCGGCTGACCGCCCTGCCGCTGGCCGAGGAAGACTACCAGGTGGTGCGGCCGCTCGGCAGCCTCGGCCCCACCAGCCACACGCTGCCGACCGAACACCACTACTTTTACCTGACGCCCTCGCAGGACCCGGAGACCGGCCGGCGCGCGCCCGCCCGGGCGATGGCCGCCGGCTGGGTGGTGGAGGTGGCCAGCCTGAAGCACGCGGTCGCCGGTTTCACCGACTACGACCTGACTTTGGGCCTCTGCCGCGACTTCTCCATCAGCTACGGCCACCTCTCGGAGCTGACCGACGACCTGCTGGCCGAGCTGGCGGGGTCGGGCGATTGCGAAACCTACACCACCGACGGCGAGACCTACACCCGCTGCCGCTACCGGCTGCGCCACCAGGTGGACGCCGGCGAGCTGCTCGGTTACGCCGGCGGAAACCCCGACCAGTACGCACTCGACATCGGCGCGCACGACTACCGGCGCGAGCAGAACGTCTTCGTCAATCAGCAGCGCTACCGCAGCGACGCCAGCTACATGATCTACGCGGTCAGCGCCCTCGACTACCTCACCCCCGAGCTGCAAACGCTGGTCGACGCCAAGGTGGGCGGCTGGAACGGCGCCGTTCGCACCGTCCCGCCGGTGCACGGGCAGATTTCTTACGACGTGCCGGGCACCGCCATGGGCAACTGGTTCCGCGAGGGCGCGCCGACCCACCCGGAAGACCCGCACCTGGCGCTGGTCCGCGACAACGTAGACCCCGGCGTCTACGCCATCAGCGCCGGCACCTCGCTGGGCGGGCTGGCCGGTTACGTGGTCCTCTTCGACCCGCAGGCGGGCGGGGTGGTGGACCGGGCCTTCGACGAAATAAGCGACGGGCGCATCTACTGTTACCCCAGCCAGCGGTCAGGGAGCGGCGCGCCGGCGGGGCGGGTGCTGCTGCAGCTGGACGGCGCGGACCGCCTGCAGGCCGAGTTCCAGGCCGGGCTCGCCTGCACGGGCGAGCTGGCCTTCAGCGAGCCCGTCAGCTACGTTCGCTGAGCCGGTCCCAGAAGCCGGCCAGGTCTTCGGGGCGGACGCGGGCGGTCAGGTTGCGCGGCGGCAGGGGCTCGCGGTACATGAAGTCGGGCAGGGGCATGACGTCGGGGAGGCCGACGGCGCGGTTGAACTCGAGCTCCATCGCCAGCACCTCGCGGCCGATCCGGTCGAAGTCGGCGGCGCTCGTCTCCAGCCCGGCGGCCAGGCCGGCGGCCTGCATCACCTTTTCCTTCTGGACGTTGTTGACGCTGCCGCCGAACGCGCACAGCCCCAGGGCGTCGGCCAGGCCCATGTTGACCTGGGCGGTGAAACTGAGCTCGATCAGCTCTTCGATCGTCTTCTCGCGCGGGTTGAGGCGGGCGACGTTGCCGGTGGTGTGGTCGGCCCCCTGGGCGCTGGTCATGAAGGTCACGCCGGTTCCCTCGACCACCCGCGGGTCGTAGGCGCTCATCGCCTGGTCGCGGACGGTGGGGACGCGCCCGTGGCCGATGGCCCGGCCGAAGCGGGCGGCGCCGGCGGCGTAGCGGCGGCCCTCCTGGCTGCCCCGGCGCAGCTCGGCGGCCACCCGGCGGACGAACTCGAGGCTCCCCCACTCCCCCAGACCGGCGTCCATGGCCACGCCCAGGACGGCGCCGAACTCGATGGTGTCGATTCCCAGGTCGTTGGCCAGCCTGTTCAGCTCGGCCACCTCGTCGAGGGTTTGCAGGCAGAGGTTGCTGCCGGCCACGCCCAGGGTTTCGTACTCGAGCGGGCTGACGATCACCCGCCCGTTCGGGTCGGGGAACTTGTTCGAACACTTGATGACGCAGCCGGGCATGCAGGCGTGCTCGGTGGCCCCCTGGCCGTCGCGCTCCAGGATGGTCCGCCGCATCACCTCGCCGCCCAGCGGGTTTTCGCCGTCGGCGAAGCGTCCCTTGCTGAAGTTGCGGGTGGGAAGGCCGCCCAGCATGTTCTCGAAGTCGGCGGTGCCGGCGGTGCCGACCACCGTGTAGCGGCGCACGCCGTCGTCGGCCATCAGCGCCGCGGCGTACTCGCGCATGGCCTGCTTGAACTCGCGGCTGCGGGCGAACTCGGGGGTCGCGCCTCCCTCGACGACGATAGCCTTGACCCGTTTGGCGGCGAAGACCGCGCCGGTGCCGCCGCGGGCCGAGAGGCGGCCGGGAACGCCGTCGCTGTCGGTCATGCTGAAGCCGGCGAGCAGCCCGCCGTACTCGGCCACCGGCCCGATCAGGCCGATGCCGCTGGCCCGTGGGTAGCGCTCGCGCAGCATCCCGGCCGTTTCGTATACGCCCCGGCCCAGATATGGCGAGGCGTCTTCAAAGCGCAGGCCGTCTTCGCTGATGTGGATGAGGACCCAGGAAGAGGCGCCGTTCAGCAGCGTCAGGCCGGCAATGCCCAGCCGCCCCAGGGCGTAGGCCAGGGTGCCGCCCGAGTTCGACTCCTTGACCCCGCCGGTCATCGGGCTGCGAAAGCCGATGCTCAGCCGGTTGGCGCTGGAGAAGCTGGAGCCGGCGAAGGGGCCGGTGGTGATTATCAGCGGGTTTTCGGGGCCGAGGGGGTCTGCAGCGGCCGCGCCGCGGTCGAGCAGCTCGCGCACCGTCCGCCAGCGGCCGCCGTGGAGGGCCTGGCGCGGGCTCACCGGCGTTTCGCCGACCTCCCGGCTCTTCAGGTCTACCGTCAGCCAGCGTCGCTTCATACCAGTATTCTAGCGGCGGCGTTTTTCTGGAGGCAATGTAGAATGGATGGGTGGAGATGACCTCGGCGGACCGCGAGCCCGCCTGCGCCCGGGCCGCCAGCAATCCGCCCACGACCCGGAACCGCTTCGAGCTGGGCGCGCTGGGCCTGGCCGCCTCCGGGCTGGGGCTGGCCCTCGCCGCGCACGGGGCGCCGCCCCTCTACGTTTCCGGGGCGCTGGTCCTGGTCGGGGCGTGGCTGCTGTATGACGGGCTACGCCCGTGGTCGCGCTCGAGCTTCGCGGTCACGCCCCGGCGGCTCAGCCGCGACGGCGAGGACCGCGAACTGGACGAGCTGCGGGCCGTGCGGCTCGAGCTTTACCGTCCGGGGCCGTGGCGGCGCTGGCGCCCCGCGTTGATGCTGGAACTGGCGCACGAGACCTGGCCCCTGGAGCTGAGCCTCGAGGGCTGGTACGACGTCTGGGACTGCCTGCGGGAGCTCAGGCCCGACCTGGGTCTGCCCGACTGGCGCCGCCACCCGCCTTTGCGCAAACTGCTTGCCAGGCACCGCCGCTACGGCGTGCGCCTGCCCCCCGGGGTGGTGGTGAGCCGGCCCGGAACGCTCGGGTTGGGCCTGGCGGCCGGCCTGACCGCCGCGCTGACCCACTTTTTCGTCGTTCCCGCGCTCGGCCCGGCGGCCGCACCGTGGGAACCGCTTATCGGCCCGGCCGCGCTCGGCCTGGTCGTTTGGGCCTGGAGCCGCTGCTGTCCGCCCCGGCTGCTCTACGTACCGCCGCGGCGCGAGCGGCCGGTAAAGTCCGGCAAGGGCGGCGCGTGAGGCAGGCGGCGACCGCTAACTGGACCGGTAACTGGAAGCGATATAATAAGCGCCATGGAAAGGGGCGGCCGGACCGGCGCGCGGGAGGCGCTGCTGCTGCGGCCGGGGCGGGGCGCGCTGGTTCACTACCGGCTGAGCTGGGCGCTGCTGGCGGTGCTGGTGGCGTTCGCCCTTTGGGGTCTGGTCTACTTCGGCTCCTCGCCCGCCGAGCGGGCGCTCCTCGTCGTCCTGTTGCTGCTGCTCGCCGACGGGGCGGCGGCCCTGGTCCGTTCGCGGCGGCGTCTGGCGCCGGTGCGGTTGAGCGGCGGGCGGATCTGCCTTCGGGAGCGCTGCCGCGACCTGGATCGTCTCGAGTCCGCCGCCTTCGAGCTACGCAATAACGCCCTGGTCGCCGGTTTCCGCGAGGGCTACCTGGTTTTGCGCTGGCGTGACGAAACCTGGCTGCTGCCGCTGGCGCTCTGCGGCTGGGAGCGCCTTTGGGAGCGGCTGTCCGGGCTGCGCCCCGACCTGGAGCTCGGCCCCTGGCAGGACGACCCGGTGGTCCTCCGGGTGCTGGCCGCCGGACGGGACACCCCCGTCTGCGTGCCCGCGGGGGTCCGCCTGCTGGTCGGGAAGGCGGGGTGGCTGGCCGAGTTTTCGGTCTGGCTCGCCGCCGTGCTGCTGAGCGGGGTGGCCATCGGCCTGCTGCGCGCTCACGGCGTCCGGGTCTCCGACTGGATAGGCGGCGCGCTGGCCACCTGGTTGGGTATGCGGGCCTGGCGCAGCCTGCGCCGCGTCCGGTTGAGCTATCCGGGGCGCGGCGATGAACCTGGAGCCGGAACGTGAACGGGTAAAATAAGCCGCGAACATGCTGGCCCGCGCCCGCTCCTTCACCCTGCACGGCCTCGACGCCCTGCCCGTCGTGGTCGAGGCCGACGTTTCGCCGGGCTTCCCCGGCTTTACCGTGGTCGGCCTGCCCGACGCGGCGGTCAACGAGTCGCGCGACCGGGTGCGCTCGGCCCTCAAGAACAGCGGCTTCCCGTACCCGCAGATGCGGATCGTGGTCAACCTGGCCCCGGCCGAGCTGCGCAAGGAGGGGCCTCTTTACGATCTGCCGATTGCCCTGGCGCTGCTGGCGGCGCAGGGGGTGCTGCCGCCCGAGAGTCTGGAGGGCTGGGCGGTGGCCGGCGAACTGGCGCTCGACGGCGAGCTGCGGCCCATCAGCGGAGCCATCAACCTGGCGCTGGGGGCGCTGGAGAACGAGCAGACCCGGTTGCTGCTTCCTCCCGGCTCTGCCGAGGAGGCCAGCGTCATCGAGGGCCTCGAGGTCTACGCCCCGCGCACCCTCAGCGAGGCGGTGGCCTTTTTGCTGGGCGACCTCGAGCTGGAGCGCGCCCGGCCACCCGAGCCGGGCCGGGAGCTGGAAGAGGCGCTCGACCTGGCCGACGTCAAGGGCCAGGCCAAGGCCAAGCGGGCGGTGGAGATTGCCGCCGCCGGCTTCCACCACCTGCTGATGGTCGGCACCCCCGGCTCCGGCAAGACGATGCTCGCCCGCCGGCTCCCCTACCTGCTGCCCCCGCTCAGCCGCGAAGAGGCGCTGGAGGTGACCCGCATCCACGCCGCCGCCGGCCGCCTGATGCGCGGGCTGGTGCAGCAGCCGCCCTTCCGCGCGCCCCACCACACCACCTCCGACGCCGGCTTGATTGGCGGCGGGGCGGTGCCCAAGCCCGGCGAGATAAGCCTGGCCCACCGGGGCGTGCTCTTTCTCGACGAGCTGCCCGAGTTTCCGCGGCGGACCCTCGAGGTGCTCCGCCAGCCGCTCGAGGACGGCGTGGTAACGGTCAGCCGCGCCCGGGCCAGCTTTACCTTCCCGGCCCGCTTTTTGCTGGTGGCGGCGATGAACCCCTGTCCCTGCGGCTGGTACGGCGACCCGGAGCGGGCCTGCACCTGCTCGCTGACCGCCCGCAAACGCTACACCGGCCGCATCTCCGGCCCGCTCCTCGACCGCTTCGACCTGGTGGTCAGCGTGCCGCGCCTGACCGCCGCCGAGCTAGCCCGCGCTCCCGAGGGCGAACCCACCGAGGTGGTGCGCGAGCGGGTTCTGGCCGCCCGCGAGCGGATGCTGGCCCGCCAGGGAAAGCCCAACGGCGAGCTGGTGGGGCGCGAGCTCGCCGGGGCGCTCGAGCTGAGCGAGGGCGCCCGCGGCCTGCTGGCGGCCGCTGCCCGCAAGCTGCAGCTCACCGGCCGCAGCTTCGACAAGGTGCAGCGGGTGGCCCGGACCATCGCCGACCTGGCCGGCTCGCGGGCCGTCGCCGAGGCGCACGTCGCCGAGGCTCTTGTCTATCGCGAACAACTGAATTGAACCAAACAACGCCAGCCCCGACGGCTATAATCAAATGAAACAATCTTGAGAGGTGCCATTCATGGAGCTCAGCGGCAACTTGAAGGATATCGATTTCGCGCAGCTAGTCGGTCTGATATCGCACATGGAAGGGATATTGGAGCTCTGGAAGCTGCCCCGCAAGCGTTCGGCGCAACTCTTTATCAAGCGAAGAAAGCTGCGCTGTATCAAAGAAAACGGCCACTTTCTCGACGGCTTGCAGGCCAAGGCCTTTTTCGCCGAGCTAGCCACCGCCAGCAGTGGTGTTTTCGAGTTCAACGCCCGCCGGTTCCGCACTCCCTGCGAGACCCCGCTCAACTGGCCGCTCGACAAGATACTGCTCACGATATTCACCCAGGCCGACGAGCGCCAGCGCCACATGGACGCGCTGCCGGACCCCGAGCAGCGTTTCCGCCTGACCAGGCTGGCCAACGTCGAGGGGAGCCTTTTCCTGCGGGCCGCCGGCGAGCTCTTGCAGCGCGAGGAAGGCGCCAGCGCCAGCGAGATCGCCGGCCAGCTGCGCCTGCCGGTGGATCAGGTGCGCTACTACCTCCACAAACTGGCCGAGCGCAACAAGGTTTCCCCGGCTGGGTAAGCTGGGGGTATGCGAGCCCTGGTTCTCGGCAGCGCTGGCTCGCAGCCGACGCCCAAGGCCGGCTGCGACTGCCGTTTGTGCCGGCTGGCCCG
>Ga0256914_1003675_pt1 | contig 11955 bp, 11 predicted proteins | sample HulkmetaG_FD_191571 | JGI IMG/M metagenome (GOLD analysis project Ga0256914, IMG submission 191571) | Hydrothermal chimney microbial communities from Main Endeavour vent field at the Juan de Fuca Ridge, Pacific Ocean - Hulk | ecosystem: Environmental > Aquatic > Marine > Hydrothermal vents ...
TATAAGAAGAATGCCCCACCAACTGGGCTTGTTTCTTGCTTCGGCAATTTTCATCCATACTATAATCATGATAACAATATTTACAATTGGAATAAGTACCAAAATAAACCACCACATTGGTTCATTTGCAATTTGAAGCATAAGAAACACGTTAATAATTGGAACCCATGCCATCCATGCATTGTCCTCATGGCCAGTCTTTTGAGCAATTACATACAAACTGTATGCCAAATAAATATATACACCTATTGATATCAGCCACGAAAAACCTGACATATGAATTTTCATTGTTTTACCTCCTTTCTTTACTGTTTTTTAAAGGTTAAAACAATAGGTATGCAAAATCTATGCAGGAGAAAATACTTGATTTTTAAAACAAATGAATTAATATTTAAACAAAAACTGGAGGCATTGATGAAAAAAAATTACTGGCCATTGATACTATTTGCCCTATATACGGCAGGATTTATTCTATACTTCATAGGGAACTACAGAGATATAGGCGTAGTCCTTCTAATAATTGCAGTAGCTTCTCATGTAATCTACACTTTCTCTCCCACGCAAAGAGCTGCAATCAGCATGCTAAACGCAAGGAGAGTGCTGGAAAATGGAAATATCGACAAGGCAATAGAATATATCTTAAAGGCATCACGTCTCAGCAAAAATTATGCTCACGTTGGTTACCTATTGAGCACATCTAAAAAAACATTTCCCCTATACGAACAACTTGCGAAAAAATTAGAAAAAATCGCGGCAAAAGAGCCAAACACATATTTAACATACATTATAGCGAGTGTGTATTATCACATAGGACAGCTTGAAAAGGCTATTTCGACATTATCTTCCATACCGAGCAATAAGCAAACAACTGAAATTGTACGTTTACTTGGGACAAGTCTTTTAGAATCAGAAAAAGTAGATGAAGCAATAAAAGTATTTAAAACAAAAGAAAAGAAAGATGGCATTCCATCAAAAGAGGAACTTGCAATCCTGTTAGGCTTGGGGCTATGCTATGCCGAAAAGAATGACAGAAGAAGTGCTGAAAAATACTACCTGAAGGTTAAAAAATACAATCCTGAGTTTCCAGAACTGAACATACTAAGGGATAAAATTTATCCAAATGATTAAGATAATAGGACTTTTAAATTTAAAGGAACTTTTTATCTTCAAAAGTCCAGAGGCAAACAAAGAAAATGCAATAGAGGCTGCTTATAAATTTAGCGAAGATGGCGCAAACGGCATTGCAGTTTACGGAAAAACATTTTCAGAACGAAAAACCATCGCAAACTTGCTTAAACCAAAACTGGATATTCCAGTTAATCCAATCATAACCTCAGAAAAACAGATAGAATCCTTGCCTTACGAAAAAATATTCTTTTCGATCAAAAAAATTAAATCTCTAAATAGAGAAATAATTTTTACAAGAGAAATCACAGAGATAGAAATATTCAAAGAAAACAATATTGCAATTCTCGTAACAAATAAAAAGGCATTAAAAGTCTTCAATTCAGAACCTGATTATGTTGATGAAATAGTTTCATTAATGACATGTAAAGCAGTTCTTAAAAACGTTAAATTCTTTTTGACAGAAAATGTACTCAGCGCCAGAAAAGGCGCTGAGATATGTAAGAAACTATTTTAAAATATCTTTAATAGATTTCTCAAATGGTTTTTTTAATATCCCCTTATCTGTGATAATTGCATCAATAAGTCTATTGGGAGTTACGTCAAAGGCAGGATTGTAAACCTCTATTCCCTCTGGAGCAATCCTTTTTCCACCACAATGAGTAACTTCATCAGGGTCTCTTTCTTCTATGGGTATTTCTTTACCAGAATTTATTTCTATATCAATTGTAGAAACCGGTGCTGCTACATAAAACGGGATTTTGTGATACATCGCAAGCACGGCAAGAGTGTAAGTTCCTATTTTATTAGCCGTATCTCCATTTGCTGCAATTCTATCAGCACCAACAACGATACCGTTTACAAGACCTTTAGACATTATAAAGCCTGCCATATTGTCAGTAATCAAATGAAAAGGAATATGCGCTTCCCTTAATTCGAGTGCCGTTAAACGCGCACCTTGCAAATAAGGCCTTGTCTCAAGAGCAATAGCTTTTATATCCTTATATTTTTCAAATGATCTTCGAATAACGGAAAATGCCGTGCCGTACGCCACTGTTGCAAGTGCACCAGTATTACAGATCGTCATAATTGTATCCCCATCTTTAAATAATGTGGAACCGTATTCCCCTATTCTGAAGTTTCGCTCAGCATCTTCTTTCTCCATCGCGATTGCTTCTGAAAGTATTGCATTTTTAATTTCTGGTATGGGAAGATTCTCAAACTTCTTTGCCAAATTAAAAATCCTTGCGGTTGCCCATTTTAGATTAACAGCAGTAGGTCGAGCCAAATCTAAATAATCTTTTACCTTCTTAAGTTTATTAAAAAATGCTTCTTTGTCGTTCTCTGGAGTATCTTTAATTCCAAGATACATTCCATATGCCGCTGCAACACCAATTGCTGGTGCACCGCGTATCTTCATCTTATTTATTGCTTCCCAAACATCTTCAGCCGATTTACATGGAACATCAATAAATTCGAAGGGAAGTTTTCTCTGATCAAGAATATGAAGAACCTTCCCATCGAAACGTAAAGATCTGATTTCCATTTTTTATACTACCTTATATTTTTTAAGACAATCAGTACAAACCCAGGCAACCTTCACTTTCCCGTTTATTCTGACTTTCGCCCTATGAAGGTTAGGTAAATATCTCCTCTTTGTTCTTCTATGTGAGTGGCTTATATTATTTCCAACAAGAGGGCCCTTACCGCAAATCTCGCATTTTCTACTCATAACGTACCTCCTTAACAAAATTTAACCTTTACATTTTAAACAATTTTCCTTTTCATGCAATAGTTTTTTGATATAATATCACTGAATGGAGGTCAATATGGGAAAAATAATTGTTTCTAAAAATGCGATTGCGAAACTTGCCGCATTAAGTACAATGGAATGTTATGGTGTTGTAGGACTCGTTCCTATAACATTTACAGGGCGAGTCTTATCTCTGCTCGGCATGCAGGACCTTACTAAAGGAATTGAAGTAAGAATTCGCAAGAATACTGTTTCTCTTGATATTCACGTTGTGCTTGAAAGCGGAGTAAAAGTTTCAGAAGTTGCAAAAACAATAATCAGTCAGGTAAGATACAAAATAAAACAACTAACCGGAATAAAAAACATTGATGTAAACGTGATAGTAACCGGAGTGAGACGGGAGGTTTAGCGTGAAGATACTCAGACTTGGTGAGTTTGAAAAAATGTTCCAGGGGGCACTTGCAAATCTTGAAAGTCAAAAGGAAGCAGTAAACAAACTGAACGTTTTTCCAGTACCTGATGGAGACACAGGAACCAACATGTACCTTACACTAAAAACTGCTCTGGAGGAAGTGAAAAAGAGAAATCCGAAAACACTTCGCGAGTTTGGAAGAGCCATCTGCGAAGGTGCATTAATTGGGGGGAGAGGCAACTCTGGAGTGATATTGTCTCAAATCTTTAAAGGTTTTTTCGATTACATTGATGGAAAAGAGGAAATTACAATTCCGGAATTTGCACAAGCACTAACGAGCAGCTCAAGAACAGCATACAAAGCAGTAATAAAACCTGTTGAAGGTACAATTCTTACCGTTATAAATGCAATTGCTCAGAAAGCAATTGTTTTAAGCAGAACAGAAACTGATTTTATACCGCTTCTTGAAAAGTTACTGGAAGAAGCTAAAATCGTTCTTAAAAGAACACCTGAATTGTTACCAGTTTTAAAGGAAGCAGGCGTTGTAGATTCAGGAGGGCAAGGACTCGTTTTTATTACCGAGGGAATGCTCATGGGACTCCAGGGTAAAATAGAATTTAAAAAAACTTTTGAAGAGGTTATAGAAGAAATGGATAGAGAAGTTTTGGGAGGAAAACTTGAATTTAAATATGATACTGTTTTATTATCAACAGCACCAGGCATAGATACCAAAAAACTGCAAAAGGAACTTGAGCAATTTGGAGATAGTATAGTAGTTGCTAAAGCCGGAAACCTTACCAAAATTCACGTACATTCGAATGAACCCTACAAAGTAATGGAGCATGTAATGAAATATGGAGAATTAAAAGAAGCCCGCATAGAAAATATGCAGCAGGAACAGGAAGAGTTTCTTGGACAAAAAGCAGAAGAGAAGATAGTGGGTATCAAAAAACCATTCTGTATTATTTCTGTTTCACAAGGAGAAGGCTTTGAAAAGATATTTCTCAGTTTAGGAGTTGATATTACAGTAAGCGGTGGACAAACAATGAACCCATCCATAAACGATATACTCTCAGCAATAGAAAAATGCGACAGAAACGAAGTTGTTATTCTTCCTAACAATTCAAATATAATTCTCGCTGCAAAAGAAGCTGCTAAATTGGTAAAAGACAAAAAAGTACGTGTGCTTGAAACTAAAAACATGGTGCAAGCAATTCCTGTGATACTATCATTTAATTCAGAAGAGTCTTTTGAAGAAAATATAAAACGTGCTGAAAACATTTTGAAAGAAATTCATTCATTTGCAGTGACATACTCCGTAAGAAACACAAAATTCAATGGATTACATGTGAAAAAAGGAGATATCCTTGGAGTTGCTGACGGAAAGATCGTTCTTAAAGGAAGCGATCCAGACAAAGTGCTTCTAAAACTTTTTGAAAAGAATAAAAGTTTGATAAATGAGTATGAAGTTGTTGGTGTATATTACGGCAAAGATGTAAGTAAAGAACATGCTGAAAAAATTGCTGAAGAAATAGAAAAGATGTTCCCTGAAATAGAAGTAGATGTATCATACGGCGGGCAACCTTTTTACTATTATCTCGTATCAATTGAATAGGAGAGTGAAAAATGGAAAAATATACAAGGTTCGTTAAAGAAAAAGCAAAGAATTTTAAACCTGAATATGCAATAGTTATTGGTTCGGGTCTTTCACCAATCATGGAGAAAGTAAAAGTGAACGTAAGAATACCCTACAAAGAAATACCAGATTTTCCAGTATCAACGGTAGAGGGTCATAAAGGAGAACTTGTTCTCGGAACGATAGGAAGGAAAAAAGTGCTTATATTTAATGGAAGATTTCACTTTTACGAGGGCTATTCAATGCACGATGTAACAAAAACAATTCGTTTAGCAGGTGAACTCGGTGTGCCAAAACTTATAGTCACAAATGCTGCTGGTGCTGTAAACACAACACTTGAAACAGGTGACATTATGCTTATAAAAGACCACGTGAATTTCATTTTCGCTGATAACCCTCTTCGAGGAGAAAAAGGTAATAAACGCTTTGTTAACATGATTGGAATTTACGACGAATCCCTGAGGAAAAAATTCAGAAAAATTGCCCATAACAGCGGTGTGCCAATAAGAGAGGGAGTGTATTGTGCCGTATCAGGTCCAAATTACGAAACACTTGCAGAACTAAAACTTATGAATAGGCTTGGAATCGATGCAGTTGGAATGTCCACAGTTCCAGAAGTTATTGTTGCTGCATACTTTGAAATGAAAGTTCTTGGAATTTCCTGCATCACCGATGCTGCATTCGGTAGCAACGAAGTTTCTCATGAAGAAGTGATAGCAGTTGCAGAAACTTGCGGCAAAAAAATATCAGAACTCGTTGAAAAATTTGTAAAGGAGGCCTAAAATGAATATAGTTGACATTATAGAGAAGAAAAAATATGGAAATACGCTTGAAGCAAAAGAAATAGACTATTTTGTGCAGGGTTATTCAAAAGGTGAGATACCAGACTACCAAATTTCAGCCTTGCTCATGGCAATCTGGTTCAGGGGAATGAATAAAAGCGAAACTGCAGAACTGACCTTATCAATGGTAAGAAGCGGAAAAACAGTGGATCTTTCCAAAATAAACGGAATTAAAGTTGACAAGCATAGTTCAGGCGGTGTAGCAGATACAGTTTCTCTACCACTCGTAGCACTTGTTGCTGCAAACGGTGTACCTGTCGCAAAAATGTCTGGCAGAGGATTAGGACATACCGGTGGAACAATTGATAAATTAGAATCGATTCCGGGATTTAAAACAGAAATTCCAACGGAGAAGTTCATCGAAATAGTGAACAAGGTTGGTGGTGCAATAGTTTCACAAAGCGGAGAACTCGTTATAGCGGATAAAAAGATGTACGCTCTTCGGGATGTCACTGGAACAGTTGACAGCATTCCACTCATTGCATCAAGTATAATGAGTAAAAAGATTGCAGCCGGGGCAGATGCAATCGTGTTGGATGTAAAAGTAGGAGACGGTGCATTTATGAAAGATCTTGATTCTGCATTAGAACTTGCAAAAACAATGGTAGAAATAGGAGATTCTGTGGGAAGAAATACCGTTGCATATATTACAGATATGAATCAACCTCTTGGCGATGCTATAGGGAATTCAATTGAAGTAGAAGAAGCCGTAGAGGTACTTAAAGGAAAAGGAGGAAAACGCCTCGTAGAGGTAATAAAAACTCTTGGAGGAGAAATGCTCTATCTTGGTGGAAAAGCCAAAAACAGTGATGGAGGTAAAGCATTGATTGAAAAATCAATAGAAAATGGCACAGGGCTCAAAAAATTTGCTGAGATCGTAAAAGCACAGGGCGGAGACGCTTCCTTTATTGACGATTTCACAAAACTACCACAAGCAAAGTTCAAGATACCGGTAATTTCGCAAAGAAGCGGTTACATAAAGGATATGCAAACAGAGAGCATCGGGAAGCTTGCCGCATTTCTCGGTGCCGGCAGAATGAAAAAAGGAGATAAAATTGACTTATCAGTGGGAATAAAATTCCCTAAAAAAGTTGGAGACAGAATTGAAAAAGGTGAAAAAATCGCAACAATTCTTGCAAACGATGAAAGCAAAGGAAAAGAAGCTGCAAAGAAGTTAATGGAACTGATCGAGTTATCCGAAAATTCAGTTAAAGAACTTCCTTTAATTTATTACAGGGTATCAGCGGAAGGTGTGAAAAAATTGTTTAATGAATAAGTACACAGTAATTTTAACACACGCTGGAGCTGACTTAGATGCAATAAGTTCAATGTACGCAGCCGGGAAACTATATCCCGGCTGCTTTCTTATTAATCCTGGATCTATGGACGAAGAAGCGCGAAGAATGTCAGAGATATTTGGTGATGTACTAAAACTCGTAAAACCGCGCGAAATACCCAAAAAGGTAAAATCACAAATAAAAAGAGTAATTATCGTTGACACTAAAATTCCATCAAGGGTTGGCGATGGTAAAGAGTTTTTAAAAAAAGAAGGTGTGGAAATAATAGTATTCGATCATCATCCTCCGTCTCCAGGAGACATTAAAAATGCAAAAGTTGTTTCACAGAACGTGGGAGCAAATACTACAATTCTCGTGAACTTATTGAAGAAAAAAAAGGTGATTCTGTCTTCTGTTGAAGCAACACTTCTTGCATTAGGAATTTATGAAGACACTGGCTCATTTATGTTTCCATCAGTCACACATGAAGACTTTGAAGCAATTTCTTTTCTTTCTTCTTTTGGCATTAACATGAGAATTATTAGAAGTTTTGTTTCTCCTTTTCTCAATAATCAACAACTCTCGCTTCTTAAAAAACTCCTATCCGGCATAAAAGAGAAGACTATAAACGGAGTAAAAGTGGCTTTTGCAAAAGCAGAAACAAAAAGGTATATTCAAGGAATGTCAGTGGTTACCCATAGACTCAGAGAAATGGTCGATTCCGACTTGATATTTGTAATGATAAAAAACAAGGAAGGACTCTTTATAGTAGGAAGGAGTAACTCACCAATTTATAATGTGAAAGAGATACTATCTCCATTCGGCGGAGGAGGACATATAACTGCTGCAACGGCAATTTTGAAAGATGGAAACCTTGATGACATAGAAAAGTTAATAGAAAAAAGTATATATAAAATGCATTTTGGAAAACTCGTTGCAAAGGACATAATGAGTTCTCCTGTTAAAACGATTCCTGCAGGCACTGGAATAAAAGAGGCATACAAAATTATGGTACAGTTAGGATATTCTGGTTTACCAGTCGTAGAGAACGGAAAAATAATAGGAATTATTTCAAAGCGTGATATAGAAAAAATAATGCTCATAGAAAAAAGAAACAGGCCTGTAAAACAATATCTCACTCCAAAACTCGTAAAAGTAAAACCGGAAACAACTCTGGAAAAAATAGAAGAACTAATGGCTGAAAATGACGTGGGCAGAGTTCTTGTGCAGGAAAAAGGAAAGATAATTGGTATAATTTCAAGAAGTGACTTAATAAAAGCACTATACATGGAAAGAAAAATGTTTACAGGAAATCAGAGCGAGGTAAAATATCCAGTTCCTTCTATAGACGAAATTAAAACACTTATGAAAAACAGGCTACCAAAAAAAGTTTACAACCTGATAACACTTTTCGGCAGTCTTGCAGAAAAAATGGGACAGAGAATATACCTTGTGGGAGGGTCGGTAAGAGATCTATTTCTGGATGTGCAAAGCCTTGACTTCGATTTTGTGTTGGATAAGAACGCTAAAGAGTTTGGAAAACTCCTCTCAAAAAAACTAAAAACAAAAGTAATTATTCATGAAGATTTTGGAACAATACATTTTCTGTACGAGGGTTATGAATTTGACTTCGTAACAGCACGAAGAGAATGGTACAACAAAAATTCTATTCTACCAGTTGTAGAAAACGCGACATTAAAAGAAGATCTTTCAAGACGAGATTTCACAATAAATGCTATGGCAATCTCAATTACTCCCAATGATTTCGGAAGGCTTATTGACCTGTTTAACGGATTAAAAGACATCAATAGAAAAACAATAAGGGTTTTACATCCATTGTCATTCCTTGAAGATCCATCAAGACTTTTGCGAGCAATAAAGTATGAAGCAAAGTTGAATTTCAAACTTTCTGATGATACAGAACACCTCTTTAAAAAAGCAGTGGAACTTGGTGCATTAACAAACAATCGCTCTCAAAGAATCATAAAGGAATTAACGGAACTTCTCACCGAAAACTATGCAAAAAGAGCAATAGAACTAATGGATAAAAGGAGAGTGCTACGGGAGTTTTTTGGAATAAAACGCCTTTCAAAAATCAAAAAGGAGGCAATTGAAAGGGCAGAAAAATACATTTCAAAATTTGGAGTTTCACGTTTAAAAGTCTATATTACAATTCTTCTTTACGGAAAAAATGAAAATGAAATTTCCAAAATTCTCACACGATTTTCCATAAAAAAGAAAACCATTCGAGAAATAATCACAGGATTGAAATTTCTTAACAGGATAAAGAAACAAAGAAAAATGAAAGATGAAGATGTTGTTGAACTTTTAAAGATTTCAAAGGATATTGTCGTTGCAATTTTCCTTCTTGCATCGAATAAACAGTACGGTAAGGATATTCTGAAATATCTTTCAAAGCAAAATAAACTAAAGCCAGAAATCACAGGAAAAGAACTCAAAGCATTGGGACTCAAAGAAGGAAAGCAATTTGGAGAAATACTAAAAGAAATTATAATACTAAAATCAAAGGGAAAAATTAAAACAAAAGATGATGAAATAAATTATATAATGAAAAACAAGGAAAGGTTCGAATGGAAGGAAAAAAATTAATCGATAAAATTATTGAAAACATAGAACAAGCAGTTAAAGGAAAACATAACATAATAAAACTCGCCCTGATTCCACTTATCGGCGGTGGGCATATAATATTTAGAGATATTCCCGGGATTGGGAAATCAACGCTTGCAGAATCAATTGCAAAATCGATACGTGGAGATTTCAAAAGAATACAATTCACATCAGATATATTACCATCAGACATACTTGGAGTTACTATTTACAACAAAGAGAAGGAACAGTTTGAATTTAGAAAAGGCCCTATCTTCTCAAACATCGTATTGGCAGACGAAATTAACAGAGCATCTCCCAAATCTCAATCTGCTTTACTTGAAGCAATGAACGATGAACGTGTTACAATAAATGGTATTACATATAAACTACCAGAACCATTTTTTGTAATAGCAACTGAAAACCCACTTGAATTTACAGGAACGTATCCATTGCCAGAAAATGAACTTGATAGGTTTATGTTGTCTGCCAGTATGGGATACCCGGACGAAAAAGCAGAAATAGAAATTTTGATGAAAAACGAAAGACATCCAACTATGAATTTGAAACCAGTGGCAACAAAAGAACAAATAATTGAGATCAAGAAAGAGGTAAAAGATGTATTCGCTAATAAATCGATACTGAATTACATACTCGCAATCACTAAAAATACACGAAACAACAAATTCGTGAAACTTGGAATAAGCACACGAGGAACGCTTGATCTTTTGAACGCCTCCAAGGCAAAGGCTTTCATCGAAGGGAGGAACTACGTTATTCCGGACGATGTAAAGGAAATTGCACCCTTTGTAATTCAACACCGGCTTATAGTTAAAGGAGACGAGAAAAAATTTGTTCGGGAAATTGTTGAACAGATCCTTGAAGACACAGAAGTTCCTCTGTAAATCAGGAAACACCTCCCTGAAAAGTCGGGGTGTTTTCTTTTTACTTTTTGTAGTATTTATAGGTGCAATTGCAGTAAACTCTGGGAATAATCTCGTGTATCTAACATTTAGCACAGTGCTATCATTTATTCTTATTTCAGGTTTTCTATCATTTTCAAATTTGAAAGGATTAGAGGCAGAAATTAAATTCCCGGATTTTATATTTGCAAAAAGCCAAGCCTATGGATTTTTAATCATAAAAAATAGATCGAATTCGCCAAAATTCCGTCTTATGATAAAAATCTTTGAGAAAACCCTAAAAACAGACATCGTTATAAATGAATATTCACTGAGTTTTACGAAAACTTTTAAAAAAAGAGGGGTACATAAAATAAGCGATGCAAAAGTAACGTCTGATTTTCCGTTTGGATTCTTTGAAAGAAAAAAGGATGTTAAAATTAATCAAACAGTCATTGTATTTCCAGAAGTTAGAAACATAACGCTTAAAAAAACAGCAGTACTCGAGGGAAAAATATCTAAAAAGCGGCATAGCGGCGACGAATTTTATTCTATAAGAAAATACAACGAAGGAGAAGATAGCAGGAAAATAAATTGGAAACTCACTGCAAAAGCAAACGAGTTAATGGTAGTAGAAACCAGATCTGAGAATGAGGAATTCAGGATTTTCTTTGATACATCTTCATACCTGTATGAGAATGAAGAAGAGTTTGAAGATGCACTAATAAGGATTACTTCATTTGTTTACAACTGTTTTGTAAAACGTATACCCATTTCTTTTACGCTAAATTCAAAATTACTCGGAAATTCCTCTAACAGATTTTTTTATCAAAAGATCTTTAACCTCCTTGCAACAGCAAAACTCACAGAAACACCGCCTTCAAAAATTCCAGATAATTCCATAACATACGAGGACATAATCTATGTTTAAAGATACAAAAGTCAAATCTTCAGCACTGTTTATTCTAACGTCCATTCTTTTCATATCGGCATCAGACTATAAATTTTTAATGTATCTCCCATTAATAGTGGTTATACCCATAATAAAAAAGAAATACGGGAAAATCATTGCAAAAGGTAGTACAGAAAAGATAATTGAAGCCTTTCCTCTTGCGTATTTTATCTTTTCTCTTATCTTTGGAGTAAATCTCTTTTACGCACTTTCTAACCTGCTCATTATAATTCTTTTTGCAAAACAAATTTTACCGTGCAAAGAAAAGGATTACTATGAAATCTTTCTTGTTGGCATACTGATTATTTTGCTTTCCTCTGTATCAACAATTTCACTTACATTTGGCATATTCCTTTTTGTATTTCTTGTATCCGGAACTTTAATGCTCGCTTTTTCAGGAATTAAATTAGACAATATAAAAATTCCCGGGGCTTTTTATCACAAGGTGG
>Ga0256914_1003676_pt1 | contig 11953 bp, 11 predicted proteins | sample HulkmetaG_FD_191571 | JGI IMG/M metagenome (GOLD analysis project Ga0256914, IMG submission 191571) | Hydrothermal chimney microbial communities from Main Endeavour vent field at the Juan de Fuca Ridge, Pacific Ocean - Hulk | ecosystem: Environmental > Aquatic > Marine > Hydrothermal vents ...
CTACGTAGGTGTAGATATAGCTGACCTAGTAGCGATGATCGTAAAGGATCCCAAGCTCCCGTCTTACTTCCCTGTAGATGCTGGGATAGGTTTCGGTGTTAAGGAGGCGCACACAGAAACCATTATTGCTGACGTGTGCAATGAGGTCAAGTATTCGGACTATTTCGTGAGCTTAACCTCTTACGTGTCTAGGGACGAGGTCTGCATTGACGGGACGTATACGCACCTCAAGCTAATGTTGTTTGATACTGAGGATTACTCTCCGTGGTAGGGAAGCAGGCGGTCTCAGTAACAATAGCTCTAACTCTTTACTAAACTTGTAACTGGCTTGGGGAGTTGTTGCGGATTAAGGGGTAAGGCTTGCGTGTATTTATGTGCGGGCTTACGCGTTGAGTTGGATTTGGAGTTGGTGCTGTTTTTCAAGGGTTGCCCTTATCTTTGCTTGCGCTTACTTTAGTGGCGGAGATTGATGTGGGCGTTAGGCGTGCGGGGTTCTTAGGGAGGTTTATGTTGGTGGTCGTTGCTGTCGCGGCGTTTTCCTTTACGCTCTGGGTTTACACGCTTGAGCCGTACGTGTACGGCATAGACGGGCCATACTACTTGGTTCAGTACCTTAGCTTGAGGGATCGCCTTGAGTTGGAGTACCCGGACCCTCCGCTTGTGTTTCTCCTTCTTTACCCGTTCGAGCGTGTTACCGATGCCTTCTTCGGGGACCCGGGTTTCGGATTGAAGGTTGGCGTTTCGTTCTTCACGGCGGTTACTGCGGTTCTAATCTACTGTGTTGCCCGCAGGTTGCTCGCGGGTGAGGTGATCGTGCCTGCCTTGCTTGCTTTGACGTACGTTGTGTGGCCTCAGACGTTGAGGCTTGAGACGGACTTCATTAAGAACAGCGTTTCCTTCCTGTTTATCGTGTTGCTCGCTTACGCACTGATTAATGACTCGTTAGGGTGCCGTGCTAGGGCAGCGTTAGGGGTAGTTGCGGCGATATGCGCGTCATTAACGCACGTGATGGGTTTTGCGTTAGCGTGGGTTGCGATCATAACGTACCTCACGGTACTACTAATTCAACATCGTAGGGACGCACGCTCATTAGTCAGGGATCCGGCACTGCCCGCCCTCCTAGCACTCGTCGCATTAACTGTCGCTACCCTAGCATGGCCTCCGCTAATTGGGGGCGATCTGAGGAGGTTCAGCGAGTTCCTGAGTGCTGTGGGGGCTCGTGGGTTGGGCGGCGGTTTTGGGCATGGCCTCGTTAAACCATCCCCTAATAGTAGGGCTTCACCTTCTTTCGCGTGTGTTGAGCCGGCGCTGTACTACGGCATGATGTACTTACTTGCCCTCACCTCGTTGGTTACGGCGATCCTCAGGAAGGACCTGAGGTTGAGGTACGTCGCCCTACTCTCAGCGGTTGCTTTAGCGGTGCTTAACGTGCCCGCGTACCCTGCTGGGTGGGGTTTCAGGTTAAGGTTAGCTTCCTGCCTATTCGTGCCGCTAGCCCTCACAGCAGTGACCGCGGGCGCGGGGAGGAGGGCGGTTAAGTTCGCTCACGTGTTCCTAGGCTTCTTTCTGGCGGTGGCGGTGCTCGGCGCTTCCGTAGCTGCCCACGTGCTCGGGCCCAGCCTCCCTCCGCCAGCGATAGATGAGCTTAAGACGCTCAACCACTACGTACCTAAAGGCTCCGAGGTCTTCGTCCCCCACGTAGGGGTTAGGTATTGGTTCGAAGCCCTCCACTACGGCGAGTACGTCATCCTTAAGAGACCGCCTCCCCCGGGTTCCGGGGCGTACGTCGTGACCACCCTTAGAGGACCTCACCCGCCCCCAGTGGCTAGGGTGGTTTATGAAGGCAGGTTCTTCGAGGTCTTTAAGCTCCCGTAGCACCAAAGTTTTGATATACTGTGAAGACCCTACTTCAATCAGGTAACGGGTGTTGAAGCTCAGCGTATACCACTTCACGGATATCCCGCGCTCGTACGCCATCCTTCAATTCGAGGAGGGTGAGGAAGGGAGGGTTCTCCACGCGCTTAAGTCGCGAAGCGAGGAAGGGATGCGGAAGCTAATTGACTTCATCTCCAACGTGCTTGGCTCCGAGGTTAGGGGCGTGAGCATAGCTTTCGGAACCCTCAACTACAGGGGGCATGACCTCGACATGGTTTACCTCAGGATAGAGCTGGAGGATGATAGGGAGTACGTGCTCGAGGTTTACAGGGACTCAGCAATGATTAACTCGAACACGGACGCGTTGGAGGCGCTGGAGGATATAAAGAAACTCATGCGTGCCCTCTGCCCTAACTTAAGGGAGCCCCGCAAACCTACCTTAGTAGGCTTTTAGCGCTTCCCATCAAGCACAGCGAATACTTACCGCTTAAGCAGGTATATTAACGAATAGCTTTTTATTTCCCCCGGGAGAGACCCTAACATACGTCTAATTAGGCGGGGTTCTCCCGCGGGGTGCGTGACGTGCCGGAATGGGGTAAGTGGATATGGTTCGACGGGAAGCTCGTCGAGTGGGGCGAGGCGAAGATTCACGTAATGACTCAAAGCCTGCACTACGGGACCTCGGTCTTCGAGGGCATTAGGGCGTACCTACTGGATGACGGGGACGTCGGCGTCTTCAGGCTCGAGGAGCACATGAAGCGCTTCATTGAGTCAGCCAAGATATACGGCTTCACAGTACCCTACAGCCTTAAGGAGCTGTGCGACGCGGTGGTTGAGACCGTGAGGGCTAACGGGCCCAGCGACTACTACGTGCGCCCCATAGGCTTCATAAACCTACAGGAGCTCTCGTTGGTGCCCTCCAGCAGGGAGTTAAGTGTCGCCATAGGTGTCCTCAAGTGGGGTAAGTTCCTGGGTAAGGCGTACGAGGTCGGAGCTAAGGTAACGGTGTCCGGGTGGAGGAGGGCCCCGCAGGACGTGATGCCCGTTCCCGCGAAGGCGGGAGGACACTACGTGCTGGCCTACCTAACCTCACTCCAAGCCAAGGCGAGGGGCTTCGACGAGGCCTTACTGCTGGATGAAAGAGGCTTCGTGGTTGAGGGGTCGGCCGAGAACGTCTTCATGATCAAGAGCGGCACCGCCCACACGCCCCCAACGAACTCACCTATCCTCATAGGCATAACCAGGGACACGATCATGAAGCTACTCAAGGAGGAACTAGGCATTGACGTGGTTGAGAGGGACATAGCCCTCGGCGAGTTCCTAACGGCTGATGAAGCATTCTTCGCCGGCACCGCGGCAGAGGTAACGCCAGTTGTTGAGGTTGACGGCGTGAAGATAGGTGACGGCAAGCCGGGGGAGGTGACTAGGAAGCTTCAGAAGCTATACGAGGACGTCGTGAGGGGCAGGATACCGGAGTACTCTCACTGGGTAACTAGGGTGGGGTTCCAAAGCGGGTGAGACGTCGCTACGGGCCCTAGGCATTTAAAAATTACTTTAAGCCCTTACCGAACTCCTCCAAGCTAACTACTTCCTCCAAAGCCTTCCTCGGCTTAGGTGAGGGCTTCTCTGCCGGGTACCCAACGGCGAATATCGCTACCGGGACGTACTTCCCAGGCGCCTTCACTGCCGCCCTAACCTCCTCCACGTTCCTCAACGTCTGGATCCAGACCGCGCCCAAGCCCAGGCAGTGGAGGGCGAGCCACAGGTAGGTAGCGGCTATCGCTGCGTCAGCCACGTAGGAGTGCGGGGATGCCTCAATGTCGGCAAGCACCACTATCGCGGCCTTAGCGTTCCTTAAGGGTGCGGCGCCGACGTGGATCTTGGATAGCTCATCAAGCGTCCTCCTGTCCTTCACTATCACGAAGTGCCACGGCTGACTGTTCTTAGCGCTGGGCGCTTGCCTAGCCACGTCCACAGCCTTAAGCAGGAGCTCATCCGGAACCTCCCTATCCTCAAACCTCCTAACGCTCCTCCTACTTAGGAGGGGCTCCAAGCACCTCTCAGGCTCCATGAGTGCGTCACCAAGGTTAATTCAGTGAGCCCGCTATAAAACGGTGGTGTCCGTCAAAAGCACCCATTAATTAACCCTAAGACACACCAAGGAACGGACACCAACAATGCGTGAACCCAGTATAGACCACCTGAAACGCAAGGCAAGAGAGGCTGTGGAGGCACTAAAGGAAGTTGAAGTACCGGGATTCGACGTGAACGTCATAGACTCAGGCGTGATCGCGAAGGTCACCGTAAGCAGGGATGGTAAGGCGGTAGCGGTTTTCGTTGACCTGACAGGGAGCGACCCCTCATGCAACTTCTGCAGAATGATAAACTGGGCAATCTGGAGCAAGATGCTCCTAGCAATGGAGGAGAGGCTACGGGCCCTGAACTTCAAGGAAGTATACTTCTTCGACGCCAGAACAGGGTTTGAGGTGAGGAAGCCCGAAAACTTACGTAGTCAGCGGTAACGGAGCCTAAGGTAGTGTGAGGGGAAAAAGGATGTTGCGTTGGGCGCCGCCCAGCGGCGCCCCAGAAACAGTACGTAGTACTGCATGGATTCTGCCCGTACCTTCCAGCATCAGCAAAGGCGTGAGCGTCAGGGGGATCGGCATGCCCTCAGAGGGCGGCGGGCATGCCGCTGTCGGGGCCTCCCCACTCATTAGTTAGGTATACGTGCTAGGTCTTCCCTCACACGTATCTCATAGCTACCGCCCGCGGAGGGGCGGGGCATTGCTCGACCTATGTTCTCCATTAGCTCCGCGCCCGGTAGGGGCTCATGCTGGGGCAGGCCCCTTACACTGTACGTTATACTTCACGTATTCAGGGATGCAGGTTAGGGCGGTTTCTTCACATGGATCTTTTCGTCGCTGATTATCTGGCGCCGGATCCGTATGATTTACTGGTTCGGCATCGACGCTGTTTTAGGGATGGCAGAAGTTCTTTGTTCTGTTGTGATGCGGGGGCTTACGCCCCGCGATATTGTGTTTTTGGGTTCCCCGGCGCTGGCGGGGATTCTGTGATGCTGACGCCGCTGGGCGGCGCCATACTACTCTCTGTATCAGAGTTAATAAGTTATCATTAACGCGTCAAACAAGGAGGCGACCCTAACTTTAATGATGAACGTATACGTGGGAAGCAAGTGGTGTGGCTTAACCCTCAACACGTTCTTTACCTGTCTACGACCTCTAGTATTGGGGTTAAGAGTGCGTCACTTCAGGTTCGCGGTGGCAGTACTGATTTTTCTGCTGGTCTCTTCACTCGTTACGCCGCTTCCAGCGCTACACGCCGGGTCCGCGCATCCTATAGGTGTGGGTGACGTCGTTGTTAAGGCGGATGTCTGGGTGGTGCTGGCAGGGTTGGGAAGCGTTGCTGACGCGGTTAAGTCAACGCTTAAGGACACGTACGAGTCAACGCTGAACTCCAGCCTCGGGTTAAGGCTCGCTGTTAAGCTCCACGTAGTCACGTACGGTAACGTCTCGGAGCTCGCATCCATCGCTAGGAGGGATGCCGTGATCTCCAGGAACGTGCCTGAATTCATCATTAGGTACGTGAGGAGTGAGCACCCCTCATGGATCATTAGGGGTGTCGAGCTGGTTAGGGCTGACCTATTCGAGAGGGATGCGTGGGTTCTCCTAACCAGTGAGGGTGTGGTGCCCAACGACGCTGACTACGTCCTTCTGGTAATGTACGCACCTCCACCGCAGGGCTACTTCAGAACATACTACATCAGTAGGTACGTCCCTGAGGTCGGGGGCTACAGGAACTACACAGGAATGATTAACTTTGGTGGGAACACGCCCCTATATTTCATTGACCTCTCAGCCATACCGGCTGAGTGGCCGAACAAGGAGCAACCGGGGTACTCATCAGGTATCCGCGTTAACGCCACGGTTAATCCGCCGCTATGGGATGTGGGGAGCCCGAGTAAGGCGGCGGAGCTAGTGAGGCACTACGTTGAGGGGTACATTGGGTTCTTAGTTGCGAGGAAGCTGTTCGCGGGCCTTAAGTGGGTGCCGAGGTACGTGGTCAACGTAACGATACTGGACTTCAGCGCGGGGAGGGAGGGGGCTAGGAAGGTGTTGAGGATGCTTAACCCAAGCACCCTAGAGGTGTTGCTCCACGCGCTCCTCCCAAGCGCGGAGTGGGGCGTGTACGTCACCGTTGTTAACGGTAACGCCACGCCGTTCCGCGACGTCCTGCTGGAGGGTGTTAAGCGCGTTGATGGTTACGTGGCGCTGAATGCTTCCCGAATATACTCTATGCTTGAGGGAGGGGTGGTCGCCAAGGTTACCTACGTCGGTGACGAGGCGGTGATCCCTGTGTACGTGCTCGTCGGCAGTCACCCACTATGCATGTACTTCGGGAGCACGAACTTCACGGGCATGGCGATGCCCGGCTTGGGGATAGCGATCGCGTTCCCGGGCTACGCGCGTAGGGCCTACGAGCTGGGGATGGATGACGTCATAGCTCACGAGGTCGGCCACATGCTCGGCCTTCCCCACCCCTTCGACAGGATGGGTGATTTCGCCGGCACTTACCCGCCCGGCGATAAGAACGGGTACGCTAGGTGGTGGTTCTTCGACTTCGTAGCCACGCCAATGAGTTACGCCCCAACACTCGTTGGGTGGGATGGCGGCGTGTTCTACTACGACGCTAAGTCCCTGAGCAGATACGTCGCCGCCTACCTTCTCAAGAAAGCCCTAGCTGAGGGCGTTCCTGGAGGAGTGATTTCCGCGGCTATGGAGAGGTTGAGTGAGGATAGGGTGATGGGCACCGACGGCGCGGTATCTATCCTGCGTAGGGCCTTAAGCTTGGAGCCGGTGCCGGCGACCATAACCGTACCCACGGTGACTTCGGCAACAACCATTACTAAGTCGGTGCCCGCCACCGTGACCGAGGTTAGGACCGAGACCACGACGGTGACGGTGTCCAGCGTAGCGACCGTGACGTCGACAGTCACACTAACAACTCAAGCACCTACCAACGGAATTAACGCGTTTGCCGTGGTTGCCCTCTCCCTCCTAGGCTTCGTTACCGCCTTAACGCTCACGCTCGCGGTGCTGAGGAGGAGGACCTAGCTTCCCGGGTAAACCGGTTTAAGGGTTTAGATCACACATACGACTGGGCGGTTAAAACTGGTGCGGAATCCCTTCAAGGCCTTCGGCGGCGCTGAGGGTAAGCTCAAGGAGTTACTTGGTGAAGACACCTACAACGTAGTTAAGAGGTACGCTAAGGAACGCGGGCTCAGCTTCGAGGACGCGGTGAGGGAGCTAATCGTTAAGGGCGCTAGGTACGCGGAGCTCGAGAACATTTACGGGAAGGACGTAACCGACAGGGAGGTATGGGATAAGCGCTTCTACTACCTGAAGGTGGAGTCAGCCTACATACACTGCCGCCTCAGGGTTAAGGAGTTAGCGGAGGAGTTAAGGAGCTTCATCATGAGGTACGCCGGCGTGGTAGCTGCCCTCGAAATATGTTACGAGAGGTACGCACCCAAGAACGAGAGGATAGCCGCGGAACTCGAGGAGTTGAGGAGAGCGAGGAAGATAGCTGACGAGTACCTGGACAGGTACGTGCTGGGTAAGGGAGTTAAGGACGTAGCCCTCGAAGGCGAGGCAGTGAGCGACGAGGACGTCATTAAATCCATTGAGGAAGGCCTCCGCAAATACCGTGAGCTAATTAAGGGTGGGGGAGAGGGTAAGCCATAAGTATACTCTCCATGTGTAACATATAGGGTAGACTACTTTGCATGTTACCTCCAAGCTAGGAATATTCGTAGATCGAGACGAGGAGCTGAAGGCCCTCAATAGGGCATGGAGGGAGAGGCCAGGCCTAGTCATTGTTTATGGAAGGAGGCGGATCGGCAAGACACGCCTCATAATGGAGTGGTTACGTGCTAGAAACGGAACGCTTAAGCACACGTACTACCACGCAGTGCCCGCAAAACATGAAGTCAACTTAAGTGGCTTAGCCCACTCCATGGAGGAGCACCTAGGCATTAAGGGACTAGGTGCAGCGTCCTTCAATAGCTTGGATTCACTCCTTGAGCTAGCAACGCAGTACGTCGGTGATGCCGTGATCGTCATTGACGAGTTCACTTACTGGGTAAGGGCAGAACCCCGGGTCGTGGGGGAGCTACAGAGATTCACCGACCACGTACTACCTAGGACTAAGGTACTTCTCGTGTTGGCCGGTAGCTTAGTGGGGGTGATGTTCAGGGATGTTTTGGGCGGGGGCTCCCCACTCTACGGGAGGGCTTCCTTCAGACTAAGGTTAGGGGAGCTTCCCTTGCGTGACCTAAGCAAGTTCTACCCTAGTAAGGACGTGGAGGAGGTGTTCCTGGCGTACGCGGCCTTCGGGGGAGTGCCGTACTACCATGTACTTGCCCGTAAGTACTCAAACGTCACGGAAGCGTTATGGGATCTGTTCCTAACCCCTACTGCGAGGCTTAGGGACGAGGTGAGCTTCATGCTACGCGAGGAGTTCAGGGAGCCCTCAACGTACTACAGCGTCATAAAGGCAATCGCCTCAGGCGCCGACACGCCCTCAAAGATCGGCGAGGTTACGGGGATCCACAGGCAACATGTTAGTAAGTACTTAGCTGTTCTGGAGGCCCTCGGCTTAGTCGGTAGGGAGAGGCCCTTATTCAGTAAGAAGGGAAGGTACGTCGTGAAGGATAAGCTACTCCTCACGTGGTTCAACATTGTGGAGCCCGTGATGACCCGCGACCCCAACCCCTCGGCGGAGGAAGTGCTTCCGGAGATTAAGGAAAAAATGCGTGCTCAAGCATCGAAGGTGTTCGAGGAGGTCGCCACGCGCTTCGCGCGTGTCTGGGGGCGCGAGCGTGGGGTGAGGTTCGATGATGTGGGGAGGTTTATTCACAAGGGTGTGGAGGTGGACGTGGTGGCGATAAGCAGGGCAAGGAAGGAGGTGCATCTCTTTGAGGTTAAGTGGGCTAAGCTGGACGAGGGCGAGGTAAGGAGGGTCGCGACCCTACTTAAGCGCAAGTCCACGTACCTTCCTGCCTCCCTGAGCGAGTACGAGGTAGTTCCACACGTAGTGTTGAGGAAGTACGTAGGCGGTAAAGAAGCCGTAGCGGACGTTAAGATACATGAATTAGAGGAGGTGGTTAAGCTGATTTAATAGCGCGATACGTGAGATGATGCCCTCCACTGATTGACTAATACTACACCTAAAGACCTAAATCACCAGCCACCTGCTTTAGCGCCTCCAAGCTTAACGCGATGAACTCACTCAAGTTTATCCCGAGATTCTCGACCTCCCTTATCCTGTCCCTGCTCACGCCCCTAGCGAAGTCCTTCGACTTGAACTTCTTCTTGACTGACTTGGGCTTAACCTCCGCTAGCTTCTTGCTAGGCATTACTAGGGCGGTAGCTATTATTAGGCCGGACATGTGGTCCGCGGCCCTCAGGGCGTGGAGGAGCTTCTCTGCCTCGGGCGTTGAGGGCTTGACGCCGGTTAACTCGTTATGCCCTGCTATAGCTTCTAACGCGTGCTGGGGTAGCTTACCCTTAAGTATCTCGTTAGCCCCGACCAACCCGTGCTTGCTTAGGTCCTTGCCGACAACCTCGTAATCTATGTCGTGGAGGAGCCCGACCAAGCCCCAGAGCTCCTCATCCTCACCTAACCTTCTGGCTAGGGCCCTCATTATGGCCTCTACGGCTAAGCAGTGCTTAACCATTCGCTCATTCCTCAAGTACTGCTTTAGGAGCTTGAAGGCCTCCTCACGAGGCACTAAACCGGACTCACTACTCACTGCGGCAACCCCCAGCATTAGGGGGCGGAACGCAAGTAAAGCTTTACCTTAACCTCACAACCATTAGGGGGCGATCACATGGGGTGCGTTGCTGATGAGGATTGATTGAAGAGAGATTAAGTTAAGAATTAATTATTTGCGTTAAGGAAACCACGTGAGGGCCGCGCATGGTTGAGTCCCACAGGTTCCGGAAGGCGTTCCTATGGGTCTCCTACTCGGTGATAGTGATCGCTTCCCTCCTCAGTGTAGGGAAGCTGACGTTGCCTCAGCCCTACGACAGCTTAGTGAGGTTAGCTGGTGTGGCCCTCTTCATTACTTCCGTGCTTTTCGCCGTGAAGATACACTCGATGTTCCCGAAGGAAAGACACGATAAGCCGGGGGACTTCAGTAAGCTATTGACTGAAGGGCCCTACGCGTACTGCAGGCACCCCTTCTACCTAACCCTCATAATTAACCAGCTCTCGATACCGCTACTCTTTACGAGCTGGGCGGGCTTACTGACCTACGTGGCTTTCCTCCCGGGGTGGTGCGTGCTGATTAGGCTTGAGGAGAGGGAACTCATTGAGTACTGGGGTGATGAGTACATTAAGTACATGGAGAGGGTGCCGGCCTTAATCCCTATGCCTAAGCGTAAGCGCGGCGGCAGGCACGGTTAAGCCACGCGCGCTTCTCAAGGGACAGAAACTTTAGATGGGGGCCCCGTGCCGCTGGGCCCGACCGCCGCCTATGACCCGATGACGTCGAGGCGAGGCGGAACCAATGAAACCGTGCCACAATAAAACAAAACATGGAGTGATACGGTAGAGGAAGCGGAACACGTTGTACTCAGGTACTTACTTTAACACCTCCCGACAGAATACTTCGGTACGGATTATTACGTGGTGAGGGCACGTGGCTCCGCAACCCACGAGGCACTCCACCCGCTTTCTCAGCGTGATTAATGACCTACTCACTAAGGTAGTTGAGGAGGAGGACGCGAGGATTAGGGAAGCTGCTAAGCTAGTGGCTGAGGCCGCGGCGAACGGGCACTTACTTCATGTCGTGGGGGCCGGGCACTCAGCAATGCTTGCTGAGGAGCTGTTCTACAGGGCTGGCGGCTTAGCGATCGTCAACCCAATCATAGACACCGACATAACCGTGGCTCACGGAGCTAAGCGTTCAACAGCGATGGAGCACGTTAAGGGGTACGCCGAAGCCCTCCTCAAGACCGCGGGGGTCGGGGAAGGCGACGTAGTACTTGTGGTCTCGACGAGCGGCGTCAACGTGTTCCCGGTGGAGGCCGCCTTAACCAGCAAAGAGTTAGGTGCGTCCGTAGTGGCGATCACGTCCGTGCGCTACTCCACCACGTTAGAGCCCCGTAACCCGTGGGGGAAGAGGCTCTGCGAAGTCGCTGACGTGGTGATAGACAATAAGGTGCCCCGCGGTGACGCGGTCCTTGAGGTTGAGGGGTTCCCCATGAAGGTAGGGCCCGTATCAACGATAACTAACTCATTCATAGCCGCCGTGCTCGTCGCCTACACGGTAGAGGAACTCGTTAGGAAAGGGGTAACGCCGCCCGTATGGCTAAGCGCCCACCTACCTGAGGCCAGCAAGCACAACGAGGAGCTCTTCAAGAAGTACTCTAAGGTAGTGAAGCTGCTGTGAGGTGATAATCACGGTGCGCGAGACCATAATCCTTGCTGGGAAGTTAGTGACCCCACACAGAGTTCTAGGCAAGTCCTACCTAAGGGTTAAGGACGGGGTCATAGTAGAGGTTAGTGAAGGCACTCCCGCAAGGATACCTTCAAGCAACGAGCTCAACTACGGAGACTTAATCGTGGCACCAGGCTTCATAGACACCCACATCCACGGCTACGGAGGCGTCGACTCCAACACCAACGAAGCAGAGCACTTCCTCAGGATGAGCGAGGGTCTAGTCAAGCACGGCGTGACGGCTTTCCTCCCATCAACCGTTACCGCTCCCCACGAGGAACTCCTCAACGCGTGTAGAGCGGTTAAGGATGCCGTCAGTAAGTGGGAGAAAGCACGGGCAAGCGGAGAAGTCCCCGGGGCCAGGATCCTGGGAATTCATCTCGAGGGCCCATACGTGAACCCGGTTAAGAAGGGAGCACAGAACCCGGCCTACATAAGGGAGGCAAGCACTAAGGAAATCCTCGACTACCTGAGGGTAGCTGGCGACCTCCTCAAGATGGTGACCCTAGCCCCCGAAGTACGTGGGTCTCTCGACGCCATCTCCCTATTAGTGAG
>Ga0256914_1003677_pt1 | contig 11951 bp, 8 predicted proteins | sample HulkmetaG_FD_191571 | JGI IMG/M metagenome (GOLD analysis project Ga0256914, IMG submission 191571) | Hydrothermal chimney microbial communities from Main Endeavour vent field at the Juan de Fuca Ridge, Pacific Ocean - Hulk | ecosystem: Environmental > Aquatic > Marine > Hydrothermal vents ...
CACTGTACGCATTGACAATCTCATTAAGCCTCTCCAGAACTCCCTTACCCTTAACAATCTCTCTTACAAACAGAACATCCTCTTCTGTTATCCCCTGAGTTCCCCATAGCGAATAAATTCTGTTGGCGTCCTCCCCTCTGATTTTTCCCACCTCAATAAACTCTTTCAGCAGAACATAGATAAGGTTCTTCTTGCCCTCACGCATATCAGAACCAACGGGTTTACCCAGTGTGAGCTCATCGCCAAATAGTCCGAGCTCGTCATCTCGAATCTGAAAGAGAATCCCTAGATTTTCCCCTATACCATTCAAAACAGAAACAATCGAACCATCAACTCCAGCAATTATAGCTCCCATGATTAAGGGCAGAGAAAAGGTATATCGTGAGGTTTTATACCTGTAGAGGTTCAAAACCCTGTCTATTCCCAATTCCTTATCGGAGAAACCCAAAGAGACATCCTCCATCTGACCGATACCCACAAGCGACAATTCCCTGGAATAATGAAACAGAACCTTAACCACTCTTTTCAATAAACCCTTTCTCCCATCACCCTCAATCCACGAACCATCTCCCGTTAGCAGCTCAAAAGAGAGAAAAAAAGCAACATCCCCGGCACATATAGCCAATGAATTTGCAAGATGAGAAACATCGGCAGGATCAACATTATTCGAGAGGGCTTTCAAGTATTTCCCATACTGAACATGAAAGGTATCCCTCCCCCTTCTTGAGGAGTCCCTGTCCATAATATCATCGTGTATCAATAATCCTGACTGAAGTATCTCCATAGAGGCCGCAGCCCTTCTAACGAGAAAGTTCTCTTCAGTTTCATCAATCCTAGGGGCAAAAATCTCATAGCCAAGAAAAACCAACACTCCCCTTATCATCTTTCCACCGAGGGAAAACTCCAGTAACCTCCTACAGAGATCACCACCAATTTCATTCACAGAGGCAAATTCCCTCTCTTTCTCCTCAAGAAAAGCTCTAAGCGTTGATTTTACAGCATCCCTCTTTCTATCAATGTAATCCGCCAATCTTTCCATAAGCTAATCAACATCCCTTTTCCCCCTAGTATAAATGTTTGGAACTGTAAAATCTATCCCCTGAACATCCTCAATAAAGAAGTGTAATCTTCCCTATAAGGTATAGAGTAGCTGCCACTATAGCAGAAGAAACCACCGTCATAACTATTCCAGCCATCGCCATATCTTTGATTGAAAAATAACCCGCTGAGTATGGAATTACATTGGTAGGACTTGACGTGACCAATATAAAAGCCATCGAGGATGTCAGAGCGGCAGGAATAGTGATAGCCAACACGTTCACACCTATATTCTGTGCCAATGCTATCATTATAGGAATAATTATCGTCGCCGTTACCGTGTTACTTGAAAATGTTATTTTTAGAATGGAGACTATGAATATGACGAGGAAAACCTGTAAAAAGGGATGAACATTGCCAATCCTTCCTAAGAAAACCACAGCTAACCAATTTGCAGCCCCGGTCTTATAGAGCATCATCCCCAGAGAGATACCTGTAATCACTAACAGTATCCCACTCCACGAAACCTCATTCTCTATTTTTTTCCAGGGTATCACACTTATTCCGGGAAAGAAAAACAGAGTAGAGGTTAAGAGCACCGGCATTGAGATTGGTATCTTAATTCCAAGCAATTTTTCAAACAACGGTGTAGTAAGCCATAACAGAACTGTAAGCAAAAAAATGGCTAAGGTTACCTTTTCCTCCCTACTCATTGGGGGAAGTTGTCTATATTCCTCCCTTAATTCCTCTTTTGTCTTTTTTAGATATTTCATTTCCGGTTTGAAAAACAACAATAGTATCAACCATCCTGGTATAAGAAGTAGGAGAGAGGCTGGAAGTCCGTACATCATCCAACCTATAAAACTCAAATCCACACCAACCATATCCTTTAGAAAACCTATAGCGAGGGGATTGGGACCGGCCCCCGAAGGTGTTGCAATTCCCCCGATCGTTGGTCCCCAACACGAGGCAATCATCAATGCTTTTCCAAATTTACTTTTAAGGGGTTCAACTCCCTCCTCCTCCAATATTGCCTTTGCAAGTGGCATAAGCATCGCCGCTACGGCCATATTGGTGATCCACATAGAGAGGAGGGAACCAACAAGAAGAAAACCGAGGATAATTAAAGAGGTTGAGTTCCCCGTCTTTGATAATAAGAAAACCGAAATACGCTTACCCAACCCGGAGTGGGTTATAAATGCCGAGAGTACAAGTACCCCTATAAAAAAAACAAATATATGATTTCCAAATCCTACCCGCACAATATTTTTAAAATTGTCCACTTTAAGTAATGCAAGCAGGAAAACGCTAAGTAAACCCGTAATATGAAAGGGAACGGCTTCTGTCATCCATAGAATTAGAGCGAATATAAGTATCCCCATTGCAGTTTGGGCCTTTGGGGAAAGAAATGCATTGCCTATATGCCTTATAGAATCTGGAAGTGGGAGAATCATAAATATCACAGAAACAGTAATTGCCAATACAAAAATCGTTAACTGAACCACCGTTTTATCAGTTTTACTATTTGTCGTTTTTTCCATAACCGCTCCTATCGATTACAGAGGTATAAGTGCTATGCATCCTCTTTAAATATCTGCTTTAGCAGTTCCCCCACCATGCGTGGGCGTTCGGCTACAAGGGCACCCGCCTTTTCCAATGCTCTTATCTTTCCCTCAACAGTTCCCGTTCCATTAGAAACGATAGCTCCCGCATGTCCCATTTTCTTTCCCTCAGGGGCTGTTCTACCTGCGAGAAAAGCTACAAGAGGCTTTGTATAAATACCGGATTCCATGCTCTCTGCAACCTCCTCTTCCATAGAACCCCCAAGCTCTCCAATTATCACTACAGCCCTCGTTGCTGAATCTTCCTGATAGTCCCTTAACAACTCCGCAAATCTTGTCCCTGGCACAGGATCTCCTCCCACCCCGACAAGCGTTGACACTCCAAATCCAGCTCTTACCACCATTGCCGTTACCTCGTTCGTAAGAGAACCGCTGCGAGTCATTACACCTATATCACCTGGCTTGTAAACCCTCTCTATCCAATATGGAAATGACCCCATCATAGCCTCACCCGGTGTAATTACCCCGGAGGTATTCCCCCCAATAATCTTTGCATTTTCAACCAGCCCCGCCCTTCTTATCTGGATAGTGTCATGGAGAGGAATCCCGTCTGCCATTATCACAATCTTTCGAATTCCCCCATCAAGAGCCTCAAATACGGCATCTTTAACAAATTTCGGTGGTACAAATATAAGCGATGCCTCAACTGCCGTATGCTGTAGAGCTCGTCTAACACTATGAAAAACTGGTATTCCTTCTACTTCCTGTCCCTCTTTTCCGGGAGTCACTCCAGCTACAACATTGGTACCCATCTCCTTCATGTGTCTTGTCCAAAAACTCCCTTCTTTACCCGTTATCCCCTGCACCAATACCCTGGTCGATTTATCGATAAAAATACTCATGCCGTTACCCCCTTTGCAATCCTCACAGCCTCCCTTACCGCCTCTTCCGTATCAAAAATAGGAGTGAGATTTGCCCCTTTCAGAATTTTAACTGCCTCCTCTTCATTGGTTCCCCTTATACAGGTTACAATAGGTCTGTCTGGTTTCAACGCTTCAATTGCCTCTACCACCCCCTTGGCCATAACATCCGCCCGCGCTATTGTGCCAAAGGTTACAATCAAAATAACCTTACTTTCATTCTTTAAACAGAGCTCCATGGCCCGCTTCGCCTTCCTGTAATTGGGCCCGCCAAACTCAAGGTAATTGGCAACCGTACCACCCTCGTAATGTATTAAATCAAAAACAGTGGTGGTAAGACCGGCTCCCGCACACATGAGACTTATATCACCATCAAATTGAAGGTAGGGAATCCCTTCCATTGCTGCTTCGTACTCAGCATCACTCTCAAAATGCTCTCTCGTTAGCTGATATTCAGGATGTTTGTACCTGGAGTTATCATCTATTATCAATTTAGCATCGCCGGCTATGACACTTCCACTTTTACTTACAAACAAAGGATTTATCTCTACGAGTTCGGCATCGTAGTCTCTAAATACCGCATAGAGCCTTAGGATAATTGAAGCTATCTGTGATGCTATTTGCGTATCTTCGGTTAATTTGTATGATACATCACGTGCCTGAAATGGCATAATTCCTGTGTTAAGATCTACTTTTTCTCTTATTATCTTCTCCGGGAAATCACGCGCTAGCGTTTCTATTTCCATCCCTCCCTCTGCACTTGCGATCAGAAGAGCCTTACCCTCCACAGGTTCTACCGTTATGGATAGGTAGAGTTCCCTCTCTATATCTACTGCCTCCTCAATCAACAGTTTGTTTATTCCTATATCAAATAACCTTCGAGCCTCGCCTTTGGCCTCCTCTTCGTTGTTAACAACCCTTATCAAACCAGCCTTTCCCCTTCCACCCCTTAAAACCTGACTTTTAAGTACGCATGGATAATTCGTAGATCTCAAAGCAGTCTCTATGGATTTGAAATCCGCCAGTCGAGACTTTGGAACAGGTATCTTATATCGTCCAAAAATTTCTTTTCCTTGATATTCGAATAGTTTCATTTAACCAACCTCTCCTTTCACAGGGAGTAATTTATTTACAATTCTCAGGTATTATCTTCTCCCCTACTGAACAGGTATTCACCGGAGTTAGCCTTAAAACGATACCTATCACCCCTATAGTATGAACGTAGATACTCAACAGGTATATCGTTCTCATCATAGGTTATACTCTCCAGTAACATACAGGGCTGAGAAGAAGAAAAGTTAAATATCTCATTCTCTTCACTTCCGGAGAGTACAGCACTGAATATCTGGGTGGAATGATGAAGTGTCACGTTAAACTCCTCTACCAACAGATGATAAAAGGGTCTATCTATTTTGATCTCCATAAGCCTGCTAAATCCCTGATACGGGATGTAACTGTGCTCTATCAAAACTGCCTCATCACCCACATATTTAACACTCAATGTGTAGATCACCCTCTTATCCGAAACCAACTCCAACTGCTCGGCTATCAACGGCTCTGCCTCTAGAACCTCCTTTTTTAACAGACGGTGTATCGGGACTATACCGTGACTTTCCATATCATCGTTAAAACTTGTTATATTATTCAATTCATAGACATAGCTCTTCGGCTTATCCGAAATTAGAATTGTGCCCTCCCCACGCTTTCTGATTATCATTTTTTCTATCACAAGCTCATCCAATGCCTGGCGCACGGTCATTCTATTTACTCCAAAACGTCTTGCAAGCTCCTCCTCTGTAGGAAGTTTTGACCCTACTTTAATATTCCCCCGCAAAATCATTCCCATAATCCACTTTCTTATTTGGATATACTTGGGTATTTTACTCTCCGTATCAATTTTCATTATTTCTCCCCGAATACACACACTTGAAGATAAAAACATTCCTCTTCATGTTCTGGTATATACAAAGTAAGACTAAAAGTCAATAGAAATTTGTATATTTGTATAGACAAATGGATAAAGGTATGCTAAGGTAAAGTAAATTTGTAAAAAAGAGGTATGAATATGCAGATAAAACAGTACGTGCAATTTGCAAAGTTCATGCGTCAGTTATCTCGAATGCGGGCGGATAAGATATTCTTCAACGCACATATTATAACCATGAACCCCAATATGCCTTTCGCCGACTCTCTTGCAGTAAAAGATGGTAGAATAATTGCTGTAGGGAAATACGAAGAAACAAAACTATTCGGTAGCGCCAAAACCGAAAGGATAGACATGAGGAGAAAAACCCTCATACCCGGGTTTATAGAACCCCACAACCATTTCGCCATGTACGGTGACATGCTCCTCGGGGTGGATTGCAGACCAGAAAGTAACTCCTCTATAGAAGAGATTCTTGAAAAGATCAGAGAGAGAGCGAAGAAGACACCCCCAAATAGATGGATTCAGGGATGGGGGTATGACGATACCCTTATATCCGATAAGAGACACCTGACAAGATATGATCTTGATAGGGTAGCCCCAAACCATTTTGTGTATATATCACACATCTCCGGTCATATAGGCTATGCAAACAGCAAACTCTTAAAGCGAATTAACATATCCAAAGACACCCCCGATCCGAATGGGGGAGAAATTTTTCGGGATAAGAACGGTGAACCCACAGGGGTTTTAGCCGAAACGCCTGTCCTTATGCCGATCTACAATCTCATACCAAAACCCACGATTAACAAAATTGTCAGAGGAATGAGGAAGGCAAACAGAGAGTTTCTTGCGGCAGGGGTAACCTCAATTAACGATGGAGGTTTTTTTGGGATTGCTCCCCTAGTGGCGTACAGAACGGCTCATAAACGTGGGGCCGTGAATATTCGGGTATATGCAAATATATTTGCCCAGGTATTCGAATTACTGGAAAAAGAGGGTGGAATAAACTTAGAGAAACTTGGAATTAACAGTGGCTCTGGAAACGACAAACTACGCATAGGGGCTGTAAAAATAATCCAAGACGGTTCTATTCAGGGTTTTACCGCTGCATTAATGGAACCGTATCTCTCCAAACCAAATGAAATCGGGAAATTAACCCTCGATCAGTCCGAGCTTGACAGATTGGTAGAGAAATATCACAAGGCTGGTTTTCAGATTCAAATCCACGGAAATGGAGATAGAGCCATTGAATCAATTATAAGGGCCTTCGAAAAGGCACAGGATAAGTTTCCAAGAGACGATCACAGACATCAGATAATTCACTGCCAGATGGTTAACGAGAATCAACTGGAAAGGATGGCAAAGATAGGAATTATCGCAAACTTTTTCCCCGTACACGTGTACTACTGGGGTGACAGACACAGAGAGATATTCCTTGGAGAGGAAAGAGCTTCAAGAATCGATCCTCTTAAATCCGCTCTGGAACATGGCGTTATCTTCTCCATGCACTCAGATGTTCCCGTTACCCCTGTTTCTCCTATTATGAGCATATACGCTGCCGTAAACCGTTTAACCCGCAAAGGGGAAGTCCTCGGCGTGGAACAACGCATCAGTGTTTATGATGCCCTTAAAGCGGTAACTATCAATGCTGCATTTATGACTTTCTCTGAAAATGAAAAGGGATCCATAGAAAGGGGGAAACTGGCTGACTTTGTTGTACTCTCCGAGGATCCATTCTCGATAGATCCGGAAAAAATAAAATCAATCAAAATAGAGAAAACCATTATAGGCGGGGAAATTGTCTATTCAAATAGGGAAGGGATAAACAAATCTTAGGAGGTCTGGTTCAAATGAAAAATCTAAAAAACATACCTGTGGACAAGGATAGTCTGGACAGGTACGAAGTAGAAAACATATTCCATTCATGGGGTTATCAACCGGAGAAAGCCCCCATGCGAGTTGTCAGTGCAAAGGGAGTGCGCTTCACAACCGAAGACGGCAGGGAGCGCCTGGATTTTAGTTCATGTTTTGTCAGCCATAATATAGGACATCAGGATCAACGCGTTATCGATGCCATCTGTAAACAGGCAAATGAGCTAACCTCTTTTGCTCCCAGTTTCTCAACAAAATCGAGGGCTCTGCTAGCCAAGATGTTAGAACAAATCACTCCGGGAGATCTATCCAGATCATTTATCACACTGGGTGGCACAGAGGCAAACGAAGCGGCGGTCAAGATATGTCAACAGTACACGGGTAAAAGGAAGATGCTTTCACGATACCAGAGTTATCACGGGGGTACAGGTATCTCAATGTCACTTTCCGCAGGAGATCCAAGAAAGTGGGCTCTTGTCTCCGGGGGAACGGAAACAGTCGCGGTCCCTCAACCTTACTGCTATCGCTGTATGTTTGGCAAAAGCTATCCGAACTGCGACATGGAGTGCGTGAAGTATGTTGATAAGGTAATAGAGTTAGAGGGAGGAAGCGAACAGGTAGCCGGCATTATTGTTGAACCAGTAACAGGTGCCAATGGCGTTATTGTTCCACCCAAAGAGTACTTTCCCATGCTTAGAGAGGTATGCGATAAATGGGGTGTTCTACTAATTACCGATGAAGTTATGAGTGGCTTTGGCCGAACGGGGAAATGGTTTGCCATTGATAACTGGGATGTAGTGCCGGATATCCTAACTATGGCAAAGGGGTTAACCTCAGGATATGTTCCCCTTGGAGCTGCAATAGCGAGAAAGCATATTGGGGATTATTTCAAGGATCACATGTTCAGTCACGGGGCAACCTATGCAGGACACGCTCTTGGATGTGCGGCTGCAACAGCGGTTATACCCATATATGAGGAGGACAATCTGATTGAGAACTCAAGAGTTCTGGGGAAATATCTGCTGGAAAAAACACTCGAACTAAAGGACAAACACCCCTCCATCGGCGACGTAAGAGGATTGGGACTATTCGTGGGTATAGAACTCGTAAAGAACAGAAAAACGAAGGAGCCAATGGTCTCCATTGATGCAAAGATAAGAAAGGAAACAAATCCAAAATTGGAGGTTGCAAAACGTCTAGCAGAGCTTGGCATGATGGTTATGGCAGCTAATCCCGGCTCGGTTATCGGTCTTGCCCCTGCCTTGATAGTCAAAAAAGAGGAAATAGACGAAGGAATCGAACTTTTAGATAAAGCCCTCGAGGTCGCAGACAGGTATGTAGAAGAATAAAAAAATAAAAGGAGGAAAAAATGAATCCAGAAACAATGGCTATTGCTAATTCGGGTTTTATGCTTCTACTCTGTGCTATTCCAATAGCAATAGTGCTATTTCAGGCCATAATATTTCTAATTAAAGCATGGAGAGAAGCCAAAGCCATAGGCATTCCGGTTTCTACTTTGAAAAGGGTTGCCACCAACAGCGCAGTCTTCTCCATTGTTCCCTCTCTACCCATAATCATAATCCTTTCCGTTTTGATGCCAGCATTGGGAAAATACTTCCCATGGCTTAGGCTCTCTGTTATCGGATCTGCGATGTATGAGAGTATGGCAGCAACCACCACGGTTAAATCTTTTGGGTTTATGAATCTCGTAGATTCACACATAACACCCTCTATCTTCCTTAGCATAGCATGGGTTATGACTCTGGGTATCATTTCTTACCCCATTGCAAATATCATCTTCCTCAAACGTTACGATACTACAGTTACATCCTTGAAACGAAAGGGTGGATTTATAGAACAGGCAATTGGTGCACTGTTTATAGGCTTTATGGCTGTAATGGGGATCCCTGAACTTGTTAATTACAAAAATCCGGTAGGAATAACCACCATAATTGTTGCTGGCTTGGTTGCAATCATTATTGAAAAATTTGCCAAAAAATCTGAGAAGGGTTCTATCTTAAAAGATTTTTCCTTCCCTATAAGTATGATAGTAGGCATGGCTTCTGCAATACCCATTAGCAAAATACTTCAATAGAAACTCTGTAAAGGAGAAGAGAATGGATGACAATAAGAAAAAGAAAAAAATTTTAGACGATTACCAATTAAGTATTCATAGATTTGGCAGAATCTCTTCGGCCATAGTAGTTTTGGCCCTCATTGCCGTACCCCTTCTACTTACTTTAAAGGTGGGTGTAGCAATTGATGTCAAAACTACTCTTAAAGCATTCCTCGGTATTTTTAGCCTCTTCGGAATATTGACGATAGTTGAATTTTTAAGCTACGCCCCAATAGTTGGGGCCGGGGGATTATACCTCTGTTTCATAACAGGAAATACAATAAATATGAAACTCCCGGCATCTATCAGCAGTGTTAAACTGGCAGGCGTCGAACCGGGTAGCAAAGAGGCTGAGGTTATTTCTCTTATAGCCGTTGCCGTATCCTCTATTACAACAGTGATTGTTGTAACAATCGGTATGATAGGTCTGAGTTTTCTTGTACCTATTATGGAATCTCCCCAATTAAAACCTGCTTTCGCAAATCTTATGCCGGCACTTCTTGGAGCTCTGGCTACTCCGATATTCCTTAAAGATTCAAACTCCATAAAAACGGCCTCGTTACCAAGTTTGATCGCAGTAATATTAACCTTTGCAATAGGATACACCACTTTCTCGAAATTGAGTGCTCTGGCAATGCCCGTTTTTCTGGTAATAGCCGTTTTATGGCAATACTTTCTATACAAAATAAAAAAGAGAAACCAAACGGTCTAACCCCTACTGCAATAAAACAAAAAGAAGGAGAGAGATTCTAAAAAATCCTCCCCTTCTTTTTATTTGTAAATCCCTCCTACATACACCCAACTTCTCCTTTAACCAATAGCTACAATTTATTGACGAGTGAGGAGAAGCGGGCTATATTTCTAGACAAACCTCTAAAGCAAGACAACCGGGAGACATACCTATGCTAACCAGGAATTACCCACTACTAAGAAAAATAAATAGTCCGGAGGATTTAAAAAAACTGGATGAGGGGAAACTACCAAAACTCTGCAAGGAACTTCGCTCTTTTATAGTAGAGAACGTAAATAGAGGCGGAGGGCATCTCGCCTCCAACCTCGGAGTTGTAGAGTTAACAGTAGCACTTCATCGAGTGTTTAACTCCCCAAGAGATAAGATAATATGGGATGTAGGACACCAGAGTTACGTCCATAAAATCCTAACCGGGAGAAGGGATAGGTTTAACACAATAAGACAGCTAAACGGATTAAGCGGATTCCCCAAACGGAGTGAGAGTGAACACGATATCCTGGAAACAGGCCACGCATCTACATCGATCTCCGCTGCCCTTGGAATCAAAATAGGGCAGGAAATGAACAATGATACGGGCAAGGTAATCGTTGTCATAGGGGACGGTGCCTTAACAGGGGGAATGGCACTTGAGGCACTCAACCATACGGGGCATTTAAGGAAAAACCTGATTATAATTCTAAACGATAATGACATGTCTATAAGTAAAAACGTAGGGGCAATCTCTGCCTATCTGGGTAAGTTAAAGACAACACGAGCATACATACATTTTAGATCCTGGTACGATTCCACCGTTTCCAGTCTCCCTTTTATAGGAGGGAAACTACTTTCATTTACATACCGGGCAAAGAAGGCTGTAAAGGCTTTCTTTCAGCGCGAGAACATGTTTACCTCATTGGGCTTTGACTACTTCGGACCTATAGACGGACACGACATAAACACACTTATAAAGGCCCTTAAAAACGTTAAAGATGTAGAAAAACCCATACTTCTACACGTGTGTACTGTTAAGGGCAAGGGTTACGCCCCTGCAGAGGACAATCCCACAAAATTTCACGGGATCTCACCTCAACGCAAAGAGGAACTTATAGAGGAAGAAGAAAAACTATTCACCTGGAGCAAGGCCTTTGGGGATTACCTGGTGGAAAAGGCCAAAGAGGAGCCAAAAATTGTAGCCATAACAGCGGCAATGACGGACGGAACCGGTCTAAAAGAGTTTTCCAAACTATACCCTGAGAGATTCTACGACGTGGGAATTGCCGAACAGCACGCCCTCACCCTTGCCTCCGGTCTGGCCATAGCAGGCCAGAGACCGGTGGTAGCTGTATACTCTACATTTGCCCAGAGAGCGGTGGACCAGATAATTCACGACATTGCAATACCCAAACTCCCGGTCGTAGTGGCACTGGACAGAGCAGGTCTTGTTCCAGGAGACGGGGAAACACATCAAGGCGTCTTTGATATACCAATTTTCAAGTCAGTTCCAGGAATTACCATAGTTGCTCCCTCATGCAGAGAGGAGCTAAACATGCTGCTGGATTACGGATTTTCAATAGGTTCACCCTTTATAATAAGGTATCCAAAGGATTACTGCCCGGAACACCTAACAGGAACGGAAAAAAAGGTAGAGAAGGGACGGGGAGTTTTTATCAGAAAAATAGACTCCGATATTCTACTGATAGGTGTAGGCTCGACAACAATTGAAATGCTAAAGGCCGCACAAAAGCTCAGCTCCGAAGGGATAGAGGTTGATGTGTATAATTTACGC
>Ga0256914_1003678_pt1 | contig 11947 bp, 10 predicted proteins | sample HulkmetaG_FD_191571 | JGI IMG/M metagenome (GOLD analysis project Ga0256914, IMG submission 191571) | Hydrothermal chimney microbial communities from Main Endeavour vent field at the Juan de Fuca Ridge, Pacific Ocean - Hulk | ecosystem: Environmental > Aquatic > Marine > Hydrothermal vents ...
TCGATTTAAACCGGCGGTCGTTTTGTCTTTTCCGTTTTTCTCAAAAATTTCTTCATTAACATATTGGGCATGATTAAAAGATATTATTCTCGGTTGTAAGTTCGGCGAACTAATGTTCCGGGTCAATTCATCCGTACCTTCGGGAATGATGGTTTTTTCCGCCAATCTTTCTTGTCTAATATTTTCACTTTCAATTCTCCCTTCTTTTTTTACCGAAATATCCGCCACCGACACTCCGGAGCCACCTTTTTGATCGGAATTTGGTTTAGTGCCAAAAGACGAGGATTGTTTGCCTTGAATACCAAAATGACCACCTTTGGCGGGAGGGGCTATGTCAGCGGTATTTGGTATTATATTTCGTTTTGGTAATTTTTGTTTGGACATTCCCTTAACTTCTTTACGCTAAATACTTTTGATTTTGACAATAAAAATTAAAATTTCCTCTCAAATTTTCAATCGTTAAGTTGTTCGTTAAGTTGTTGTTGATAAATATTTTCCAATTCTTTAACCATTTTTTCCCAACTATATTTATTTCTCAATGCTCTTTTTTCCGCTTCGGATAAATAAATGCCCTTTTCCGGATTTTGCAAAACCTTACCTAATGCCCGTTCAATCTCTTTCGTTCGTTCGGGGTTGAAATAAATAACTTTATCTCCCAAAATTTCCGGCAAAGAGCTTTTATCGGAACTGATTACCGGCAACCCTTTCAACAATGCCTCCAGAGGAGGTAGCCCAAATCCTTCATACAAGGAAGGAAACACAAACAACCGTCCCTGTTCATAGACACAAGTCAATTCTTTATCGGAAATATAATCGGTTATTACCACTCTTTTGATTTTTCTTTCCCGGATAAATTTTTTTAGTCTTTGATAAAAATAATCTTTTTTACCCACCAATACCAGTTGATAATCTTTCGGCAAATTTCTTTGAATTGACTGAAAAGCCAATAACAATCTTTCCAAATTTTTATGAGGATAGGCATTGCCCACATACAACAGGTACGGTTTTATTATACCATACTTTTTCAAAATATCATCACACCGCTTCTTTTTTCTTTTCTCCGCTTTATTACCGCCAAACTCCGCTCCCTCGGACACCACAACGATCTTTTTAGCCGGAACCTTGAGAGTTTTTACCAAGTCTTTTTTGGTAAAGGCGGAAATAGCGATAATTTTACTTGCTCGATGTCCGATTTGACGAATTAAGAAATGGTACGCTGTCAGCTTGATAAGATATTTAATTTTGGACAAGGTGGTATTTTTAAGGGTGGGATAATGAAACAAAATCAAATCGTGAATGGTTACCACAAATTTTCTGCGATAAAGAAACGGTACATTAAAATGAGGGAAATGCACCAAGTCCAAATTATGCTTATTTAATAAAAGAGGAAACCGTATTTGCTCCGACCAAGAATACCACCGAAAATCCGCCGGTACCTTTCTGATTCGTTTGGATTGAGGATGGTATTTGTCTATTTTATCCTTTTTTAAAAAAATAAAATATTCAATATTTTTTTCAGCCGAACTATCCGCCGGTAAAATCTTATCCAATCCTTCAATCAATTCGTTAGTGTATCTGCCCAAGCCCTTGTTTTCCAAACCAAAAAAACGAGCGTCAATTCCCACCCGAAACACCTTCTTTTGGTTTGTGTTTTTATTTTTTTGCATAACACTTAATTTGCCCGGCATTTAACTTAAATGATTGTTTCCAACAAGTTTATTTTCCGTGATTTTTGCAACAATTGTTCCGCTTGTTTTTTCCCTTTTTTTATATAATATTCTCTAATTTTTTTGTCTATAAACAATAACTCCAAAGCATCAATTAAATCCGTTAAATCATCGGGGTCAATCATCAAAGCTCCGGCTCCGACAATTTCCGGCAGAGAAGAATTATTGGAAGTAATCACCGCCGTCTCACTGACCATCGCCTCCACCACCGGAATTCCAAAGCCCTCAAAAAGAGAGGGGTATACGAAAATTGTCGCCAAGTGATAAAAATACGGTTTATCCGCCGGATCAACAAAGTCGGTCAATTTAATATCTGTGGAATATTTCGATGAATTGATAGCCCGAACAATTCCATTATACCGCCATCCCAATTGTCCGGCAAGAACCAACTTACAATTCCGCTCCAAAATCTTATTTTCTCGCAAATACTCAAAGGCCTTGATTATTTTTACAATATTTTTTCTCGGCTCAATTGTTCCCAAATAAAGAAGAAATCTATTCGGTAAATTATATTTTTTCCGCACCTCTTTCTTTTTTTCTTCTGAAATGTTTTTTCGCTGAAAATTTTTCATACTTTGCAGGATAGGATAAACTCTGATTTTATCTTTCCTCACTTTGTACAACTGTTCCAAATCCCACTTGGTAGACCGGGAAACTGTCCAGATTTCATCGGCTTCTCGGGCCAATTGTCTGGGATTGATAATAAAATGCCACAGTCTCCGACGCCAAGAAAATGTTTCTTTAAACCTTTCAAAAGACAGGTCGTGTACCGTCAAGATAAACTTTGTTTTTTTGCTAACCGCCAAAAAAGAAATGTTGGGAGCGATAAATATATCCACTCCACCCAATAATTTGTCCAGTTTTGGGTAGCGAAAAAACCACAAACTGAAATTCAATAATTTACTGGGCCAGTGATAATGTTTTATGCGGACATTCTCATAGGATCTCAACCAAAGCAGTTTTTTCTGAATATTTCTATTTTTAAAACTGTTCAAAAAAATAAGATAATTATGTTCAGGATAATCCTTTAATAGTTTTTGCAATAAAGCGATGGTATACTCTCCCACTCCGGTGTAATTTTCATCCAACAAACAACGACCATCAATGCCGATGGTTAATTTTTTTGCTGAATTGTCATCGGCTTTACTTTTCTTCATCCCAATAATATTTAAACAAAACAATAAATATCGCCAACAACAGTCCCCCAAAAAATACCGCCAAGCTCACCGGTTTGTAAGGTTTGGGAGATAATTCCACCAAGGGCGGTTCGGAAATTAAAATAATTTTAGTTTCATCACTCGCTCCCACCGAAGCAATTTTTTTGCTTAATTTATCGGTTAAGGTGTCGGCCAATCGTTTTATTTTTTCCTTCCGGTGGGCTTTAATGGTAATTTTAACATAACCGGCACCTAAAACTTCTCCTTTAATTTTTCGCAACATCCATCGTTCTTCCGCTGACAATTTTTTCTTTTTTTCGGAAGTTAGAGCAACCTCTCGCAAAAACGCTCGGTCTTTTAAGGAAGCCACTAAAATTTTAGCAATACTCTTATTAGCTTCCAAGCGATAGTAATAATCGAAATCACCGGAGCCGGCTTGATTATTTTCAGTTAAAAATTCTCTTCCGGCTTTTTCGGTGACAACCGTTTTATTCCGATTGCCTCCTTTTGTTTCCCGCCCCACCAACAGGGTCATTTCTCCCCGATAAGTTGTCGGTTGAACCGCCAAAGTAAACAGTCCCAAAAAACAAATCGTTAACCAAACAAACCAAAAAATGTTTTGATATTTTTTTATAATTAACAAATATTCTTTTAATTCCATTTTATTTTTTAAAATTATTATAAATCAAATGCTGTTTGGCTTTTTATTTCCTAAAGACATCTTACGAGACCGCTTCCAAACTCTTGAAATGCTAATTTTGAAAATTTGAGAAGTTAGTTTTTTATTGTACCCTAAAAACCAAAAAAATCAAGTAAAAATTTTCAAAAGAACAATAGCTCTGAAAAAAACCGTCCAAATTATTTTCTGAAACAAAACAAATCCCCCGAATAAACATTATTCGGGGGCGTTATTCTTGTTAAAGATGCTGAAAATTCTATCGTTTTTAATTATCCTTGTCGTCTTTCTTGTCATCTTTCTTATCATCCTCTTTTACCTCTTCGGCATCCTTTACTTCTTCGGCATCCTTGACCGCACCGGAGGAATTATCAGCTTTTGTTTCTCCGTCTTTGCCGGCTGACTTGGCTTGCTCCGCTTCTTGAGCCGCTTTATAAAGTTTTTCACCAATGGCTTGAGCGGCGGTAGATAATTCTTCCGAGGCCTTTTTAATCTTTTCACTATCCGCTTTTTCATCCTTAAGTATTTCCTTTAAGGCGTTTAATTTTTCCTCTACCGGCTTCTTTTCATCGGCACTTATTTTATCACCGGCATCTTTTAAAGCTTTTTCAGTTGTAAAGACTAAGGTGTCCGCCGTGTTTCTGATAGTAACCGCTTCCGCCTTTTTCTTATCTTCCTCAGCGTGAGCTTCCGCTTCTTTTTTCATTTTCTCTATTTCTTCATCGGTTAAGTCGGAGGAAGCTTCAATTTTAATACTTTGTTCTTTGCCGGTCGCTTTGTCTTTGGCGGTTACATTCAATATTCCGTTGGCGTCCAAATCAAAGGTAACTTCAATTTGCGGTACTCCTCGCGGAGCCGGCGGAATGTTATCCAACATAAACCGTCCCAAAGTTTTGTTATCCGCAGCCATTTTTCTTTCTCCCTGCAGAACATGAACTTCCACGGAAGGTTGGTTATCGGCGGCGGTGGAAAAGATTTGACTCTTGGAAGCCGGCACTGTAGTGTTGGCTTCTATTAAAGGTGTCATAATTCCACCCATTGTTTCAATTCCCAAAGTCAATGGAGTAACATCCAATAACAAAACATCTTTTACATCTCCTTGCAACACTCCTCCTTGAATAGCCGCTCCCATAGCCACCACTTCATCGGGATTAACACTAGTAGAAGGTTTTTTGCCGAAAAATTCTTCCACCTTCTTTAAGACCAAAGGCATTCTGGTCATACCACCAACCATAATTATTTCGTTGATATCCTCTTTTTTCAAGCCGGCGGACTCCAAGGCCTTTTTTGTCGGCTCCATTGTCTTATCAACCAACGGCGTTACCAATTCTTCCAATTTCGCTCTGGTTAACTTTAAAACCAAATGCTTTGGTCCGTCTTCACCGGTAGTGATAAAAGGTTGATTAATTTCCGTTTCTTGAGCGGTGGATAATTCAATCTTGGCTTTTTCCGCCGATTCCTTAATTCGTTGTAAAGCTAAAGGATCTTTGGATAGGTCTATACCCTCTTGCTTATTAAATTCATCAATAATCCACTTGATAATCACTTCATCAAAATCATCTCCTCCCAAATAAGTATCTCCGCTGGTGGCTTTTACTTCCACCGTGTCTTCAGATACTTCCAAAACGGAAACATCGAAAGTTCCACCACCTAAGTCGTAAACGATTACTTTTTCATCTTTCTTTTTGTCAAAACCGTAAGCCAAGGCGGCGGCAGTCGGCTCATTGATAATTCTCTCTACTTCCAAACCGGCAATCTTACCGGCGTCTTTAGTGGCCTTTCGTTGAGAGTCATCAAAATAAGCCGGTACGGTAATAACCGCTTTCTCAATTTTTTCTCCCAATTTTTCTTCCGCATCCGCTTTTAATTTTTGCAAAATCATTGCGGAAATTTCCGCCGGACGATATTCCTTTCCTCCCATTACCACATTAACCGCTCCATTCTTTCCTTCCACAATCTTAAAAGGCAAGGTCTTTTTAGCCTCTTGCACTTCCGGATCGGAATATTTCCGACCGATTAAACGCTTGGCGGAAAATATTGTGTTCTCCGGATTGGTAACAGCTTGTCGCTTAGCCAACAAACCTACCAATCTTTCACCATTTTTGTTAATCGCCACCATTGACGGTGTTGTTCTGTTTCCTTCTTTGTTTTCAATGATCTCCGGTTTACCTCCCTGAATAACCGCCATAGCGGAATTGGTTGTTCCGAGATCAATTCCTAAAATTTTTGACATAATTTTATATTGTTAAATTATTATTAAACTTGTTTTTTATCTATTTTCAAATAGAATTTTTTTAAATCTCTTAATCCTTATGGAAAAACAGTCTCTTAGGTGTCTGACCGGCGTCCATCGGACGCCGGTCTCTTTCCAAAAACTTATTTTTCTTTTTTAGCCGATTTAACTTGAATTTTTTTCGGCTTTAGTTCGTCCGCTTTCGGTAAGACCACCTTTAATACTCCGTCTTCCACTTCAGCGGTGGCCTCTTCTCCTTTGACTTTCATTGGCAAGATTACGCTTCGACTAAAACTGCCCTTTCTGATTTCCTTGTGATAATAATCTTCTTTTTTAACTTCTTTTTTCTCTTCTTTTTTAGCGGAAATTGTCAAAACATCATTTTCCACCGATACATCCACTTGCTCGGTTTTTACTCCGGGCATTTCCATTTCCACCACTACATTATCTCCTTCCTGATAAATATCCACTGCCGGTAGAAACGCTCCGGAAAAACTTCCGGTAAAAACATCTTCCCCCCAGTTGGTAGCCAACTCTTTAAAAGGGTCAAAAGGTATTAATTGTCTCATAACTTTATTGGTTCTCCCGCCGGTGAAATTCTTTCACCGAACGCTTGAACGATTAATTTTTATTTTAAGTTTGAAGCAGTCAACGAACCTGTCGGTTTGTCGTCCGTTAAAATGCCAAGTCGGTTAACAAAATTCTTCAATGATTATTATTTTAAAAATTTTGTTTTCACCTTTTAGCACTCTCACTTACTGACTGCTAATTTTATTATAATACCTTTTTTAAATTTGTCAAGCCCTGAAAATAAAATTACCGAACGAAATCTTTTAAGAGGACTGTTTCCAAAATTTTTAATCCAAAAACTACCTTCCAAGTAAAGATATTTCCTCTGAAAACGGTTCTTTATTATGACCCTAAAAATTAATCTGTACTTTCAAGTTCCTCAACTTTCAAAATCTGCAGACCACCAAAATTATTAGCCACCCTAACAAATACTTTGCAATTGCTAAAAGCAAAAACCATTATCTCCCCAAATTCTTCGTCTGCTCGAACTTGATACGATTCAGAATAGATAAATAATTCTCTTCGTAAAGAAGCCGGAATAACACTTTCTTTCTCAGCATATCCCCTCAACAACTCAAACAATCAAAACTTATCCCACTTCCACCAAGGCCGGGCGGATTATTTTTTCACCAATTTTATAACCATCTTTAATGACTTTTGTTATTAAATCCTTGGATTTTGTTTCGGCGGTTTTTTTCTTTGGTCGTTTGACGGGTGCTTTTTCTTTTTCTCCGGCTTTAATGGCTTCGTGAAAATTGGCATCAAATTTATCTCCCACCTTCACCTTCAAGGGTTGTACGCCGTGACTTTCCAAAACATCCAACAGTTGTTTTTGGATGTACAAAATGCCCGTTACCCAACCGCCTTCTCGTTCTTCTTCCGGAATATGCTCCAAAGAGGCCTGAAAATTATCCAAGACCGGCAAAATATCCACAATAACACTTTCGGTGGCATATTTTTTAAATTCTTCATTCTGCTTGGCAGTCTGTTTTTTATAGTTTTCAAAATCGGCAATGCTTCGTTGCCACCTTTCCATTCCTTGTCGGTTTTGCAAATACTTTTCCGCCAACAAAATAGTCTCCTTTTTTTCTTGCTCGTAACCATCATCGGCCAACTTTTGTTTAACTTCCTCAAAAGTCAACCACTGAAAAGCACTATGCTCTTCACTTAACTTAATTTCTCCACCCTGATAGTAGGCGACGAAACGCAAGGCCTTAATCTTATCAAACATTTCATGCTCTTTGGGATATTCTCTAATCGCCAAAATATCTCCAATCTGAACGGTTAGACCGGTTTCATCCTTCACTTCTCTTTCCAAACACTCAGTTACCGATTCACCTTTGTCCATATGTCCCCCCGGCAAATCATAGGCTCCGGTGTGAAATTTTTCTTTTTTTGATCGTTTTAAAACCAAAACTTTACCGGTGGCTTCATCGTAAACCACCGCCTTAACGCTCAACCAAAAGCAACCGAAATCATTTTCCGGATTGCCACTTTCTTTTTTTTGGGATTTATTTTCAGTTTTCATATTTTTATATCTTATCTTATATTAAAACATTTTTCTATATTAATAATTGACAAGTGACAACCGACGCTCAGTAGCCGGTACTTAATGTCAAGACCAAGAGAGCTTTAATCATTTTGTTTCCTCAAAAACAAATTCTCATCTTTCCATCAAAACGCTCCCTATTGATACTTCAAATCCAAAATCATCTTTTTCAAGACCGGATGAAAAGAGATGGTGAAATATTCTTCCAACTTCTCCGGAGATACCCATTTAACTTCCCGAAAATTTTCTCCGGCCTTCGGTTCGCCCCGCCAATTTTGACAAAGATAATAAATGGACAAAAATTCTCTTTTTTCCGGATAGGTTTTGGAAAAAAGAATTTTATCCACCTCAATGTCCAAACCGGTTTTTAATCGAACGGAAGTTTTTAGATAATCCTCCAGTTCATCTTCGTAACCCGGTCGTCCACTGGGAAATGACCAGGTTAAATCCGGTAAATAAGGATCATTTTCTCTTCGTCCGATTAAAACTTTATCTTTGTCTTTATCATAAATAATCGCCAAAACATTCACCAACATTGTTCCTTGTTTAAATTTTGACCAATCTATTTTTGTCATAGAGTTGTTATTAATTATTAACTTAAAAATAATCCGATAATCTCACTACCGATTAGCCAAAGAATTGCCCTATTCCCCCCTCTTCCTTTTAGTAATTTTTTGGCAAATTCAATTAACTTCTTATTTTTCTGATATTTCATACTTTTCGGACCGATGAGAGCAATCACTCTATCCTTACCTTCCAAGTCTTCATAGCGAGAGACGATCATTGAAGAATTTTGAATTTCTTTTACCGGATTTTCTTTACCGATAAAAATTTTTACTTCTCCTTTCTCCGCCCGTTGCAAAACTTTATCTATTTTTTCATCAATGGTATCCAAAACGGTTGTTATTCTGGAAAAATCATCCAAGCTGGAAAATTCGGGACTTTCTAAAAGATTGTGAATGCCGAAATTTTGAAACTCTCCCTTTTCAATCACGCCACTGATAACCAAACATTTAGACATAGTGGAAAGCATTTTGCCCACACTTCGCTCCAATTGAACATTCTGTGTTTTCATTTTCAAAAGTTCCAACTCCAGCTTTTTTTGATATTCCACCGAAGTATCTCGTCGTTCCACCAGGTTGTCAATAAAGTAACGATAACCATCGTCGGTGGGAATTCGCCCGGAAGAAATATGAGCTTTCTGTAAAAAACCGTCTTTCTCCAAAACGGCCATTTCATTTCTTAGGGTAGCCGAAGAAAATGGCAGTTTATACTTTTTAACCAACTCTTTACTGCCAACCGGCAGGCCATCCTGAGCATATTCTTTAATTATGATTTTTAAAATTTCCGCTTGTCGTTCGGTCATAATTCCCCTAAAAATTTAATTATTGCTGGCACTTAATGTACCTGACTGCTAACTTTATTGTACCATTTTTCTCCAGAGTGTCAATAAGAATAATTTTTTGAGCTATAAACCAGAAAACTTGCTTTTTTGCGGACTTTGTTGCATTATCTACAAAATTTGATATAAAGTAATTTTTTCCGTTTGGATATTTTTTTTCAATCTTTTGGATTGCAAGAAAGGATATTGATATAAATCTTTCTGGACAAAATCGTTAGTCCAAATTATATATTCAATTCCTTGTGATTTTAAAATATCAATCGTTTCTTCTACTTTGTTTGGGGATGGATTGTTGGAAGTCAACACTTGCTCCAAGCGAACATATTCTTCTCGGTTATCAACTATCGGTTTAATGCCCCACAGTTCGGTATTTTTACCGGCGATAATTTCCGCGGGAAAATAATTAGAGGCCAAATTGTAACTCAAGCCGTTGGGATTAAATTTCACGGGATAATATTGATGCCACGGTAAAAACAGTACTTTTGGAGAAGATGGTGTTGGTTTGGTTTGTTTTTCCTTTCCCTTTCGCCTCCCCTCCTCCTCTTTGAGAAAGTCAGCCACCGTTTGCCATTCGGTCGGATACCAAGCGGTTTGGATTTGTTTCTGAAAACCGAAAAGCATTTGGGGGGTTAATAAAATCGGTAGCAACAAAATTCCGACAACGCCGATAGTTTTTAAAAGTGATGATTGGATAAATCTTTGAAAAATTATCCTTAGACGAAATACTCCCGTAGTCGCCAATAAAATGTAAATTGCCACCATCACTCCCGACCACTTTTGACTATCCCGAAAACCTTTCCAAAAAGAAATGTTTTCAAAAAGCCATTGATTGATTCCGGCGCCGGGATTATTGCGAACGCCGGCGGAAAAAATAATCGCCATCAAAAGCAAAACGCCCGGAAAAGCACCCTCTCCTCTGCTTTTTTTAAGCGCCAGTAAATAAAGCCAGCCGATAATCACCAAAACTATCAGTAAAGGAAAAATGACTGAAAACAGTTTTGTATCTTTGGGGAGAATAAATTTTTTCGCCCAATAATGATCTTCGCCCCAAAAACCGTGCATCCAAACAACATTCTTTGCTACACTCCAATTTTCATTTTGAGCGGTGGCGAAAGCTCTTTGGTGCTTGGCGTCAAAATTATCAATAACTTTCTCGTTTTTAAGAGCGTAGGGAAGTACCCAGTAACTACTGACTATTAAAAATATCAAACCGGCTCCCATTATTTTCCCCAACCAGCGAAAGTTGTTCCGTCGGTTTGCCTTTCTTTCCACAACTATCTGAGCAACCAGCCAATGATAACCGGAGATAAGCAACCAAAAGAAAATATGGGCGAGAATAATCAAACCGTCTATTGCCAAAAAGTGAATGGAAAACAAAGAGGTAATAAATAAAATAAGAAATATTTTACCGGCGTTTCGCCAAGTGGATTTTTGACGAAAGTTCAGCAAAGTTATCAAGAGAGGCAAAACCGATAAATACCCCACTACCACTCGCCACTGCCCCGCCAAAAACCTTTCGTAAACAAAGGGATTGAAAACATTTAACAGGGACATAAAATACCCGCCCGGAAAAATATTTTCCTTAGAGACCGCTTTACCACCCTTTCTTGTCGACTGAAGCCATTGCCGAAAGGTCGGATAAAATTTTAAAGGTAAATAAAATCCCCCAAAGAAAATGGCAAACATTAGAATTTTTTGAATAAGCCAACCGGGAAGGAAAAAATTTAAAATATGTAATAAAAAATTTACCGGCAAATTCATCAAGGAAGCTACATCGGTAATTTGAAAATTTATCAAAGGACCGGCGGGCCAATCCAGTAAAATCACATAACCCGGAAGAAGCAGTTGCCACAAGATAAGCACCGCTCCCGCCGTGGCAAAAATTTCCCGTTGATATTTTTTGATAAGGTTTTTCATATATGTATGTTAAGTTGAAAGTGAGGCGGAGATCCAATCTTGAGGAGGAGGCGAAGCGACGGGAGACCTGTCCGACGGCAAAGCGGGGGTTGTGTCTCAAGATTGAAAATAATTTTAAATTATAAATTATTTTCAACTTTCTCCTCCCTGTATTCCCAAATCTGCTTTACCACACCAATCACCAAAAAGAAATAAACGCCGACGGCAATTTGTTCCATTAGGTTATCCGCTTGCCACCAACCAAAACCTTGTCCGGCGGAAAGGAACATAATAATAACTAAACCGGCCAAGGCGCCACCGATGGAAATTCGGGAATCCAAACGATACCAAAACATCGCCAGAAAGAATAACCAGAAGAAAATATCTATGGAGGTTAAATCAGTAAATATAAACAGGATTAACATAATCAGAAACAAGACAACTGCTCCGCTTATTTTTCTGCCGGCGGACAAGGGTTGTTTTTTTTCTTTGGAATTACGCCCAAAATTCTCGTTACTTTTTACGGAGGAAGCGACGGCGGAACGATGCCGGGAAGAGGAAGTTGAAGCAGAGGGATGTTTGGTAACTTCTCCCTTGCCAATTGAAGTATTTTGATTTTGAGGATAAAATGTCGGACTGAAAGTATGACCGGAAACTTCCACGGTGGTTTGGACCTTTCTTTTAATATCTTCTTTCCTGTCCCAAACTTGGATTACCGACTCGCCGGCGGGAGTTTG
>Ga0256914_1003679_pt1 | contig 11946 bp, 8 predicted proteins | sample HulkmetaG_FD_191571 | JGI IMG/M metagenome (GOLD analysis project Ga0256914, IMG submission 191571) | Hydrothermal chimney microbial communities from Main Endeavour vent field at the Juan de Fuca Ridge, Pacific Ocean - Hulk | ecosystem: Environmental > Aquatic > Marine > Hydrothermal vents ...
CGCGTACGGCGAGAACCGGGCCGAGGCCATCCTGCGGCTGCGGCGAGCCCTGACCGAATACCGCATCGCCGGCGTCAAGACCTCCATTCCCTTCCACCTGGGCCTGGTGGACACCCCGCGCTTCCAGTGGGGCCAGTTCGACACCCGCTTTCTTGAGACCCACGCGCCGCCCCTCACCGATGACATCGAGAAAAAACGCATGATCGCAGCCCTGGTCTCGGCCTTATTACTGCATCAGCGCGGGCAGGAGGCCGTCACCATCGGGCATGACGGCGGTCGGATGGATGGCATCTCGGTCTGGCGTAAAGCGGCTTTGCTCAATGGCTTGCGCTCGCTGGTTTGATGCCGACGCGACCGGCGCTGAACCGATCGTACCAGGCCAAACAACTCATTCTCAACTCAACTGGATTTCAGGGGGCAATAGGCCGGGCGGATTCGCAATCCGCCCTGGGAGCCCCACTTCTGAGCCTGTTCCGCATGCCTGCGGCTTGATGGCATCAGCCGCCCCGAAATCCGAAAGAGCCTCATTTTTCTGGAGTTTACCATGTTCAAACGTGATCAACGCCCGGAACCCGACCGCATCGATGTGATTATTGGTGAAAGCGCGGCTGTCACCGGCGAAATTCGCTGCGAAGCGTCAGTGCGCATCGATGGCGTGATGGAGAACGGACGCATCGAGACCCTGGGCAACGTCATCATCGGGCCCAACGCCCGGGTGCTGGCGGATATCAAGGCCAAAACCGTCTCCGTCTCAGGCGCATACAAGGGCGATCTAACAGCCCAGCGCGTGGAGCTGCTGGAAGGGGGACGCATGTGGGGAGCGATCCGCGTCGCCTCCTTCCTTCTGGATGAGGGCGCCTTCATGCACGGCGAACTGATTATGCTCAGCGAAGAGACGCCCGAAAATCCCTTTGCCGAGAACGAGCCCATGACAGAGATGGCTGAGACCGGGACGGAAGTAGTGGAAGATATCGCGGAACCTCCGGAAACGCCATCCGACTGATTCATCATGCACAAGCTCATCGGCGGCTGTTACAGGCTTTTGTACAACCTCGACCATCACTATTTCGTGGAGGTGAGGCTTCGCATATGGTTGAATTGGGCGCTGGCGTTTCTGTCGATGCTGGTTTTGCTGAGTCGACTGCCCGCGAGTTTGGGGCTGGCGCTCCTTTTGCTGCTGATCATCATCCTTCTTAGCCTGATCAGCCGCTACGCCCGCGGCCGCTATTACGTCCACTTCGTCTCGGAACAAAACCTTGAACCGCCCGAAGACCCGCCCGCGCCTCTCTGGCCCGAAGACAAACTCCTGCATCGCGCCAGCGGGCATTTCCATGTCGAGGATCGGGAAGGCGATTGGGCCTGGCTCATCGCCTATTACCGCACCTTCGAGACCCGGGAGCACGCCATCATGGCCCGACGCACCCCCAGCACCTTCTTGAAAGTGGGCGAGGCGGACCCGCAAAGCCTAGGCATGTGGTACATCTTCATCTCACCCGAGAACCTGCTGGATGTGACGCCGGGATGGACTTACTTCGATGGGGACGGGGAGCCTGCATTGCGCCTGCGCTGGCGGCGCTTCGATGAAAAAGGCAGGCCCATCGACGATGTAGCCTTCCTGCACTTCGACTCGACCGCGGACCGGGAGCGGGTGCAGGCGGACTTGCTGCTAGACCTGGGCGGCCCAGCCCGGCGTCCCTGGCAGGACCCCCGGGCCGGGGATGAGGATTGAGCCGGACGACGTCTTTATCCTCTTGCCGCCGCACCTCCCGCCACGCTTTTCATTCCATGTCCGATCTTTTCGACCTGCGCCGCCAGGAACTGATGGAAACTGAACAACCTCTCGCGGCCCGAATGCGCCCGCGCACCCTGGACGAATTCGTGGGCCAGGACCACATCATCGGCCCGGGCCGCTTGCTTCGCCGCGCCATCCAGGCGGATCAACTCTCCTCGGTCATCTTCTACGGCCCGCCCGGCGCCGGCAAGACCACCCTGGCCCGCATCATCGCCAACACCACCAAAGCCCACTTCATCGCCATCAATGCCGTGCTGGCGGGCGTCAAGGATATCCGCGCGGCCATCGTCACCGCGGAGGAGCGCAGGGGGATGTACGGGCAGAAGACCATTCTCTTTGTGGATGAAGTCCATCGCTTCAACAAGGCCCAGCAGGACGCATTGCTGCCTCATGTGGAAAACGGCGCCGTCATCCTCATCGGCGCCACCACCGAAAACCCCTACTTTGAGGTCAACAAGGCCCTGGTCTCCCGCTCCCGCATCTTCCAGCTCAAACCTCTGGGCCCGGATGATCTGCGGCAGATCGCGGCCATGGCGCTGGCCGACGAGGAGCGGGGCTATGGTAAACTGAATGTTCAGATCGATAAGAATGCACTGGACCATCTGGTGAATGTGGCCAATGGTGACGCCCGCGCCCTGCTCAACGCGCTGGAGCTGGCGGTGGAGACCACTCCGCCCGACGAGGACGGCGTCATCCACATCGAACTGTCCGTGGCCGAAGAGAGCATCCAGCGCCGCGCGGTGCTCTACGACAAAGAGGGCGACGTCCATTTCGACACCATCAGCGCGTTCATCAAATCGCTGCGCGGGTCCGACCCCGACGCCGCGCTTTACTGGATGGCCAAGATGGTCTACGCGGGGGAAGACCCTCGCTTCATCTTCCGCCGCATGATCATCTTCGCCGCGGAGGACGTGGGCCTGGCCGATCCGGACGCCGTGCAGGTGGTCACCGCCTGCGCCCGGGCCTTCGACTACGTGGGCATGCCCGAGGGGCGCTTTCATCTGGCCGAAGCCGCGCTCTACCTGGCCACCGCGCCCAAGTCCAACTCTGCTTTCGCGTTCTTCGACGCGCTGCGCACGGTGAAGCAGGAGCCCGAGGGCGAGGTCCCCAGCCATCTGCGGGACGCCAGCCGGGATAAGGAGGGCTTCGGGCATGGCGAGGGCTATCTCTACCCCCACGCCTACCGCGATCATTGGGTGGCCCAGCAGTATCTGCCCGACGCGCTTCAGGGCAAGGTCTTCTATCAGCCCTCGGATCAGGGCTACGAGGCCCGCATCGCCGAGCAGGTGGCCCGCCGCCGCGAAGCCCAGCTCGCGGCCATGCTGGAGGAAGACGCGGGCGCACCCCCCGAGATCCTCACCTTCAGCGGCGAACTGACGGATCGGGCCGCGGATCGCTGGTTGCAGCGCACCCTCTCCGACCTGGGGCGGCAGCTGGGCGATCTGCGGGACGCGGTGATGGCCCGGGCTCAGTTGCAGCGGCATCATGTGACGTTGGATTTACGGGCGGGCTCGGGCCTGCTGTTGTGGGAAGCGCTGCGCCGCACGCCCGAAGGCGGGGGGTACGCGCTGGCCTGGACGGAGCAGGAAACCCGGGCCCTGGCGGAGATGGCCGCGGCCCTGCCCGAATTGCGACGCCCCGTCATCCTGCAAGGCGATCTCGCCCATCTGCCCGAGCTCATCGCCAGCGCCGATCCCGCTCTGCGCTTCGACCGCATCCTGGGCCGCAACGCGTTGGGCGCTCGGTCCGATAAGCCCGCGCTCATCGCGGCCCTGCCCCATCTCCTCCGACCCGAGGGCCGCGTCATTCTGGCCGAAGCCATCCCGCGCCGCGGCCAGCGCCTCTACGCCCTGGTGGATGTCTCCCGTCTGGGGGAGGCTCTGGCCCAAAAGCTCATCCAGGCCGAAGAGGCCATCTACGCCGCGACCGATGATCCCATGGTCGATTGGGACGCCAATACGTTGGTAGAGCTGTTTGCCCATGCGGGGTTCGACGCCGCGGCCGAGGTGATGGAGAGCGAGAGTCAGGTGCGCATCACCGATGCGCTGCTGAACCGCTGGTTTGCGTCCGCGGGCGAAGCCCGCCCCTCTTACCGCCAGCGCCTGGCCGAGCATCTCAGCCCCGATGAGCTGGTCCAGGTGGAAGCCCTCTTTCGCGGTCAGTTGCGAGGACGAACTTCGCTCTGGCGCGCCAGCCGTCTCATCCTGACCGCTAGACGCGGTGATAGGAGTCCTGTCAACTAAATCTGTTGCAGGATGACCCACAGGGTGATGCAGGCTCGCCCGGCGTCACCCTCGTTTACGAGTTGGGGCATCGCCGCAAAAGTTACGGTCAAGCATGCCATCTTTGTAGTTACGAATAATCTCACGCCAAGCCGCAAAGGACGTCAAAACAGACTTTGTTTCTTGTTCTTTGCGGCTTGGCGTCTTTGCGTGAGATGTCTTCTTGGTTTAGGGGTTGGAGAGGGCGTCGGCCATGATGGCGGGCAGCCAGAGTGCGCCATTGTGAGCGGCGACGACGACCTGGACATCGACGCCCTGGAATCGGTTGGGCGTGCCGGGGCCGCCGTCCACGATGATGGTGACGCGGTTGCGTCCAATGGGCGCCCGGGCCGGATCCACCGAGACTTGTATGTCACGCGGCGTGATGCCATGATCTGGCGTCAGACTCATCCATGTGATGTATTGCAGCAGGTGTTCCGTGCCGTCAGGCTCGATGAATTGCAACCCGGCGTCTGTGCGTCTGACTTTCAACTGGCCGTTTTGGTACAGTGGCATGATGTCTTCCCACCAGTCGCCGGAGGGAACGATGTAAGCGTACCAGTGGATGGCTCCGCTGCCCTGGGCTGATTGATCGACGTGAATTCTGCGAATAGGGGAGGGCTGATCTCTGAAAACCTGCATGTACAGTTCGGTGGGGGTCACCACCATACCCGTTGCCTCGATGTGAAGGGTGACCGGGATGGTGGCCGGGCTCCCCGAGATCGCCGAGTCGGCGGTGACGGTGATCAGGGCGGAATAGTCGCCCGGCCGCAGGTTCTGCGTTGCCAGGGTCACGGTCACGGCGTCATTGGTGTGGCCCTGGTAGCGGCTCAGACGCAGCCAGTCGCCACCGTCGCTGGTGGTCACCTCGATGCGGTAGGGTATCTGGCCGCCGTCGCCGATGTTGCGGATGACCAGGGGATCGGGCGTGGGCAGGACGCCGCCGAAGTTGATGTTGAAGTCGTAGCGCTCCGGAGACACATCCAATATCGGGCCTGTGGGCGTGATGGTCAGCCGCACATTGACGGTTTGCTGTCCATTGTTGACCTGTCCGTTGGGGGATGTGCCGGTGACCGTGATCACGGCGTCGTACGTTCCCGGCGCCATCGTGGACACCACATCTTTTAGCCGGACGGTGAAGGTGGCCGGGGCGGCGGCGTCGAAAGGTGAGACTTCCAGCCAGTTGCTGCGCGTGTCGACATGGACGTTGCTGATGATGCCGCCGCCAATGTTGGTCACCTCGAAGGTCTGAGAGGGAGGCGGATCGTCGCCGCGGGTCATGGTGAAGCCCAGCGCCAGGGGAGAGACGTGCATTTTGGGTGGATTCGCACCGCTGCCGTCGAAATCGCCCAGCTGGATGACGACTGGATTGCGCAGGTTGATGTAGATGTCGCCGCTGTTGTTGAAATCGATGTCGGGCGACCAGTAGACGCGATAAGAGTTATATCGGGCCACGACAACCTCGTCTTTGCCATCACCGTCCACATCGCCCATCTCCACCCGTTTCAAGTCTCGGCCCAGAGATAATTCCCATGGGTCTTTCATGGCGTCGGCGCCCCAGTTGCGTCCTAAAAGAGAGATGCCGTTGTCGGATTCGGGATCGCGGATGAGGAAGACTTCATCATCCCCGCTGTTGTTGATGTCGCCTACTGCAATGTCTATGAAGTAAGGGTAGTATTTTCCATTTCCGTCCGGGGCGTCCTCCAATTTGCCATTGTAGTATTGGAATATCAGGAAGGAGCTCAGCTGGGCGTGCACGCCGCCGCGAGTGGTGACAATTTCATCGATGTTGCCATTATTGAGATGGGTGTTGCCGATGGCCAGATCGAGCCAGGGGAAGTTGTAGGATTGTTCGAACAGGGTGGTCCAGGCGTTGTTCACATATTGTTCGATTATGATGCGTCTGTCATGGTGGGCCGATGTGCCGTTGCGCATCATAATCAACTCGTCGCCTTCATAGCCGTCAATATCGCCGCCAGCGATGCGAATCCACGCTGCGCCGAAAGGTTTGTTGTAAACCAGATTCCAGGCGGTGCCGGCGTCGTTTCCGTCGTAGATCTGAACGGTGTAGTTGACGTTGTCGGTATATTGGAGGACGATTTCATCTCGGCCGCCGTCGCCCGGGATGAAGTCGCCGGCGCTGACCGAGACGTAATGCGCGCCCGTGATACTGCGGTCGAATTGGGGCGGCGTTCCTCCGGCGTTGGCCGGAACCAGCAGTTTGGCGGTGGTGGTGGTGATGGCTATCAATTCCTCGACGCCATCCCCATTGACGTCGAGGCTGACCATGTCGATATAGCCGCCGGTGGGCGACCGGTAGAAGGGCGCCGCCCCGGCGGACTGGGGATCGACGATATTGATGAACCCTGCCGGATCGATGTAGGCCAGTTCGTCGTCAGCTCCCACTGTGGGCGTCTGGGGCGATTGGGCTTGTGAGATGTTTCCCGTATCGTGTGCGCCCAACAAGATGAGGGACAATACAACGATGACCAGGGAGATGGTTATGATTTTATGCTTTTTGCGCATGGGATCTTAGACTCCTTTTGAGAGTGGAGAATCGATGGCGTCATTCGCTGAAAAGAGTTGCTTTGTAACTGCTAAGGTGGCGTCTGCATTCTCTGCGGCGGATTGAAGGCGCCGAGGTTATGGTGCAACGCGACCTTTGATGATTAGTAACTATGCAGGTCTTCATCTGCAATGCTTGATGCCAACCGATAAGATAGCATTTGCCTCTGACGTCAAACGTCAGGCGTCATGGGCTGTTGCAAAAGCCCTCTTGGCGTTGGACGCATGACGTTTGAGAAAATGGACTGTTAGTGACCATTTTGGTAGCGAAATTGGCGTCGTGCGCAGACAGTATCGGTACGATGATTATAGCATCAGGCTCGAGAGTTGCCAGAATTATACATGAGCACCTTCAAACTGGCCCTGTTGCGCGCCAGATCGAAGGCTTCCAGCGCCCGTTCCAGCGGGAATTGGGCTGTGATCAGCGGGCGAGGATCGATGACGCCCTGGCTCAATGCCTGGATGGCCCTGGGAAACGGCCCGCAACGCGAGCCGATGATGCGCAGTTCGTTCACCACCACCGGGCTGAAATCTAGCGTGGTGGGGGAGGCGCTGGTGGTTTTGAGGATGAGCACGCCGCGCGGGCGCAGCAGATGGAAAATCTCTGACAGCGTCTGAGCGTTGCCCGTGGCATCGACGGCGATGTCGAATTCCTGGCCCGCGGGCGGTTCCCGCGCTGTATCGATGCCCGCCTTCGCCGCCAGAGCCAGTTTGGCGGGATGACGTCCCACCAGCAGCGGATGACGTCCCTCGCTCTGGAAGACCCGGGCGATGAGCTGCCCCAGACGTCCGTCGCCGAAGATGATGACGCGGTCGCCGGCCTCTTCGGGCGTATCGCGCAGGGCCGCATACGCTGCCGCCAGAGGCTCGACGAAGACGGCCATCTCATCGGGAACGTCATCCGGCACGGGGTGCAGCAGGTAGAGGGGGCTGACGAGATATTCGGCAAATGCGCCATCCCAGTTGATGATGCCCAGCACGCGGCGATTCTGACAGTGGGTGGTGAGCCCGCGGCGGCAGTGATCGCATTCGCCGCAGAATGTGTTGATTTCGCCCACCACGCGTCGGCCCACCCACTCCTCATTGCCGGGCGCCGCCGCCACCTCGGCCACGTACTCGTGCCCCAGCACGCCAGAAAATCCACCCTTGTAGCCCGCGGTCAGGGCCAGATCGGTGCCACAGATGCCCGCGTAGCGCATACGCAGCAAGGCTTCGCCCGGGCCGGGCGCGGGCCGGGGATAATCTTCTCGCAGAGACAGGCGGCCATTTTCAAGAACCAGTGCCAGCATAATGATCTCCGGGGAATAAAAAACCGGGCATAAAAGCCCGGCCTTGAAGGTGTGTTTGCTGTGTTACGCTGTGGCAGTCTTCTTCGCTCGCTTCTTCTTGCCCCGATGGAACCAGCCGAAAATGCCCTCGTGGTTGTGCCACGAAACCAGCAGCGGCGTGGCGATGAAGATGGAGGAATAGGTTCCGCTGAGCATACCCACGAACATCGTGGCAATGAATTGCCGAATGGTGACGCCGCCAAAGAGCAGCAGTGCGATCATAACGAACATGGCGTTGATCTGTGTGGCGATGGACCGCTGCATCGTCTCCAGCAGGGAACGGTTGGCGATGATCTCGAACGGTTCGCCCTTGCGACGGCGGCTGTTCTCGCGGATGCGGTCGAACACCACGATGGTGTCCTGCACCGAGAAGCCGATGACGGTGAGCAACGCAGTCAGGAACAGCGCGTCCACCTCCCAGCCCGCAATGAAGCCCATCAGCGAGAAGAAGGCCGAGGCCACCAGCACGTCGTGGATCATGGCGATGATGGCGGAGACGCCGTAGCGTACGGGATGATCCACCTGGCGGAAGGCCCAGATGATGAATCCCAGAATCACCAGCGAAGCCATCACCACGGCGATGAACGCGGTGCGGGTCACCTCCCTGCCGACGGTGGGGCCGACCGCGCGGAATTGAAGCTCTTCGGGCTTTTCGCCGAATTGTTTTTCCATGGCGTCCATCAACGCCACCTTTTCCTCGGGCGAGATCTCTTTGGTGCGGATCACCAGGGTGTTCTCGTCGCCGATGGTGTGGACGTTGGCGTCGGGGATGCCCTGGTTGTGGAAGAATTCCACCATGTCGCCCGGGGCGACCGGCTCGGAGAATCGCAGCTCCCACAACGAACCGCCAGTGAAGTCGATGGCCAGCCGGAAAGGCGTGCCGATGGTGAGCATGGAGTAGAGCATGATCAATATCCCGGGGACGATGATCAGCGTCGAGAAGATGTAATACCAACGTCGGTGTTTGATAATGTCATACATAAGCCAATACCAGATGCAAAGAATGCGGAAGCGGGATCAAACGCTGAACCAGGACAGCTTGTCCTTGAGGGGTTCGGCGAAATACTGGATGATGAAGCGCATGAAGGTGCGAGTGGCGAAGACGGCCGTGAACATGGAGACCAGCACGCCGATGATCAGGGTGATGGCAAAGCCCTGCACTACCGAAGCTCCGAAGTTCGAGCCAAAGTAGAGCAGGATCAGGCCCGTGAGGATGGTGGAGAGGTTGGAGTCCAGAATCGATGTCCACGCCCGGGAGAAGCCTGCCTCCACCGCACTGGGCAATGATCGCCCGGCCCGCAGCTCCTCTCTCATGCGTTCGAAGATGAGAATGTTGGCGTCCACCGCAGTGCCTGTCGTCAGCAAGAAGCCGGCGATGCCAGGCAGCGTCAGCACGACAGGGATGATCTTGTAAAGTGCGATGTTGAAGGAGACGAAACTGAGCAGCGCCAGATCTGCGAGGAAGCCAGGCAGTCGGTAAAAGGCCAGCATGAATAGCAGCACCACGATGATGCCGATGGTGCCCGCCAGCAGACTGCGTTTCACGGAGTCTGCACCCAGAGAGGGGCCGACGGTGCGGACATCCACCACCTCCAACGGCACAGGCAGCGCGCCGTACTTCATCTGGATGGCCAGGTTCTGCGCTTCTTCCAGGGTGAAATCGCCCTCAATGATGCCGGCATCGGTGATCTTGGCCCGGATGACCGGGGCAGAGAGGATGGTCTTGTCCATGACGATTGCCAGGTAATTGCCGATATTTTCTCCGGAGTATTTGCCGAAAATCTCCGAGCCTTCTTTGGTGAGTTCGAAGGCGATGTAGGGCTTCTGCGTGTTGGGATCGCGGCGCACGTCCACATTTTTCAGCTTGTCACCGGTCATAATGGTTTCGTAGACGGTGTCGGTGGCGGCGCCTTCGGCCGGGCCGTTGCTGGTGTTTATCTTCATGCCGGCGGTCAGACCCTCAGGGTTTTTACCCAGGTCCACGAATTCCAACTGACCGGTGCCGCGCAAGGTTTCGATGGCTGCGTCGGAATTGTTTACGCCCGGCAAGGCCACGATGATGCGTTCGTTGCCGGTCTGCACCAACGATTCGTTGACGCCCAGGCCGTTGACGCGCCGCTCGATAATGGCTCGAGCCAGTTCGAGCTGCTCGTCGGTGGCCTTTTGCCCTTCGGGCAAGTCCGGTTCGAGCTGAATCTGGGTGCCGCCCTGTAAGTCTAGACCCAGCCGCTGAGTCAGCGCCAGATCGCCTTCTTGATGAGGCGCTACAAGCTTCTTGAACCAGTCGGGATGGTCGATTGGCAGGGCGATGTATGTTGCCAGGACGACCAACATGAGAAGGATGATGAGGACGAGATTGTTCCGTGACTTCATGGCGATTCCTTAACGGGATAGGATAAACGGCCCCGACGGGCCGTCGATAATGATAACTCACACAAACCTGATGATTATAGGTCGGGCGGGTGACAGTGTCAAATATCGTGCTCTTTTTGATGGGGATGGCAGGCGGAAGTGACGACTCATTGGTTGATCAGGGCCAAACGGAGGGCGTTGAGGGGGCGCAAGTTCTTCGCACCCAGGCCCATGCCCCGGGCGATGATGCTCTTTTCGGGCATAGGCTGGCGGCAGCGCCAGATGGGATGCAGCGCGGCCAGGATGGCTGCGCCCGTCGGGGTCAGCAGCTCTACGTCCACAGGCCCGGCTACGTGAGGGATGCGGTAGCGTTTGAGAATGGCCGACGTTGCAGGCGCTGGCGCGGGCATCGCACCGTGGCTAAATGTGATCGCGCCGCCGCCTACGGCCACGGGCGTGAAGCAGGCCACCCTGTTCATGTCTACATGCAGATGCTGCAACCCCGCGGCTGCGCCCATCACATCCAGCAAGATGTCCTGGGCCTCATGCAGCAGCGCTTCTTCACCGCTGTGACTGTGGGACGCGCCCTTTTTGTGCAACGCCAGATGATCGCCATCGGCCAGCCAGCCATCGTCGCCCACCTCCGTTTGATCCAACGTGCGCACATGAGGTTTGATGTCGATGATGGGGGTGCCGTCGAACATATCCAGCGGGCCGGTGAGCAGACGGTTTTCTTTCACGCCCCGCACTTCGGTCAGGGTCAGGCCGATGGGGTTGGGACGATTGGGCGAACGGCTGGCGAAAAGCCCCACCCGCACCCGCTCGCCCGTCCGGCTTTGCCAGGGCGGCGTCACCTGCATCGCATAGCCTGAGCTGTGATGCAGCCAGGAGAGCAGAAAGACGTGGGAGAAATCGGTTACATTGGCCAGGCCCGCGGCGAATTCAGGAAACACCTCGATATAAAATTCGCCCGAGGCCGCGGCCTGGGGCTGATGCGGGGCGTTATGACGATGCTGGTAGGGCGTGTGAGCGATGCCGATGGCTTGCACGTTCATCTGTCCAAAATCCAGTCGGCCGCTGCTGTGCGCTTCGCGCTCGGCCGCGATGAGGATTTCCAGCGCCCGGCGGGCGAACGCGGCGTACGGTTTCTGCAAGCCTTCGGCTTCGATGCTTACTTCCAGCAACTCGCGGGCAGCAGATGCGCTCAGATGAGCGTCATTGTTCTTCAGCGAGATGTTCAGGCGGCGGCCGGGACCGTCGGGCGTGAGCACTTCTTCGATAATGACGTCCGCCGAGCCGATGAGTCGGCCGGTGCGGGCCATCACGCCGGCGATGGTTGCTGCGTCGGCGCCCAATCCAATGAGCGCGGCCGCAAACATGTCGCCGGCCATGCCCATGGCGGGCTCGATAAGCAGTGTGGTTGGCATAGTTTTTTCGGACACGGGCTCAACCAAAGAGGGGCTCGCTGGCCTGCTGCACCGCGGCCAGCAACTCCTCCATGGCGGGGGCGGCGTAAAAGCGCTTTTCGCCGGCGATGATGGTGGGGACGTGTTTTACGCCATCCCGCTTGGCTCGAGACATATGGGTGATGATCTCGATCTCCTCCACCGGGATATGGGGATGTTCTCGTTTAAGCTGTTTGATGAGA
>Ga0256914_1003680_pt1 | contig 11946 bp, 13 predicted proteins | sample HulkmetaG_FD_191571 | JGI IMG/M metagenome (GOLD analysis project Ga0256914, IMG submission 191571) | Hydrothermal chimney microbial communities from Main Endeavour vent field at the Juan de Fuca Ridge, Pacific Ocean - Hulk | ecosystem: Environmental > Aquatic > Marine > Hydrothermal vents ...
CGGGTGGTTCCGGGATCGCCGGGGCCGTGGCGGGGGTGCCGCACCCAGGGTACGAGTCGGGGCCGGAAGAGGGGGGCTGGGTTCCCGGGCGGGATCGAAAGGTGAGGGGTGCCATGAATCTGGCGTTTTCTCCCGTCGGCGGGGCGACGGGAATTTGGTCAGGCCTGGCCCAGGAGCCGGGTGGTGGCGCCGTCGCCGGTCCGTTCGCCGTCCGCGCCATAGAGCGTGTCGCCGGTGCCACCGCCGCGCAGGATCTGCAGTGCCTGGCTCAGGTGGAGCTGGCCGATCTCGATGGTGGCGCTGTTGAGCCGGTTCAGCTGCTGGCAGCCCTCGGCCAGGGAGACCAGCCGGGACCAGAGTTCGCCCAGCCCGCTGGATGGGAAGAGGGTGTCGAGCGCCCGTGCGACTTCGCTGCCGTTCCCCTCCACCCCCAGCTTGCGAAAGAGCTCCTCCCGGCGCCTGTCCAGCGAGGCCAGTTCGGACACGCGGATGGACTTGGCCTCGAGGAGTTGTTCCAGCCTTGCCGGGTTCCGCGCCAGCAGCAGCTGGGACTCTTCGCGCAGCAGCGAGGCGAGGGTGTCCATGTCTGCGATCTCCTGCTCCAACAGCCAGGAGAGCTGGGTATGGACGGAAGGCGGGAGATTCATCGTCGTCACTTGCCGGATGCGAGCAGGTTGTCGAATTCCATCAGTTTTTCCGCGATTCGCGCGGGATCGACATTGTAGGTGCCGTCCAGGATGGCCTGCCTGGTCTTTTCCACGCGCGGAACGTCTACCACTGGTGTGTCGTCCACAGCTACTCCCAATCGTCCCATACGGACGGCTGTCTCGGAAAAGCTCACGGTGTCCTGCACCGAAGATCTTCCGTTCTCACTGTTCTGGCCCACCGGCTCCCGCTCACTGGTGGGAAGGCCGTTCCTGTCCCCGGTGATCTTTGCCTGGATGTTCGACAAACCATTGATGTCAATAGGCATTTATTTTCTCCTGCAGATTGCTTCAGGATCTGCCACCTGTAGTGGCGGCAGGTCGTGGCGAAACTTAAATCGTTTTGTGAGCCTGTTCACCCTTTTTTGTGCGGCCCGGTCAGAGATCCACGCGGACCGTGCCCGAATCGGTGACCACGCCCTCCACGATGCGCCGCGATGAGAGGTTGCGCACCCGGATGCGGTCGCCCCTGGCGCCGTGGGAAAGTGCTTCGCCGGGTACGCGGACCTCCAGCCCGTTTCCGCCGGCCAGCACGGTGACCCGCTGTCCCCGTTCGATCAGGCGCCGCGCCTTGACCATGGTGGGCGTCAGCGGCTGTCCCGCGGTGAGGTTTCTCCTGAGCAGCATCCCCGCTACTTCGGAAACCTCGTGGAAGTAGCCCTGGGGCAGCTTGGCCAGGTTGTATTTCGCCAGGTGCACCTTGCTGTCGTCGATGACCTCTCCCTTCGACAGGGAGACGGCGGCCACCACCACGCGGGCGTATACATTAATGGTCACGGGAACATAGAGCGTCCAGGGATTGCTGCCGTTGCACCTGACCCCGACGGTGGTGTTGCCCAGGTCCCGGGCGCCGGGCGGGGCGAAGGCTTCCAGCGGCCGGTCGCAGAGCGCCAGCCGCAGCCTGGGATCCAGGCGACCGGGAGTGATCTCCACCGGTTCCCGGTGGATGGCCGCCGCCTGCGCCCGGGCGAAGCGGACGGCCGTCTCCCGGATCGAGTCGTGGTCCTGCAGCTGGCCCGCCGAAGCGGCGTGCATCAGCAGCGGCAGAACGAGTCCCAGATGGCGAATCCCCTTGAACATGCTCCTTCCTTAACCGGAATCCTTTGTGCCTCCCTTCCTGCAACTTACGTGCCCAAAATTCTGCATGTCGATATCCAAGCCTTTTTCCGGATCCGGTGGAGGGCCGAACAGACAAAAGAAAAACAATGACTTGGGTGTAATCCTGCTTCCTGGTGACGGAAATCCGGGTTGCGGCGGCACGGGACGCCTTCGCGGGCGAGTCGATATTTTGTCGGATCATGCCGGAGCGGTGCGTCAGAAAACCGTGTCTGCCAGCTTGGCTCCCTATCATTTATATGGGGGGCTGCGGGCGGCAAACTCTTGCCGCACGGGGGCTCCCGTGAATAGGTCTTGATTTCAAGTAATTGAAAAAGAAGGAAAAGATATTTATGGCATGTTCCTTGCTCGAATTTCCTGCACGGAAGTCTAAAGTTGGAGCAGAAGATGCCGATCAGTTTCGATTCCGCCCTGGGCATTCACGCAAGGGCCCTGATGGTCAGGTCCCGCCGTAACGAGCTGCTCGCCTCCAACATCGCCAATGCCGATACGCCGGGCTACAAGGCGCGGGACATCGATTTCAGGGCCATTCTCGATTCGGCCGGAAACCCTGCCGGCCTCAGGACCACCCACCAGAACCATCTGTCGCTTTCCGGGGAATCGGGCATCGCCGGTGCGGAGCTTCTCTACCGGGTCCCCAACCAGCCCTCCCTGGACGGGAACACCGTGGATCCGGACCTGGAGAAGGCGGCCTTCGCCGAGAACGCGCTGCGTTACAACGCCAGCCTCACCTTTCTCGACCGCAAGTTCAAGGGGCTGATTCTGGCCCTCAAGGGGGAATAGGAACATGGGTCTGTACAACGTCTTCAAGATCGCCGGTTCGGCACTCAGCGCACAATCGGTGCGGTTGAACACGGTATCGAGCAACCTGGCCAACGCCAACACCGTGAGCAGCACGCCCGAGGAGGCCTACAGGGCGCGTCAGCCTCTCTTCGCCTCGGTGCTCTCTTCCGTCGACGGTGGACCCGCCTCGGTGGGGGTCCAGGTGGCCGGTATCGTCGAGAGCACGGCAGAGCCACAGCGGGAGTACCAGCCTGGTAATCCGCTGGCCGATGCCAATGGCTATGTCTACAAGTCCAATGTCAACCCGGTGGAGGAGATGGCCAACATGATCTCCGCCAGCCGTTCCTACCAGAACAGTGTCGAGGTGCTCAACACCTCCAAGGAGTTGCTGCTCAAGACCCTGACACTGGGACGCTGAAGGAGAACTGAACCATGATCACCGAAACCGCCGCCAACAACCCGCTGGCCTTCCTCCAACCCAAGCCGGACGAGAAGGCCCGGGAGAAGGGAAAGGACGAGATGGGCCAGTCCGACTTCATCGAGCTGATGATCGCCCAGATGAAGAACCAGGATCCCACCAAGCCGCTGGATCCCAACGAGTTCATGAGCCAGCTGGCGCAGTTCTCCACCGTCAACGGTATCCAGGAGCTGCAGAAGACCGTGGAGTCGCTGGTGGAGATGATGGCCACCGACCAGTCCATCAAGGCGGCCGGATTGGTTGGGCACGAGGTGATGGCCGAGGGAGGCGTTGCGCAGCTCGTGTCCGGCGGCACCATTTCCGGGCAGGTGGAGCTGGATGGCAGCGCCACCGATGTCACCCTGAAGATCTACGGCGAGAACGGCGCTCTGGTGCGCACCATTCCGCTCGGAGTGCAGGGTGAGGGCAAGGTGCCCTTCAAGTGGGACGGCTTCGCCGAGGATGGCAGCGTGGCGCCCCCCGGCAATTACCGCCTGGTGGCGGAAGTGGAACGCAATGGCGAGACGCAGCAGGCCACATTGAAGCTGCGCACCCGCGTGGAGAGCGTGAGCCTCAGCCCCTACGGCGGAGACCTCACGCTGAACCTGGCGAACGGCAGTTCGGTGCCGCTGGCCAGCATCCAGGAAATTCTTTGAGAGAACAGCACAGACCCAATCGAAAGGAGAGACAGAGATGGCATTCTACACTTCATTGAGCGGCATCCGGGCCGCCTCCTCGGACCTGAACATCATCGGCAACAACATCGCCAACGCCTCCACCACGGGCTTCAAGGGCTCCCGGGCGGAGTTCGCCGACGTCTACGCGGCCAGTATCTATGGCGCGCCGGGCACCGCCATCGGCCAGGGCGTGCGCCTGGCGGAGGCCGCCCAGCAGTTCGGGCAGGGCAACATCGCCTACACCGGAAACTCGCTGGACATGGCCATCAACGGCAGGGGATTCTTCATGCTCTCCGACAGCAGCGGCGCCAACACCTACACCCGGGCCGGCAACTTCAGCCTCGACCGCGACGGCTATGTGGTGAACGGGGAAGGGCTCTACCTCAACGCCCGGCAGGCCGACCAGAACGGCGCCATCACCGGCGGCATCGGGCCCATCCAGCTGGACACCACCTATGCGGCACCGCGGCCCACGTCGGCGATGTCGGCCAATATCAACTTCGACGCCAGGGCGCCCGAGACCGACAGCTCCTGGGCGCTCATCGGCGGCGTTCCCGACCCGGCCGGCTACAACTCCTCCACCTCCACCAGTGTCTACGACAGCCTCGGCAATCCCCACACCATCACGCTCTACTACAGCAAGACCGCCACGGCCAACCAGTGGACCGTGCGCACCATGATCGACGGGGCCGTGCAGGACACCTCCACGGTCACCTTCAACACCGACGGCTCCTACAATTCCGCCTCGCCCAACGATCCCATCTCCCTCACCTGGAGCCCCTCGGGTGGTGCCACTCCCAACCAGGCCATCACCATCAACCTTTCCAACAGCACCCAGTACGGCAGTGACTTCGCCGTCAACTCCCTGGTCCAGGACGGCTACACCACGGGGCAGGTGCTGGGGGTGGACATCGACGAGGAAGGGATGATCTTCGCCCGTTACACCAACGGGCAGTCGCGCCCCATCGGCCAGGTGGTGCTGGCCAATTTCGCCAACGAGCAGGGGCTGCAACCCATCGGTGATACTGCCTGGGCGGAGAGTTTCGCCTCCGGTCCGCCGGTGGTAAGTGAACCCGGCACCGCCGGCCTGGGTCTGGTGCAGTCGGGCGCGCTGGAGGAGTCCAACGTCGATCTCACCGAGCAGCTGGTGAAGATGATCGCCGCACAACGCAACTTCCAGGCCAACGCCCAGGCGATCCAGACCGAGGACACGGTGACCCAGACCATCATCAACCTGCGTTAATCGCCATAGGTGATCTGCCATGGACCGCATGCTCTACATCGCCATGACCGGGGCCCGCCAGACCATGCTGTCGCAGGCGGTGAACACCAACAACCTGGCCAACGCCACCACCACCGGCTTTCGGGCCGACCTGGCCACCGCCGTGAGCCTGCCGCTCTACGGCCCGGGACAGGCCAGCCGGGTCTACGGCATGACCGAGGGCAACGGGGTGGACCTGACGCCGGGCAGCCTGCAGCGCACGGGCAGGGAGCTGGACGTGGCGGTGAAGGGCGACGGCTGGATCGCCGTGCAGGCGCCGGACGGTGGCGAGGCCTATACCCGGGCGGGTGATCTGCACGTCAACAGCTTCGGCATCCTCACCACCGGCGCCGGGCATCCCGTAATCGGCAATGGCGGCCCCATTGCCATACCGCCCAATGCCAAGCTCGATATCGGCGCCGATGGCACCATCTCCATCCGGCCGCTGGGGCAGGGGGTGAAGGCGCTGGCCATCGTGGACCGCATCAAGCTGGTGAAGCTCCCACCGGACCAGGTGGTCAAGGGAGACGACGGCCTGGTCCGGCTGAAAGGAGGTGGCAAGGCGCAGGCGGATGCCTCGGTGACGCTGGTCTCGGGAGCGCTCGAATCGAGCAACGTGAACGCGGTGGAATCCATGATCCGGCTCATCGAGCTGGCCCGCCAGTACGAGACCCAGATCAAGATGATGAAGACCGCAGAAGAGAACGACCGCGCAGCCGCCGGGCTGCTGCGCCTGGGCTGACGCCCGGATGAAGGCAAGTACCTGAAAAGAGGAGAGAGACCATGAATCCCGCACTCTGGATCGCGAAGACCGGGCTGGAGGCCCAGCAGACCCGCATGGCGACCATTTCCAACAACCTCGCCAATGCCAGCACCATCGGCTTCAAGCGCTCGCGGGCGGTCTTCGCCGACCTGCTGTACCAGAACCTGGCGCAGGTGGGCGCCCAGTCCTCCCAGGACACCCAGCTGCCCTCGGGTCTGAACCTGGGCACGGGGGTCCGCACCGTGGCCACGGAGAAGCTCTTCACCCAGGGCAACATCGTGCAGACCGGCAATGCGCTGGACGTGGCCATCCAGGGCCGCGGTTTTCTGCAGATCCTGATGCCGGACGGCACCCTGGCCTACACCCGCGACGGCACCATTCAGATGGACTCCCAGGGGCAGCTGGTCACCTCCATGGGCTATCCCATCGAACCCGGTATCACCATTCCCGACAACGCCCAGAGCATCACGATCGGTTCCGACGGAACCGTCTCGGTGGTGCTGCCCGGCAGCTCGGCGCCCACCCAGGTGGGCAATATCCAGCTGGCCGACTTCGTCAACCCCACGGGCCTGCAGGCCATCGGTGACAACCTCTTTCTCGAGTCCGGCTCCAGCGGATCGCCCCAGGTGGGAACGCCGGGGCTCAACGGCCTGGGCACCCTCATCCAGGGTTCCCTGGAGAGCTCCAACGTCAATACCGTGGAGGAGCTGGTGAACATGATCGAGACCCAGCGCGCCTACGAGATGAACTCCAAGGCCATCGCCACGGCGGACCAGATGCTGCAGTACGTCAACAACAACCTGTAACCGGGGACTCAGCTCATGAACGGCCGGACAGCAATCAGAATGGGCTTCCTTGCACTGGCGGCAGCGGTGCTGGCGGGCTGTGCCACGCCCCGGGGTGAGGAGCCCGCCTTCACCGCCACCCGGCCGGTACCGGTGTCCGCTCCGCCCGGCAACAACGGCGCCATCTACCAGTCCTCGACGGCGATGACCCTGTTCGAGGACATCAGAGCGCGGCGGGTGGGAGACATCCTCACCATCGTGCTGGAGGAGCGCACCAATGCAGAGAAGAAGGCCGACACCGCCATCGACAAGTCGAGCGGAAGCTCCATCGGCATCAAGGGCGTCTTCAACGACACCACCATCCCCACCACCAAGGCGGGCCTGGACTCCGGGCATAAATTCGAGACCACGGGCGACAGCAAGCAGAGCAACAAGCTGGAAGGGCGTGTCACCGTCACCGTGGCCGAGGTGCTGCCCAACGGCAACCTGGTGGTGCAGGGCGAGAAGTGGATCACCATCAACCACGGCGAGGAGTTCATCCGCATCCGCGGCATCGTGCGGCCCATGGACATCGGGCCCGACAACAGCGTCTCCTCCACTAAGGTGGCGGACGCGCAGATCCTCTACAGCGGGAAGGGGTCGCTGGCCCGCGCCCAGCGGCCGGGTTGGCTCACCGAGTTCTTCCTCAGCCCGCTGATGCCGTTCTGACAGGGAGATTGAAATGCAAGCGATCAAGGCGTTTCTGTTCACACTGCTCCTGTTGCCGGGTGTGGGGCAGGCCGAGCGCATCAAGGATCTCGCCTCGGTGGCCGGCGTGCGCGAGAACCAGCTGGTGGGGTACGGGCTGGTGGTGGGGCTCGACGGCACCGGCGACCAGACCAGCCAGACCCAGTTCACCGCCCAGAGCCTGAAGAGCATGCTGGCCAGGCTGGGGGTAGTGGTGCCGCCCGGCATCAATCCCAAGCCCAAGAACGTCGCGGCGGTGATGGTGCATGCCACCCTGCCGCCCTTCATCAAGCCGGGCCAGACCATCGACGTCACCGTCTCCTCCATCGGCAACGCCAAGAGCCTGCGGGGCGGCACCCTGCTGATGACGCCGCTCAAGGGCGCCGACGGTCAGGTCTACGCCATCGCACAGGGGAGCCTGGTGGTGAGCGGGTTCGGTGCCGAGGGCAGCGACGGCTCCAAGATCACGGTGAACGTGCCCAGCGCGGGGCGTATTCCCAACGGCGCCACCGTGGAACGCACGGTCACTTCTCCCTTCGGTTTCGAGCGCCAGCTGGTGCTGAACCTCCACACGCCCGACTTCACCACGGTGGCGCGGATGGTGAAGGCCATCAACCAGACCCTGGGAGAGGGGACCGCCGTGGCCCTCGATGGCGCTTCGGTGCAGGTGCGGGCGCCTCAGGATCTCTCCCAGAAGGTGGCCTTCGTCTCGGTGGTGGAGAACATCACGCTGGAGCCCGGCGAGGGGCCCGCGAAGGTGGTGGTCAACTCCCGCACCGGTACCGTCGTGATCGGACGGAACGTGCGCATCCTGCCGGCGGCCGTGGCGCACGGCAACCTGGTGGTCACCATCACGGAGCAGACTGCCGTGAGCCAGCCGGGGCCTTTTGCGCGTGCGGGCACCACCGCGGTGGTGCCCCAGTCCAGCGTGGACGTGAGCCTGGAGGGCAACCGCATGTTCCTCATCCGGCCCGGCATCAAGCTGGAGGACATCGTCAAGGCGGTGAACCAGGTGGGCGCGGCACCGGGTGACCTGGTGGCCATCCTCGAAGCGCTCAAGGAGGCGGGGGCCCTTCGGGCAGAGCTGATCGTGATCTGATGAACAGTCCCATTGCCACAGCGCGCATCTACACCGATTTCGGCGGTCTGGCCGAACTGAAGGCGGGTGCCCGCCGGCAATCGCCCGAGGCGAGAAAGGAGGTCGCACGCCAGTTCGAGGCCATGTTCATCCAGATCATGCTCAAGTCCATGCGTCAGGCGGGTGAGGCTGCGGGCACCGGGGAGAGCGACCAGGTGAAGTTCTACCGGCAGATGTTCGACCAGCAAATCGCCCTGGAACTGGCCAACAGCCAGACCATCGGGCTGGCCGGGTTCCTCGAGCGGCAGCTCGAATCCCGGGGAGCCCCGCCGGCGCCCGGCACCGGCATGGCGTTGCCGGGCCGGAAACCCTTTGCCACCCCTGCCACCGCCGCGGAGCCCGCCGTGGAGGAGCCGGGGCCCATCGTGGAGGCGGAGTGGCCGCCCGAGAGCCCGGTCCAGTTCGTGCGCCGCCTCTGGCCCGCGGCGGAGCGCGCCGCGGCAAGGCTGGGGGTGGACCCGGAGGTGATCCTTGCGCAGGCGGCGCTGGAATCGGGGTGGGGTCGGCGCACGCCCCGGAGCGGCCAGGGTGACAGCTTCAACCTCTTCGGCATCAAGGCCGACGGGCGGTGGCGTGGTGAACGGCTGACGCTCGCCACCCTGGAGTACCGGGACGGCGTGGCGGTGAGGGAACGGGCGGCCTTCCGCAGCTACCGCTCGCCCATGGAGAGTGTGGAGGACTACGCGGAATTCATCCGCAGCAACCCCAGGTACCGGGCTGCCCTGGAGAAGGCGGACCGGCCGCTGGAATACATCGGTGAACTGCAGCGGGCCGGCTATGCCACGGATCCGGCCTATGCGGAAAAGGTCGGGCGCATTCTCTCCGGGCGTGCCTTCGTCCAGGCCGTGGCGGAACTGAAATCGGGTTGAAAAAAATGCTCAAGTTATTCCGCCACCGGCCGACAGGAGGGACATCTCGAAGAATCGGGATGCCGCCGCGCACAGGGATGTGCCGGCACACGGCCTTGCGCAACCCTGAGGGCAGATCGATGAACAGAACGGCCCGGCGCTGCCTGGAGGAGGGCAGATCGGCATGAGCATGAGCAGCCTGTTCGGCATCGGAAGCTCGGCGCTGGCTGCCTTCCAGCGGGCGTTGAACACCACCGCCCATAACATCGCCAACGCCAATACAGAAGGCTACAGCAGGCAGCAGGTGGAGTTCGTCTCCCGTCCTCCCCAGTACAGCGGATTCGGCTACCTGGGGACCGGGGTCGATACGCATGGCGTGCGTCGCATCTACGACGGGTTCGTGGAGAACCAGGTGCGTGGCTACACTGCCTCGAGTGCCGAGCTGCAGACCTTCCACCGCTTCGCCACCCAGGTAGACGATGTCCTGGCCGATCCGGACGCGGGCATGAGCAGTGCCCTGCAGCGGTTCTTCGGCGCCATGCAGGACCTGGCCAACGATCCCGCTTCCACCGCCGCCCGCCAGGTGGTGATCAGCGAAGGGCAGGCGCTGGCCGACCGCTTCCACACCCTGGGCGGCTGGCTGCAGGGTGTCGGCGACCAGGTGAACACGGCCATCCAGGGGAGCGTGGACGAGATCAACCGGTTGACCACGGCCATCGCCGACCTCAACCACAAGATCGTCCTGGCCGACGGTGTGGCGGACGAGCAGCCGCCGAACGATCTGCTGGATCAGCGGGACACCCTGATCCGGCAGCTGGCCGAGAAGGTGTCGGTGACCACTGTCACCCAGGACGACGGCTCCATCAACGTCATGGTGGGAACCGGACAGGCGCTGGTGGTGGGCAACACCGTCACCCGGCTCACCACCTACCGGGCGGAAGGGGTGCAAGCGCCCCTCAAGGTGGGGTTGGAGGCCGGCGCCAACGGGCTGGTGCCCATCAGCGACCAGCTCTCGGGGGGCGAACTCGGCGGTCTGCTCGGTTTCCGGGAAACCATGCTCGATCCGGCCGTCAACGACCTGGGAAGGATCGCGCTGGCCGTCGGCCAGTTCGTCAACGAACAGCACCAGCGGGGCATGGACCTCGGCGGTTCGCTGGGCGGGGCGTTCTTCACCGTCGGCGATCCGCAGTGGGACGCCTATCCGGGGACCGGCAGCACCCTCTCCGTCGCCTGGGACGACATCGGCCAGCTCACCGGCGCGGAATACAAGCTGCAGTTCGACGGCAGCAACTGGTCACTGAACCGCACGGACACCGGGCAGTCGGTGGCCATGAGCGGCAGTGGCACCGTCGCCGATCCGTTCATCGTGGATGGCATGCGCATCGTCGTGGATCCCGCAGCGGCTGCGGGTGACACCTTCCTGCTGCAGCCGGCACGCAATGGGGCCATGGATCTCCAGTTGCGCATCACCGATCCCGCCCTGATCGCCGCCGCCTCGCCCGTGCTCGCCTCCGCTTCGGCCGCCAACACGGGCAGCGCCAGCGTCACCCCCGGGGAGGTGACGGATGTCTCCAATGCCGCCTTCCAGAGCAATCCCGGCGCACTCACGCCGCCGGTCCTGATCCGCTTCACCAGCGCCACCACCTACGAGATCTACGACAACACCAATCCCGCCAGCCCCACGCTGCTGGAGACCGTGACCGGATACGATCCGGCCGCCGGCGACGAGGTGTTTCCCTCGCCGGGAGGGCTGGACTACGGCTACAGGGTGCGCATCAGCGGTGCCGCCGCTGCGGGGGACGAGTTCAGCGTGGACTACAACACCGGGGGCACGGGCGACAACCGCAACGCGCTCTCCCTGGCCGGCCTTTTCGATGCGAGGCTGCTGGGCAACGGAACCGAAAGCGTCAACCAGGCCTATCAGCGCATGGTCGGCGAGGCCGGTAGCACCACCCGCCAGGTGGAGATGGCCGGTGTCGCGCAGGACCGGATGCTGGAGCGTTCCATCGCGGAGAGGGAGGCCATTGCCGGGGTGAACCTGGACGAGGAGGCGGCCAACCTGGTCCGCTACCAGCAGGCGTACCAGGCGGCCGCCCGGGTGATTGCCGCCGCGGACGAGATGTTCCAGACACTGCTCGACGCCACCAGGGGGTGAGGGATCATGCGCATATCGACTGCACTCTGGTACCAGCAAAGCGTGAACAGCATGCTCGACAACCAGTCGTCGCTGGCCCGGACCCAGCTGCAGCTCTCTTCCGGCAAGCGGATGCTGGCGCCCTCCGACGATCCCACGGGGGCGGCCAGGGTGATGGAGTTGAACGACTTCATCGCCCACGTGGAACAGTACCAGCGCAACACGGTGAGTGCGGAGGCCAAGCTGCGTCGCGAGGAGGAGGTCCTGCAGAACATGGTCAACACCCTGCAGCGTGTGCGGGAGCTGGCGGTCCAGGGCAACAATGACTCGCTCACTCCGGCGGACCGCCGGGATATCGCCCTGGAGGTGCGGCAGCATCTCGACGGCCTGCTGTCACTGGCAAACGAGGTCGATGCAAACGGCGAGTACCTCTTCTCCGGCTACCGTTCCGGCGTCAAGCCCTTCGTGGACAACGGTGCCGGCGGTTACGCCTACCAGGGCGACCAGGGGCAGCGGCTGGTGCAGATCGCGGACAACCGCCACGTGGCCGTCAG
>Ga0256914_1003681_pt1 | contig 11945 bp, 11 predicted proteins | sample HulkmetaG_FD_191571 | JGI IMG/M metagenome (GOLD analysis project Ga0256914, IMG submission 191571) | Hydrothermal chimney microbial communities from Main Endeavour vent field at the Juan de Fuca Ridge, Pacific Ocean - Hulk | ecosystem: Environmental > Aquatic > Marine > Hydrothermal vents ...
GGAACTTATCTCCAGAAAGGTCTCCTTTGGATTAGATGTGGGGCTCAATGTGATACTGTGTATTGGAGAGACCCTTTCTCAGAGAAGGGCATCAAAGGTGGAGGAGGTCATTGTATCTCAACTTACTTCTGCCTTGGACCCTCTTGAGAAGGATATGGATATCTCCCACAGGCTCTCCATAGCCTACGAGCCTGTGTGGGCCATAGGTACAGGAGAGGTGGCAGGAGAGAAGGAGATAAGAGAGGCCCATGCCCTTATACGAGAAGAGCTTATCAGGAGCTTTGGAGAGAGGGGAAAGGAGGTAAGGATACTCTATGGAGGAAGTGTAAAACCTGACAATGCCTCCAGGATAATTGGTATTGACAATGTGGATGGAGTCTTGGTAGGAGGAGCCAGTTTGAATGCAAAAGACTTTAGTGAAATAATCCTGGCCTGAATGAGCCAGGGGGAGGAGGACATTGGAGACTCTGTTATTGACCATTCATTTTATTGCCTGCATTTTTCTCATTATCTTTGTGCTTCTTCAAAGTGGACATGAGGGAATGGGCGTGATATTTGGAGGGCCAAGTTCCACCTCATTTTTTGGTGGAAGTGGTGCAGGGGGGCTTTTGGCAAAGCTCACTGTGGTGATGGCCATTATCTTTTTTTCTACATCGCTGGGTTTTAGTATCCTGGATTCTGCCAAAAAGATAAAGGCGTCTCAGCCTTCTATAATCCTGGAAAAACCTGTATCTTCTCCTGCAAAACACTCCTCTTCCGCCCTTCCCAGCAACAAGGGTGAGAAGAAGGCAAAGGAGGCAAGAGGGGGAAGCGCTCCTGAAAAATAGGACAAAAAATCTGGACAAGGATTGAAAAATAGGATAAGAGATTTAAATCTCTATTTGAGGTTGTTCTTTAATTTAATAAAAAGGGCCGAGGTGGTGGAATTGGTAGACACGCTATCTTGAGGGGGTAGTGGGCATCCGCCCGTGAGGGTTCGAATCCCTCCCTCGGCATAGAAGGGGGCCTGGGCCCCCTTTTTTATTATGGAGATGGAGAGGTCACCAGAAGTATTCCCAAGATTATAAAGGCCACTACTAGGACCTGGTAACTATCTTTTATCCTGAGAGAAAGTATCCCTCCAATGAGAGATAGACCCCAGATGATCTCCCATCCCACGGGGATGGGCCTTCCCAGGAGATTGGTGGTGAGATTTAAGGTGTAGGAGCTCACTACCAGGGCCGAGATGAAAAATATAATGCTTAGTATAGAAAATATCCCTAGAGAGAAATAGATGGTGAAGTCCATTCTGCTACATTGATTAGAATGGATCCTCTTTAATGTCCTTTCATATATTGAGGTCTGAATGTTTCTGTGGATCTTTTCCAGATAGATCCCTGCATACGCAGTACCTATGCCTATTATCAAAAGGAGCAGGAGCTGAAGGGGAGAAGGATGAAAAAGCTCCAGGGAACTGAGTACCAAAAAGGTGGCGAGGGTATTATTGGGAGGGATATATGTGCCCACCTGTATGTTATCCAACCATAACAGTTCAAAAAATATCCCCACCGCCATGTGGGGCCATAGGGTCTGGGTGAAGATAGAGAATATGAGGGCAATCACAATGGGGCGATCCACTATCCCCAGGGCCACTGCACTGCGGCTCAGATTACATATGACAAAAAAAAACTCAGCACCCCTATGTGTATTATCTTTATCACTTGTCACCTCACAGGATATTTTTGATTGTCACCTGTTTGTTAGGAACGCATCTGAAGTCTATGGTGATACCCTCTCTTTTAAAGAATCTAAGACATTCTATATCCTCTTCACTGAGGAAGATGTGTTCGCATAGGGTGATTTTCCCCTCTGCATGATGGAGATTCCCTATGTTTAGGATGGGAAAAGAAAAACCAGAGTCATAGGCCTTCCTGGCATCCTGACATGAGGCAAACAGGATAAAAATAGAGGTCTCCTCCTCTTGAGAGAGTTTGTCTATCTCCTCCTGGACAGAATATAGGTCACAAAAGAGCACCCTTACAGAGGGAGGAATGGCTATTTTTATTATCTCTTGACGTATATCGTCCTTTTTAAGGGCATCATTTGCCACCACCAATACCTTTGCCCCGCAATAGGGGATCCAGGTCTCTATTACTTGTCCATGCACCAGTCTGTTGTCAATCCTCACCCAGAGTCTTCTATTCTCCATGATGAGGTGCCACCTTTCTCTTTAATACCTCTCCTGCCACCCTTATCCCCTGTTTACCTGCACTCTTTGCCATCATAGCCAGTTCCCCCAGGGGGCTTTCCCTGTTTGTCAAGATCTTCAGGAGCATAGGGAGATTTGCCCCTGTGACAACCTCTAGATTATAACTACTTAGCAGAGAAAAACTCAGATTGCTGGGAGTCCCCCCAAACATGTCAGTGAGTATTAGGACCCCATCTCCTTCATCCAGTTCCCTCACTGCTATCTGGATATCACCCAGGATCTCCTCCATGGACTTGGACACATCCACAGATACTGCCACGCATCTGTCTTGTTTGCCCACAATGGCCTGGGCTGTTTCAAGTAGTTTCTCTCCATAGTCCAGGTGAGTTACGATTATGATTCCAACCATGTTATCCTCTAGCCTAGTGAGAGGTGTCGGTGTTCAAGATAGACGTTAAAGTCCTCTTCCTTGAGTTTGCGATATACTATCTCTGCCACGGACACAGAGCGATGGTATCCCCCTGTACATCCAAATGCAAGAGTTAGTCTATATCTTCCCTCCTCCGCATATAAGGGGAGGATAAATTCTAAAAATTCCATTAACTTATCCATAAAGGCCTGGCTCTGGGGAAAATTCATTATCCATTTTTGTATCTCCCTGGATGTGCCAGGGGTGGCCCTTAGGGCATCTTCAAAAAAGGGATTGGGGAGGAATCTCAGGTCCATAACCATATCCGCTTCTGTGGGAACCCCATATTTATATCCAAAAGAGATGAGATATATCCTCATCCCTGCCCTCTTGTCATTTAAGAAGTTGAACTTTGCCTGGATATTTCTCCTCAGCTCATGGATGGAAAATGAAGAGGTATCAATGATAAAATGGGCCTCTTTCTTTATGGGGGAGAGAAGCTCCTTTTCTTCCAAGATGGCGTGTTCCAGGGTAAGATTCTGGGATTCCAGGGGATGGGGTCTCCTGGTGGTGGCATATCTCTTTAATAGGACATCCAGGGAGGCGTCCAGAAAGATTATGGTTAATTCCATTGATTGTCCCTGTATTTCCCTCTTTATCTCTTCCCACTGCCCCAGAAAATCCCTTTGCCTAATATCCACCCCTAGAGATATTCCCCTGTAATTTCTGGGATTTTCTGTTGTAAACAACTGTATTAATCTGGACACCATGGGAAGGGGGAGACCATCTACGCTAAAGAAGCCCATGTCCTCAAAGACCTTAAGGGCAGTGGACTTACCTGCCCCTGAGATGCCTGTTACAATTATCACAGGGAAGCCATTCTTTGCCCTCACTCCTATGCCTCCCCTATACAGATCTTAACAGGTCCCACATGGCCTCCACATCCTCTGCGTCCATAAACGCCCTTCTGAACTCTACGTCCTTTAGGAGCCTGGATATGTGGGCCAGTAGACGCAGGTGAAGCCCTGCAACATTTTCTGGTGCCAAGACCAGGAAAAAAATATAACATGGTTTTTTATCCAGGGCATCAAAGTCTACTCCTTCAAAGCTCCTCCCAGCCACCAGGATGATCTTGTCAAGCTCCTCCATCTTTCCATGGGGGATGGCCACACCATCGCCGATCCCCGTACTCCCCAGTCTCTCTCTCTCCATGAGGATCTTATAGGCATATCTGGTGTCTATCTGGGGAAATTCTCTCCCAACAGGGTGGAGGAGCTCCTTTAGTACTTCCTGTTTTGAAGTAGAACTAAGTGCTGGAATTATTAGTTCTTTTTTTAAATATTCTGACAATTGCATGGTCTACATCCTTGGATCAATTAGTCCCAGGTCTCCATTTTTTTTCTTATATAGGACATTTACCCTATTGGTCTCTGCATTAAAAAATACAACAAAATTATATTCATTCCTCTGAAGCTCCACTGCCGCATCTTCCACAGTTATGGGTTTTGAGATATATCTCTCTGAGATCACAATATTAGGTGCACCAGAGGGGGAAGAATCTTCAAGGCTGGAGATCTTTTTCATAGATTGGGACCTGTTTAGTTTTCCCTTTCTCCTATCCTTCTCCTTATCCTTTATCTTTCTAAGCTGGGCATCCATTTTATCAAGGACCTTGTCTATACTGCTATACATATCTTCACTTTCCTCTTGGGCAGAAAGGTGTAGGTCATCTGCAGTTAATATGACCTCTATCTTTTGTCTATATCTATCCACTTCCATGTTTATTTGAAGAAAGGCACTATCTTTCCTCCTTATGTATTTTTCTAGTTTTGAAAAACGGTTTTGTGCATAATTTTTAAGGTGATCTGAAGGCTCAAAATTTTTGAAATTAAATTGTAGTTCCATTAGGGCCTCCTTGTATTTTGGTTAAAATAGTCTTTTTCTCTTGCTGGAGGAGGGTATCCCCAGTGCCTCTCTGTATTTTGCAACGGTCCTTCTAGCTATTTGTATTTTAAAACGTTCTTTTAATATTTGAGCTATCTTTTTATCACTCAATGGTTTTTTAGGGTCTTCTTGAGATATAAGCTGTTTTATAAAGTGCTTGACACTTTCTGCAGATATATCACTACCTCCTTCCCTGCTTAGACCACTATTAAAAAAGTATTTTAATTCAAATATGCCATGAGGCGTAGATATATACTTGTTGGTTGTCAATCTGCTCACAGTGGATTCATGTACTTCAATATCATCTGCCACATCCCTGAGCACCAATGGTCTTAGATAAGGAACCCCCTTTTCAAAGAATTCCCGTTGGAACTTAACAATACTTTCAATTACCCTGTATAAGGTGTTTTGTCTCTGGTGGATGCTGCGTATTAACCACAGTGCATCCCTGAGTTTTTTTTCTATATATTCCTTCTCCTTTTCACTTTTTTTCTCCAGATTTAGATAGTAGTCGTTTATCCTTATATTGGAAAAACCATCGTCATTTAATACAATGACAAAGTCATTATCATATTTGAATACATAGGCATCAGGACTTATGTAGAAGGTTTCCCCCTCACTGAAGTTATTGCCCGGTTTTGGGTCAAGCCCTTTTATTATTTCCACATATTCCAGAACCTCTTCCAGGGATATTCCCAGTTTTTCTGCAATCTTCTTATAGTTCTGGCCCTCAATCTCCTCCAGATATTCTTCAATAATGGTGGTAAGGATGGGGGTATCCTTTCCAAGGAACCTTAACTGTTCAATAAGACATTCTTTAAGGTTTCTGCTCCCTACCCCCACAGGGTCAAACTGCTGGATCTTCTTGAGTACCCTTTCTACTTCCCTCTCCTCTACATCACAGATACGAGAGATCTCCTCCAGAGAAGCATCCAGATACCCAGAAGAATTTATGTGTTTTATTATTATTTCCCCTATCCTTATCTCCTTGTCTGTCATTGTGGAGAGGTGAAGTTGCCAGAGAAGATGGCTCTCCAGGGAGGGTTTAGATGCGCAAAAGCTCTCCAGATTTACGCTCTCCTCTGGGATCTCCTTCTCCCGGATGGATTTTGAAGAGCTTGAAAAATATCCAAGATAGTCTTCCCATTCTGCGTTTTTGAGTAGGGTCTTTTCATCAATCTTAATGGTGCGAGGCATCTCTCCGGTACCAGGGGAGAGTGCATCTCCATCCCTTTCCTCGGAGGGAATCTCTTCCATTGGTGCTTCTTCCAGAAGGGGATTTTCTTGAAGTGCCTGTTGAACTGTCTCCACCAGTTCCAGGCGAGATAACTGAAGCAGTTTTATTGCCTGCTGGAGTTGGGGGGTCATTATAAGTTGTTGAGATAACTTCAAGTTTTGCTTCAGTTGTAGGGACATTTTCTAGATATACTCCTCCTTCATAGCTAGCTAACAGAGACAGGGTCTCTTCTCGCCTGTGCTCATATTGTGCCATAGCTTGGTCTATAAGGCAATCTTTAAATTTATCGTGGTATTAGGTAAAGAAGGGAGGAGGACACCTCTGAGGGTATGAGAAGTGTCCTCCTTCTTTAGAGTATTATCCCTGGTTGGCTATATTTGCTATCTCCTGAGAGAGGGATATGACTTCGGAGATAGAATGGGAAGCCCTTTCCATTTCATCTCTTATATCCTCAATCCCTTTCACAATCTCTCCTATAACACCGGTTATTTCTTCAGTGGTCTGGGATTGTTCTTGAACAGCAGTGGCCACTGAATTCACATGGAGGGAATTTTCTTCCACCAGGTGAACAATATGATTGAGAGAGTCCTGGGAGGTATGGGCCAGTTCTATGGCCTTTTCCACGGCTGCGTTTACCTGGTCAACATATACACTGTTCTGGTTGGTCATCTGTTTTATCTTGAAGATGGTATCCTTTACCTCCTTGGTGGCATGCATGGTCTTTTCCGCCAGCTTTCTCACCTCATCTGCCACTACAGCAAAGCCCCTTCCCGCCTCACCGGCCCTGGCCGCTTCAATAGCGGCATTTAGGGCAAGCAGATTGGTCTGGTCTGCAATATCGGTTATTACATTTATTATGTCATCCACCTCTCCCACTTCCCCCAGGAGGAGCTTCATGTTCTCAGTAAGGGAATGGGTGATGTTTTCCATATCGTGAACAGAGGAGATGAGGGTCTCAATGTTTCCCTTTCCATTCTCTGCTGCCTCAAGGGTATTTTTGGCGTGTATGCTCATGTTTTCCGCATTGCTGGCTATTTCCAGGGCCACCTTGTTCATCTCTTCAATAGAGGTGGCTATCTCAGTAATCCTTTCTGATTGTTCTCTGCATAGGTTGTTTACACTCTCTATCTGGGAATATACCCCATTTCCATGTTCTGCCAGTTGTTGAGCCACCTCCACTAAGGTGGAGTTTATCCTTTCTATCCTCTTGAGATTCTTTTCTATCTCCTTTTCGCTCTCCACCATGGAGGTGATGTCTGTGGCCAGTTCAAAATATCCCAGGGACCTCCCTTTTTCATCTTTTAATTCCCTGGCAATTGGAGAAAAGTATCTTGTGTCTCCTGCTGGAGAGGAGATTTCTATGGTTGTTGTCTCCACCCTTCCCCTTTTTGCACGCTCAATGGGACACCTCTCAGTAGAGCATACATTACTCTTAAACACATCATAACACCTTGCCCCCTTTGCCCCTTTTAGTCCCTTTTCCCGGGCCATCTTTTCTGTGGCCTTATTGGATATGGTTATTTTAAAGTGGTCATCTACTGCAATAACAGGGGATGGTAGCTCATCCACAATGATCTTATAGATTCTTATATTGTCCATTATCTTCTGGAGATTTAGGAGTAGCTTTTTAAACCACATGGCCATCTCTCCAAGTTCATCTGTGGTCTTCACCCGTATGGAATCCAGGTCCACTTCCTTTTTTTCTACAAAGGTCCTTATGGTCTCTTTGAAATCATTTAATGGACCACATACCAGGACCCTGAGGAGGATGGCAACCACAATGGAGATTGCAATAAGCATCCCCACAATGGAGAGGGTAGAGAGGGAGATTATATTCCCTATGGTTGTATCTATCTTGCTGGTATCCACCACATCTGCCAACACCCCTATCTGTCTTCCTTTATAGTCATATACCGGAAATGTTATCACACAATCCTTGCCTGTGGAGAAAAAGTGTAGGCCTTTTTTTCCTTCATTGAGCATGGGGACAGTTACCTTGGAGAGGACAGGGGAAGGGACCCTATAGACAAGTACATAATCCCCTATTATTTTATGACCTGAGAGTTTTTTGGCTATAGAGAGCATGTCCTTATTCATAAAAAGTATTAGGTGTTCAGAGCCTGTCTTAAATCCCAGGACCTTTGAAAAGTCCACCAGGACCTCCACAGATCCAAGTACATGCCCCTGCTCATCCTTTACTGGTGAAAGACCCCTTACTACAAATCCCCCTCTACCTATCTCTATGCCGCATACTGGTTTTCCCGTCCTATTTACATCCAAAACTGTGTGTCTAAAGGAGGATATATCGTCTGAGAGGTCCACCCACTTCCCATTTATCTTTTTTTGTTTTGGCCTCCACAACCTCACCAGGGACCTTCCATTTTTGAGGTGAAAATGGAGCTTGAATTTCTTCCCCATGATGTCTTTATATCCCTGGAGGGCGGCTCTAAGATGGGTCCTTATGTATTCCCTGGCCTTTTGAACATGTGGATCATAGGGGTCATCTATGTTCCCCTGCATGGTCATTCTATATGCCTTTATGACATCTGGATTTTCTGAAAACAGGGCGGCCTCTTCCAGGGCAGACCTCTGGAGGGTGGATATTACCTCTGAGATCTCCTTTTCTTTGTTCTGGGCAAGACGATGGAAGAAAAAGGACCTGAGGCCTTTTAAGTGATTGGAGATAAAATAGGTGGTTCCTCCCCCTAACAAGAGGACAACAAGTAAAATACATATCATAAACTTATGGGATATCTTTAATCTCATTAGACTCCTCCTATTTTTTGATTGTTAGTGACCGTAGAAAAACGTTTTTGAAGTATGCACAAAAAAATTTTTATTGACAATATCTATCTTTCAGAAAAGGCGTGAGCTATTTTTTCCATGTAGGGATCCAGGAGGTATTCAAGGAGGGAGCGTTTTCCTGTCCTTATATAGACCAGCAGTATCATGCCAGGGAACAGGTAATACCTGTGTCCTTCCCACTCAAAGTATGTCTTTTTGGTCTCCACCCTTGCTATATAAAAGGTCTGCCCATTTTCTGTCTGGAATGCATCTGGGCTTATGGAGATCACCTTTCCTTTTATATAGCCAAATCTTCTGGCATCCCGTGAGGACAACTTTATCATGGCATCTTGCCCTGGCTTTACATATATTATGTCCTTCATTGGAAGATAGGCCTCTATTATTAAGCGGTCCTGAGATGGTACTATCTCCAGAAGGGTCTCTCCTGGCTGGATCACTTCCCCCTCTGTGGTTACATATATCCTCTTTACCACTCCATTGACAGGGGAGCGAATAATGGTCCTCTTATATGTGTCTGTGAATCTCTTTTTTCTCTCCTTAAGTTCTTCCAGTCTCTTAAGGGCATTTTTCAGTTCTGTAAGAGCCATTTGTTTGTGTTGATAATATATTCGGTTTACCTCTTCCAGGCTCCTCTTAAGGGCGGCCTTTGATCTTATAAGGGCGGCCTTTAAGGCCCTTATCTCTCCCTGGAGTTTTGTCTCCTGTCTCAACAGGTTTAGGTGCTTATATTCACTGGTGAGCTTGCTCTTTAGAAGTTCTGAACTTATCTTTACCTGTTTTTTTAACAGAGAGAGGTCTGTGATATTCTTATTTAGCCTTGCCCTTATTTCTTTTATCTCTTGTTCCTTTTCCACCACAGCCTGCTTTGCCCCTGCCACTTCATTTAGAAATTTTTCCCTTCGGATATTGAATATCTCCATAGAATGTCTCACAAATTCAGGATAGTGTTCTTTGAGAAAAGGAGAAAATTCAGGGGTACGAAAGTCTTGTATCTCCGCCTTAAGTCGGGCTATTTCCACCTGGAGGGATGCCATCTCTATGTTGAGTTCATTGATATTGGTCTTGCTTTGCACCTCTTCCAGCACAATGAGTTTTTCTCCTCTATGGATCTTTTCTCCCTCCTTAACAAGTATTTTTCTCACTATTCCCCCCTCCAGGTGTTGCACTTTTTTGACCCTGGAGGCAGGTACCACCTTTCCACGGGCAAGGCTTACAATGTCTATCTTACATACCCTGGCCCATACTACAAAACTCAAGACCATAAGGACCAGTACAAAGAGGAGAAGATGGTGATACCAGGATATGTGGGGGATAGGCTTTTGTTTTTCTTCCATAACCCACGCCTTAATGAAGGTGAGAGATATTCTTTTTGTTTGGCGTAAATATTGGAGAGGGTTTTTTCCCCAGATTCAGGATAAACTCACTGCCTCTTAAGATGGCCACATCGTCTGTTGCGATTATTATGGTCTTTCCATCCTTCTTTAGCCTATTTAATAGGTGATATAACTTCTTTTTACCTGTTATATCCAGATGGGTAGTGGGTTCATCCATTATAACTATCTGGCCATCACTTACCAGTGCCCTGGCAAATGCAATCCTCTTGCGAATCCCAACAGAGAGGTGTCTTCCTCCGCTGGTGAGGGTGGTATCAAGTCCCTTAGGAGAAAATTTTATAAATCCCATCAAGTCAGAGAGGATGAGTATCTCTTCCAGTCTTTCTTCCCCTATATCCCTTCCAAGGAGTATATTTTCTCTTATGCTAAGGGGAAGGAAGCAAGGCTCCTGGGGAACATATATTATCTGTTGCATCCACCAGGAGGTGTCTATGTGGGAGAGGTTGTTATTATCAATGAGTATATAACCCTTGGTGGGAAACAGAAGTTTACACAGCAATCTTATGAAAGTGGTTTTACCGCACCCATTAAAGCCAATTATTGCCATTGAAGCACCAGGCTCCAAGGCCATGTTGAGTTGTTCAAATACGGGGTTTATAGAGCCAGGATAAGAAAAAGATACATTAGAGAGTCTTATTTCTCCGCGAAATTCCCTGGGAATTACAATATGGGATGGGGATTCCTCTTTAATATCCTCTATGAACTCATAAAATTCCTTTCCGTATCTTTTGGATTCCCTGATTGACCTCTTTAATAAGAAGAAGGAGGTAATCCCCCCAAAGGCCCTGGAGGAGAGAATACTTGCCCCAATAAGTCCTCCAATGGTGAGCCTCCCCTCCACTGTCTCCACCCCCCCAAAGGCATATATGAGGATATTCAGGAGCATGCCCACTGTGCGCTGATGGGAGCCAGAGAGTTCCCCGTAAAAGAGGACCTTAGAGAGAAGACGCTGGGTGGATTCAAATAGGGGTTGAATAATACCCCTTACAAATTCCCTAGTGGGTCTTTGCTTTAGCTCTTCCAGGAATGAGAACAGGGATAGGACATTACTCCTTAATCCCTGCTGTATGCTGGTTAGTCTTGTATTTTCCTGTATATAAAATCTGTTTATTATCTCAACGCCTCCCACGTAGAGCACAACGACTCCAATGGTTACCCACCCCAGTACCTTATTGATGAGAAATATAAATCCCACATATAAGAAACAAAAGGGTGCATCCAGATAGGTGGCCATGGAGGAGGGAAGAAATATCCTTTCCAGGATGTTCTGGTGGTGCATATTTTTTTGCCATGCCTCACTCCCATGGAGATATGAGGTTAGAAGGGATGCATGCATAAGGGAGGAGAGAAAATCTTCATGGGCCTGTTTCCTTGTGTTAAGGCTTATGGCGCTGAGGATCTGATTGCGTACAATCCGGATTAGCATGAGAAATATAAGGGCAATAAATACCCCAATGGTAAGGGTGATCAGGGTGCCATCAAAGCCGTGACTGATGTATCTGTTGAGGACCTGCATGGAAAATATGGGAGATGCAAGACCCAGCAGTGCTATAGCAAAGGAGGCCACCAGCATCTCTACAAATATAAGAGGGGACCTTATGAGAGGTAAAAGGGGGTTTAGTCCTTTTCTGTAGTCTAACATCTTAGATGTGATGTAGTTCTGTTATATTCTCTGTGGTCTGAATTACTATATTTTCATGGGTAAGTCCCACATCTGTATGTCCAAAATTTGCCAGGACCTGATATGCCCCACTGGGGTTGTTCCCATCTGGATCATATATGAGATAATATGTATCAGTGGATAGATCGTGATAATATACGATCTCACTGGCGGCATCGTCCCCAGCACTTCCATTGTATTCTCCATGACCAGAGGCCGTGGCAAAGTCACTTTCATGAAGGGTCCCAGTGTAGGAGAACTCTATATTGTTTGGACTGGAACTCCAGTAGGCATCTGTAAGAAGGACT
>Ga0256914_1003682_pt1 | contig 11943 bp, 9 predicted proteins | sample HulkmetaG_FD_191571 | JGI IMG/M metagenome (GOLD analysis project Ga0256914, IMG submission 191571) | Hydrothermal chimney microbial communities from Main Endeavour vent field at the Juan de Fuca Ridge, Pacific Ocean - Hulk | ecosystem: Environmental > Aquatic > Marine > Hydrothermal vents ...
AATTCTTTTAAGGTATTTATGATATATTTTAATTCTTTTTTTGATAATTTAGTATATAAAGGTAATGATATAACACTATCTCCAAATTTTTTAGCTATTGGAAAATCATTTTCTTTATATTTAAATCTCTTTTTATAATAATTTAATGTATGTATAGCTCTATAATTTACAGCTACACCTATCCCTTTTTTTTGAAGTTTAGTTATTATTTCATCTCTATTATTTACTTTTATTACAAATAGATGTCTTGCGGATTTTGTATTGTTTAGAATTTTTATATAGGAAATATTTAATTTATCGAGCTGTTTTTCATAAAATTGTGCTAATTTTTCTCTTTTTTTTAGGTTTTTTTCTATTCTATTTAATTGTCCTATTAATAAAGCGGATTGAATATCACTAATGTTATATTTCCAGCCTAACATAGGCATATCCCAATGTTGAAATTTTTTAGTATATCTACAAGAGGCATCTTTATTTATACCATGTAATCTTAATTGATGTAATTTTTCGGCTAATTTTGTATCATTTGTAGTTATTGCACCACCTTCTCCACTTGTAATATTTTTAGTAGCATAAAAAGAAAAACAAGCCATATCTGCTAATTCTCCTACTCTTATACCATCTCTTGTTCCTTCTATACAATGAGCAGCATCTTCTATAATTTTTAAATTATATTTATCAGCTATTTTTTTAATAGCTTTCATATTACACATATTTCCATACAAATGCACAGGCATAATAGCTTTAGTTTTTGGTGTAATAGCATTTTCTATTAAAGAAGCATCAATGTTCCCGGTTGATTTTTCAATATCTACAAATACAGGTTTTGCTCCACTATGTAAAATTGCATTTGAAGTAGCTACAAAACTCATAGGAGTAGTAATAACCTCATCACCTTCTCCTATCCCTAATGCCAATAAACTTAAATGGAGTGCTGAAGTGCAAGAATTTACAGCTATGCAATGTTTTGCATTTAAATAATTTGCAAATTTATATTCAAACTTTTTTGTAATATTTGCATTTGTTAAAAATATAGATTTTAACACTTTATTTACTTGTTTTATATCTTTTTTATTTATATTATGTTTAAAAAATTCTATTTTTTTCATTAGTGTATAACCTTTCTTCCATCTTTTAGATAAATTGGTACTTGTCTTAACCATATTTGTTTTTCCCAAATATGTTTATTATTAGAAAACCATTTAATAGTATCTTTTAGTCCTTCTTCAAAAGTTATTTTTGGATACCAATTTAAAATATTTTTTATTTTAGAAATATCTGCTATATGACAATCTACTTGACCTGGTCTATCTTCAATATATTTTATTTTTGATTTATCAAGATTCATACTTTTTACTATCTCTAAAGCTATTTCTTTTATAGAAATTGTTCTTCCTGTCCCTATATTAAAAACTTCCCCTTTTATTTTATTTAAATTTGCTTTTAAAATAGTATCTATTCCCTCACAAGTATCTTTAACATTTATCCAATCTCTTGAAGCTTTTCCTTTTCCATGTATAGTTAACTCTTCATTTAATAAAGCACTAGTAATAAATCTTGGTATTACTTTTTCTAAGTGTTGCTTAGGTCCGTAATTATTAAAAGGTCTTACAATTACTGCTGGAATATCATATGTTTGAACATATGAATATACTAGCCTATCTGCACCAACTTTTGCAGCTGCATAAGGTGACATAGGTTTTAGGGGATGTTTTTCATTCATTAATTCACAATTAAAAGCTGTTCCATATACTTCTGAAGTAGATATATGAATAAATTTTTTAATTTTACTTTTATTTTCTAATACAGCATTTGAAATAGTTTGAGTTCCTATAACATCTGTTTCAAAAAAATTTCTACTATCAAATATAGATCTTGTTACATGAGTTTCAGCTGCAAAATGGATTACATAATCAGCTTTAGATACTAACCTATCTACTAAGCTGCTATTTCTTACATCTCCATACCAAAATTCAAATCTATCATTTATTTCATTAACTTTTACTGGAAAATTATCTACGCTTCCTGCATATGTTAATAAATCTAATACAATTATCTTAGAGTTTGGATATCTATTATATATATAGGTAACAAAATTAGACCCAATAAATCCCGCTCCGCCTGTAATTAAATATGTATTACTCAAATTTCTCTCCTTTAATAAAAACTATACTTTCTTTGCCATAATTAAATAATAAATCTACAATAGATAAATATAGTATGAAATTCTCATCTAATTGTTTATAAGTTGGGTGTTTGTATTCTTGAAATATCACTTGAATATTGTTGTTTTTAAATAACTCTGTATCTAAATAATTTTTAGCACTATTACCAGAATAATATTTTGTAGCATTAAAAAATTTACAAATATTTAAAAGTCTCTCTGAACGATTACCTTTTATATCTAGTTTAGAAGAAAGATAAAATTTAGTATCGATTCCTAAATAATTACTAATTGCTTTTATTATATCTATATTTAAACGATATAAATATTTATAATCTTTTTGTATATAATATTCCAATATATTATATACTTCGTTAAAATATTTAGATTTTTTATAAAATTGCTCTAAAGTTTTTAGATGTTTTTTTTGCCATTTTTGTGTATAATCTATTAAAACTTCATTTATTTTCATGCCAAATGAGGATTTAACAGGTATGCTAAGCCATAAAGTTTTATTATGTGCTTTTATTTTATTTCTGTTTCTCCAATCATTTTTTGTATATTGAACATCATCATAAAATACAAAAATATCTGAACTTAAAATTTGCTCAAAATAACCAATCCAAGGTATATAAGATGGTTGTAAAACAACTACTTTACTCAATTTCTATACATCCTTCACTATCATTTATAGTTAATTTTTTTTGTCTATTTTCATCAGCAATTTTTAATATTTTCCAATAATTATGTTTCCAAGAACGGTATTTCCAATCAGGACAATTTTTACACATTTTTATTTCATCACCTTTTCTTTGAAGATGTTTTTGTCTATAAAAATTAAATTTTTCATTATGCCAAATATCTTTTATTGTTTCGTTATGGATGTTCCCCATATTAGTATTTGCTGCAATATCATATCCACATACCATTACTTTACCTCTTGAATCAATATTTAATCTCTCAAATAAAAATGGGCAAGGTATTCTTTCTTTTGGAGGTAAATAAGGAGTATCATCTGCAGAATTAGAAGCTTCATTGATTCCCCAAGTTAAATATTTTCTTTTTTGAAAATTATCAACATAAGGTAACCAAAATTTTTCTACTTCATCAATATCAATCCCTTTTTGATTTATTGCAGAAGCTATTATTTTTGTTTTTGAATTCATTTTATTTCTTAAATTGTAAGTGTTTTTTACATTTTTTACTAAATTTTCAAAAGAAAGTCCTTTTCTTACAATATTATAATCTTTTTCATTACAAGCATCTACAGAAAATTCAAGCATATCAATATTAGCTTCTAATAATTTTTTAGCTAATTTTTCATCCATTTTAGAACCATTGGTAATAATACCTATTTTACACCCTTTTTCTTTTGCATATAGCATAAGCTCTAAAAAATTTGGATGCAATGTTGGCTCACCACCTCCACTAATTCTAAGCCATGCATTATATTGACCAACCTCATCAACTATTTTTTTAAAAGTTTCACAAGACATAAATTTTGTATCTTTATAATCATTTCTAATAGTTGAATTTGTATATGGGCAATTTGGACATTGTGCATTACAGACATAAGAAAAAGAAAGAACTACCATCATTGGAAATTCTACAGCTTCATCTCTAATTTTATACTTTTTTTGTGTATGTTCATTATTCATTCTATCGCCTCGTATAATTTCTTTTATGAGTAACAAATCTTTTTAAAAATTTTTTTGACTTTTTTAACAAAAATATTATTTTTTTAAGATTGAAGTACTAACTTTAAATCTTGCAACTATCATAGTTTACAACTAAAGTAAAAACAATATTTTCTTCCTTCTGACAAGATATGAGGTTTATCTTATTTTTACTGACTATAAAAAGTAAGACAGTCGGTATCTTTAGTTATTAATCACTTTTAAAAAACTTTTTTAATATATATCCATTAAAATTCATTCCTTTAAATTCCTTTTCAAAATCTTTAATTTTTATAAAACCAAATTTTTTAAATAATTTATATGATAGAACATTATTTTGTTCTATCCAAGCCCATAAATCATATTTATTAAATTTTGCCTTATTTAATATGTAAAATAATAATTTTGAACCTATTCCTTTATTTTTGTATTTTGTAAAAATAGTAATTTCATTATTTTTTTCATAATATATAATTATTGCTCCAACTACTTCTTCTTTAAGTATTGCAATAAAAATATCAACCTGATGAGTTTTTAACCATTGTTTTGTTTTATTTTTGGTAACTTTTTTTGTAAGCAAACAATCACTATATGTATTTCTCAAATAAATATAATCTTTTAAATAAACCATATTATTTTTTAAGTTTATAATTTTCATCTTTCCACCAAAAAGGTCTTGCTTCTTTTTTAAATCCTAACTTATCATTTTTATGATATTTAGCTCCAGCTACTTGCCAATCAGGGCAGTTTTTGCAAATTTCTGGTATATCTTTCCACCTGTGTTCTTTATGCGGTTTTCTAACTATTTTATTATGTTTATCCCATAATTCTTTTAATGTATAATCTTTTACATTTCCTATTACACATTTACCTTCATAGTCAACTGCACAAGTAACTACATTACCATTTTGATGGATAGCTAATGTATTGTTTGCCCAAGGACAAGCAATTCTAAATGATGTATTATAGTCTAAATTATTTGCTATAACATCTCCTGAATTTGTCCAAGAAAGCATATTCCTTGTTTTTACTTCTGCTCCTCTTTCTTCCCAATATTTTTTAAATATTTCTACCTCATGTTTATTTGCATCCATAATTGAAAATTGACATTGAATTACAGGGAATTCAAGCTTTAACTCCTCTTTTCTTTTTAGTAATTTTTCAATTGATTTATATATTTTATCTCTATTTCCTCCTGCTCTTACTTTATTAAATACCTCTGGTGCAAATCCATCTATTGAAAATATTAACCTTTTTAATCCAGATGTAAGAATTTTATCTATCCAATTATATCTATCTAACAAAACTCCGTTAGAGTTTAATACCATATTAGTTAATCCTTTGTCTCTTGCATATTTTAATATTTCATATAACTTATCTCCTAATGTAGTAGCTTCCCCATAAAATGTAGGCCAAACTTCTGTGTTGGGAGCTGTTTGTGCAATATCATCAATAATTTTTTTAAATATATCTATATCCATATGCTGTTTAGCTCTTTTCATAATTTTATGATTGCAATGGATGCATTTTTGATTACATACCGAAGTTGTTTCTATTACAATTTGAGGTGGGAAATCCCATTCTTGTAATTTTTTTTCAATATTAATCAATCTATCTTTTATTTCTGTTGTCATTTTCATTCTATGCCTTTATGCCATACGGCTAAACTATATAAATTCCAAATTTTTGCATGTTCTTTTTTTTCTTTTTTAAAAATTGATAATAAATACTCAATATATTTTTTATTAAAATTAAAATCTATTATCATTTTTGAATTTAGTATAGTATCTATTACTATATCTAAAAAATCTTTTTCTATCCATTTATATACTGGTAATACAAACCCTTCTTTTGGTCTATGAATTATATCATCTTTTAAATATTTAGAAGCTATTTGTTTTAAAATATATTTATTTATTGATTTATTGATTTTTAAATAAGAAGGAATTTTAGCTACATATTCTACTAATCGGTAATCTAAAAATGGACTTCTAACTTCTACTGAATGAGCCATAGATAATCTATCAATAAATGGTAAAATTTGATTTGATAATAATTCTTTTTGGTCAATTTCTAAGCATTTATCTATCATACTTTTTGAAGTTAATTTTAATTTTGAATATGGATTAGTTAAATTAATAGAATTATTAAATAATAATTTTAATTCATTATCATTAAAAACATTTAATTTATTTCTCCATTCAAAAATATTTTTTGAAGCTATTTTTTTTATAATTTCTTTTTCATATATAGGTATATCATATAAAAAAGTATTATATTTTAAATAATACTCCATTGGAGTAGATAATCTATGTGTCAAATAACTACCAAATAATTCATCAGACCCATCTCCCGATATAGCTACTTTTACATGTTTAGATATTAAATTACTTAAAAAGTAAGTGCTTATTGTTCCACCAAAAGGCTCATCAAATGCCATTAAAACTTTTTCTAAATTATCAAACACCTCTTTTGAGTCTAAAATATATTCATAATGTTTAGTGCCTAATTCTTTTGATAATTTTCTAGCAAAAAATATATCACTTTGTTTGTTTTTAAAGTCATCTTTGTATCCTAATGAAAATGTTTTTAAAGAATTTGAATATTTTTTTACAATTATAGATGTAACAAGGCTAGAATCTAATCCGCCACTTAAATAAGCTCCATATTCTACATCACAATTAATTCTTAATTTTACTGCATCTTCTAATAAAGATATTATATTATATTTTACATTTTTATGTAGTTTTGTAGAAAAATCTATATTCCAATATTGCTTGATATGAAATTTTTCATTATCTAAATCATATTCTAAATAACTAGCTGGCAATAGCTGTTTTATCTCTTTATAAATAGTATTTGGAGCAGAGGTATGTTTTAGTTGAAGATAATTTATTAAAGAGTTTATATCTATTTGAAAATTAAAATCAATTTGAAGTAGACTTTTTATTTCTGATGCAAAATAAAATTTGTTTTTGATGGTAGTATAATATAAAGGTTTTTTACCCATTCTATCTCTAAATAAAAATAGTTTATTTATTTTTTTATCATATAATGCTATAGCGAACATTCCATTTATTTTATGTACAAAATTAATTCCATATTTTAGATATAAATTAGGAATAATTTCCCCATCACTATCACTTAAAAAACTAAAATTATCTTTTTCTAATTCATTTTTTAAAATTTTATAATTATAAATCTCCCCATTAAATATAGCAATAACAGATTTATCTTGTGAAAAATATGGCTGATGCCCATTTTCAATATCAATAATAGCTAATCTTCTCATAGCAAAAGACAATATATTTGTTTCGTAAAAATATTCACTATCAGGACCTCTATGTTTTATAGTACTATTCATTTTTTCTAAAAAATATCTATTTTTGTTACCTGTAAATCCTACAATCCCGCACATAATTAGATATTCTCTTTTAGTTTTTTAAATATATCTATGTATATTTGTTCATTTTCTTTAATAAGTTTAACTGCAAATTCTCTAGATTTCTTACTTAATTGTTCTAATTCATCAAAGTCTTTATTTAAATATTCTACAATTTTATCTTCTATATTTTCTAAATTAACATTTACAATAGGCAATTCTTCAAAAAAAGGTATGTAATACTCACTATTTAGCAATTTATATATATTATTTATATTTTCATCTATATAAGCAAAGACTATTTTACCTTTTAACATGGCTTCTAATGTAGAATAATTTATAAAACCATTTGTTAATTGCTCTATATAAAAATGTGAATTATCTAATTCTTTTAATAAAAATTCTCTTTTTACTCCATAAAAATATTTAATTTTTGCATCTATATTTTGTAATTTTTTTTCTATATACATACTACCTTTTCTTGATTTATCATTTGCATAATGAATAATTTTTATTTTAGTATGATTAAAATTATATTTATATTTATCAATATCTACAAAAATTTGACCATGATACACCAAAATATCTATCCTTGGTAAATAATTGTAATAATCAATAAATCCTATTATCACATTTACATATTTTGACCAGTGAAAAATCCTTTTTTTTCTTTTGTTATCTAAAAGAAAATGTTTTTTTAGATTGGATATTATTCCTATTTTATGCATTGGATTATAAGTATCACTAGCAGACCATACATCACTTCCATATGGAATAAGAATAGTTTTTTTATTAAATATTTGATAAATAATAGGCTCTATTTTCCAAAATATAGTTCTTTCTAAAAATCCACTGTTAAAATATAAACAAAATATATCAAAATTTTTTAAAGCCCAAATAAATGCTATATAAGAGCCAAAGCCATAAGGATTTTTATTTAAAAATTTATTTTTACATATATCTTCAAAACTCAATCCTGAATGAAAATTACCATCTGACCAATCTTTAAATACAAATAAAGTATTATCAATATTATTTTTATTTAAAAGTTTAGATAATGACTCAAATGTAATAATTGGCACTGTTCCTAATAATATTTTTTTTTCTTTTTTTTGATTGCTAAAAAAAATATAAATAAGTGAAATTATAAAAGGAATAAAAGCTATTATATCGATTAAATATCTTTTAATAAAATATAAAAATTCATCTCTATAATTAACAACTGCTTTAAAATCATTATACAAAAAACTCCATCCTTTTTTATTTACCATTTATAACCTTTAAAAATTTATCAAATAGTAAATTTTTTTGTTTTCATAATATATAAATTCTTCTGCTGATTTTTCTCTTAATTCTTTATTATTTATAAATTCGTTTGCGATATTTATATATTCTTTTGTGTTTTTTGCAAAACTTAAAGTCATAAAAGATTGTGCTTGTGTATTGTTTTTATTTAATATTTTATATTTTTTTAAAAATTCTATATCTTTTTTTGTATATAAATCTGCTTTATACTGGATAAATTTTTCATCTTTAATTTTTTTAATCAATAAATCAATATCTTTTTCTATATTATGAGAGTTATTATACATAGAAACATATGCTTTTCCTTTATATCTATATTCTTCAAGTGCTTGTCCAGATAATTTAAATGGTGCTAAATATACATCAATAATCCATCCATAAATATGAGGATTTACTTGTCCTAGAAAAATAAATCTTTCATCTTCTATACCATGTTTTCTAGTTTTTTCTCTAATATTGTTTTCATTTCCTACTCCACCAGCAAGATAGATAGTATTTGGATTTTGTTTCATAATCTTGGCAATAGTTTGTATATATTCATCACTATCTATTTTTACAAGTCTTCCTATTGTTCCTAGTATTACTGTATCTTCTCCAAATTTTTTTAAATAATCTTGTTTTATAATCTCTGCTACTTGTTTTTCATCTTTAGTTCCTATTAAAAATTTTTTATCTAAAGTTACATTGAAAATATTCCATTCAAATTCTTTACATTCTTGTTCAAAATGGCTTATCCTTTTATCTATCCCCTTTATATCAAAAGCACAATTTCCATGGCTATAGTATATTTGCATAGGGGCAGTTCTGTTTAGATATAAAAAATCAAGTATAGGAAAAACTCCTCCCATAATGATGATATCGATATCATCATTTATAAGAGTTTCTCTAAGTTTTAGAGCTTTTTGATAATGGTCATTATAATATCCATCTTTTAAAAAATTATAAACAGGATTTATATAAGGGACATTTATCTCTTCTAACATCTTGATACATTCATCAAAATCTTGAGATTTTTCAAAGTAGTTTGCACTATATACAGCTATTTCATAGTTTTCATTAAATTCTTCACTCTCTTTTAAACTTTTAAATAAAGAATATTCCGTCTGAAAAACAGAATTTAAAACTAATCTATCTTTTATAAATGCTATTCTTTTTTTCTTTTTTTTGGTTGGAGAAGGTTTTGGTAAGTTTTGTCCCCATTTTTCATAAAAAGGAGCAGTTTTTTGAGTAATATTTTTATTAAATTCATACCATTGTTCTATTTTTTGAAAACTATTACCCATTATATGATAAGTAAAAAACTCTACATACATTACCGAAGATATTCTATCTTGAGCTATTAGTTCATTTAGTAAACTTTTTAAATTATCATAAAAAGTTGCCCATTCTTTGTTGTTTAAAAACCTTGATTGATTCCAAATAATATGCGAACACCAGTTAAAAAAACTTCTTAAATCTTTATCGTTATACCGGGATAATTCTAAAATAATTTTGTTTAAAATACTTAATACAAATTTAACTTCGAAATAATCTATAAATTTTAGAAATACTTGATTGTATTTATTTATATTATTAATATTTAGCGTTACACTTCTTTTAATAAAATTATATATTGCCATTTGCTTATCAAGATAATTTTCCAATATAAACAATACTCTTATAAACAATATTTTTTCTTCTTCTAAATTGCTATCCGAATAAGCTTGATTGATAACCTTTATATATTTATCTATTTCTTTATTTTTATCAAATTTTTTATTGTATTCTAAAAGCTCGAACAATACTTTTTCTTCAGGCAATATCCCATTTTTAATATCTTCAAATAGATCCAATTCTAAAATCCTTTTATTTATGTTATGAAATCGTCTAAATTATTATTTTTTTAACATTATAATACCCCAATATCCATACCTTTTTACACAACTTTTCATCTCTTTCGCCTTTCTTGCACCAACACACATAATCTCAAACCTCAAATAAATTATATCCCATAATATCTTGTACTTAATTCCTTTACGGCATTCTCTGCTATTTTCATACTACTTTTGACCAAAATTTGTAATCTTTTTTTATTTCACTCCATACTTTTGCTCCCAAGTTTTTGACAGACAAAAGCAATTTACATTGCCTAAATTGATATTGTTTTAAAAAAGATATATAAAAAGGTATGGTTTAAAATAGTATTTATCAAAAATCAAGAGGACTTTTGATAATATCTTTATTTAACTCTTTTACAACATGAGTATATATCATAGTTGTTTCAATTGATTTATGGCCAAGTAATTCTTGAATACTTCGTATATCAGTTCCATTTTGAAGCAAATGTGTAGCATATGAGTGTCTTAAAGTATGAGATGTAACTCTTTTGTATATTTCACAAAGCTCAACTGCTTTTTTGATAGCTCTATTGATATTTATCTCATGTATATGATGCCTTCTTTTTACCCCTTCTCGCTTATCAACTGCTATACTTTTTGCAGGAAAAAGATATTGCCATTTTATATCTTTTGGAGCATTTGGATATTTTTTAGCTAAATTATGAGGAATATATACTGCCCCATAGCCATTTTGCAAATCTTGTTTATGGATAGTTTGCACCCTTAAAACTTGCTCTTTTAGCTGAGATTTGATCTTCAGTGGAAGTGGCACAACTCTATCTTTAAGTGATTTACTATCATAAATATAAATATTATCATACTCAAAATCTATATCTTTTAGCCTCAATCTTAAAGCCTCTTTTACCCTTAGCCCACATCCATACAAAAGCGATACTATGATGTGATTAATTCCTGTAATATTTGTAAGCACACATTTTACTTCATCTATACTCAAAACTACAGGTATTCTTTTTCTTTCTTTTGCTCTATAGGCTTGAATATTCCAAGAAGTTGTATCAACACCAAGCACCTCTTTATACATAAACAAAATCGCATTAAAAGCTTGATTCTGTGTAGTAGGCGATACATTTTGTTTCATCGCAAGATGGGTTAGATACTTTTCAATCTCATCTTTACCCATATCTTTGGGATGCTTTTTATTATGAAAAAGTATATAATTTTTACACCAATAATAGTAAGTCTTTTCTGTAGAATAACTATAATGTTTAAACCTAATTTTCTCTACAAGTATATCCAATAATCTTTTTTTCACTAAAAATCCTTATGACATTTTTGTTAGTTTATACTGAAAATTCATAGCAATCATAACATTTTAGATATTATAGAAGTATTAAAATACCATATAAAACAAATCTGAATGTTTTAATATAAATCTTATAGTAAAAGTAATATAATTGTGGGGTAATAAATAGTTAGCAGTACATTGTATTTGCACATTAAGTCTTAATTTGGTACAATAAAAGGACTGAAGGAGATTTTATGCAAATTGTAAATGATATAAAACCTGTTACCTATTTA
>Ga0256914_1003683_pt1 | contig 11943 bp, 8 predicted proteins | sample HulkmetaG_FD_191571 | JGI IMG/M metagenome (GOLD analysis project Ga0256914, IMG submission 191571) | Hydrothermal chimney microbial communities from Main Endeavour vent field at the Juan de Fuca Ridge, Pacific Ocean - Hulk | ecosystem: Environmental > Aquatic > Marine > Hydrothermal vents ...
TCGGGTATAGCCTCGTTAAAATTTGCTTTAAATTTAATTAATGAAACAGAGCTTCCCGAAGAACTTCAACAAGAAGTTTTATCCGAGGTGAAAAACATCGGACAAAAAGGAAGAATAGTTGAACTAAGCGAACTGCCACACATAGTACATTTCATAAAACAAAACTACAAACATAAGCAAAAGTCTAAGTAACATACTTAGTTATTTTCTTATACCATTTTACATAAGCAATAAAATTAAAACTAAGGAGAAGACCAATGAAAGTCGGATTTTTACATTCGTTGATTAGAAAAGATGAAAAATTATTGATTGAAGAATTTAACAAACGTGAAAATATAAAACTTGTAATGATTGACGATAGAAAATTAAAGTTTGATCTTTCCGAAAATAAATTTGATTTTGATATTGTAATTGAACGTTCAATAAACCATTCCAGAGCTTTACACGCATTGCGTCTTTTTGAAAGTGCGGGCGTTAAATGTGTAAATTCTTTTGAGGTTGCTTCCGTTTGTGGCGATAAACTTTTAACCTCTGCAGCGTTGAAAGATAATAACATCCCCCAGCCCAAAGTTAAAATCGCCTTTACAGAGGCATCGGCTCTAGAAGCGATTGAAGAATTGGGTTATCCCGTTGTACTCAAACCCGCTGTCGGCTCCTGGGGCAGATTACTCTCCAAAATAAACGATAGAGATGCAGCCGAATCAATACTTGAACACAAAACCGTGCTTGGTACTTATCACCATTCCATCTTCTATATTCAGGAATATATAAATAAAAAAGAAGGTCGTGATATCAGAAGTTTTGTTGTAGGCGATAAATGTATTGCCGCAATATATCGCAACTCTCCTCACTGGATTACCAATACGGCAAAAGGGGGCGAGGCAACAAAATGCGAAGTAACGAAAACAATTGCCGAGCTGTCGGTTGCCGCAGCAAAAGCAGTGGGCGGCGGAATTGTAGCAATCGATTTGTTTGAAGAGGGTGAAAAACTATTGGTTAATGAAGTCAACTATACAATGGAATTCAAAAACAGCATTACTACAACCGGTGTAAATATTCCGGAAAAGGTTGTTGATTATGTTCTAAAAGTAGCGGAGGAAAACTAAATGAATAGAATAAGCGTTGCAATAATAGGAGCATCTGGATATACAGGCGGGGAACTTTTAAGACTTCTTCTATTCCATCCGAATGTAGAAGTAAAACAGATTACTTCAAATTCTTATTACGGGAAACTTGCTCATAAAGCTCATCCCAATTTGCGGAAGGTTACATCATTAAAATTTTGTAGTGTGGATGAATTGGAAAAAGTAGATACACTTTTCCTTTGCACGCCACATGGCGAATCGATGAAAAGGATTGATGAATATAAAAATTTTGCCGAACGAATTATTGATTTAAGCGGCGATTTCAGATTAAACGATGTAAATGAATTTGAGAAATGGTACAAACAAACACATCTAAAACCGGAAATGTTAAATAAGTTTATTTACGGAATACCGGAATTGCACAGAGAAGAAATGCGTAATGCAACATATATTTCCAGTGCGGGATGCAATGCAACCACTACAATATTGGGACTTTATCCACTCTATAAAAACGGATTGGCAGAAACGGCAAGAACCGTAGTTGAAGTAAAGGTAGGTTCCAGCGAAGGGGGTAAAAAAGCATCGTTTGCCTCTCATCATCCGGAGCGTAGCGGAGCAATGCGTTCGTATAAACCAACAGCTCACAGGCATGCTGCAGAAATAATTCAGGAACTTTCTTTCGGTAAAAAAATTGAAATTCATTTTTCAGCAACATCCGTGGATATGATTAGAGGAACAATGGCAACAAGCCATATTTTTCTTAAAGAAAACCTAAGCGAAAAAGATATTTGGAAAATTTACAGAGAAGCATATAAAGATGAACCGTTTATAAGAATTATTAAAGAACGTGAGGGAAATTACAGATACCCCGAGCCGAAACTCTGTATAGGCACAAACTATTGCGATATAGGGTTTGAAAAAGATCCGCATTCCAATCGACTTGTAGTTATAAGTGCCATTGATAATTTGATGAAAGGAGCTGCAGGACAAGCATTACAAGCATTTAATATTATGCACGGATTAAACGAAACAACAGGACTTGAATTTCCGGGGCTTCACCCGATTTAACGGAGATATAAAATATGTGCAGACTACTATTTATAAAAGATAAAACGGAATTTTCAATAAGTAATCATCTTAATAAATTTGCGGTGATTGCCAAAACAAGTAAAGAATACCAAGGCCACGGTTGGGGTTGCAGTTTTTTAAAAAACAACAAATGGATTCATTACAAAAATATCAAACCTATTTGGGAAGATAACCTTGAACAATTCGGCAAAACAACACGTTTAATTGCTCACGCACGCAGTGCGTTTGAAGATAAAGATATTGTTGTTGAAAACAACATGCCGTTCTATGATGATAAATATATTTTTATCTTTAACGGAGAATTGCGCGGAGTAAAAATAAAAGCGGAAGGCCGAATAGGAGCAGAGAAAATATTTAACTTTATTAAGCGCTTTAATAAAAACGGAATGGCAGAGGCACTTCCAAAAGCTGTTAACATTATTAAAAAACGAACTGCTCACATTCGTGCAATGAATATCATAATTACCGATCAAAATACGGTTTATTACTCCTCCCTTTTCAATGAAGATGCAAATTATTTTCAAATGCACTACAAAAAAACAGAAGACAAATTAATAATCTGCTCACAAGTTTATCCGAAAGAAAGCGGCTGGGAAATAATTAATAATAAAACAAACGGAGTTTTTAAATGACCATAATAAAAATCGGAGGCGGTGCCTCTATTAATTTGGAAGCAATTATTAACGACCTAAAAAATTTTGACGATGAGTTTATTATTGTTCACGGTGCAAATGTATTACGAGACGAACTGGCAAAAAAACTTAACTATGAAAAGCAAGTCCTTATCTCCGCATCGGGCTATTTATCTGTTTTTAGCGATAAAGAAGCATTGGATATTATGATGATGGCATACTCCGGCTTACGAAACAAACGAATTGTGGAAATGTGCCAGCAGGCCGGAATAAATGCAGTTGGTTTAAGTGGATTGGACGGAAAAGTAATACAGGGTAAACGAAACAAAGGAATTCGTATAAAAGAAAACGGTAAGCTGAGAATTGTACGGGATTTTTCCGGAAAACCACAAATGATTAATACCGAACTTTTGCAATTATTAATTGACAACGGTTATATTCCGGTTCTTACCGTACCGATAATTGATGAAAACAATTTCGCAATCAGTTCCGAAAATGATGATATTGTTGCTTTGCTTCAATCTTCTCTGCAAGCTGAAAAAGTAATACAATTAATTGAAGCCCCCGGCTTTTTGGAAGATGCAAATAATCCCGATTCCGTTGTAAAAACAATATCCAAAACAGAGCTGGAAAAACGAGAAACTCAGGTTGAAGGAAGAATGAAACGCAAAATGAAATCCTTAATAAAACTCTTTGAAAACAAAAACGTTACTCTGTATATAAGCGACGGCAGAATAGAAAATCCGATTACCGCTGCTTTGAAAGGTGGAGGAACAATAATTAAATAAAATCAGTTTTATAATCTTTTATTAAAATAATCGCTTGAATATGGTAAAGCGTAAAACTAAATTTGATGTTTAATTTTATCAAAAAAAATATTGATTATGAAAAATTACAAAGAATTAATTGACAAGTACGAAGTTGCCGTTTATCCCAAAAGGGATATAGTTATCGTAAAAGGGAAAGATGCAACCGTTTGGGACGAAAATGGTAAGGAATATATTGATTGTGCTGCAGGCATAGGGGTTGCAACAATAGGGCACTCAAATACTGCTGTGGTAAAGGCAATATCCGAACAAGCTGAAAAACTTATTACAAATGCATGTGTTTTCTACAATGATACGCGAGCTCTTTTTCTGGAAAAATTAAACCAAATTACACCGCCGAGTTTAACACGCTCATTTCTAACAAATTCCGGCACCGAGGCAATGGAAGCCGCAATAAAATTTGCACGAATTTCTACCGGGAAGACGGATTTTATCACTACCATGAAAGGATTTCATGGGAGAACGCTGGGAGCTTTAAGCGGAACTCACAAACCGGAATATAGAACTCCTTTTGAACCGCTTGTCCCGGGATTTTCATTTGTACCATATAATAATCCGGAAAAAATGGAGGCGGCAATTACGGAAAAAACAGCGGGAATAATACTTGAACCTATTCAAGGTGAAGGCGGAATTAATATTGCAACACAAGAATACCTAGACGGCGTAAGAGAATTATGCAATAAACATAATGTAATGATGATTGTTGACGAAATTCAAACCGGATTTTGCCGAACGGGGAAAATGTTTGCTATTGAACATTACGGAATTGAACCTGATATTATGACCGTTGCAAAAGGTATTGCCGGAGGATTTCCTGTCGGGGCGGCAATTTGTTCGGAGAAGGTCAATATACCCTTCGGTAAACACGGAACAACATTCGGAGGTAACCCCCTTGCTTCCGCTGCAGGATTGGCAGCCATTAATTTTATGCTCGAAAATAATTTGCCGGAAGAAGCGGCACGGAAAGGCGATTATTTCATAAGTAAATTAAATGTTAAGAACCTATCAAGAGTAAGAGCTGTACGCCACAAAGGTTTAATGATTGGAATTGAATTGAAAGAGAAAGTTCAACCTTATCTTCAGCAATTAATGGAAGAAGGTATTTTGGCAATGCCCGCCGGAAAAATTGTTTTACGTTTACTTCCTCCGGCAGTTATTACTTACAAACAATTGGATAAAGTTGTTGAAGTATTAAACAAAATACTGAAATAAATTCTTTATCGGGGAGGAAAATTTTCCTCCCGTTTTTTTAATTACCTGACTATTGCCAATTTTTCGGTGTAATGTTCAATTTTATTGCCAGAACGTAGAGTTATCTTATACAAATAAACACCGTTTGCTATTTTGTCTCCGTCTTCATCCGTTAAATCCCAATAAATTTTATTAATATCCGCTTTCAAATCATAATTTTTTAATTTGAAAATTTTAACTAATCTTCCGGCAACAGTGTAAATTCTGATATCCAACGACTCAGGTACTTTTGCCAAGCGAAAAGTGAAATTTGTTTCTTCGCTTGCGGGATTAGGATAATTGTAAATATCTACGGCTTTTAATTCATCGGAAACCGTGAAAAGTTTTTCATATAACGTTTCTCCGGTATCTCCTACGTATAATGGTTTGCGTGTCGCTTTCAAATAATGTTTTCCGTTATTCAATTCGGGTTCATATTGGTAGGAAATTATACTATTGATTGTATCATAATCAACATTCATTTCCGAGTAAGCGATGGTTTTATTATCAAGTATAAATTTAACAACAGTAGTATCATCGTATGGAAAGTTCCCACTGTAGTTTAATTCAAAAGTAATCTGAGGTTTATCTGCAACAAAATCACCGTCTAAAATATCAAACCCGTCAAATTTAACATTCAGTTTAGCCGAAACAATATTTGTTGAAGTATCTTTTTTAACATAAAACGGAACTCGATAAAAATTATTATCCTCAAAAAATTCCGGTATTATATTTGTTTCGTCAATTGTAATTGCAAATGCCATATTACCATAGCCGTATGAAGAAGGGATATCAAATTGAAAATTGAATTTTTTTATTCTGAGTGAATCAACGGTTGTTACAAATTCATTAAGTATTACGGAAGAATTATCCGATTTTTGCAACTCTATTTTTACAGGAACGGAATCCGCCTTAGTTTCTCCTATATTATACAAATTGAAATAAAGTCTGTTTTTTCCCCCTTGCATTATGGAATCGTACTTAACTGAAGCAGCTTGATAATTCAATGCAAACTCGGGAATGTTATCATAATCAATTCCAAGATATTTTAATACAGGTGATTGTTTATTGTCACTGGCATTAAAATCGGCAAGGATTTTTATTTTGGGATATATATCGGAATTAATAAAACTTAAATCCGAGACCGAATCTTGCAAAACAAGTTGTGCAAGTGTATCAATTGTTCCGTTCTTTTTAATTCCCAGCGGAGTATACGTAATTTTAGAATTTGAAGGAGTTTCTTGATTTAAAATCAACTTATTCCACTTGCCTGCAGGCCCAACTTCGGTTGTTAATATATTTCCCGTATCGGACAAAAATGAAATTGTTGTATCAATTGTTACAGGTCCATCTCCTTCTGCCGAAACAGCTTCGGGCATTGTACCGGGAACCGCACCACGCTTGCCGATAAATGCCCAAGAACTACGGAATTTAACATTATCTATTAAAACACTGCCGAATCCTTTAATTTTATTTCTTAACGTTGAATTAAGATTTGTTGCTCCTTCATCTTTAATGGCAAACATTACCAAATAATTTGAAGGAACCGTATCCAGAAACGTACTGTATTGTTCCGCAACAGTGCTTCCGCCTCCCAATAGGTCAAAAACTTTTGATTCAACAAACTCATAAGTGGAATCCTTAAACGTAGTAACATAGTGCCCTCTCAACGTACCGTCAAACATATAATTAGTACCGTTTTTCATTATAAGTGCTGTGTTTCCATCACTGAGACCTGCCGAAAAGATTTTAAATTTTATTATTGTGGAATCAATTTGAAGATTATTATTTATAACATTAATATTCTTCAAATTCTGCCTGCTAAAACTAAAATCATCAGTTAAAGAATATTTATCTTTATTCGTAAAGAAAGAAAAAGTTGTTGAATAATTATTTTCCCCTTTTATTTTGGTTCTTCCCCAATATCTTTTGTTCTCTTTCAGATTAGCCGCAATATCAATACTTGTAATAATTGTGTCAAAAGGAATTTCAAAATTTTCAACTTCCGTAAAATTTTCATCGGTGGATATTTCAAAGATAATTGTTTCAATATTCGGTTTTGAGCTTGGATTTATGAACACCAAACTATCTTTTACCCCGTTAAAGAAACGTGAATTTAATAGTGGACGAATGGAAGAACTTGCAACATTAAAGCGTATTTGTGCTGTATTGTCATCTTTGTAAATTTCTTCAAACTTGTCGGAAGGATCAAGAATAACTTGTATTAAATGGTTTCCCGCTTTTTTCTTTATGGGAACTTTTACCGTAATAGTATCAACAAATTCAGGAACCATTATTTTGGAAATGATAGAATCCGTTTCGGAATTATATTTATGGATTGCTAAAATTGTCAGTGTATCGTCAGTTACCGTTCCGTAATTATTTATTATTACGGAGATTGATGTGCTATCCATAATATCTGTTAATAATTCCGATTCTGTCTCTATTCCTTCTTCTTTTACAACAAAATTTGGTTTGGTCGGTACAGGTAAAGCGAGCACAGGGTCTCCTATAAATGTATTTGTTAAAGCAAATAATTTATAAATTCCCACTGAACCGTATTTTTGAAGCATTTCCAGTTTTGCTTCTTTATGTGCAAGACTAACGGTGTGGATGCTCTCTTTCAGAATTTTTTTATAAAATAATTTCGGCATTAAAAGAGATGTTGTTGTAAAACCGAGCGAAGCATTTCCAATATAGCCCAATGCTTGCCCGTCACTTCCTACAGTAAATAATTCCGAAAAGGATGTTACATCAGGTTCGGCAAAACGTCCGGTTGAACACCCGAAATCGGAAACAATGGGATAGCGACCAATATTATTTTTTAATTGTGCCGGATTTGTAATGGAATTATCCCAAGTTTGTGTGCCGCTATGTCCGAGGTAGGAAATAAAGACAGCCCCTTCATTAATTGTATTTTGAATAAATTCATGTGTATATGGACCAAAGTTCGTAGGAGGTTCAAGAGTTTTATAAAAGTGAACCGCTTTTCCGCTTATCGGTTTCGGAATTACATAATTATCAACAACATATTGATTAGATTGCCTCATAGAATTTAATTCGGCAGGCTTATTTTCGTTCCCTCCGGAAAAAAACAAATACTTTTTATTCCAATCATCATACGCCTGAGAAACATAATCTTTGTGTTTATCAAAATACCAGACAAATTCTTCATTGGTAGTAACAGGTATTCTTCCGATATTCATTTGAGGAACGTAGGCTCCGGTTGTATCCCAGGTAACAAACCAATTATCACTAACGGGTGCCCCAAAGGAAGGAACATAATTAAGCACACGATTTTTCACAGAACTGAAATTTTTATATTTGTTGCCGTAATAATCATAAGTGGCACCACCTATTAAAACAACACTTTGAGGTTTTGGCATTTTCCAATTATTATGAGTCGATTTAAGAAAATCTTTTATCACTTCGGGATTAAAAAATCCGTAACCGTATTCATCATAAATATCATTAATATCAACAACTTTAGTTACAATATTATAATTGGAGGAAATAAATCGACAATATTTTTCGGTTTCGTTTTTAAATTTTTTATGTGTTACGGCTATATAATCCGCTTGGTTTTCGGAACTTCTAAGATTAATGAATTTTTTTATATAATAAAGTTTGGGCGTTTTGATTTTCACTTTATCAACAAAACAAAATTTGGAAGTTGCCGAAAGAGTATCGGCAATAAGGATATTACCATTAATTTTAGAAGGCAAGTATTTTTTATAATTGTTCCCGTATTTCCAAATAACAAAATTATTTGTACTTACATCTTGCAGTTTTATTACTTTTATCTCCTCGGCAGAAAGAAAAGGGAAAGTAAAGTTTAATGAATCGTTAACAGGTTTTAAATAGCGCGGGTATTCAATTTCGTACCAATCTGTTGCACATGCATTTAACGATGCATCGGTAACAAACGAATAAACTTGTAAACTATTCTTACCTTCTTTAAGTGAGCTGGGGTTTATGTTTGCCGATAATACAATTTTATCATACTTATTTACATAAGTTGAATCATAATAATTTCCGTCGTTATTTATTCCTATTGCCAGCAGATGTGCTTTGTTACTAAGGTTAGCGGCATAATCTTGTAATTTTGCAAGTATTGTTGCGGTTTTATTCGGATAAATGTTGCTTAAAACAAAATTTTTGCTGACTTTTTTTCCGCCGCGCAAAACACCTTCCACCCATGTTTTATTTTCAATCCAAAATGGGGATTCTCTGCGGACTTGACTGCCACACGAAAAATCAAACCAATTGTTTTTTTCGTAATGCTCAATTTGGGAATAATACTCCAATGTATCTGAAGAAGTAAGTTCATTGCCGGCCAAAATTTTCACACGCTTTCCGTTATCACCTCCCCATGTAAGCCAATAAACAGTTGTATCCGTATAACGCCCCAAGTACTCGTTATAAGGTAGGTCATAACCGCTAAGTTCTCTGTGATGCCCGCCCATATTGCGAATACCTACAAATTCCAAATAATCGTTTGAATCAAAAGATAAGTCACTTTCACCTTCAACAAAAATCGGAAGTTCTTCTCCTTTAAGGAATAATTTAAAAGATTTGGGATTAAGAGCCGAAACATTAACGCCGAGGTTTTCCAAATCGGATTTTGTTATTCTGTAAATTCCGTCGCGCGCAGTCCCTATTTTTACATAATCTTTAGAATAATCAATCCACGTATCACTTGCAGCTATGGGAAATTTTTGTTTAATATTGTTCAAAGTAAAATTAGTATTTGCAATAATACTTTTTTTGTCCGACTGTTTTTTTAATTTCCCGTCGGAAAAAATATTTTTATCAAAAATTAATTCTATTTCAAAGTTATCTACCAATTCTATAATATTATCTGTGGCGTTAAAAATTGCGGGAGTAAATTCCACTTGCATACAATAACTGTTTCCTATCCACAAATAACCTTTTATTTTAAAATGTTCCTTTTTACTGTTTTTTAAATTGTCCGGTTTGGAATAGATTAATTCACCGTCCATTAATTCAACTTTATCGTTAAATTTCGGAATAGCGGAGATTCTTTTCTTTGTATGAATTTTAAAACTTACTTTTGGTTGTGTTAAATATGGTAGCGAAATGAAAATTTCGTTTGACGGCAAACTAACATCTCCGGGGGCACTTTCATCTTGAAAATCAGGAATAACAAAAAACGATTTATTCCCTTTTTTTTCTAATGAATAAATGAGTGACGAGGTAAAAGTTAATTTTAATTTATTCCCTTCAATAATTTCATTTTCAACTTTTGCTTTACCTAACAAAATTGAATACAAAAATAAAATTGATATTAAAATTTTCTTAGTCATATTCACCCAAATAATGTTAAATTTAACTTTTAAGATAATTATTTTTATCAACAAATGATGACAAATAATCAACCCTACAGAACGTATAAAATACTTGGTATTACTATCCATTCGCTTACAATAGAAAATTTGAAGTTGTTTTTATCGGATTTGTTAACCGAAAACAACACCCCAAAATTATTAACTACCTTTAATTTGGACTTTCTAAAAATTGCAAACAAGGATAAAGAATTCAACAATATTTGTAAGCAAACATTACTAAACTTACCCGACGGTTTCGGTATAACAAGTTTGATAAAACGTAAATATAAAGAAAAGATTCCGAGAATAACCGGCAACGATGTTTTCCCCGTTTTAATAGATTTAGCCCTAAAATCAGATAAGAGGATTGCCATCATAGGAGGAACAAACGAAGTATCAAGAAAAACCGAAACAATCCTAATAAATCAATACGGAATTTCACAACAAAACCTATTCTGTTATTCTCCGAGCTATCAATTTGAAAAAGATGAAATAGAGAACAAGGAAGTGATTGAAAAAATAACAGATTTTAAACCGGACATTGTTTTTGCCGCTTTGGGATGTCCGAGACAAGAAAAATGGTTATATAAAAACATGAACTCTTTCGGCAGCAAAATTAACATCGGCATAGGGGCTACTTTAGATTTTTTTACCGGAACAAAGAAAAGAAGTCCGGCATTACTGCAATCAATGGGCCTGGAATGGCTTTGGCGTCTTTTTAATGAGCCGACAAGATTATTTAAAAGATATATTGTAAACGATCTCCCGTTTTACATCAAGACATACTTTTCAAAAAACATTTAATTCTTTTTTAAAACCACGATTAATGTCATTGAAAAAATTTTAAGAAAACTTGTTTCCAAGCTGTCGGAAAGTTTTTTTATATACTTTCTGCCGAAATTAAAATAATCGAACGGTGGCATCATATAATCAACTCCTACAACTTCAAAACCGTGTTCGACAAAATTCTTGTAAAAATCCTTAGGGGCAAATCTTCTTGCGGTTCCTATTTTTTCGTGGATAAAATCGAACATCGGTAAAAACGGAACATAACGCCCTTTAATAAAATATTTGCCGAAATGCACCATATGTCCGTCCAAAGGGAAATACTTATTGGGAACCGTAATATAAAAGAAACCGTTCGGTTTAAGAATTCTGTTTATTTCATTTAAGGTTTGTTGCAAATCTTTTACATGTTCCAAAACTTCAATTGCAAAAACCGCATCAAACAACTCGCTTTTGGCGGCAATATTTTCGGTAGCGGAAATGAAAATTTTATCGTTATCATCAGGATTTATTTTATAAAAATTTTTCAGATACGATATTTCACCGTCAAAAGCATATAAAGATTTTGAATGTTTTTTAATTGCCGGATAATAGGCACCGATTCCGGTTCCCAAATCAAGATTAACCCCATAAGGAATTTCTTGTATGGCTCTCAATTTATTAATCCTTATATCAACTCCGCTTACACCGTATTCCGAGGGAGCACCAATATCTATTTTCATTTCAATTCCTTAAAGATATCCGAATATTTATCCGTTATTTTTTCAAATGAAAATTTTTGCAAATTATCACAATTTACTTTTCCCATTTCGGATTTTTTATTTTCATCCAATTCAAAAAAATATTTTATTGCTTTTTCAATATCACTTAAATTATTTTTAAAATAGATTACGCCTTCATCATCAAGAATATTTTTAAATACCGACAGCTCGGTTAGTATTAAGGG
>Ga0256914_1003684_pt1 | contig 11942 bp, 12 predicted proteins | sample HulkmetaG_FD_191571 | JGI IMG/M metagenome (GOLD analysis project Ga0256914, IMG submission 191571) | Hydrothermal chimney microbial communities from Main Endeavour vent field at the Juan de Fuca Ridge, Pacific Ocean - Hulk | ecosystem: Environmental > Aquatic > Marine > Hydrothermal vents ...
GGGGAAGGGTGGCCACAGTTAAGGCATATCGGCATTTAAATATAAAACTAATGGAGTAATGCATGAAGATAATTCCTCCATCCCATGAGATATTGTATCTGCCTCCTGCAGAAGAGGTGCTCAGGATAATAGAGGTGGCAGGCAGGACCTGTTATAAGTCTGAGCACAAGATTAGCACTGGCTCTGCCATCCAGTTTATCTCTCGCATAATAAGATCAGGGCATGAGAGTGTGATAGAGCATGGTTTTTGTACAGTGAAATTTATATGTGATAGAGGGGTAAGTCACGAACTAGTGAGACATAGACTGGCCGCCTATTCTCAGGAGAGCACCAGATATGCCAATTATTCCTTGGATAGGTTTGGCAATGAGATCACAGTGATAAGGCCCTTTTTCTTTAAAACCGACTCCAGACGCTATGCCATATGGCTAAGGGCCATGGAAGAGGCAGAGAGGGCGTATATGGAGTTGCTCCAGGAGGGGGCAAGACCTGAGGAGGCCAGGTCAGTTCTTCCAAATAGTCTAAAGACAGAGGTGGTAATGACAGCCAACTTCAGGGAATGGAGACATGTGCTTCGTCTTCGCACCTCCAGACGGGCCCATCCTCAGATAAGGGAGATCATGTTACCTTTGTTGGAGGAATTGAAACAGAGGGTCCCAGTGATATTTGATGACATATAGCCCAATGTATAAGGGCCCTTACCTTTATAAGATGGCCTCAATGAGCATGTTGTCCCTGTGGATGACCTCTTGGGGGATGTCACTGTGTTGTAAGATGGAAGGGATTTCAAAGCTCTTCTTCCCCTTTATCTTGCGTAATTCATCACTACTAAAATTGGATATTCCCACTCCAATAGTAGTCCCATCTTCTCCCATGATCTTGAGGAGGGAATGGGCCTTAAAGTCCCCCTTTATCTCAACTATGCCTGCGGCAAGAAGGCTCTTACCCTGAAACAGGAGGGCATTTTTTGCCCCCTGATCCACCACCACCTCCCCTCTGGGTTCCAGATTATAGGCAAACCAGAATTTTCTTCGGGATATGGTATGGGAAGAGGGGAGTATCCAGGTGCCGTGGTGTTCCCCAGCAAACACCTTTTCCAGCACAAAAGGGGTCTTCCCTGATACTATAAGGGTGGGAATCCCCAGTTGGGCCGCACGCTTGGCCGCCAATAACTTGGAATACATCCCTCCACTCCCCACAGTGGTCTTGCCCTCACACATGGATTCAATGTTGAGTCGCGATATATCCTCTATTATATCCAGTTTTTTTGCCTCGGGGTGTTGAGTGGGGTTGGAGGTAAAGACGCCCTCTGCAGAGGTGAGGTTTATGAATAGGTCTGCCTCCACAAGATTCAGGATAAGGGTGGCCAGGAAGTCGTTATCCCCAAACTTTAACTCTTCTACCACCACTGTATCGTTTTCATTTACCACAGGAATGGCCCCTTCTTCCAGGAGGGCAAAAAAGGTATTTCTGGCGTTCAAAAACCTGTGGCGGTTCCTAAGATCATCCTTTGTGAGCAATATCTGGGCAGTAATCTTGTCATATTTTTCAAAGGCCTCGTCGTATAGGTGCATGAGTCTGCTCTGTCCCACAGCGGCAGCAGCCTGTTTTTTCCACAGGGGCATCTCCTCTCCCTTGGAGGAGAAATGGAGGTAGGAACATCCCACCGCCACTGCCCCTGAAGAGACCAAAATGATCTTTTTCCCTGAGTCATGAATTGCAGAAAGCTGGTCCACCAGTCGGGTTATGATTCGGATGTCAATACTGCCATCCTCATGGGTGAGCACTGCACTCCCCACCTTTACCACCATCAATTTGCATCTTTCCACTATCTCTTTTATCCTTTCCCCTGGAGCCCTCTTGTCCATACCTGTCTATCCTTTGATAACCCTGTTAAGGCGGATATGAGAGGGGACCACCCCCTTTACCTCCAACCAGAGCCTTTTCATCACCTCCTCTACCCCCTGTAGGGTGGCAAGAGATATGAGATGTATGTGGTAACTGGCTCTTTTTAATACCTTTTGTAACCTCACAAGCTGTGCGTTGTCCAATATGTCTATCTTGTTGATTGCCATAATCTGTTTTTTCTGGGCAAGTTCTGGGTCAAATTTTGCAAGCTCTGCATTTATGAGCTCAAAACCTTCCCATGGTCTCTCCAGGGATATCTCTTCTGCACTAAGTAGATGAAGGAGTATCTTTGTCCTGGAGATATGTTTTAGAAATCGGTGTCCCAGTCCCTGGCCCAGATGTGCTCCTTCAATGAGTCCTGGAATGTCCGCCAGGATAAGTCGTTCCCCATAGTCCCCCATGGCCACTCCTAGCTGTGGAGTGAGGGTGGTAAAAGGGTAGGGGGCTATTTTGGGCCTGGCCGCTGAGACAGTGGAGATGAATGTGGACTTTCCAGCGTTGGGGAGTCCAACAAGACCAACGTCTGCTATGAGTTTTAATTCTAGCCTCAGGTGTCTTTCCTCTCCCTCCTTCCCCTCCTCTGCAATGCGTGGGGCCCTTAGAACTGGTGACTTAAAGTGGATATTTCCCCGTCCGCCCCGTCCACCCCTGGCCACGCAAATGGTCTTTCCTTCTTTGTCCATGTCCGCAATGAGAACATTACTTCCATCTGGTCTTATTTCATAAACCAGGGTCCCAACAGGGACGTCTATATAGAGGTCCTCTCCATTTCTTCCTGTCTTTTGTTTTCCCTGACCTCCTCTACCATTTTCTGCCCGGTAATTCCTCTTAAGCCTTAGGTCGTATAGGGTGAGGAGGTTTTCCCGGGCCCTTATCCACACATCCCCTCCCTTGCCCCCATCTCCCCCATCTGGTCCCCCCCGGGGCACATACTTTTCCCTGCGAAAGGAGATACACCCATCTCCTCCCCTGCCCCCCTTTACATGTATCTGTGCCTCGTCTACAAATTTCATGTGCCTACCATTACCATTATATCTTTCAAAAAAAAAGGGCAGAAGGACATCTCCCTCCACCCTCAATGTCTCTTTTCTAGACAGCTAGTCTCTACGCTGAGGCAGGAATAATATGAACTCGGGTCTTTACCTTTCTCTTGCGGGTAAACTTTTCATATTTTACATACCCATCTACCTTTGCAAACAGGGTAAAATCCCTTCCCATCCCCACATTCTCTCCTGGATATATCCTGGTCCCAAGTTGCCTCACCAATATATTCCCTGCGCGCACAAACTGCCCCCCATATCGCTTTACCCCTCTTCTTTGACCAATGCTATCCCTTCCATTTCTGGAACTACCACCTGCTTTTTTATGAGCCATAACTATACCCCCCTACATCTCAATTGAGGTTACTTTTAATCTTGTATAGTGCTGACGGTGGCCCCTCTTTTTTTTGTAATCCTTACGCTTTTTGAACTTGAATACTATTACCTTTCTGTCCCTTCCCTGCTCCAGGACCTGGCACCTTACCTTTGCCTCCACATAAGGGGTCCCTATCTTTACATCCCCTTCCTTGGATGCAAATAATACCTTGTCTAAAACCACCTCTTCTCCTACTGCTGCACCTATCTTTTCTACAGTGATTACATCACCTTCCTTCACAGGATATTGTTTTCCCCCTGTCTCTACTATAACATACATGGTGTCTTTTACCTCCCTGAAAAATTGAGAAGAAAAGTATAATCTTAAAGAAAGGAACTCGTCAAGCATTATCTCCCAGTATCTGGTGCACCAGGTGGTGGAATTTTCTTACCCTAATGCGGTAGTCTTCTCCCACCTCCTGGGCAAATCTCTCCTCCACATCCTTTTCACAGGAGATGCCAGGGCTATCCAGATTGTCTGCATAGGCAATGAGTATCTCTTCTAACGTGCAAGGGACATAGTCATCCAGGGGAAGGGGGAGGCCCTGTTTGAGGATGTCTTCCTTTGTGATCCCCACTCCAATATGCGTCCGTGCAATCCTGGCATGCAGGGGGAGTCCCTCCTTCAGTAGTATCTTTTCCCCCTCTATGCCGTGGAGGATGCTATTTTTACTTCCCGGCGGATAACGGAATCTTCCTATATCGTGAAGGATAGAACCAGTTTTTAAAAGCTCAATATCCACCTTTAGGTGATTTTTCCCCTCCACAAGGGAAAGGGCCTTATCTCTTACCCTCAGGCAGTGCTCCATAACATGGGTCAGGGCCTCGTGTGAGGGGGCATACCTCTCCAAGAGGGCCCTTGCATCCTCTTCTGTTATCTTCATCTGTTATGTTCCCTACCTTGCTATCATTGCCCGGAGGGTATCCGAACATGTCTCGCAGTTCTTTACTGTATCATTTAGGCATCCCACAAAGTGTATCAATTGGTATATGTCTTTAAAGTCCATATCTGAATTATAGATGTCAGAGACCAGGTGTCTCTGCATTTTCATTATCTTTTGTCTCTCCCGTCGTATATAACGATATTTTTCCTTACATCCAAGTCTGTCTATATGTTCTCCATGTACAAGTCCAATAGTGGATTTAAGGGCAGGGCCCAATAGTTCCACCACATATGTGACCTCTTCCACAAGGTCAATAAAGGCCTTCTGGATCTCTTGAGGTATTTCCACCCGTCTCATTCCCAGCCAGTGAAGTGCTTCCTGGGCATAGTCCAGTATGTTGTCCTGTCCTCGGGTGTAGTTCAAAAAAAGCGTCTTATCCACGGGCATAAAGAGTCGTCTGGGAAGGTGATTCCTTATGTTTCTCTTTATCTTATCAGCATGTTCCTCTATGGCATCCACTTCCCTGGTTAGTTCTTCAAATTCTCGGCATACCCCTGTTCCCGATATATAACATTCCAGTGCCTCTCTTATCATGCTCACCCCTTCCACTATCTTTTCATAATGTTCCACAAGCCCGTTCATGGGGGAACGAGGGGTTACCAGCCCAAAGAATGGAAGTTTTTTTATCATAACAAAGCTCCTTCTTAACTGACTTCAGTTTAAAATGGTCTGAAGGGACCATTATAATTACCCTTTTATTATTTTCAACCCAGAATGCTCCATCTCATCAATTGAAATAGAAATATAGAGGTAAAGGCGGCAATGGGTACAGTAAGGACCCAGTATATAATTATTTTTATCAGGACCCCAAAGTCCACTGCACTAAAACCCCTGGCAAGTCCCACGCCAACCACCCCTCCAACTGCAGAATGGGTGGTGGAGACAGGCAATCCCAGGTTAGATGCAGTCAATACCGTGGTTGCAGTACCCACATCCACGGCAAATCCCCTGGTGTTGGTGAGGGTGGTTATCTTTTCTCCCACAGTGCCTATTACCTTTTTACCAAATAACATGATGCCAGTGGCTATTCCCAGTCCACCGAGGGCAAGAAATCCCATGGGTATTTGGACCTTTGGAAGGAGGGCATGATATTTTGCCACTGAATATACCGCAACCACAGGACCAATGGCGTTCGCCACATCGTTTGCCCCCTGGGACATGGCCACGTAACAGGAAGTGCCTATCTGGATCTTTTTAAATACATCCTCCACCACCTGGGAGTCCTCCTCCATCTCTTTTACAAACCTCTTTACCCATATAAGACTGGCCACATAGATTATCACTCCAATTATGCCTACAATGGAGAGACTCACTGAAAGGGGAAGTCCCAATTTTTTCCCAAAGGGGGTCTTATAAAAGAAGGAAAAGATTATAAGGGCACAGGTAAGTACTATCCAGATAGGTACCCATTGCACAGTATGTTTTATAAAATTTTTCCTCATAAGGATTTGGCTTCGGATAAGGGTAAATACCACAAAGGAGATGGTTGCCGCAAAAAAGGGGGAGATTATCCATGAGAGTACAACATATCCCAGTACCTTCCAGTTTACCACATGGGGCCCTCCTGCCACCAGCCCAAACCCCAGGAGACTTCCTATTATTGAGTGGGTGGAGGACACGGGCAGGGCAGTGAGGGTGGCTATGAATACCCAGAGCGCCGCAGAGATAAGGGATGCAAACATCCCCATCATAATAATCTTGGGGTCAGTAATGGAGGAAGGGTTTATTATCCCTTTGCTGATGGTGGCAGTTACATGGGAACCAAAGAATACCGCCCCCACAAAGTTTAGGATCCCTGCTATCATAATGGCTTGCTTTACTGTAATGGCCCTTGCACCAACAGCAGAGGCCATGGCATTTGCCACATCATTGGCACCCAGGTTAAAGGCCATGAGAAAACCCGCTATTATAGAGAGCCATAGAAATACCTGAAATATATCCATTTTTTACTCCTTAAAAAGAGGGTGACACACCTGCCCACGTCCAAAAAAACGGTTGTCTGGGGTTACAAATCATGATAGCTGAAAAAAGTCAAGGAGGGGGTGTGGGGTATTACAGATGAAGAAAGGACGCACCAAAAAGGTATTTGCCCTGTTGGGAGTAATCTTTATTGTCTTTATTATAGGAGAAAGTATCTATTTCTTTTCAAAGGGAGACTTTTATGCGGGAAGTTATTTCTTTCCCCTCCTTCTTTTGCTCTACGTATTTTTTGTAAACCGATAATCGTTATCCCAGAAAAGGAATATATCCAGGACCATCCCTATCATACACCCTAGTTGTATACATGCACGATAGTTATAGGAATAAATGGATTTTTTTTCTAAAAGGGGTAAGGGATTCTTTCCCTATCGTCATAGGTTATTTTCCAATAGCCTTGACCTTTGGCCTATCCAGCATAGAAGCTGGTTTTTCTTCTAATTTTTCACTTTTTATCTCTATGATTATGTTTGCGGGGGCGAGCCAATTTGCCTTTCTGGGGATGATTGAGGAAGGCGCCACTCTTCCCTTCACTGTTTTAATATGTCTGGCCCTGAATATTCGTCATATAATCTATGGTCCAACCCTATCGGTAAAACTAAAGGAAAAAAAACTATTACCCCTTTTGTCCTTTGGACTTACTGATGAGGTCTTTGGACTGGCCTTTGCCAATATAGAAAGTCATCCCAAAGAGGTCCAGAGTATGTGGCTCCTGGGAATAGAGGTGGGTGCATATCTTTCCTGGACAATAGCCACTTATATAGGAGCATGTTCTCATGAAATAGTGGACAATTATTTTCCCTCAATATTTAAGGAATCCCTTTCTTTTTCCCTACCCGCCCTCTTCCTGGCTATTTTGATTCCTATGATAGATAGAGAAACTGCGTGGATAATACTTTTATCTTTTATTGTTACCTTTATCTTTATTGCATTTGGTCTTGCATCATATTCTCCTCTATGTGTTGGAATATTAAATCCCATATTATATATGCTTTTTAGAGGTAAGTGGTGGAATCAAAATCTATAATAGCCTGTTTAATAATAGGATTAGGAACTTTTATATTCCGTTTTATTCCTTTTTTGTTTGGAGAAAAAATGTCTAATAGTTTCTTCCGTGGATTGTTGCCATTTTTTAAATTGTCAGGTATCTCAATTATAGCTTCTTTATTTATTTTATCTTTGAATCTTAATATAAATCTAATTTTTAGCCTTTATGCTATAAAAGTTATATTATCGTGTTTAGCTGTTATATTTTGTAGTATTATATTTAAAAATCCAGGAATCAGTGTTTTAATTGGTATATTTGTATTTTTTGTGACTAATTTAGTTATTTAAATATATTAAGATAAAAAGCACAAGGGATTACTCATTTTATAAGATACTACAGTCTAATGGCATTTCTCAGGAGATTTAATACTATTGTCTTTTTCTTCAAAGATGTATCTACCTTTATTTTCTTGAATGTTTTTGCATACAACTATAAAGCAGGAAAGGGGAAAGAGGAATATGCCCCTGGTAGAGGGGTAGAGTAGGCTTAGTCCTATGCTCAATTATAGGGACAATGCATTCCCCCTTGACCTTGAGTGATTTACGATACTAATATCCCTTAAAACCCCTATGGGTTAAACAGGAGAAGGGGAGGGGAGATGCTCTTTTTGAAAAAACTAAAGGAAAGGTTTTTTTCTTCAAAGAAAAATGATGCTCCTTCCGGAGAGATAAAGCTCAAGAGTATATTTAGTCGTTTTCGGGAACTGCTGGATCACAACAATAGGGCCCTGGAAATAATTACGGATATTGGGGAAAAGCTAAGCGGAGATTATATATTTGATAAGACCTATATCCACACCTCTTATAATGAACTTTCCGATAGGGTATATAAAGTAATTTATAATCTCAACATGCTTTCTTCCAATAAGTATATTAAATTATATGAAAAATTTGAAGAGATCCATATTCAATTAAAGGCCCTCATTGAGGGGAAGACATATCCCCTTCTGGAATGTCTTACTGTTCCTTTGAGCAAGTTGGACGAGTCCCTGGCAGATGTGGTGGGTAGTAAGGCCGCACGGCTGGGGGAGATAAAAAACAGGCTTGGGTATCGTACCCCTGATGGATTTGCCATAACAGTTACGGGATACAAACATTTTTTGGAATATAACGAGTTGGATGTAAAGATAGAGGAATTGCTATTCAAATGGAGGGGAAGGGACGATTTAACTGAGGAGATAAGTGAAGAGATTACCTCTCTTATCCTGGAGGCATCCCTTCCTCCTGGTCTTAGAAATGAGATAGAGAAGGAGATAAAGAGGGTATCCACCCATAAAAATGTATATTTTGCAGTACGCAGTAGCGCCATTGGTGAAGATGGGGAATATACCTTTGCGGGACAATTTGATACTGCCCTCAATGTAAAGAGAGAGGAGATCGTGGATGCCTATAAGAGGGTAGTGGCCAGTCTCTTTAGTCCTTCTGCCTTATCTTATAGTCACCATAAGGGATTTTCTCCCCTGGAGATGCCCATGGCAGTCCTGTGTCTGGAGATGGTGGATGCCTCGGTAAGTGGGGTGGTCTATACCATAGACCCTACAGACCCCCTGGGAAATCATCTCCTGATAGATGCCAATTGGGGATTGGGGAAGACAGTTGTGGAGGGAAGCGCCCCTTTGGATCACTTCAGGATACTCAGAAACCCTCCTTATGAAATAGAGGAAAAAAGGATAAATCCCAAAAAGACCATGCTCTTGGCACGGGCAGGGGGGGGCACCATAGAGACTGAGGCCCCAGACAGGTCCTGTCTCACAGAGGAGCAGATAAAGGAACTGGTGGAGCTTTCATTAAATATTGAGAGGTATTTTAAAAAGGCCCAGGATATTGAATGGAGTTATGATCAGGGGGGAAGGCTCTATATCCTTCAGACCCGTCCCTTAATTGCTCCCACCCAGACAGAAAGGCCCCAGGTGGGGCTCCCTGTGCTTCGGGAGAAATACGAGGTGCTTCTTGAAAAGAAAGGGGTAATAGCCCAGCGTGGAATTGCCAGTGGGGTGGTGTATGTGGTGGAGAATGAAGAGGATATGAAAAGATTTCCCCACGGAGGGGTACTGGTCACAAGACGTACCTCTCCCCGTTTTGGGAGGCTCATGCATAAGGTCTCTGCTATTGTAACGGACCTGGGCAGTCCCACGGGACACATGGCCTCCCTGGCCAGGGAATTCAGGATCCCCACTATTGTAGATACACAGATGGGTACAAAGGTGCTTCATACGGGTATGGAGGTGACCGTGGATGCAGAGGAGAATGTGGTCTATAGGGGAAAGGTAAAGGAATTGCTGGATTCATATTATGTGAGGGAATTGCCATTTGAAGACACCAGGGAATACAGGCTATTGAAACAGATACTATCCAGGGTGGCCCCCCTCAATCTTACTGACCCCAATGACCCCAGCTTTAGTATTGAGGGTTGTCGCACCTTTCACGATATCTTGAGGTTCTCCCATGAGAAGGCCATTGGAGAGCTTATAGAACAACATATGGACAAGGCCCTCTGGAAGAATGTTCCAGCAAAGAAGTTGAAGACAAGCATCCCCCTGGATCTGGTTATTCTGGATCTGGGAGGAGGACTTGCCCCAGAGAGCGGGGAAAAGAGTGATATATCGCCTGAGGAGATTACATCTCTTCCAATGCAGTGTCTATGGAGGGCCCTCTCTGCACCAGGGGTGTGGAGGACAGAGCCTATTTCTGTGGATTTTAAGGCCCTTATGTCCAGTATGACCAGCAATTTCCAGAGCCTCTCTGCTACTCCTAAATATATGGGACTAAATCTCGCAGTAGTCTCCAGGGAATACCTGAATCTTAGCCTGAGACTGGGATATCATTTTACAATGGTGGATACCTATATGGGAGAGAATATGGTGGATAATTATATATATTTCAGATTCTTAGGTGGTGTTACCGAGATTACCAGAAGGAGTAGAAGGGCCCACCTCATAAGCAAGATACTGGAAAAATACGATTTTCGTGTGGAGACCAAAGGAGATCTCATGGTGGGGAGGATAAGGGAGATAAGTAGAAGGGATGTGGAAGAAAGACTGGAGGTGATAGGGAGGCTCATTGGTTTTACCAGACAACTGGACGTGATGCTTAAGACAGACAAGGCAGTGGATATGTATATGGACCTGTTTTTTTCAGGGAGATGGATCCAGGATGCCTCCTCTTCCTGAGGGAATCTTTCAACTTGTGAACTCCATTGACTTTTTACTTTACTAAAATTAAAGACTTTTTTGTGAAAGGACTCGCTCTCATCTATCTCATCCACTTTGTGCGTCATGGGATGCTCTTTCCAATTATCCCGCTCTATGCCGCCTCCCTGGGGCTTGGCCCCTCTGCCATAGGAGGGCTTATTGCCGCTCATAGTGTACTTTCTATCTTTCTGGGCATATTTGTGGGGAGATTAAGTGATGTTATCTCCACCAGATGGATAATTGCCTGTGGGATCCTTAGCAATCTTCTCGGGGGGGCCTTTTTACTGTTAAAGGGTGGGTTTTTATATATCCTCATCTCTCAGCTCTTTTCTGGCATTGGTTTCCTTATGATAATAGTGGGCTCTCAAACCCACATCTCCCTCTTTGAACCCCCTCCCACAAGGGCAAGGGCCTTTGCCTTTATTTCTTTTAATGCATCTGTGGGACAGATAATTGGTCCCTTTTTAGGAGGGCTTGTGGCATCTTCCTGGGGATACAGACCCCTCTTTTGGATAGTTACCTTGATAAATATCTTGGCCTTTCTGGGGCTTGGTTTTATTGGGGGAGGGGATTCCTCTACTAGAGAGAAGAGGGATTCTAATGTGTCTCTCTCCTCTCAGGTAAGGGCCCTGCTCCAGAAAAGGTCCCTGGTGAGGCTCCTAGTATTTACCTTTGTGGTGGTCTTTATTACCTGTCTCAAGGGGTCCTTCCTCCCCCTCCTCCTGAGGGGAAGGGGCTTTTCAAAAATGGACATTGGGACCTTTTTGTCCCTTTTTTCCATATCCATGGCCATTATTCGTCTCGTTATGGACAGGATTTTAAGGTGGATAGGGAAGGAAGAATCCATTTATGTGGTTATGGCCCTATTGTTTCTGGGGGTGGGTATTATTGCTAGCTTTTCTTTGAGTTATTTTATCATACTGGGCCTTCTGCTATGGGGATGTGGATTTGGTATATCTCAGCCACTTTCCATGTATCTTATTTCAGAACAGCTTACTCCTGACACCTCTGGTATAGGTATGGGACTTAGATTTACAGTGATTACTTCTTCAGCATTCCTATCCCCCCTGGTGTTTGGTATCATTGGAGAACATATGTCTCTTGATGCTATTTTTTATATATCTACTTTTATTGTTATATTGAGCACTATATACTTTTATTTGTCAAAGCCATTAAAGGAGGTATAGATGAATATACAGGCAATTGATGCACATCTGCATGGGGATATCCTTCATAGCTGTGAAGAAAAATTTCCTGACATTTACTATGACGCAGGCATAAGTGGGATAAACTGGTCATATAATGAGAGGATATCTTCAGTGGAAGGGTATCTATCTTACTGGGACCAATTGAGAGACCTTACCCATGAGTTTAATAAACATCTTCCTTTTTTCTATATGGTGGGGATACACCCCAGGACTATATGTGATGAACTTAAACAGGGGGCAGGTTTTTCTGAT
>Ga0256914_1003685_pt1 | contig 11937 bp, 16 predicted proteins | sample HulkmetaG_FD_191571 | JGI IMG/M metagenome (GOLD analysis project Ga0256914, IMG submission 191571) | Hydrothermal chimney microbial communities from Main Endeavour vent field at the Juan de Fuca Ridge, Pacific Ocean - Hulk | ecosystem: Environmental > Aquatic > Marine > Hydrothermal vents ...
TTTCCCCTCTTCGATATGACGGACGGGGACTCCGTTCTTCAACAGGGCCTCCTCAAAGGAAAAACTACACCCCAAAAGGAACGTCACAAAGTCATCCCGCCACAGATCCTCGATCGTCTCCACCGTGTCGGTCAAAACGCCCTCTCGATACACGCGGTATTTCGGAATATCGGTCCGGACATCCGCGCCGTCCGCCATGGAGTGGGTAAGGTAGACGCCGGGCTCCAATACCTCCAACACGGGGCACGGCTTGGGATTACGCTGGCAGAAGAGGAGGAAATCGAAGGCGTAACGCTCCCTCAAAATGACCAGATTCGCCTGAACGTAACCTGGCGCGAGTCCTGCTGTCGGCCGGGTATAGCGACCTTCCCGGATTTCCTTTCTTATTTCAACAGGATGTTTCATGGATCCTCTCAATATATAACAGTTGAAAGACCTTCCCGCCTCATCGAATCCAAAGCTTCTACATCCCCAAAAAGGCCCTCTGGATCTCCGGGGACTCCAAGAGTTCGCGAGCCGTCCCTTCCGTCACGATCCGGCCCGTCTGGATCACGTACCCCTTGTCCGAGATCTCCAGCGTTTCCCGGACATTCTGCTCCACCAAGAGAATCGTCATCTTCTCTTCCTTGAGCTTTTTCACCGTATCCAGGACCTCGTCCACCAAAACCGGCGCCAGCCCGAGAGAAGGCTCATCCAGCATCAGAACCTTCGGGTTCGACATGAGGCCGCGCCCGATGGCCACCATCTGCTGCTCCCCGCCGGAGAGGGTGTTGGCCAACTGGGTCTTCCGTTCCTTCAAGCGGGGAAAGAGGTTATAAACGTATTCGAGGTTTTCTCTCTTTTTCGCCTCGTCATCGATGATGTAGGCCCCGATAAGGAGATTTTCCTCCACGGTCATGGGGCCAAAGAGCATCTTTTCCTCGGGAACATAGGTAATTCCCAATCGAACGATCTCTTCCGTCGGAAGCGTTCGGATGTTCCTACCTTCGAAGAGGATTTTCCCCTGATAGGCACGTTGAGACCCCATGATGGCACGCAGAATCGTCGTCTTCCCCGCGCCGTTGGAGCCCACGATACAGGCCGTCTCTCCCCGATTGATCTCAAAGGAGACTCCCTGTATAACGGGCAGGCCGGAGTACCGGACCCAGAGATCCTCGATCTTTAGAATCGGCTCCATCAGGCCCCCTTCTGCTGTTGCGCCACGTAACGTTCCCCCAGATAGGCCTTGATGACCTCGGGGTTCTGTTTGATTTCCTCGGGCTTCCCCTCCGCGATCATGTTCCCGCTGTCCAGGACGATGACGCGGTGGCTGATGTTCATCACCAGTTCCATGACATGCTCGATCAGCATGACGGTAATCCCCATGTCGTAGTGAATCTTCCGGATGAGGGACATCATCTCGTCGATCTCCGTGGGATTCAGCCCGGCCGCCACCTCGTCCAGAAGCAGCATCTTGGGCTGGGTCGCCAGGGCCGTCGCCATGGCCACGCGTTTCTGGGCCGCCACGGGCAGCTCGCTGACCCAGTGATCCCTATGCTCGCCAAGCCCCATCAGATCGATGATCTCCTCCGCCCGCCGGCGCGCCACGCTTCGCGAGCGGGTCCGCAGGAAGCTCCCCACCATGATATTCTCGATCACCGAGAGGTCTCCCGACGCCACGAAGATCTGGAATGTCCGGGCCAGACCGAGCCGGCTGACCTCGTAGGGTTTGAAGTTCGTAATCTCCTGGCCATCGAAGAAGATCCTGCCCGCCGTGACGTTATAGACCCCGGCGATACAGTTGAAAAGGGTCGATTTCCCCGCCCCGTTGGGGCCGATCAGCCCCAACAGTTCCCCTTTCTGAACGGAGAAAGAGATATTGTTGTTGGCGCGCAACCCGCCAAAATCCTTCGTAACGCCCTGAACCTCGAGGATGGGAGTCATGTCCGTTTCCGCCTCCTTGCCTTTTCAACAATCCCCCAGATACCCCTCGGTTCGAAGGCGGCAATCGCCATGATGATCAGGGCGTAGATGACCAAGTCCAGCCCTGCCAGACCCGCCTTGCCGCCCAACCAGCTTCCCAAATAACTTTTCAGAGGAACGAGCACTGCAGCCCCGATGATGGGACCCCACAGGGAACCCGCCCCACCCACCATCGCCATCATGGCAATCAGGATGGACAGGTCGAGGGACATGATATCCTCCGGCTCGATATTGAAATTATAGCAGGCGTGGAACGAGCCGACGACGGCCACGAAGGACGTGGCAATGGCATAGGCCTTGATCTTGCACCAATGGGCGTTGATCCCGAGGGATCGCGCCACCTCTTCGTTGTCCTTGATGGCCCGGAGCTGAAACCCCAGGCGCGACTTACGGAACCAGTTGATGTAGAAAAAGCCGATGAAGAAGAGACCCAACAGAATATAATAGTAGTAGGCATCGTTCCGGAACTGGAGATACATCAGGCTGGGCATCTTCTTCAGCGGAATCTCCAACCCCTTGGCGCCGCCCACGAAATCCCAGACCTGAAAAACGTCCAGGAGGACAAGAGACGTGGCGATGGTGGCGATGGCGAAATAGTGCCCCCGCATCCGAAAGAGAGGGTACCCGATGGCAAACGACCAGATGATGGCAAAGGCCATCCCGATGGGGGCGGACACCCAAAAAGGAATATTCCATCGAATCAGCATGACAGCGGTCGTGTAGGCGCCAATCCCCGCGTACTGCGCCTTCCCCAGGTCTACCTGCCCGCCGTACCCCCCGATGGTGTTCCACCCCATCCCGTAGAGGGAAAACATCAAAAACTGAATCATGGTGGCCATGGAGAAGCTAGAATGGGGGATCAGGGGAAAGATGAACAAAAAAAGGCAAAAAAGGCCGAAAATCACCAGGTCCTTGCGCGGGAAATCCGAAAAATCGAAGATATTCCTGATCGTCTCCAAACGTCTATTCCTTTATCCCAAACAATCCATTCGGACGGAAAATCATTATCAGAAAATAGGCCAGATAGACAAACGTATATTTGAACGAATGGAGCTGAATAGCCTTCAGCGACTCATTCCCGATGAGCTGGGTCAAGGCATCCCACATGGGGGGAATATAGATGATGAACCCGATGATGATACCCGCGTAGAAGGCCCCCTTGATATTCCCGAATCCGCCGAGGGCCACCGTGGCGAAGGCAATCATGGTAAAGAGAAGGCCGATATTGGGATCCACCGGCCAGAAATTGACCAGTAAGGCCCCGCAGATGGTCACGGATGCACCGCCGATCCCCCAGGCCAGGGCGTTCATCCGCTCCGTGGGAATCCCCATGTAGCGTGCCGCCTCGGGATTGAGAGCCGTGGCCGTCAGGGCCTTCCCCACCTTGGTGTTCGCCAACAGCCAGGAGACCGCCACGAAGAAGACGACGGAGAAAAAGGCCGCCGTGAGTTTCGTCGCCTCGAACACGATGCCGGGGCCCACAACGAAGCTGCGTCCCACGAGGATCCCGTGATGGGCGATCCGGGGCTCCGACCCGAAGATCAGAAGCGCCAGGTTCCTCAGCAGCAGCATCAGACCGAATGTCCCGAAGAGCTGGGCGATCATGGGCCCTCGAAGGAGATACTTGACAAGCCCGTAGTAACAGATGATGCCGAGGACGAATCCCACGATTCCCGCAACAGGGAGAGAGGCCAGGGTATCCAGGCCGGACAGGTTGGCAAACAGCAGTCCCGCGTACATGCCCACCATGAGAAACTCACCGTGGGCGAAATTCACGATATTCATGACACCGAAGATGATGGTCAACCCGAGGGCGACCAGGGCAAAGACCATCCCCATCAAGAGGGCGGAAACGACAGACTGCAAAAGCTGGCCGATAAAAGCAGACATATCCTATATCCATCCAACGAGTAAAAAGGGGCGCAGGCCCGAGCCCATCGGGCCTGCGCGCCATGTTCAGAACCTAATCTCAGAACCCCTTGAACGGATAGATCATGTTGGCCGTGGCCAGATCAAAGGGATAGACAACCTGAAGAACGATGTTGCCGTCTTTGTCTTTCTGGTACTGACCGATCATACCGGAACCCAGGATATTCTGGCCAACCTCTTTCCCGGAGGCGGCGAACTTGATTCCCTTCCAGGGGACCACCAGGTATTTGCCCGGGATCTCGATGCTGTTGGCCGCCTTCTGGATGGCCTCGGGCTTCGTGGATCCCGCCTTTTCCAGGACGTTGACCCACGCCTGGAGACCGGTGAAGGCACGCGCCGAGGCGCCACCCAAGTCGTTACCCGTTTTCTTCTTGTAAAGGGCATTGACCTCGCCTGCCACCTTCTTCACGTTCGCGATCGAGGGGATAAACACGGTCCGCGTCAGGACCCCGACGATGTCATCTTTCAAGGTCTTGCGGAATTCAGGCTTCTCGAATCCGGCATCCTGGCCCCAAATAACCTTGGGTTTGGCCTTCATGGATTTCAGGGTCTTGACCATCAGGATGGCATCCGAGGTGTAGGAAGCAAAGAGCATGGTGCCGGGTTTCGGGGCCAGCAGGGACTGAACCTCCGAGCTCAGATCCGGGGCCTTGGCCGCGTAGAGGATCGATTTGGCAAGCTTGAAATTGTACTTCTTCGCAAATTCCTTGATCAAGCCATCCACATGGGATCCCCACTCCGTCTTTTCACAGGCGGACACGATGGGTTCCAGGTCCTTCTTGGGAACGGCCTTGACGCCCTTGGCCTTTCCTTCCGTCAACCCCTTCAGGAACTCGAAAAGGTCTTTCGTAAAATACTTGTCGTGGGGAGTGGTGCGCCAAAACCATTTGAATCCACGCTCGGTCAGGGCCGGGCTGGTGGACGATCCGTTGATCATGGGCACGCCGTAGCGTTCGCAGACCGCCGACACCGTCTTGGTCACGGAGCTGTAATAGCATCCGAGGATTCCAACGACTTTGTCGTCCTTGATCAGCTTCTTGGCCAAATCTGCGCCCAACTGGGGGTTTCCCTGGTGGTCCTTGAAGATCAGCTTGATCTTCGCGCCGCCCAGGGCCTTGATCCCGGCCTTCTTCGCCATGGGCATGTCGATACCCGGCATCACCTTATTACAAATCTCCGCCGCCAACTCGGCACCGGCACGAAGCTCCCGGCCCGCCGCCGCGGCAGGTCCCGTCAGGGGATATATGACACCGATCTTTATCTCCTTGGCCGCTTGTGCTGTCGGAACGAAACTACCAACGAATAAAAAACTGATGACCACGCTTATAATAATTAACGATTTTCCCAATACCTTCATACATTACCCTCCTCACAACGGATTGATTGTTTAATACCGCACGTTTTAAATCCTCTATTTTTACCTTATACCTTTCCCTCCTTTCAATATGAAATATCAATGGCAACTAAATATATAAAATCTCGAAAAGTGTCAACCCGCATGAAAGCGGAAATGGGAACTTGTCTCCCAATGAAACGAATTGACGCACACGCTTTAAGGGTGGTATAAAGGCAGAAAGCGCCTGTAGCTCAGCTGGATAGAGCAGCGGACTTCTAATCCGCAGGTCAGGGGTTCGAATCCCTTCAGGCGCGCCAAAAAAGGCAAAAAAATAGGGGGAATTTCTTCCCCCTTGCTCATTCGTCCAAAAACCTCTCCTTTCCATTTATGGATAGCGCCTTCCCTGATAGATATTACAGTTGTTGCACGAATTAATCCTCACCCTCGGTTGTCGGCACCGCCTTGAATACCCTTGCCAGCGGGACGGGGGTGGTGCTGGATGGTATGCACCCCCATAATAGACACGCCTATGGTTGCAAGAAGGACCATAGTAAGGATGATCGTACCAATTTGGATAATAAGGGCGATATCCCCAGCGGTTGACGACAACAGTCGTGTTACAACCTCCATAATAATAGGGAACTACGGGTATGACCGGAAGGTAGGTCGTATAGGAATGCCTATAAAACCCTCCATACCCACATCCTCCATGATAACCACTACTAATCCCAAACCCAAACCAAAACCCATCACACAGCCCTACCTGAGGCACAAACAATATAAGGGCAGCCATGACAACGACACTTATCCCACCCCTTTTCAGCCATTTTTTCATTCTACTCACCCCCTTACAATCAATTATAACACCGAAACGACGTTCCGTCAATGATCCCCCTTTTTTACGTCCTGACCTCCTCTATCAAAGCTGGCCAGATAGAGTTGACAGGAGAAGCAGATTGGGGTAAACTTGAAGATTCAAAAAGGGAGATAGAAAAAGGAAGCATGTTCGAAACACTGACAGAACGGCTGAACACCGTCTTCAAGAAGCTCAAGGGGCAGGGACGCATCACCGAGGAGAACGTCAAGGACGCCCTGCGGCAGATCCGGCTCTCGCTTCTCGAGGCGGACGTCAACTACAAGGTCGTCAAGAACTTCATCGCCTCGGTTCAGGAAAAGGCCGTCGGCCAGGAGGTCCTCTCCAGCATCACGCCGGGGCAGCTCATCGTCAAGATCGTTCACGACGAGCTGGTGGAGCTTTTGGGCACGACCCATTCCCAGCTTACCCTCTCCGGCTCCCCGCCTTTTCCCGTCCTCCTCGTGGGGCTCCAGGGTTCCGGGAAGACCACCACCATCGCCAAGTTGGCCTACATGCTCAAGAAGGGAAACAAGCACCGTCCCTATCTCGTGCCCGCCGACGTCTACCGCCCGGCGGCCATCGATCAGCTCGTAACCTTGGCGAAACAGATCAATGTCCCCTGCTATCCCTCGGCCCAGTCGGACGACCCCGTGGACATTTGCAAGAAGGCCGTGAAAGAGGCCATCCAGGCGGGATGTGACGTCGTCCTCATCGACACGGCGGGCCGTCTGCAGGTGGATGAGCCCTTGATGGAAGAGCTCGAGAAGATCAAGGCGGCGGTCCATCCCTCCGACATCCTCCTGGTCGTCGACGCCATGACGGGGCAGGAGGCGGTCAAGGTGGCCGAGGCCTTCCACGAGCGTCTCGACCTCGGCGGGGTCATCCTCACCAAGCTGGACGGCGACGCCCGGGGCGGCGCGGCCCTGTCCATCAAGGCGGTCATCGGGCGCCCCATCAAGTACGTGGGCGTGGGCGAGAAGATCGAGGACCTGGAGGCCTTTCACCCGGACCGGATGGCGTCGCGGATTCTGGGGATGGGCGACATCCTGACCCTGGTGGAGAAGGCCCAGGAGACCTTCGACCAGAAACAGGTCGAGAAGTTCGAGAAGAAGCTCAAGAAAAACGCCTTCACCCTGGAGGACTTCCGAGACCAGCTCCAGCAGATCCGCAAGATGGGTTCGTTGGAAAGCCTGCTTTCCATGATCCCCGGGATGCAGAAGATGAAGGGCAACCCGGCCTTTCAACCGGACGAGAAGGAGCTGATCAAGGTCGAGGCGATCATCAACTCCATGACCCGCAAGGAGCGGCTCAACCACGCCATCATCAACGGGAGCCGCCGGAAGCGGATCGCCAGGGGAAGCGGTACCACTGTTCAAGACGTAAATAATTTGCTAAAACGTTATGTGCAAGCGAAGAAGATGATGAAACGTTTCAGCAAGATGGGAAAAAGAAAATCGTTCGGGAGGGGGGATTTCCCCTTTCCCATGTGAAAAGGAGGTGAAACCGTATGGCTGTAAGTATCCGGCTGGCCCGTTTTGGATCGAAGAAGAAACCTTTCTACCGTATCGTGGCGGCGGACTCGCGTTTTCCGAAAGAGGGCCGGTCTATCGAGCGCCTTGGCATTTACGATCCACGGCAGGACCCCGCGCTGGTTCGCCTGAACATGGAGCGGATCGATTACTGGTTCGGCCAGGGAGCAAAGGCATCCAAGACTGTTTTGGAACTCATCGAAAAGCAGAAAAAAGGATTGAGCCAAATAACGACGGAAACAGAATAGCATAAATCCTTTTGAACGTGGAGGGTGGTAAAATGGCGATGAAAGAGTTAGTCGAATACATTGCAAAAGCGCTGGTTGACAATCCAGATGCGGTCAGGGTCTCGGAAATCGAGGGTGAAAAGACATCGGTCATTGAACTTGTGGTTGCGAAAGAGGATCTCGGAAAGGTCATCGGAAAGCAGGGGCGGACGGCCAGGGCCATCAGAACGATCTTGAGTGCCGCCTCCACCAAAATCAACAAACACTCCGTTCTGGAGATCATCGAGTAGCGTTGATGATCGGGGGAAATGCCAAAGGGGAAAAAAGACGAATTCATTCCGGTGGGGAAGATTGTCGGGGCGCACGGCATTCGCGGCAACGTCAAGCTTCTCTACTTCTCGCACCTTAGGGCGTTTCCCTACTCAGAACTCTACCTGCAGGAACGGGGCGGATCCTTCCGCCCGTATCGGATAACGCACCAAACCCCTCTGAAGGGAACACTTGCGTTGACATTGGAGGGGATTGCGTCGCGTGACGAGGCGCAGTCCCTCCGTGGAAAGCTGGTTTTTCTTCCCCGGAAAGATTTCACCCGCACCGAAAAGGACGAGTACTACTGGGTCGACCTCATCGGGATGACCGTGGTTGAGCCGTCCCGGGAGATGCCCGGCCGGATCAAGGGAATGATGGAGACGGGCGGAACGGACGTCATGGAGATCGAGTTCGAAGGGAAGGAGGTACTGATCCCCTTTTCGTTCGAATGGATCGTTGACATCTCCGTCGAGGAAAAGCGCCTCGTTCTGAAAGAGGGAACCCTGGAGTTCTTCGATGTTCATTGACGTGCTGACCATCTTCCCCGACATGGTTCGGCTCGTGACGGGGTGGAGCATCCTCAAGCGGGCGATCGACAAGGGGCTCGTCACGGTCCGCGCCGTCAACATCCGGGATTTCGCCACCGACAAGCACCGGACCACGGACGATACCCCCTACGGCGGGGGACCGGGCATGGTGATGAAGCCGGAGCCGGTGGTCGGCGCCATCGAGTTCGCCCGGAAAGAGCGGCCGGGGCGGGTGATCCTCCTCTCCCCCCAGGGAGAGCGGTTGACCCAGGCCAAGGTGCGGGAGCTGAGCGGGGAATCCCACCTCATTCTCGTCTGCGGCCGCTACGAGGGGATCGACGAGCGGATCCGGGCCTTCGTGGACGAGGAGATCTCCATCGGGGACTACGTCCTGACGGGCGGGGAGCTTCCCGCCTTCGTGGTCATCGACGCGGTGGTTCGCCTCCTGCCGGGGGTGCTGGGGAACGAGGCCTCCGCGGACGAGGAATCCTTCGCGCAGGGACTGCTGGAGTATCCCCACTACACCCGGCCGGCGGTCTTCCGGAACCTGCCCGTGCCGGAGGTGCTCCTGTCCGGTCATCACGAGAAGATCCGCCAATGGCGCCGGGAGAGGGCCCTTGAGCGGACGAAGAAACGGCACCCGGAGCTCTATAAGCAGTATCTCCGCCGGCGGGATCGGGAAGGCCATGAAGACACCTGAACCCTTCACCCGGCGGATCCACCTGGCCCTCGTGCACTATCCCGTCTATAACAAGGAGGGAGACGTCATCGCCTCGGCCCTGACCACCATCGACATCCACGACTTCGCCCGGATCGCCCGGACCTACCGGCTGGGGGGCGTCTGGATCGTCACCCCCTTGGCATCCCAGAAGGACCTCTTCCGCCGCATGGTGCGTCACTGGACGGAGGGATTCGGCGCCCGTTACAACCCCAATCGCCGGGAGGCCCTGGAGGTGCTGGAGACGGCCGACACCATCGAGGAGGCGGTGGAAAGGATTCACCGGGCAACGGGACGTCCCGTCCGGCGGTTCGCCACCTCGGCGAGACGTTATCCCGGTAGCGTGTCGATCCCCGCCCTGGCGGAAACGATCCGCTCCGCGACGGACGCGTTCGTCCTCCTCTTCGGAACGGGGTGGGGACTGGTAGAGACGGTCATCGAGGCATGCGAGGGGGTCTTGACACCGATACGTCCTTATGGGTACAATCACCTTTCAGTCCGGTCCGCCGCGTCGATTATCTGCGACCGGCTCATCGGCGACGAGTAAAAATAGAGAGAACGGTTTCAGGAGGAACCCATGAATACGCTTGACATGATCGAAAAGGAACAGATGAAAACCGACATCCCGGAGTTCCGGCCCGGCGACACCGTGCGTGTCTCCGTCCGGATCATCGAGGGTGAAAAAGAGAGAATCCAGGATTTCGAGGGAGTCGTCATCCGGATGCGCCGCGGCAACAACCGCAGCACCTTCACCGTCCGGAAGATCTCCTACGGGATCGGAGTGGAACGTATCTTCCCGCTCCACAGCCCCCGGATCGCGGGGATCAAGGTGGTCCGCCAGGGCGCCGTCCGGCGGGCGAAGCTTTACTACCTCCGCAAGCTCCGCGGCAAGGCGGCCCGGATCAAGGAGCGGGGCTACAAGAAGTAACCCATGACGGCGGCTTCTCTGCACCCGCTGTTCCCTACGCTGTTTCGGGAGGAGAAAGAAGCCGCCGCGTCGCATTCTCCTACCTTCCGTATCGAAACGACCCTTCACGCCTCTTACGGATTTGACCGGATCGCCGGCATCGACGAGGCGGGACGGGGGCCTCTGGCCGGTCCCGTCGTCGCGGCGGCCGTCATCCTACCCCTCGGAGAAGATTTCCCCGGCATCGACGATTCCAAGCGGCTTTCCGCGGCAGCGCGGGAACGACTCTTCGCGGTGATCCAGGCCCGCGCCCTCGGCGTCGGGATGGGCATCGTGGGGCCGGAAGAGATCGACACCCTCAACATCCGGCGGGCGGCCCTGCTCGCCATGAAAAAGGCCGTCCAGGCCCTGCCCGAGCCGCCCGATTTCTGCCTCGTGGACGGGCGGGACGAGATTCCCGTCGCCATCCCCCAGGGCCCGCTTATCAAGGGGGATCAACGAAGCCTTTCCATCGCCGCCGCCTCCATCGTCGCCAAGGTGACACGGGACCGCATCATGCGGGCCTACCACGAGCGGTACCCCGTCTACGGGTTCGACCGGAACATGGGCTACGGCACACGGCAGCACCGGGAGGCCCTGAAGCGGTTCGGGCCGACGCCCATCCACCGCCGCTCCTTTCGCGGGGTTCTCCAGCCGTGAGGTTGTTCAAAAAGGATAAAACCAAATCCCGGGTCGGGGAGGCCGGCGAAGGCCTCGCCCGCGATTTCCTGGTAGGGAAGGGGATGAAGATCCTGGCGGAAAACTACCGAACCCGCTGGGGGGAACTGGATCTCGTCGCCCGGGACGGGAACACCCTCGTCTTCGTGGAGGTGAAAACCCGCACGCAGAAGCGGTTCGGCTCCCCGCTGGAGGCCGTCACGCCGGACAAGCAGCGCCGCATCACCCGCATGGCCCAGACCTACCTCCTCGAAAAGGGGCTGGGGGACGTGGCGGCCCGCTTCGACGTGATCGGCATCGACCTCACCGGCGGCGCGCCCCGTATCGACTGGATCCCCAACGCCTTCGGAGGGCTGTAGGATGGACCTGTCACCCAAGGTCTCCCTGAAGAACATCCGCGGTCCCTTCGACGCCGACAACGAGGGAACGGTGGAGGACGAACGAGGGATGCTCGTCCAGATCGTGGACGGAGCCCCCTGTTTCCGGCACCTCGTCTATCTCGACTTTCGGGTCACCGATCCCCCCGTTTACCGGGGCGGACACTACCACGAGAAAAAAACGGAGATCTTTTACGTCATCACCGGCCGGATCGAGGTGCAGCTCGTCGATCTGGACACGGGATGGAGGGGAAGCCTGACCATCTCGCCGGGGGACAAGCTCACCCTCCTGCCGCGCCTGGCCCACCGGTTCCGGGCCCTCGAGTTCAGCCAGGTCATCGAGATCGCCCCCGTGGCCTACGACCCGGCAGATGTCTTTCCCTTTGATTTCAGGATCGTGTAGTATTTAATTCTCGTTAGGGAATGGCCTCCCAGGTGAAGATCTTGGAAGTCTTGAGGATCTCGCAGGTCCGGGCCACGCGGACCGTCTCCTGGTGGAAGACATTCATCAGCACCTGGGACAGGCCGTTGGCGGCGAGCATG
>Ga0256914_1003686_pt1 | contig 11933 bp, 9 predicted proteins | sample HulkmetaG_FD_191571 | JGI IMG/M metagenome (GOLD analysis project Ga0256914, IMG submission 191571) | Hydrothermal chimney microbial communities from Main Endeavour vent field at the Juan de Fuca Ridge, Pacific Ocean - Hulk | ecosystem: Environmental > Aquatic > Marine > Hydrothermal vents ...
CCTGGTTCCGGACGCTCACGCCGGGGAGGAGCGTATCCCACTCCCCCCACTCGATCAGGGAGTCGCCGAGCATGAGCATGCTGGCTGGCAATCGATTATTCATGTGGCGTTACCCTCTTTCATCGCCGCAGACTGGAGTACCACGCAGCCCATGGGTGCAACGGTGACTGTCGTCCCTGGCCGGATTATCCGGCCTTCTGCTGTTGAGACGAAATCTGCCGGCGGTGTCTGGCCGGTGTCGATGATCTGTTTCCATTGTCGCTGTTCAGAGTGTGACGGCAGGGGCGGGATGGTAAAGCGGGCAGTCTTGGTCCGGTGACCGTTGAGCATGACGAAGAAGTCATCGTCACGGCCATTGCTGCCCATGGTGCCGTTGAGGCTGAAGGCCAGGGTGTGACAGTCGTGGGACCAGTCCTGTTGCCCGGGTGTCAGCCCCTGCCAGGTGATCTCCCGGAGATGGGGCGGCTCCCCGTGCTGGGTGTCGGAAAGAAAAAAGTCGCGGCGCCGGAAAACCGGGTGTTTTTTCCGCAGCTCAATGAGCTTGCGGAAAAAACGAAGCTGGTAGCGGTTCCTGCGGGCCAGGTTCCAGTCGATCCAGCTGATCTCGTTGTCCTGACACCAGGCATTGTTGTTCCCCTGCTGGCTCCGGCCGAATTCATCTCCTGCCACCAGCATGGGCACTCCTTGGGAAAGCAGGAGAATGACCGCCATGGTCCGCAGGCGGCGACTGCGCAGGGCGAGTATTTTCGGATCATCGGTTGGGCCTTCCGTGCCGCTGTTCCAGCTGATATTGTTGTTGTCGCCATCCCGGTTTCCTTCGCCGTTAGCCAGGTTGTGTTTTTCGTTGTAACTGACCAGGTCGGCCAGGGTGAATCCGTCATGGCTGGTGATGAAATTTATGGAGTTGCAGGGACGGCGGCCGTTGTGCTGGTACAGGTCCGAACTGCCGGCAATACGGGTTGCTAGGGCCGGTACCGTGCCAGGGTCTCCACGCATGAAGGCCCGCACGTCGTCGCGGAAACGGCCGTTCCATTCCGCCCAGCGCTGGTGGTTGGAAAAGCTGCCCACCTGGTAGAGACCGGCCGCATCCCATGCTTCGGCAATGATCTTGGCATCTGCCAGGACCGGATCCTCGGCGATCATCTCCACGACCGGAGGATTGCTCAGTACCCTGCCGTTCTGATCCCGCCCCAGGATGGAGGCCAGGTCGAAGCGAAAGCCGTCCACGTGCATTTCGACCACCCACCAGCGGAGCGAATCCATGATCAGGGAGCGGACAATGGGATGATTGCAGTTACAGGTGTTGCCGCAGCCTGAAAAGTTCAGATAGGCCTTGGTCCATGGATCGAGAAGGTAGTAGATGGTGTTGTCGATGCCGCGGAAACTCAGCAGGGGGCCATCGGCACCGCCCTCGGCGGTGTGGTTGTACACCATGTCCAGGATGACCTCGATTCCCGCCTTGTGCAAGGTCTTGACCATGTCCCGGAATTCCCGGATCGGGTTGGAGGTGCTGGAATAGGCCGCCTTGGGCGCGAAAAAGGAAAGCGGGCTGTATCCCCAATAGTTTTTGAGTTTCTCCCCTGTTTCAGGATTTCGGAAAATTCCTTCGCTCTCGTTGAATTCAGTGACCGGCATCAGTTCCACCGCAGTTATACCCAGTTCCTGCAGGTAGCCAACCTGCTCGGCCACTCCGCGGAATGTGCCGGGATGGGCGACTCCTGAGGAGGGATGGATTGTGAAACCACGGACGTGCATCTCGTATATGACTGAATCCTGTAGGGGAATTTTCAGGGGACGGTCCCCCTCCCAGTCGTAGTCGGGATCGGGAATGAGACAGCAGGGCCGGGTGCCCAGACAGGACCTGTCCATTCCCCAGGCCGGCGCCTGCAACTCCTTGGCATAGGGATCGATCAGGATCCGGGAGTCGTCGAAAAAGTGTCCCGAACGCTCCGGATCGCATGGTCCGGAAATGGTGTAGCCATACCTGATAGTCCGGTCCAGGTCGCGAATGTGGATATGCCAGATGTCGCCGGTCTTGTGATATCTCGGATCAAGCCTGATCCGGGACACTTTTTCCTCCTGACCGTTTTCCCGGGCCAGGATCAGGGTGACGCTGGTGGCATGGCGAGAAAATATTGCAAAGTTTATGCCACAATGTGTTATCGATGCGCCCAGGGGCAGGGGACGGCCGATTTCATGAGAGAGGCATTTTTTCATGTTGACTTGAGAATAATTATCATTTATGGATTAGGTAAATATTCTGGAAAACAGAGATACTATGAGCGGGTACCTGCAAGAAGCGTGATCCAGATCCAATTCAATTCTACCAGAATCAGGAGAAGAAAAAATGGGATTGTTTGAAAAACTTGATTTGCCCGGAATACCGACCATCGATTGGGAGATGACGCCTGAGTATACCTTCGGCACCTTCGAGAGTTGGGGTGGAAAGGAGCGGATTCGCTCTGGAAAGGAGCGTTTTTATTATTTTTTCATCGATGCCTGGGGCGAAACGCCCAGGCTCTGTCTCATGGAACGGGGGATCAAGCATGCCCGGGTGGTGGCGGAAATCCTGGCACCCAGGGAAATGGTCCAGCGATGCGTGGACAGACAGGGCAAGGTGGCCCTTTACGAGAGGACACACGGCATCGACCAGGAGTTGCGCGACTGGCTGCAGAAAAACGTCATCGATACCGATGATGACAGCAAGATCATTCCGCTGGAGCCCGAGTCCACCGAAGACCTCCTGGGGCCTTCCGGTTTGCCTCTGGCCGAAGAGGTGGGAAAAAACGTTGTCCAGGTCCATTTGCCGGATCAGCCGGCAGAATATATAGAAGAGGAGGTCGTGGCCCTTGTCCACGAGTTTGACCTGGTGGATCACGAACGGAATCCGGAGGGCAGTTTCCAGGGGTGCCTTGTCGATGGAGGGGACGGCGAAACCGTGGTGGACCTGGTGACCGGGCTCAGGTGGCAGCGCAGGGGGTTCGACATCATGAGCAATCGGATGCTGCGCAGGGAGATAGACTCCTTGAACCGGACCGGATTTGCCGGACATTCCGACTGGCGACTGCCGACCCTGGCAGAGGCCCTGTCGCTGATGCAAAAGGACCGGAATGCCAAGGGACAGTATGTGCACCAGTGTTTTTCAGCCGACCAGCCCTTTATTTTTGTCGATGCCACCCGTCGGCCAGGTGGGTACTGGTTCGTGGACTACAAGCACGGAAGGGCTTACTGGGCTTCCGGCACCATTCCCGGCGGATTTGGACGGTTGTGCCGCAAAGAAAAATAGGAACCCACAAAAAACCAGTTGAACAGATGATTACCAAAATGTAAGATTGAATAGGATGGGATAAGTACGGAATGTCAGCACCGCATCACATCTCGGTTGATGGATCGAAACGGATACAGGCGGGGAGAGTTTTTTTCGGGAGTGCAATTTGAGCCGTTCTGTTCATCGGAATATCCGCAGGAGCCTGTCAGCTCCGGAGTTGTGCATGCTCGCCATGTTCCCGTCTTTGCAGAAAATGGGTCTTCCCGTGCTGTGGAACGACTCGACAGCAGAATATCTGATACAGTACCTGTTCAACTTCATTACAGACGTGGGAGTGGTGTTCAGTGAAACGGATACTAGTTGTTGACGATGAAGAGCAGATCCGCTCGATGTTGGCCCAGATGCTCGAGAGAGAGGGCTATGAGGTCCAGACCGCCGAAAACGGCGAAGAGGGGATGAACCTGGTCAGCAAGTATGTATTTGATCTGATAATCACCGACATGATCATGCCGGTCAAGGACGGTCTGAAGTTCATCATGGAACTCACCCGCGACTATCCTGACCAGCAGATTCTGGCCATATCGGGAGGAGGGGCGATCAAGGCGGAACGGTACCTGACCATGGCCAGTTATCTGGGGGATATCGCCACGCTGGAAAAGCCGTTTAAACGGGCCACCCTCCTCGAGATGGTGGAACAGCAGCTGGCGCAGACTTGAAGGGCGCTAGTGAACGGGTAATTCGTCTTTGCTCTATCAATAGCTGGGTGGATGGCTCGTCAGAGCTGTCCGCCTTTTTTTGTTTGCCACCTAGACATGCTCTTTTTCTACGGTATCAGTACCATGAGAAATATCTTGCATCCTGGTGTTTCACATGTGCCCTGGACAAGAATAGATGCTCGTATATGGTGGTTTGATCCGGTACAGAGATCCAGGGTTTTCGGGCTGTCCGATTCTATTCTGCGTCCTGCCTCCCGGACCGGAGCAGCTTCGGCAGGGTCTGGACGAATGCCCTGATCGCATCTCTGACCTCCCTGTAGGAAGCCAGTGCCTCCTGGTCGTTGGTGGCCGTTCTGGCCAGTTGCGGCGGGTCGGGAAATCCTCTGTGCAAGGTTTGCCCCTCAGCGGGAACGAACGGACAGGATGAGCGGGCCCGGTCGCAGACCGTGATGACATGGTCAAAGGAACGGACCGGCAGTTCCCCGATACCTTTTGCCCAGTGTCCGGAGATATCTACTCCGGCCTCCGCCATCACCTCCACAGCCCGCGGATCCAGGCCATGCTGTTCCACTCCTGCCGAATAGGCTTCGAGAATGTCGCCGAGCAGATGGTTGGCCCATCCCTCGGCCATCTGGCTCCGGCAGGAGTTTCCGGTGCAGAGAAAGAGAACCCTGGCTTTCCTGGGCACACGCTCAGGCATGTCGCGATGTTTGTTCCCGGCATCAATCCAGGTTTTCACGAGTGTGCAGCCCTCTGTGGCGGGATTCGGAACTTCTCGGCAGCGAAGAAGATATTCGATTCGCTGCTAGTTGATGCGGCTGGCAGGTTCCTTGCCGCTTTCAGCCCTGGCGAGCCGGATCTGGCGTTTACGCTGAAAACCGTATTCGACCAGGCGCCTGATATCAGACCACATGGTTTCACTGCCCATGATGGCCACGATGATAGAGTCGTTACCACGGCAGAACTGGCCTACGTATGTCTGCCTGGCAGCCGCAGTGTAGCCGGTCTTGCCGCCAACAGCTCCCTTGATCCGCCACAGGGCCTTGTTGTGGTTATGCAAGGTAGTGCCGTATGAGGTGCGGGCCTTGATCTGGCGCATCCGGCGGGCGAAGTTTTCATCCTGCATGGCATGGCGGAATATCATGGCCAAGTCGCGGGCGGTCGACTGCTGCCCCTTGGCAGTGAGGCCGGTAGCTGTCCGGCAGACAGTTCGTTTGGCACCCCATAACCTGGCCCGCAGGGTCATCATACGGGCGAAATCCGACTCGCTGCCGGCAATTTTTTCCGCCAGCGCAACACTGGCATCATTGGCTGAGGCGAGAAGCACGGCATTGATCAGGTCGTTGGCCAGGTAGTGGCGGCCCGTATCCAGGTAGATCTTGGATCTCGGCATGCGCGAGGCATGGCTGGAAACCGGGACCTTCTCCTGCTGCTGCAGGGATTTCAGAGCGATCATTGCCGTGAGCACCTTGATGGTCGATGCCGGCTGACGCGGGCTGTCTGGTCGGAGTGCAAAGAGGGTTTCACCCGATTCCGCATCGATGACAATGGCGCTCTTGGATGTGATTTTTTTTCTGATTCCGGTCGCCCGGTACTTGCTACTGTAGGTAGTCTGTCTGCTAGTTGGCCGGTAACGGTATTTCACTGCTGAAATATCGTTACGTCGGCCCAGAACCAGGTACTTACCCGGCGAGGACGATTTGTTTCTATTGAACTTTCGGGACGCCTTGGGTGGATGCTTGGCCTGCTCATCGAGGATGGAAACCGCTGGAACCGGCCCGGCGTGAAACAATATGATCGGCAGAAAGATGAAAAAGATGAGAGATCTGAAGTTGACGGTCATGACTGTGATGCTCGGGTTCCTTGTTCGTGTCTTCTAATTTGTATCGTAACTGTGGGAGAACTGTCAAGGAATTTGGGAAGAGGACTCTGGGACGGATGACCGGTGGCCACGATGCTGGCGGAAATTAGGTAACAATTGACTTTATATGGCGTAACGGTCATAATCAACAAACTCCGGACAGGCCGTTCTGTCGGAAAACTTGTGCGGCCTGATGAAGTGCAGGAACGTTTTCCCCGGTTTCCCGGACCGTGGCCGGATGGACATCGGTAATTTTCAGCCAGCAGTAGACGATGGAATGGCGATCATCTTCACAGTCGGCGCGTCTGCCAGCGGTGCAGGAGCGGATACAGACCCTCAATGACCTGATAGACAGAAGCAGCCGGGAGTTTGCCGATAATCCTGCCATAGGCATGGCCATGGAAACGCCTCTGACCTACCGGCAGCTGCACGAGAGAATTCTTCTTCTGGCCGCCTATCTTCGTGAATGCGGAGTGAAATTTGGAGACCGGGTGGCTATCCTGGCGGAAAATTCCCATAATTGGGGTACGGTCTACCTGGCAGTAGTCCGGTTGGGAGGCATCTGCGTGCCCATGCTTCCTGACCTGCCGGAGGCAGATGTCCACCATATCCTGGGAGAGATGGACTGCAGCATTCTCTTCACCACCCAGCGGCAGATAGAAAAGATCTATGATTTCAGGAGGCCGATCGACAGGGTCGTCACCCTGGACGAGTATGAAGACGCCTCCGGGGTGATCCAGCCCCAGGCCTTTTCCGGTTTTCTCGACAAAGCGCGGGAGCGGTTTGCCGGCCAGCTGGCAGCTGGTGAGCTGACCTTTCCCCAGGTGGACCGGCATCACCTGGCTGCAATCCTGTATACCTCCGGGACATCCGGTTTTTCCAAGGCCGTGATGCTTAGCCATGCCAACCTCTGTGAAAATGCCCTTTCCACGACCAGGCTGCTCAAGCTGGAAAGCGGCTCGGTCTTTCTTTCAGTACTACCGATTTCCCATACCTATGAATTCACGGTGGGTTTTCTGCTTCCATTGATCCGGGGATGCAGAATCGTCTATGCCGGTCGTACCCCGACCCCTGCCGTGCTGCAGAAGATCTGCACCAGGGAGCGGCCGCATGTGATGCTCGTCGTTCCGCTGATCATGGAAAAAATTTACAAGAAACGGGTGCTGCCGGCAGTGGAAAAGAGCACCCTCCTCTCCTGGCTGTGCCGCTTTTCTGCCGGCAGAAAACTCGTGTACCGGAAAATCGGCTCCAGGCTGCAGGCCTTTTTCGGGGGAAGGCTGCAGGTCATGGGTATTGGTGGTGCGGCTCTCAATCCGGAGGTGGAATCCTTTCTTCGTGATGCTGGATTTCCTTACATTGTGGGATACGGATTGACCGAGTCGGCTCCCCTCATCGCCGGTGGGCCCCAGGGCGATCCTACCATCCGGATCGGCTCCACCGGCAAGCCGATACCTCGGGTCGAGGTCAAAATAGACCGGCCGGATCCCGGTACCGGGATCGGCGAGATCCTCGCCCGGGGTCCGAACATCATGCAGGGATATTGGAACGATCCAGAGGCGACCAACGAAGTCATCACGGAAGATGGTTGGCTGCGTACCGGTGACCTGGGCATGCTGGACGATCAGGGCAATCTCCATATCAAGGGACGCCTCAAATCGGTGATCGTGCTTGCAAACGGCGAAAATGTCTATCCGGAGGCCATTGAACACCGCCTCAATTCATATCCCTTTGTCCTCGAGTCGTTGGTGGTAGAAAACCGGGGAATGCTCGAGGCCTGGGTCTACCCAGACTATGATCTCATCGACGAGGAGACGCAGGGCCAGAGTCGGCAACAGCGGCATGCCCATATCGTTTCCCTGCTGGAGCAGATGCGAACCGAGATCAACACCCAGCTTGGGTCGGCATCGCGAATTTCACGGGTCATAGAGCGGCGGGAGCCGTTCATCAAGACAGCAACCCACAAGATCAAACGATACCTGTATTCGGTTGACACCATGCAGGTATAAGACACATCAAGGAGGAAGATCGATGAAGAAGACCATTGCCGTAACCAGCCTGCTGACCCTTGTCACCGCAGGCTCTGCCTTAGCTTCCGGATACCGGATTCCAGAACAGTCTGTCAACTCCACTGCCAGGGCGGGATCCTATACCGCCCATACACCCGGTGCGGACAGCGCCTACTACAATCCGGCCAACATGGCCTGGCTGCCCGATACCGCGCATTTCGAGGCTGATCTCGTTTACATCAACCTGAAGGCGGTCTCCTACACGGATGCGCGTACCCCGTACTACAATGGTGAATCTGAGACCGAAAATTTCCTCCTGCCGACTCTGTATGCCGTCTCTCCAGATCATTACAATTTCAGGTTCGGCCTGAGCCTCACCTATCCCGGGGGACTGTCCAAGCAGTGGGAGCAGCCGTATCCCAGGACCTTTGCCGAGGAGTTCAGCCTCAAAGTAGTGGAGTTCAGCCCGGCGGTCGCTTACCGCTTCAATGAAATGTTTTCCATTGCCGCCGGCGTCCGGGCTGTCTATGCCGACGGTACCGTAAAAAGTGCAGGCATGATCGCCCCGGGGGTGACGGCCTCCAGGGATATGGACGGCGATACCTGGGAGGCGGGATACAATCTGGCCTTCAGCGCCAGGCCGGTGCAGGGACTCAACCTGGGTGTCACCTACCGTTCCAAAGTGGACCTGGATCTGGAGGGGTCCAGTACACTGCAGACATCAGCGGGCCCCGGGCTGTATTCAGGCGATGGATCGGTCTCCGTTCCCCTGCCGGCGGTCCTTTCCCTGGGTGTTGCCTACACCTTTTTCGACCAACTGACCGTGGAGCTGCAGTGGGACCGGACGTACTGGTCGGATTACGAGAATATCGATTTCAACTATCCTGTTTCGCTCGGCAATCCGGTGCTGACCAGTCTCTTCGACCTGCCCAAGGCAAAGAACTGGGAAGATACCGACAGCTGGCGGATCGGTGTCAGCTATGATCTCAACCAGGCTCTCACCCTGATGGCCGGATTCGCCATAGATGAAAATCCTGTTCCTGATTCAAGCCTTGGATTTGACCTGCCCGATTCCGATGCCAAGCTGTACTCGCTGGGTGTCCGGTACCGCTTGAATGAACATCTTGAACTTGGCATGGCCTACCTGTATGACGACAAGGAGGACCGCACTGTCAATAACTCCATAGTCAGCGGCCGGTTCGAGGACAGTGGCGCCCACCTGATCACCTTTGGCCTGAACTACAAGCTGTAATTCGGGAAATCAATGTCAGCTGCATCCGGTCCATTTCCCGGACCGGATGCGCCGTGTACGAGGCGTACCTGCCTGCCCTGCCTTTCAGCCGAGCAGCAATGTGTTGGTATAATGGATGATGGGCATGATGATGCTGGGAATGATGCCGGTGTAGAAAAGAACCAGCAGGATGATAAAGCCAAACGGTTCCAGACCGGCGTATCTCCGGGCCGTGTCCCGGGGCAGGAGCCCCATGAGCACCCGGGAGCCATCCAGGGGCGGGATGGGGAGGCAGTTGAACACCGCCAGCATGATGTTGATCCATACAGAGGCCACCAGCATGCTGACGACCGGCTCCAGGATGAACAGCGGGATGGCATGGAGAAGGACGAGAAACTTGGCCAGGATAGCGCTGATCACGGCCAGCACCATATTGGCGGCCGGTCCGGCAAGGGCCACCAGCAGCATGCCTTTACGGGGATCGGCAAAGTAACTCGGATCCACGGGCACGGGCTTTGCCCAGCCGATCTTCATGATGATGAACGCGATGACCCCCAAAGGATCAAGGTGCTTTAGGGGGTTCATGGTCAGGCGGCCGGCATTTTTTGCGGTTGGATCTCCAAGCTGCCAGGCGACATAGCCATGGGCAAGCTCGTGGAAGGTAAGAGCGAAGAGAAAAGGCGGCGCCAGGATTATGAGCTGTTGGAGGAGGTGTTGTCCGTTCATGCTGTCTTTCTCGGTTGTCAGCGACCTTCAGGTCCAGCGTCCAGTCCAATGGCTGCCGTCGTTCCGGCTGGACGGGCATAGTCCATCTTTTCATCATACGCAACTGAATCGGAAAAGCGAAGGAAAAAGGACGGGGTCAATCCTCACCCGAGCTGGAGGGAGGATATTTCTCCCGGATCAGTGCCAGGGCCTCTTCCTTGGAGCTGATCTGGCCGTTGAGCTGGGCCTCGATGACATGGTTGATCATGGCCCGGAAGTCCGGTCCGGGTGTATAGCCCTGGGCAAGCAGGTCGCGGCCATTGATCAGTGGCCGGACATTGCGGAGAAAGGTCACATAGTGAGAGACGGCCTTCTGGATATATTTCTTGCGGGCAATGGCCATCAGGTAGAGCAGGCCCACGATGTCCAGGTCACAGAGCAGCCAGTAGATCTCACTGGGCTTCATGAAGGGGCGGCGCAGCATGTGCATGGCGATACGCTCCGCCTCGGTCTTCTGCCGTACCAGCAGTTTTCTCTGCCTGGGAGGCAGCTCGAACCGCTCGCAGAAGGCGAGCAGCTCTTTTACCCGGGAACGGCTCATGATGGCCAGCAGGTTCACCATCCAGGGCTCGAGTTTTTCCCGCAGGTAAAGCAGCCTGAACCAGGCAATGGCCCGGCCGGCCTGGGTGAGCACATGGACGAAGCGTCGGTCGATCTTCAGATTGGGCCGCAGGTCCGGCCAGAGGAAAGGGAAGAGCTTGAATTCCGCCATCCGTTTCAGAAAGGGGAGCGGATTGTCTTCCGAGAGGATCAACTTCAACTCGGTAAAGAACCGCGGCCCGGAAAACCGGTTGAAGAGGTTCATCTGGACCGCGTTCCTGATAAGTTTTTCTGAATGGGGCGCAATCGTGAAGTCCAGGCGTTGCTCAAAACGGATGGCCCGGAATATTCTGGTTGGATCTTCGACAAAACTCAGGTTGTGCAGCACCCGGATTCGACGTTCCTTGAGGTCGTTCTGGCTGTTGAAAAAATCCACCAGGATGCCGAACCGCCTGGGATTGAGGTGGATGGCCATGGCATTGATCGTGAAATCACGGCGATATAGGTCCAGCTTGATGGAACTCAGTTCCACGATGGGCATGGCGGCCGGGTATTCGTAATATTCCAGCCGGGCTGTGGCCACGTCCAGGCGTTGCCCGTTCGGCAGGATGACCGTGGCGGTGGCGAATTTTTCATGGGGCCGGACCTGGCCGTTCTTCCGCCTGGCCAGCTCCCTGGCAAAACGGATGCCGTCGCCTTCGATGACAATGTCGATATCCAGGTTGCTGATGTGCAGGAGCAGGTCCCGGACAAAACCGCCCACCACATATGCCTGGTAGCCAAGTTTTTCCGCTGTTTCGCCAACCTCCTGCAGGAGCTGGATGATCTCCCGGTCAAGGCTCTCCGTCATCAGGCTGCTCAGGTTGCGGGTCCGCTCCACAGAGGGATGTTCGTCTTCCTGGAGCAGGTTTCTTGGCAGATGGGCCGGATCGTTGACCAGCAGGTTGAGCAGATCGGTCCGGGTGATGACACCACGTATCTCCTCGCCGCAGACGATGGGGATCAGCCGTTGCCGGTGTTCGATGATCAGTTCCTGGATATCGGCCAGGGTGGCGCTTTCCGGCAGGGTGGCGATTTCCGTGGTCATGTATTCCCTGACCGGCAGATCACCCAACTGGTGATAGATGGCCTTCTCGATGACCCGCCTGGTGATCAGACCGAGCAGGCCGCTGGGATGGTGCCGACCGTCCTGGCGGGCCGGTTCCCGTACCACGGGCAGGACCGTTATGTTGTACCGGGTGAGCAGGCTGTTGGCCTCGTTGATGGTGACGTCCGGCCCCACGGTGATCACCGGGGCGGACATGAGAGAACGGGCAATGGCCTGGGGGCGGACCATACTGTGGAGCAGTCTGAGAAGTTTCTCTTCAGCCTCGAAGAGGGTCATCTCCCGGACCGTGGCCGAAGCGGCCGAGGCATGGCCGCCTCCACCGAAACTCCGGGCTATGGCGCCCACGTTCACTTCCGGAATGCGGCTGCGGGCGATGAGATAGGTGCGTTCTCCCATGCAGAGCAGGGCAAAGAGGACATTCAGGTTTTCCATCACCAT
>Ga0256914_1003687_pt1 | contig 11930 bp, 12 predicted proteins | sample HulkmetaG_FD_191571 | JGI IMG/M metagenome (GOLD analysis project Ga0256914, IMG submission 191571) | Hydrothermal chimney microbial communities from Main Endeavour vent field at the Juan de Fuca Ridge, Pacific Ocean - Hulk | ecosystem: Environmental > Aquatic > Marine > Hydrothermal vents ...
TTTCAACAGAAAACAAAGGTTATTCAAAGAGGAGGTCCTGGAGACCGAGACCAAGGCCCCGATCTGGGCGGTCCTCTCGGCAAGGCCTCTTCGATATCTCCAGGCCCTCAAAGCAAAGACATTGAGAAAACTAAAAATCATGGCGGTGCTCAACGGGGTGACCGGTAAGATCTTATCCAAACCGAGATAGGAAAGGGCCCCTATGCCCCAGGTAATGATCAAGGCTGGAATCAGAAGCCAAAAGATGAGTAAGATTGGGACGAGATGGGCGATGTAGGCGGCCAAAACGGCCAAGCCAAAGACCAGGGCCACGATTACTGGGGTAGAAAAGAGAGAAGGGAGCCTCTGATCCAAGATTGATTGGACCACATGGGCCTGGATTTCTACCCCGGCCATGGGGCCTTCTTTGACAAAAGGGGTAGCCCATTTCTTTGAAAACTTACTGGCGGTTACCCCGATCAAGACCACTTTGTTTTGAAAGATCTCAGGGGGAATACGTCCGGCAAGGACTTCAGCGGCACTCACCGTGGGAAAGGTCCTTGGCCCACCTTGATAACCGATGAAAAAGTTTCCGTATTTATCCAAAGGAATGGTTAAAGGCCCCACTTTTAGCCCATCCTTAAAGAAAATCACTTCTTTCCACGGAGTTCGGTAATAAGCTAAAGCAAGGGCGATGCCAAAAGCCGGAACGGAATGTTTGGGGCTGGATAAAAAAGAAGGGATACGCCTGGCGATACCGTCTGAATCATAGGCCACAACGATATGTCCCAGGCCAAAGGCCCTTTTTTTGAGGATTTTAACGGGTAAAAAGAGGTGTTCAACGAAAAGGCCATGGGTCTTGAGATGGACCCCCGCCGCTTCGTCGGTATACACAGCCAGCACAGTAGGGATCTTCTCCATCACCTTGGCCAAGGCCTTATCTCCAGGTCTTTCCTTATCATATAGGAGGTCTATTCCCACTGCTTTGGCCTGGTCCTGATAGAGAATCTCTAGCAATCGGGCCTGTTTTTCCCTGGGCCAAGGCCAAGGTCCTATCTCCTTGAGGGAAGAATCATCTATGGCGACGATGATCACCTTAGAAGGCTGTCCCTTGGCCTTTAGACGAATCCATTGATCAAGGCAGAAATGATCGATACTCTCCCAGGTACTCTTCAAAAAAGGGGCATACCAAAGGATTAGAGCCACCACTCCCGCCACTATACCTAATAGAAGGCCTCGATACATTTGTGGACCTAATCTGCAACTTTCTTGCCAAAATGATTTTTTATTTTTCTCTCCTAGCATTTTTTCTGCTTTTCAAGATTAGAAAATATATTATTTTTGTCCCTGGGTTTTTATCACCGATCTAGCACCGTGCCCAATCTAAAAGGGACGGTTCCTTCAAGGGTGGGGGACATACATAAAATATCAACTCAGGAGGTAACAATGAAGACCAAGGTTTTCTTGCTGGTTTGTCTCCTGATCTTGGTGATCTCCGGCCTTTCCAAGGCAGAAGTCCATTTCCTTGTAGAACCCCGTCTGGGTCTTTCCACCGAATATGACGATAATATCTATTTCTCTTCTAGTGAGGAAATCTCCGATCTACTTTTTTACTTAAGTCCAGAAATAATAGGCCAACTAAAATCTGACACTGGGTCTTATTTTTTGGACTACGAATATCAAAGGGTGACCTATACCCACCAATCATCCAGGAATTCTGATAGACACTATCTCACTTCTGAGTTCTCTCAAAAACTAGGAGAAAATTGGTCCTTTTATTTAAAGGATAATTTTATGCGTTCCGAAGACCCTATCCAAATTCAAGAATTTATCGGGAATATTAAGTATGAAAAGTTAAAGTATGACTATAATGAAGGAGAAGCCTATTTCAATTATTCTATCAATGAAGATAGCTTTTTTAGGCTCAGTTATCACAATATGATATTCAAAAATCGCTCTTCTATTGTTGAAAATACAGCCAGTCATAATCCTTATCTGGATTTAGTTTATTGGTTTTCTATACCTTGGGGGATTCATCTTCAGCTTGGGGAGAATTTTGGTCTATTTGACTATTCTCCGGATTTTACGGAAACTCACGGGGCTGTTACTTTATTGCACCGTATCTATTTAGATACAGTTTGTAGTTTAAAGTTTTCATTTTCTTCTATGAATTTTGAGGAGCAAAACCCAGATTATGAAATTTATGACTTTAGCCTCGGACTAAATAAGAACTTTTCTGAAACAACCACTCTGGCTTTAGGTACAGGATATTATTACCAAAACGTCCGAAAATTAGATAATGAAGATGGTATCAGTGCCTATTTGACTTTTATTGTAGATAAAGAGAAGTATTATCTCTCGGTAGAATGTAGCAAAGGGTATGATGAAATTTATTTTGATGGTGAAGATTTAGGTTTTTCTCACTATTCTGTAATTGGTAGTATTTTTAACTACTATCTTTCAGATAAAGTTTCTCTTTCTACTAGAATTTCATATCGAAAAGATAAATTTCCACATGTTTCCCCAGAAATTAAAGAAAACACATTTATTTTTGACTATAGTTTAAATTGGAAAATAAATAAGTGGTTACTTTCTTCTTTGTCTTATATGCATTGGAATAGAAGCGCTAATGAAGAGGCCTATGAATATAGAGACAATCGTATTACTCTTAATTTTACAATTTCTAAGAATTTTATCTGGTAGACCTAAATTTCTATTTCCTTGCCTGGAAGAAATTTTTGTTTGGGTTTCTTTCAAAACATGGTATCCTTCTCTTTGAGACACTGAGGGGTCCCTCAGTCTCTCGGAGAAAATTTTTATTTTAAGGAGTCTTTATGCGTAAAGTTAAGTTAGGAGACGTAATTAGCATCCATTGTGAAGGTCGTTTGGAAACAGGTGAAGTTTTTGAAAGTACAGAAGGCGGGCCCCCGTTTCAGTTCCAAGTGGGTTCTCCGGAGATCATTCCTGGTCTTTCCGAAGCGGTCATCGGTATGACTGAAGGAGAGGAAAAAGAAGTTACCCTTTCTCCGGACAAGGCCTTTGGTGAAAGGGACGAACGCCTGGTCAAGATCATTCCCCGCGATGCCCTTACCTTGGATACCGAACCCCGCATAGGCATGATGCTAAATTTAGTCTTCAACACTGAACAGGGGGAGATGACCTTCCCTGCTACCATCACCAATATGGACGAGAAGACCATCACCCTCGATCTCAATCCTCCTCTTGCCGGCCAAACGGTGACCTTCAAGATCAAAGTGGTTGAGATTCAAAACGGCGAATCATCCGAATCGCCGATCATTATTCCTTAGGATTTAAGTTCGGATAAGACCTCGGGGGAGAGACGAAAGGAGTGCTCTTCCCCGGGGAACTTACCCTCTTTTACTTCGTTTACATAGGCCGTTAAGGCTTGACGGGTTTTCGTGGCAAGATGTGCATAGGCCTTGACAAACTTGGGACGAAAGCCCTCAAAAAGCCCCAATAGATCATGAAGGACCAAGATCTGGCCGTCAACCTCAGCCCCGGCCCCGATACCGATGGTCGGCACTGGGATGCGCTGGGTGATCAAGGCCGAAAGCTCCCGAGGGACACATTCTAGCACCAAGGCAAAGACCCCGGCCTCGACCAGGGCCTGAGCATCTTCGAGGAGTTTCTTGGCCGAGTCAAGATCGCGGCCTTGGACCTTAAACCCCCCGAGCATAGTCGCTGTCTGCGGGGTAAGACCAATATGACCAAGGACCGGGATACCGGCCTTGACCACGGCGGCCACGCGCTGGGCCATCTCTTGTCCGCCTTCGATTTTCACCGCCTGGGCCCCGCCTTCCTTAAGAAAACGCCCGGCATTCCTGATGGCCTCTTCATCACTTACTTGGTAAGAAAGAAAAGGCATGTCTCCGACCACCAAGGCGCGCTTAGTACCCCGGGAGACACTCTTGGTAAAGACAAGCATTTCCTCCATGGTAATGGGCAGGGTGTCTTCATAGCCCATCATGATCATGGCTGCCGAATCTCCGACAAGGATGAGATCAATCCCAGCCTCATCCAGCAGCCGTGCAAATTGGACATCATAGGCGGTGAGGGCCACAATCTTTTCTTTGCCTTTTTTGGCCATGAGTTCTGGTATGGTGAGCCTAGAAGAGGGCATGGATTTCTCTCCTCCCAAAACCAAAATATTCGTAGGCACGTTTGGTGAGTACGCGACCCCGACGGGTACGACGCAAGAGTCCGCAGCGGATGAGATAGGGTTCATAGACGTCTTCAAGGGTCCGCGGGTCCTCACAAAGGGCTGTGGCCAAGGTCTCTATCCCTACCGGGCCGCCGTCAAATTTTTCCATAATGGTCCGAATCAGGGCCCGATCAAGGGGTCCAAGCCCAAGGTCGTCCAGTTCCATGAGCCGAAGGGCCTCACGCGCTGCCTTGGTGTCTATCTCTTGGTAGCCGTGGACTTCGGCAAAATCACGCACCCGCTTGAGCAAACGGTTGGCGATGCGCGGTGTCCCTCGAGAACGACGGGCAATCTCTAGGGCCCCATCATCGGTGATGGTCACTCCTAACACCTTGGCGGTGCGCTTAATGATAAGGGCCAGGTCTTCATGGCTATAAAAGTCCAGTTTAAAAGAGATTCCGAAGCGATCCCGAAGCGGGGCAGAAAGGAGTCCAGAACGCGTAGTAGCCCCTACCAAGGTAAAACGCGGAAGTTTTAGACGCAGGAGCCTGGCCCCGGGGCCTTTGCCCACCACTAGATCTAGCTGGAAGTCTTCCATGGCCGGATAGAGGATCTCCTCCACCGCCGAAGGTAGGCGGTGAATCTCATCGATAAAAAGGATATCTTTCTCCTCAAGATTAGTGAGGATGGCCGCCAGGTCTCCTGGGCGTTCAAGCACCGCCCCAGAGGTGACGTGAATTTTGACCCCAAGCTCTTGGGCAATAATATGGGCCAAAGTGGTCTTACCCAAGCCGGGATATCCGGTGAGGAGGACATGGTCTAAGGCCTCGCCTCTGGTCATGGCCGCAGAGAGATAGACCGCCAGGACACGTTTTACCTCTTCTTGGCCTACGTAGTCGGCCAGTCTCAACGGGCGTAATTCCTGTTCAACCCCCATGCCTCCTTAACCCCCTTGAAGATGGCCAGAAAGTCTCTTTAAGGCCTTACGAATGAGAAGGGCTAGGTCATCGTCTTCTTGGTAGACCGCCTCTAAGGCGTTTGAGGCCTCTCCAGCAGAAAAACCAAGGTTTAAAAGGGCAGAGAGGGCCTCTTCAAAGGATTTTTCTCGACGGGTCGGAGTCTTTTTGACCAGGCCCAAACGGGCCCGTAGTTCAACACAGAGCCTTTCTGCCCGTTTGGGACCGATACCCGGGACGCGAGAAAGGCGTTCTATATCGGTCTCTTCGATTATTTGGCGAAATTCATGGGGAGTAAAGACCGAAAGGATGTTGAGCGCTAGGCGCGGCCCTACCCTTGGGATACTTTGCAGGCGTTGAAAGACTTCCCGGGTCTCCCAGTCCTCAAATCCATAGAGCTCAAAGACCTCTCCCCGAAGGCGCAAAACCACATAAAAAGAAAACGGTCTTCCCTCTTCGGGTAGGCGCTCAAAAAGGGAAAAGGGAATCAAGATTTCCAGGGTGATCGGTCCGACCCCAAGGAGTACTTTGCCAGGGAGTTTTTTGAGGATTGTGCCCCTTATTTGGGCGAGCACCAGGCCTCCTCTCGCTTGATATTCTGCAGGTGATAAATGGCTACAGAAAGGGCATCCGAGGCATCTAAGGGAAGCCTTTCCTTAATCCCTAGAAGGTATTTTACCATATAGGCCGTCTGCTCCTTAGAGGCGTTGCCGTAACCAGTAAGGGCCTGTTTTACCTCCAAAGGGTGATATAAATAAACCGGCAATCCATTTTGAGCCGCGGCGAGAATGGCCGCTCCTTGCGCTTGGCCGAGTCTTAAGGCCGCCCGGGGAAAGGTCTCAGGAATTACTTCTTCTAAGACTACGGCTTGGGGACGAAATTCCATTAATAGGTCCGTCACACGAGAGAAGATTTTCCAAAGGCGCTCTGGCAAGGGACCACCACCAAGCCGGATAACTCCCCAAGAAATAACCTCAAGCCCCGGCCCCCCTTCGATTACTCCAAAGCCAGTCACCCGAGAGCCGGGATCAATCCCTAAGACACGCATTACATCTTGGCACTTACGCGCTCCATCAATTCGTCTGGGATATCAAAGTTGGCGTAAACCCTTTGAACATCATCGTGATCTTCCAAGGTTTCCATGAGGCGGAGCATCTGCTGGACGGCCTTTTCCTCCTCAAGCTTGACCGTCGTTTTGGGCACCATGGTCACCTTGGCTGAGTCGATCTTTATCTTGGCCTCCTCTAAGGCCCCTTTCACCGTCTCAAAGTCCTGGGGAGCGGTGATGATCTCAAACTCCTTTTCATATTCCCTTACGTCTTCGGCCCCGGCCTCAAGAGCCACGGTCAGGAGTTCGTCTTCGTCTATCCCGTCCTTAGGTACGACGATGAGACCCTTTTGTTCAAAGATCCAAGACACCGCCCCGGGTTCAGCCAGATTACCTCCGCACTTACTAAAAATATGCCGGAGCTCTCCCACGGTACGACGTTTGTTATCGGTGACGCTCTCGATAAGCACCGCCACCCCTCCGGGACCGTATCCTTCGTAGATAGCCTCTTCCCAACGGGTGCCCTCTTCTTGGCCGGTGCCCTTGCGGATGGCCCGTTCTATATTTTCCTTGGGCATGTTGGCGGCCCTGGCGGCCTGGATAGCGGCTCGAAGCCGCGGATTGGCACTTGGATCACCCCCGCCAAGACGGGCGGCCACCATGATTTCCCGAATAAGCTTGGTAAAGAGTTTTCCCCTTTTGGCGTCTTGTGCCGCCTTTTTCCGTTTGATCTGAGCCCAGTGAGAATGTCCGGCCATAGCCTCCTTACTCCTTGACGGTTGGGTTTTTCTGCCCCCAACCAGGGCGGTTTTAACTGCCGAAAAGATCTTAACTTTTTTTGCCCAAGGTGACTAGCCCTTTAAAATTTCAAAAACGTCATTTATGGCTGGGCCTGCCAAAGGGGATGATTTTAAGCGGAGTATACACCGCCCCAGAGGGTTTAAGGGTGCTTTTGTAAAGGATCAGGGTTTCCACTCGGATCTCTTCCCATCCTTCACCGACCCGGTTGTTTTGTTCAGCAAGGAGTTGGCGAAGCTTTTCCACTCTTCGGTTAGACTTTACCCGCCCCAGAGTCAAATGCGGAACAAAAGAGCGAGATTCGGGCTCAAAGCCGAGTTTGGTCAAACTATCTTCTAACTCTTTTTGAAGTTGAAGAAGGGGCTTAAGATCGCCCTCAAGCCCGGCCCAGATCACTCGTGGTTTGCGTCCAGAGGGAAAGGTCCCCAAGCCCTTCACCCGCAAGCAAAAAGGCCTGAATTTGGCAACCACCTCTTGGGCAGCCTTGGCGATGGGTTCGATCTTTTCTTCAGGAATGTTTCCCAGAAATTTAAGGGTGAGATGGATACCCTCTGGCCTTACCCACCGGACGTCTGCTCCGGCCTTGGCCAATTCTTGTTGGAGGGCCTGAAGCCGCTTCTTAACACTCTCTGATAAATTGATAGCGAGGAAGCAACGTACCATAACGGAGATATCGCCTTAGCCAATCCAGAGCCGTGCTAGCAGCAAAATTTTGAATCAGGTGTCTGTCGCCGGGGAAGAGGAAACACTGGGCATAAGTGCCCTGAGAGCAGGAAAAACCGATCCACACCGTGCCGACTGGTTTTTCTGGACTACCTCCGGTGGGCCCGGCAATCCCGGTGACCGAAAGGCCGTAATCGGTCTTGGCCAGACGCCGTATCCCTTCAGCCATGGCTAGGGCGGTGGGCTGGCTGACTGCCCCGTATTTTTCAAGGTATTCCCGGGGCACACCCAACAAATCCATCTTGGCTTGGTTACTATAGGTGACCACTCCTCGTTCAAAATAAGCCGAACTGCCAGGGACCCGGGTCAGACGAGAGGCAATCAAACCACCGGTACAAGACTCGGCTACGGCTAGAGTTTCCCCCCGTTCATCCAGGAGATGCCCCACCACGGCCTCAAGGGTCTCTTCGTTACGCCCAAAAATATACTCCCCAAAGGATTCTTCTATCTTGGTCAGGGCCTTTTGGTATCTCTCTTCTGCTTCTCTAGAGTTTGACCCTCGGGCAGAGATGGCTAAATGGATCTCCGGAAGCACGGGATAATAGCCAATATTAAGACCAGGCTCTTTTTCTAACTCCCGGAGACGGAGATTGACGTCTGCCTCCCGAATTCCAAAGAGTTTTAGGACCGTGTAGCGAATGACATATTCACAGGGCAAATATCTTTGTAAAAGGGGAATAACCCTATTCTTCAAGAGATATTCGAATTCTTTGGGCACCCCGGGGAGGCAAAAAATGATCTTTTCTCCTCTCAATAGGTAGTAGCCGGCCATGGCCTTTTCATTGGTCAAGAGTCTGGCCCCCTCGGGTAATTGGGCCATTTTTTCCCGTAGGGGATTTGGTTTTAGACCCAGTTCCTTTTCCCTCTTTCTGATGCGTTGGAGTAACTGTTCATCGGTGCTCAAGGGAACACCTAAGGTCTCGGCCACCGCTTCGTTGGTTAAATCGTCGGTAGTGGGGCCAAGGCCACCGCTTAAAAGGACAAAGGAATATCTTTCTAGGAAACGCGAGAGATAGGCCTTGATCAGGGAAAGCTGATCAGGCACAGTGGCCATTTCACGAATTTCGTAACCAAGAGCAAACAATTCCCGGGCCGCCCAAAAACTAGTGGTATTCAAGACTCGACCTTGGACTAGTTCATCACCTACGGCAAGGATGGCACCGTACATAGCACCTTTTTATCACAAATCGGACTTATTCCAAATAGCGAAAGTCCCTCCTTCTGGTGAAAATAGTAACTTGCCTTCAAATAGGCTTCCTGGCGACCGAAAGTTAGCCCCTTTGGAGAGATAACGTTGATCTTTATGAAGAGAGGATAGGGTTAGGCCACAATAAAGTTTAGGTCTGGTTCAACAGGCCTTACCGGGACCCTCACCGGCCCGGGGAACCAAGCCCAACAGTCTTCCTTTTGAAGCAAGGCCTTAAGGGCCTTAAGGTGAAGCCTATGGGAAGAGCGACTAGCCGAGATCTCTCCTAAGATAGGGGCCCCAAGGAGGTAAAGATCTCCCACCAGGTCCAAGGCCTTGTGACGAACAAACTCATCCGGGCGGCGTAGACCATCGGGATTTAAGACCCGTTCTTGGTCGAGGATGATGGCGTTTTCCAGCGAACCGCCTTTGAATATCCCCTTCTTTTTCTTTTCTATGATATCACTTAAAAACCCAAAGGTTCGGGCGTAGGAGAGTTCGGAAATATAGGTCTCTTGTGTTACGGAAAGAGAAGTCTCCTGATGCCCGATGACCGGATGGGGAAAATCTATCTCACAATGGATTTTAAGTTCTGAGGCCGGACGAAAGGCCACTCGACCGACTCCGTTTTTGACCTCAAATTCCCCCAAGATGCGTAAATACCGCCTTAAAGACCACTGAGGCTTGCGGCCCACTTTGAGAATGGCCTCTACATAAGGCCTGGCAGAGCCATCAAGCAAGGGGATCTCCGGGCCATTGACCCGGATAATGACGTTGTCTATGGCGAGCCCGTTTAAGGCCGAAAGGAGGTGTTCGATATAAATAATTTGCCCCTCGCCCTGTCGGATCAAGGTCGCCCCTTCCATGGCAAACACGGTTTCCGGGGAGACACGCATCAACACCGGTGGATCAAGATCTACTCTCTCAAAAATAATGCCCTGATTAGGGGGCGAAGGGATTAATTCCACGGTAATCTGCTTGCCCGAAATGACTCCCTCTCCCTCAAAGACCACCGTATCAGCTAAAGTGTGCTGAAAGAGTTCCATCTTCCAATATCCTCGGCCATTTTTAGAGCCTTTATAGCAAAAAAAATACCAATTAATTTTTGACGTTATAATCATTAGTTATTTTCAAGAAAAACAGAATTGTGTCTTTTTCTTCGTGACTCAAAAGTCACAAATGTGACTTTTAAGTCACAGGGAAACCCAATCGCCGGAGGGCCTTCTCCTCCTTGCGCCACCCTTTTAGGACCTTGACCCAAAGATCTAAATGGATCTTTTGACCAAAGAGGAATTCTAGTTCCTCCCGGGCCAGGGTTCCTATTTTTTTAAGCCTCTCTCCCCCTTTGCCAATGATAATCCCTTTCTGAGAATCTTTTTCTACGTAGATAGTAGCCTGAATAAAGAGGATCTTTTTGTCAGGATCTTCCTCAAATTCTTCTACCACCACGGCGGTAGAGTAAGGGATCTCTTGGCGAGTAAGCATAAAGATCTTTTCGCGAATGATTTCGGCGGCCAAGAGTCTTTCCGGTTGGTCGGTAAGCATATCAGGGCTGTAATACATCGGGCCCTCGGGAAGGGTGTCTACTATCTCTTTCAAGAGTTCATCCAGTCCGTCCCTCTCTAAGGCAGAAATGGGAACAATGGCCTTAAAGGGGTAGAGACGGGAGAAAAAATCAATCATCGGCAGCAGTTCGCCCTTTTTGATGAGGTCGATCTTATTTAAGGCTAGGATAGTGGGTTTGTTAGCCTTTTGTAAGATCTCGATAATCTTCTCCTCGGCCTTGGGGCTCCTATGAGCGGCATCTACGATAAAGACGACACTATCTACTTCCTCAATGGCGCGAAGGGCTTGTTCTACCATAAGACGATTGAAAAGCATCTTGGCCTCATGGATACCCGGGGTATCGACAAAGATGATCTGATAGTCTTCTCCAGTAAGAACACCTCGGATCTGAAAGCGTGTGGTCTGGGGTTTGGGCGTAGTAATGGCCACTTTATACCCGAGGAGCTGATTCAACAAAGTTGATTTACCCACGTTGGGGACACCGATCAGAGCCACATATCCTGATCTAAATTTCTTCTCTGCCTCATCTTTTGTCTTTTCGGGAGTAGTTTCCATGTCTTCCCTCCAGTTTTTTTAAGGCTTTTTGAGCGGCATCTTGTTCGGCAGCCTTTTTAGACCGTCCGCGTCCGGTGGCTACCGTTTCTCCTCCTAGCTTCAAGGCCACGTAAAAGACTTTGGCGTGCTCTGGCCCGACTTCTTTTAATAATTCATAAGTAGGGGTCTGTTTGAAATGGCGCTGGGTATATTCCTGGAGCACAGTCTTGTGGTCAGAGATTAGCCCCCGGGGGGCATGGGGAATTAAACGGGCAAAGATCTTTTTGACTAGATAAAAGGTCTTTTCAAAGCCCAAATCTAGATAAAAAGCAGCGATAATGGCCTCAAAAGTACCGGCCAAGATGGAGGCCTTTTCTCGGCCTCCAGTGGCCTCCTCACCCGGGCCAAGGAGGATCAAATCAGCAAGCCCTAATCTACGGGCGATCTTGGCCAATCGATCTTCATTGACTAACCAGGCCCTCATCTTGGTCAGTTCTCCCTCCCGGTAATCCTTGGCATAACGTTCATAAAGCAGGTGGCTGATCACCATGGAAAGGATGGCATCACCCAAAAATTCAAGACGTTCATTGTCCCGATAGGGCCAATCACTATATTGGCCAAGAATCGAACGATGGGTAAGGGCCTCCAGATAAAGTCCCAGATTTTTGAGTCGGACGCCCAAGATTTCTTCTAATTTTTGGAGCCGTGCAAATTCCCTAGAGACCACGTCATTTACCATCTTCATACTCCAAACCGGAAATATCCATCCCTTTTAGGAGGGAGACCGTTTCGACTGTATACTAAGAACCCTTTAAGTGGTTTCAAGGTCTGTAGAAGATTTATTCAAGGTTCAAGATTCCCGCTTAAGGGTTGAAGAATAAAGAAGGCATAGGGAATATCCTTCTTCAGTTCGATTTGAGGTATTCTCAGGCAGAACAAAATCCACTGATTAAGAAAATCTGCATGGAATTATTCAGA
>Ga0256914_1003688_pt1 | contig 11929 bp, 12 predicted proteins | sample HulkmetaG_FD_191571 | JGI IMG/M metagenome (GOLD analysis project Ga0256914, IMG submission 191571) | Hydrothermal chimney microbial communities from Main Endeavour vent field at the Juan de Fuca Ridge, Pacific Ocean - Hulk | ecosystem: Environmental > Aquatic > Marine > Hydrothermal vents ...
AACCTCTATGGACCTGCGCTTGCTGGCACTGGACCACCTTCACCTCTATTACCAGATTAAATTTTCAAAGTTCATCACTCGGCCAGTGCACCATTAGACAAATTGCCCCAAAATTGAAACGCACCCATCGTTCAGGGGGGCGTTTCAATTTGGGGACGTCTGGCCATCCTCAGCAGCACGCCCGAGGCTAAAAAAACCTCGGGCTACCGTTGCGAAACCCGCTGGCTCAGCCCCCGCTTTTTATTGAAACTGGCAACTACCAACGTCGGGAGGAGCCGCCCAAAAGTCCTGACTTCCGTCGGTCTGCGCCGCCAAACCGCGAACTGAAATCGCACTTTCGGGCCCCACGGGCTGCAGAACTCCCTGCGCCGTCCTCAAGGAGGATGGGGGCAATCATCTCAAAAGTTACATTCAAGCATGCCACCTGAGTATCTTACCGGTGATATTTTAGCCCCCAGAGCTAAAAATGATCTCACGCAAAGTCGCAAAGGACGCCAAGAAAGATTGTATTTCTTTTTTCTTTGCGGCTTGGCGTCTTTGCGTGAGATGTCTTCTGGGTTCCGGCTGGTCCGGATGAGTAGTTACGGAAACTGAACCGCAACCAGAACAGAACTCAAGAACGTTTGCTGTGATCGACAGCCTTCAAGATTTTCAGGTTGAGCATGATGAATCGCCAGAGCTGGATGATCTTGTTGTTCATCTTCTTGGCGTCTTTCTCGGTGATTTCGAAAGTAGTCATCAGGATAAACCTCCAACGGATAGGGGTGAAGTTGGGGGATGGATTATTCGGGAATGTATTGCCAGCCGATGCGGCCCTGCAATTTGTGCATGAAGGTGGTGTGGATCATGCGCTTCATCCAGGCGCCCGCCAGGCCCATTTCCATATCGGTGACGAAGAGGTCGCGGCCTTCTTCATTGGGATAGGTGCGGGGGTCGGGGACGACGGGATAAATGACAATGGTGGCGGCGCTGCCATCCCACAGAGAATCCCCCATGGATGCAATGCAGGCGGCGAACATCTCCGTCATGCGCTCGGCGTGAGTCATGCGGCCCCGCTTGACGAGATCGATGACGTTCAGAGCCACGATACGACCGATGATGCCCGAAATCATGCCTGTGCGGGGCGGAGCAGCCGTGATGGAGAGGCCGTTAGGGTTGACGAAGGGACGGGAAATAGAGCCGGGCGGGGCGAAGGCGATGCCCGCGGCAAAGATGTTCTTGTATTTCCGATTCTGATAGACCGCTGGCCAGGCCTCGGGCGTATCGGCCAGCGTGTCCCAATCCAGCCCGTAGATGGCGTCGACCAGGACAAAACCGCCTTTGTTGGCCATCTGGCCCGTCACATCGTTGCCCTCTTTATCGTAATAGGTGAAGCCTGGCCCCAGAAATTGGGGAATGAGCATGGCGAAGTCGAATTCAGTTTCACCCTCCGCACCATCATAATTTTCCCAATATATCTTGCCCGGCTCGACTTTGCGTACGCCCGTCTGCACCTGCCACTTGATGCCGTACAACTCGAACACCGCGCGGATAAACTCTTCGCTGGTCAGCATCCGATCTCCCTTCCGGACCCGAAGCCCGCGCACGCCGAAATCGCCCAATTGGGGTTCATTAGAAAGCCACAGCAGTTCGGCCTTGTCGCGCAGTCCTTTCTTTTCCAACACCTTGTGGATGTTGGTCAGATATTCGAAGGCGGCTCCCTGACAGGTGGCTCCCGGATGGCCTGCGCCCACCACGATCTTCTGTTTCTCACCCTTTTCCATACGGGCCATTGCCTCGAAAAGCCTGTCTCGTGAATCCATCGCGTGAGGCAAGGAACAGATGGATGTGGTATAGCCATCGTGCGGTCCCAAACCTGGCGTCCCAGAAAAATTCAGTTTGGCCCCGGTGGCGATAATAAGATAGTCGTAAGGAATCTTCGTTTCTCCACCGCCGTCAGCGCTGTCCACCAGCACATACTGATCATCCACATAAATCGATTGCGCCGTTCCCTGAACGAAGTTGATGTGGAATTTATCGTAAACGGGTTTCAACTTGAATATCGTCTTCTCAGGTTCCATCTGTCCCACGCCCACCCATACCCAGGATGGCGTATAGCCGAAAATATCATACTTGTTGATGACCGTGATGTTGTGTTTTTTGCCCAGCGCAGCGCCTAAGTAAAGCGCGGCGGTTTGCCCGGCAAAGCCAGAACCGATCACGACAACATTCGTCATGAGAAGCCTCCCTTATTTGTGTGTTAAGTGTGGAAAAGGATAGCCAAATCGTAACGACAATAGGTCTGCCCCTCTTTCACCTCGAAGGCGCAGAAAGACCTTCGTCCTTGCGAGGCTTCGTGGCAAAGGAGCAGATATGACGACCTGCATTGCCGCCAAATTACTATACTAGACGCTTCCCATTATAGAAAATCCGTGTCTGTAAGATATATTCGATTTTTCCCATCGGTTCGACCTCACGCTCAATCATCGGACTGCCACGCCTGCAACTGTCCTTCATGCACATGCAGACGGCGGGCCTGGGAAAGCAGGGCCGGGCTGAAATCATCCCAATCGGTGGTGGTGACGATGGCCTGCTTGACCCGGGGAATGATCTCCAGCAGCATGGCCCGTCGCGTGGCGTCCAGCTCCGACATCACGTCATCCAGCAAAAGGATGGGGGTTTCTCCGCTGGTCCGGGTCATCATGGCGACTTCAGCCAGTTTGCTGGCCAGGGCCGCTGTGCGTTGCTGTCCCCGCGAGCCAAACGTGCGCAAATTGCGCTCGCCCAGATAATAGCCCAGATCATCCCGATGCGGCCCGACGAGGGTCATGCTCGCGGCCAGATCGCGGCTGCGGCCCGCGAAGAGATGCGCCAAAAAGGACGCCCGGGCCTGCTCTACGGTGAGATCTGGATAAGAGACGCCGCGCTCTCGCAACGCCTGGGCGCTGGGATAGGGCGTGCGGGCGTTTGCGGGATGCCGCCCGGGATCGAAGCTGGGGAGATAACGCAGATGCAGGCGCTCGACGCCGCCGCTCAGATCCAGATGAGCCAGAGTGGCCTCCTTTTCCAACTCATGAATGAACCATTGACGACGAGCCACCACCACCCCCCCCAACTCCGCCAGCTTCTCGTCCCAATAGCGCAATTGCTCATCGGCATTGCCCATCGCCCGCTGGGCCAAGTTGCGCAGCAACGCGTTGCGCTGGGACAGCACCTTCTGATACTGACTCAGGGCCCGGCAATAATCAGGCGCCATCTGGCAAAGAGCAATGTCCAGATAGCGCCGTCTCTGGCCCGGTGAGCCCGACACCAGGTCCACATCCTCGGGCCGGAAGATAACCGTGCGCATCATCCCCACCAGATCCATGGCCCGCTTGTTCACAGCGTTGATGCGCACCTGCTTGCGAAAACGGCCATTGCCCTTGTTGGGCAGCAGGGTGATGTCGATATGTTCGACCTGGTCGCCCCGCAGGATTTCCGCGGCCAATCGGGCGTATGGATAGGGTTCCTCCCGCACCAACCAGCTCACCAATTCCGAATCGCTGCCCGCGCGCAATGACTTCCCCGTGGCCAGATACACGATGGCCTCCAGCAGATTGCTCTTGCCCTGCGCGTTCTGGCCCTGAACAATGGTCAATCCCGGAGGCAGGTCCAGTTCCAGTCGGACGTAGTTTCGGAAATGGGTGAGAGAGAGGTGGCGGAGATGCACAGACGAGAGAAATAGGTTATCAGAAGGGCAGATCTTCTTCGGGCATGCTCGGGCCTTCCTTCAGCGCCGCGTCCCCGCCAAATTCGCCGCCAGATGTATCAGAACGGCTGCTCAAAAAACGTACATTTTGCGCTGTCAGCTCCAGCGTCGCCCGGGGCTCGCCATCCTGCCCCAGCCAGGCGCTGGCGTCGATTTCCCCCTCGACCAGCACCAGCCGGCCTTTGGTGAGATATTGATTGCACAGCTCGGCCAGCTTGCGCCAGGCCGTCACCCGAAACCAGGTTGTTTTTTCGTGCAGCTCCCCATCCTGAGCTTTCCATTTGCGGCTGACCGCGACAGAAAAGCTGGTTACCGGGACGCCGCTGGGAGTGTAACGCATTTCGGGATCGCGTCCCAGCCTGCCGACGATGACAGTGTGTTGATACATTTTCGCCTCCGAAATCGAGCTTCACGCGAGGACGTGAAAGATAAAAAGAAAGTGGATTTGATTATAGCGATTGACGAGCGCCATGTCAAAATTGCGAACACATGTTCACCGCTTCGTGAGCAGACAATTCATCCCAGCCATTGACTGCCCTCCGGTCTCCACGGCGGCGGATTTGCCGCCGGAACGCCTGATCAGATAGATTCCTCTGGCAGCGTTTCCCACACATCCTCCAGCCAAGCCGAGACTCCAATCAACAGCGAGCGCTCCCCATCGTTATTCAGCACCAGCACCAGCAAGTCATCCTCAGCCGCGGCGATCTCACCGATGAAGGCGCCATTGCGCGTGTGTCGGGCCAGGGTATCCCCAATCTCCGCCAGTCCCATAATGGGCTCGCTTCCCTCATTTGCAGTCACCGATGCGCCATAAAGTTCCAGCTTGGTCTGATTGGCGAGATAGAGATCGATATCGACAAAGACGCGGGTTTTGTCTGTGATTGGCTGCGCCATGATCTCGTCCACCAGCGAACGATCCCACACGACGATGGCGGTGACGGGAGCGCCCTCCAGCGTCACCATATCTTCCCAGACTTCATCGGTAAGTTTGAACTGCAGGTCAGCCATGGTCGAATTTCGTAAAAACAGAAGGATTTGTGTCGTAACGACTAAGGCGGCATGCTTACACGCACCTTTTGCCATGAAATGAGTGTTCCTGGATGTCAAGGCGTGAAACGTGCAACGTGAAGCGTGAGGCGTGAAGGGATGTGATTTGGTAGTGGGCGCCTATGGCGAGCATGGTTTGTGACGTTGGACGATATCCTGCCAAAGATGACGCTTCCGTGGCAGCGTACATGACAGAGACCTGAGTAGTTACTTTGTGTTTAGGATAACACGGGGATAGGGCCGTGTCAATGGGTTTGTTGCGGTGATTCCCCATATCCCGCTGGAGGGCAGCGCAGGCTGCCCTTCAGCCTGTAAGGCTCGATAGCCCGACTTTCGGCGGTTTGGCGGCGCTGGCCCACTGAAGTCGGGACCTTTGGGCGCCCCCCTCCTTTGGTTCCGCCCCCATTCCGAACCGGGAGGGGGAGGGGGAGGATAGGCAAAGGCGGAGTTTGGTCGCGCCGAAGGCGGGCCTGCGTCCGCCCGACTCCGATTTGTGAGCAATCACCGGGATTGACGATTTTTCCGCCACGCACGGCGGGCTCGAGCGATCGATTCCAATTGCACTCGCAACGCGTCCTCGTCGCCGGCGACCAGCGCGTCTCGCAGCTCGGTGAGACGCCCGGCGAAATCGTCCACGGCATCCAGCACCGCCTCCCGGTTGGTCGTCAAAATATCCAGCAGCATGTCCACGTCGGAGGCCGCGACGCGGCTGCTATCGCGAAAACCACTGGCCGCCACATCCCACACGGCGGGATCGTCTTCGGCCACGCCCATCACATGCCAGACCAGTGCGGCGGCGCTGAGATAGGGCAAATGACTGATGGCTGCGACCAGACGATCGTGTCGCTTGGGCTCCAGAATCAACGGTCGGGCCTGAATGAAAGTGACCAATTCATGGGCCAAAGCCAGCGCCGCGGGCGAGGTGCGGGGCAGCGGACACAGCACGAAGGTGCATCCACGATACAGGCCGGCTTCGGCTGCATGCAACCCGGCCACCTCTTTGCCGCACATGGGATGTCCTCCCACCGGCTGCACAGAATCGGGCATGGCGGCCATGCTGCGGCAGATGGCCGTCTTGGTGCTGCCCATATCCAAGAGTACGCCGCCTGGCTTCATCAGGGAGCCCAGCTCTTCGATCTGGCGCAGGATGGTGCGCACGGGCGTGGACAGGATGACGATGTCCCCTTGTGCGACTGCCCCCGCGACGTCCAGGGTGGCGTCGTCCACGCAGCCGCTGCGCTCGGTTTCGGCCACAGCTTCGGGACGGCGCACCACGCCCGTCACTCGCCGACAATGCCCGCGCAGATCATAGCCCAGGGAGGCTCCCATGAGGCCCATGCCGATGATAACCACATGAGCATCTTGCAAAGAAGGTGTCGTTGTCATTGTTTTGGAATGATGATCAATAAGCTCTAAAAAGTTGTTTGACTGTAACTATACAGGCCGTGACCTGCAATCCTGAGCCACGAAGGCTCGAAGGTGACGCAGAGACGAAGCTTTTTCTTTCTTCGCACCGTTACGCCTTCGTGTTCTTCGTGGCCAATCAGGAAACGTGAATAGTTACGTTGGTCATTATCTTATTTTGTAACGACGCCAAGACGAAAATGGACGACGAAAATCGTTCACTGTCGTCTATCTTGGTCGACATTCGTCATGTGGCGGGTCGCCAGACTCCTATCAGGCGTTCAGAAATTTGCTGGCGGCTACTGAGCATTCGAGTTTGTCTGATGTGGCGATTTAGTGTAAACGATTTTCGGGACGTGAAAAAGAAAAGGCCTCCGGGAAATCTCTCATCCCGAAGGCCCGATGATCGATTTGCCGCGACTCCGTTCCTACGCCCGGATCTCCTGTCGCTGGAAGAGCACGTACCCCAGAGCAAAGAGCAGGATGGTGGCTGCGATCAACCCCGTGAGCTGGGGCCAGATGAGAAGCAGACTCTGTCCCAAAGGCAAGGGCGTGCCCGGAATCGCTCCCTGGGGCAAAAGAGGCAGCAGCAGGCCCAATCCCACCGAACGCACTGCGGGGTTCAGCAACGCGGCCAGGATCTCGCCATAGAGGAAGGTGGGCGAGAGGCGGGCCAATGAGATCTGCATCTGGGCGTTCTTCAGCATTTCCTGAGGAATTCCCATCCGCACCGGGCTGAGGACGTCGGCAAACAAGCCCGCCAGGATGTTCCAGAAGATGAGGAAGAAAAGCCATGCGGCCAGACTGGCCATGGCCGCGGCCGAGGGCTGACGGAAGACGATGGAAAAGAGCATGGCCAACGCCAGCCAGACGCCGCCATAGAAAATAGTCGCCAGCAGGAAGAGGAGCAGACGAGCCACCGTCTCCCCGCTGGGCGGCACGCCCAGCCCGATGAGCCCCAGCCCGATGATCAGCAGCCAGATGACGGTGAGCACCAGAGCCAGGGTGAAGAAAGCGGCCAGGAATTTTCCAAACAGCAGCGCATCCCGGTAGATGGGTTGGGAGAGAATGCGCGACATGGTGCGGCGATTGAACTCGCCATTGATGGCGTCGAACGTGAGGGAGATGGCGATGAGCGGGACAAGGAAGCTCAGGAACTCTACGAAGGAAGGAATGGGCGCCTTGCTCACCGTAAAGAGTTTGAGGAATAGAAAGGGATCTCGACCAATAGTCTCCCGTATCTGCGACATGGCCGCGTAAGCCGCGCCCACCGCTGTCAGCAGAATCAACACCTCCAGGATGCGCATCCGGGAGCTGGTGAGCAGATCGGCCATCTCCTTGAACACCACCGCCCACAGGCCCGTCCAGGGCGATCCCTCCCGAGTGCGACGGGTCATCTCAAGCTGCTTGCTTGATGCTGTCATGTTCCACCTCCTGGAAGTAACGGACGTAGATATCGTCCAGGCTGGGCGCCTCGACATTGAGGCTGAGAAGGCGACCATCGGCCAGCACGGCGGCCCGGGCCGCGTCCGCCCGCAAGTCGCCCTGAGCCCGCACCTCATAACGATTCTGGCCCAGATACGTCACATCGGTGACGCCCTTGACCTGACGCAGCGCTTTCTCGATGGCTTTACGGTCGCCTTGCACCTCCAGATCGATGCGGTAACCGCCCTTCATATACTGCCGGGCCAGCTCATCCACCGTGCCGGAGAGCGCCATGCGGCCCTTGTAGAAGAGCCCCACCCGATCGCACACCTCCTGCACCTGATGCAGCAGGTGCGAAGCCAGCAGCACGGTGATGCCCTCCGCCTTGAGCTGGCGGATGATGTCCAGAAACTCGTGGGCGCCCTCCGGGTCCAGCCCCTGAGTGGGCTCATCCATGATGATCATGCCCGGCTGTTTGATGAGCACATCGGCCACAGCCAGACGCTGGCGCATGCCGCGAGAGAAAGTCTTGACCGGACGCTCCATCACTTCTCCCAGCCCCAGACGAGTCAGAGCATTCTCGATACGGGTCATGGCCTCCTTGCGGGGAATGCCGTTGAGCCGGGCCGTGTATAGAAGGTTTTCGACCGCGGTCAGCTCATCATAAAACCCCACCTGATCGGGGATATAGCCCACCCGGGCCTTGACGCTGAGAGGCTGTCGAGCTGGATCCAGGCCCAGCACCCGCACCTCGCCCGATGTGGGCTCGGTCAGCCCCAACGCCATGAGGATGGTCGTGGTCTTGCCAGAGCCATTGGGCCCCAGCATGCCGAAGATCTCGCCCTCATAGATGGTCAGGTCCAGATGATCGACCGCGACAACGTCATCATAGCGTTTGGTGAGATCGCGGGTATTGATGACGACATTGCTCATAGTGCGCCTCCTTCCGCCTTATCGGCGGCCAAAGCGGATGACGGCCAGAGCAACCACAGCCACAGCCACAGCGATGAGGATGATGCCGACAACGCCCCACAGCGTGGAAGTGCGCACGGTGATGCGGAAATCAGCGGATTTGCTGGCGCCCTCGGCCGGTTTGGCCCGCACCGTGACGATATAATCGCCCGCAATGGCTTTATCGCCAGGTCGAACATTGGCCGTCACTTCCACCTGCTCGCCTACGGGGATTTCCTCGATGGTCTTGGGATCAAATTCAACCTTCCAGCCCGAGGGGGTGGATGCACTCAGCTCCACACTATGGGCCGCGGCCGTGCCATTGTTGATGAGGACCACCTTGATAGGCGACTCTTTGCCTGCGTACGCTTCGCCCGAAAGCCTGCCGTCGGGCCCGCTCACCTTCAACTCGGGCTGCCCCGCCACCTCGATGGTCAGGTCCAGAGAAGTCTGCACATCGCCGCCCTGCGCCAGCACGCTCAGCGGATATGTGCCGGCAGGAATGACGCCATAAGCCTTGGCCTCCACGTTGATGTTTTTGATGCTATTGGCTTCCACCGGCAGACTGGTGATATCCCGGCCCGCCAGCTTGAAATTCACTGTAAAACCAGGAGGCGCATCCGCAATGAGATTGACATCCAGGTCCTCATCGCCCTCATTCTTCAGCTTGGTGCTAAAACGGAAAGTGCTGGTGGGAGACCCCTTCAGCGTGGGCAGATCGGTGGTGAAGGTCAGCCGCGGGGGCAGCTTCTCCTCGACAGTGAGCGAAAGCGGTATAGTGGTGGTTGTATTCGCTCCCTTGGCTCTCACAACGAAATGATAATCTCCCGCCTGCACATCCGCGGGCGGCTCCAATTTCAAGTCCACAGATGCGCCTTCATCCACGGTGACATATGCAGATTTGACGATACGCCCGCCTCCCCGGAACGTCGCCTTCCAGCCATCCGGCAACTCCTTCATGTCCAATGTCACAATCTGGTCCCTGGTGTCCGTCTTCAGCGTCAGCGGAAAATTGACTGGTTTACCCGGTTCGGTCACCTGCGATGGATACCGGGTGTAGATACTCAGGTCGTTGCCGCCTTCCTGGGCCAAAGCAGGCGCTTGTGCGCCGACAATGAAGACCAGCGAAAGAATCAACGCTGCAATGATGAAACGTCGCATTGTCTAACCTCCATGGTTTCCTCGATGGAATGTATGTTGAATGTCGACACGCCAAAAAGCCGCGTCACGAAACATTTAACGCGCAGAACTATTTGTTGAGTATATGCGTTGGATTAAGAAATCATTAGAAATCGTCCCGTCGGCCGCCGGCATCAGCATGATCATCGCGGCTGCTCCTCCTGCTCTAACCTATCGGTGCGCACCACCAGCCAGAGATAGAACAGAGGCAGCAACAGCGCAAAGAGAAACCACTGCACGGCAAAGCCGAAGTGTGGGCCCGGATCGAGCTTGAATTGCGGCGGATCGCGAAAGGGCGGCTCGGTTTGCGGGTCTGCGGAGGGAAGTAGCGCCACATAGTAAGGCAGAACGTCGTAGGGCAATTGCCGGCCGATATTGGCGACGTCCACCCGATACCACCATATCTGGGGCTGCTGGGGCGGATGTTTGCTCGCCTCAGCGGCAATGATGCGTCCGAGGATGTGGGTCATATCCGGCTCGTCGAACTTACGGGCATCCTCGGGCGTCCTCACGTCATCCGGCGAAACCCAGCCTCGATCCACCAACACAGCGCGATCGCCGCCTTCGATCAGAAAGGGCGTGACCAGATGATACCCCATGACATCCTTGTAGAATTTATTCTTGATGATGATCTGATTGTCGAAGTCGAATGCGCCTTGAGCCTGCGCCTGATGAAAGATGCGCTCCTCGTACTGATCATCGGCAGCAGCGCCGGTCAGAATAAAGGGCGCGTCATTGACCTCGGCGATGACGCCGTCGATATAGGCCATGCGCTCACGATGTCTGCTGAGCTGCCAGAAGCCTAATCCGACCAAAATCAGCGAAGCCAGGAGGACGAGAGCTGTGGCGGGCAGCCAGCGCCGTTTGAAGGGGGTCGTGAGGTAGCGTTTCATAGCCCGTTATTCTACTCCCATTGCCTCGAAGTGAGAAATCGCGCCGCCATACTCCGGACAACAAAAAAGACCGACGACATCGCCGGTCTTCGTGCTGGTGGCTGAAATCTGAAAGCTCAGCCGCCCATTTTCTTTTTATCCATTTCCATCTTCTTTACAGGCGCCTGCACCTTCATCTCGCCCGACTTTTCGAATTTCAACGTCAGATCGATGACCTGCCCCTCCTTCAGGGGCTCTTTGAGCCCGATGAACATGATGTGATATCCCCCGGGCTTCAATTCCACCTTCCCCTTGGCCGGAATCACCAGCCGTTGTCCTTCCACCGGCTTCATGTGCATCACGTTATTTTCGTCGATGACCATTTCGTGAATTTCGACGACTTCGCTGACATTCGCGTCGGCGCCGATGAGCGCGTCCTCGACGCCGCCCTTATTCTCAATAACCATATAGGCAGCGCCGTTCGTTGCGGCCATGGGAGATCGTCGGGCCCAGGCCCCGGAGATTTTGATATCCGGCTTCTTTTCGCCGCCGCAGGCGCTGAGCGTGACCGCAAGCAGAAGCAGCGCAAGCAATACGAGACCAATGCGTTTGACTGTCGGATTCATGCAATTACCTCCGATGATGTAAAAGAGAAGAGAAAAGCTAAGATGATAGACTCATGTGCTGTGACGTGAGTTTTTTCGCTCTATCCAGATCTTCCAGCTCGCCTTGGAAGCCAAGCTGAAAGCGACGGGCCTCCTCGTCATCCGCAAAACAGAGAACCGGGGGCGTGCAGCACACCACCACATCGGGATTGACGAGGAAGGTTGCCGTTTTGAGATTGATCATCTTGCCATGAATGAAGTCCACGGCAAGGCCCGAGACGAGATCGTCGCGGGTCTCTAGCAGCAACAACGCGCAATGCGGGCAACACGCCTCAACCTGCTCGCCCTGCGTCGTCTGCAGCACTACCCGGGTGTGGATGTTGACAGGACGGCCGCAATGGGCGCAGACGCCAACACGGGTCTCCGGTTTAGGCGCCAAGGTTGAGACCGCGCCGCCGAACACCTTTTCGAGTAGTCCTTCCTGCGCCAATGCGTCCAGGTCCCGATGGATAGTCATTCGCGAAACCCCCAACGTCGCACTCAGGTCCGATACCTGAACCCGTCCGGTCTCGCGCAGCTTTGCCAGAATATAATCGCGTCTCTCAAAGGCCAACATGTTCAGCTCTCGATGTGTGTGCGTGTGTGATAAAAGGTTGCATTTTGTGTGAATCGTCCTGGATTTTAGCACGAGTTATCACATTGTCCAAAAAAACATTTAT
>Ga0256914_1003689_pt1 | contig 11929 bp, 8 predicted proteins | sample HulkmetaG_FD_191571 | JGI IMG/M metagenome (GOLD analysis project Ga0256914, IMG submission 191571) | Hydrothermal chimney microbial communities from Main Endeavour vent field at the Juan de Fuca Ridge, Pacific Ocean - Hulk | ecosystem: Environmental > Aquatic > Marine > Hydrothermal vents ...
GAGGGTCTCCACATGATCGGACACAAAGGAAATGGGAACTACCAGAACGTTCCTGATACCCCTGGCCGCCAGTTCGGCGAGTTTGTCCGGGGTCGAGGGGGTAAGCCATTCTACCGGTCCGCTGCGACTCTGGTAACATAGCTCACCATGAAGGCCTGTAACCCTTTCCAGGGCACCGATGGTCTGGTGGAGCTCTTCCACGTATGGATCACCTTCGTCGACGAACTGCCTGGGCAGGCTGTGGGCGCTGTAAATGAGCTGTGCCGGCGCACCACGGAAACGTGCCAGTCCCTCCCTGATCCTGGCCGCCAGGCACTGGATATATCCGTTTTCTGTGGGCCAGGAGCGGACAGCCGTCAGCGGGATGCCATGGTGCCTGTTCGCACGTTCCAGGTCGGCAAGGGAAGAACCCGTGGTGGCGACAGAGTAATGGGGATAAAGTGGCAGGGCGATCAGGCGGTCGATCTGCTGAAATGACAGCATGTCCAGAACCTCCTGAGCTGATGGGTGCCAGTAACGCATGCATGCTCTGACGGGAATATTGCCATGGGGCGCCAAGGCTTCCTCCAGGGCCCTGGCCTGCTGCCTGGTAATGAGGTTGATGGGCGAACTGCCACCGATGCGCATGTAGTTGCGCCGGCTTTTCGCTGTCCTGCGCCAAGCGATGAACCGGGCAATGGGTTTTTGCAGCAACGCTGGCCCCAAGCGGATGATCTGGCGGTCGGAAAAGAGATTGTACAGGAACGGACCAACGTCCTGAGGTTTTTCTGGTCCACCGAGGTTGAGCAGGAGTACGGCGGTTTTTACCAGTGGCCCGGAACGGCTTGTTGAATCATCACTTCGGCTGCTTGCCGGGCATCGTGAATTGTTTGTGGTGTTATCGGGAGTATTCATTTCTCTCGGACTGTACCCGCTAGGATTGTTTCCCGTCAAGAAGTTGTCGGTTGTCTTGTAGCCCTCCATAGGCCGGCCCGGTATTCCGTCCGGCCTGGATTGCCCGTGAACAGGCTGGAAAGCAGCCAGGGAAACCAGGTGGAATTAAAATGGTTTTTCTGTTGAGCTGCAGATCTGTCCTTGCAAATTAGGACTTGATTTGTCAGGGGTAGAGTGACTATAGTTTAGGTATGCCTAGGTTTTACTCCTTTCCTGAACAATCTCTCCTCCCATTGCTGTCCGGAATCGTAAGATGCTCTGGTTCGTCGACGGAAAATGTCGGCATGCAGTGGGAGTGGTGTATTGATTTTCAGGGAGGTTAAGGCAGCGGCATGGGGCCGCTGACGCCTGAAAACAGTGGAGGATCTGTATGGAACTGAAAATTGAGACCAGAAATCTGGACATGCGGAAAAGCTGGCAGGAAAAGATTGAAGGTGAGCGGGATAAGTTAATTCGCCATTATGCCAACTTTGTGCTCCACCTGCGTGTAACAATCGAGGCTACCCCCGGATACAAGGAAGGGGGGTACGAGGTCCGTCTGGTCGCCTCCGTACCCAATGACACCGTGGTCGTGAAGCGATGGGGAGAGAAGGTGCGTCCTCTGCTTGTCGAAGCCTTTGATGTTCTCGGGCTGCAACTCAAGGAGATAGTAAGAAAGAAGCAACAGAGCCATAAAAGCATCAAGTCCATGGGAGCCATGTACAACGGCAACACCTCAGGAGTGATCAGAAGGCTGTTTCGTGAGGAATCATATGGCTTCATCCTTACGCCGGATGATCAGGAGGTCTTTTTCCATGAGAATGCCCTCAAGGAGCTGTCCATGGAAAAGCTTAGCGAGGGGGATGCGGTGGTCTTTGCCATGGAAGAGGGAGACAAGGGTCCTCAAGCCATCTGGGTGAAGGCTGCCTGAGTTTTTTTCGACTGCGATTGACAACAAAAAAACCTCTGCCACATCGTGGCAGAGGTTTTTTTGTTGTCGCCTCTCGAAAAACCTGGTTTGATGGCCTGGCAACAAGAAGAACCGGTGAATCATTTTGGTTTGTTGACAGGAAAGAATTATGTCGTATTTAAAGCAGATCGATATCAGCGCCGCCTATGCCGGAACAGGACCGGAGGAGATACTGGAGCGCATTGGCACCCGGAAGGCTGAACTCGCAGACCAGCTTCTGGTGCTCTGTCACCATTATCAGAAAGACGAGGTGTATCGGTTCGCCGATCTCAGCGGTGATTCGCTGAAGCTCTCTCGAGAGGCGGCAGCGGTCAAGGACAGGAAGTATCTCGTGTTTTGCGGGGTGCATTTCATGGCCGAGGCGGCAGACATTCTGGCTGCCGAGCACCAGGTCGTCATCCTGCCACACCTCGATGCCGGCTGCCCCATGGCGGACATGGCAACCAGGCCAGCCGTGGAAGCCGCCGCTGCCGAGCTGTGCAACGCCACCGGGCTGGTTGCCGAACGGCTGATCCCGGTGACCTATGTCAATTCCTCGGCAGCGGTCAAGGCCTTTGTCGGCGAACAGGGTGGATCGGTCTGTACCTCTTCCAATGCCGAAAAGGTTCTCAGGTGGGCCCTGGAACAAGGGGAAAAGGTCTTCTTCTTTCCTGATCAGCATCTGGGCCGGAATGCCTCCATGGCCCTCGGTATTGCCGAAGAAGAGATAGTGCTCTGGAGGCGAGGCGAGAGCCTGGGCGGCGTCACGGCGTCAGATTTAAAAAGGGCCCGGATCATTCTCTGGGATGGATACTGCGAGGTCCACATGCGCTGCTATCCAGAGCATGCCAGGACCTGGCGTCAGCAGGATCCGAAGGCCCGGATCATGGTTCATCCCGAATGCCGGAACGAGGTGGTGCAGGAGGCCGATCTTTCCGGTTCCACCGAGGCGATCATCCGGGCGGTCCGGGAGAGCGATCCAGGCAGCCGCTGGGTCATCGGTACCGAGATCAACCTGGTGGACCGGCTGGCTGCCGAGTATCCGGACCGGGCGGTTTTTCCGCTGACCAGCGGCTGCCTCTGCCCGACCATGGATATCATTCAACCCCGGTATCTTCTCTGGGTCCTGGACAATCTGGCCGAAGGCCGGATCGTCAACCGGGTCCGTGTTCCGGAAGAGGAAGCTGCCGGTGCCCGGCTGGCTCTGAACAGGATGCTCTCCATCTCCTGAGGAAACATTGTCCATGGCTGCAGCTGACCTGCCCGAGGTGTATCTGGTCGATGGAAGCGCCTACATTTACCGGGCCTACCATGCCATCAGAAGCCTGAACAACTCCCAGGGGCTGCCAACTAACGCCATTTATGGTTTCACCACCATTCTCCGCCGGATCATGCGGGAAAAGACGCCGCATTATCTGGCGGTCGCCTTTGACAGCCCCGGCGAGGTATTCCGACACCGTCTCTATCCGGGCTACAAGGCCAACCGGCCGCCCATGCCCGAAGACCTGCAACCGCAGATTCCGTATATTCACAAGGTGGTTGCTGCCTACAACCTGCTCGAAATGGAAGACAGCGATCAGGAGGCCGACGACCTGATCGCCTCCGCAGCGGTCCGCCTGGCAGGGCAGGGATTCCGGGTGGTAATCGTTTCGGGTGACAAGGACCTCCTTCAGCTGGTATCCGAAAATATCGTACTCTGGGATCCCATGAGCGACCGCTGGTTGAACCGGAAGGCTGTCCTCGAAAAGTACGGGGTTCCGCCGGAGCATCTACTGGACTTTTTCGCTCTCACCGGGGACGCCAGTGACAATATTCCCGGGGTTCCGGGTATCGGGCCCAAAACCGCCGGCAAGCTGATCGCCGCCCATTCCAGCCTTGAGGGGATCTACGCGGCCCTGGACGGCATGAAGCAGTCAAAGATGAAGGAACGGCTCCTGGCGCACCGCGAGGATGCCTTTCTCTCGAGGGAGCTGATCCGGCTCAATACAGCGGCCCATGTGCCCATGGAAATGGAGCAGTATGTTGTACGTTCTCCTGACCAAAAGAAACTGCAGGAACTTTTCACCGAGCTGGAGTTCTTTTCCTTGCTGAAAGACGAGGTCACGGCCAGCAGGATCGCTACGGACAATTTTGTTCTGGTGCAGACGCGGGAAGAACTCGCCGAACTGCTCGCCGGACTGGCGGACTGCAAATACCTTGTCTTGGATACAGAAACGACCTCTCTGGATCCCCTGGAGGCCGAGCTGGTAGGTATTTCATTCTGTGTGGACAGGAAGCGGGCATGGTATGTGCCCTGTGGCCACCGGGACAGCGAGGGCAACCTGCTGCCCGGTCAGGTGAAAAAGAGAGATCTGGTGGCGCTGTTTCGTCCCCTGTTGGAGGATGAGCGTCTTCCCAAGATAGGTCACAATCTCAAGTATGACTGGCAGGTACTGGCAGGAGAACAAAATGGAGGAGTGATCTTGACAGGGCCGGTCTACGATACCATGATCGGCGCCTGGCTGCTCGACCCGGGAAGGCGTTCCTACAGGCTCGATGATCTCTGCCGGGAGATAGACCTGGAGATGACCACCTTTGCCGAGGTGACCGACGGCCGGAAGGATAGGCCCGGCGCCTTTGCCAGGGTTGGCCTGGAAAAGGCGAAAAATTACAGTTGCGAGGATGTGTACGGGACGCTGGCTCTCTTTGAACGTCAACGGCCCAGGCTGGAGGAGCTGCACCTTTGGTCGCTCTTCGCCGATCTTGAAGGGCCACTGGTTCCGGTGCTGGCCCGCATGGAGGAGGCCGGAATCTGTGTGGATACCGAGTTGCTGGCAGACCTTTCCAGGGAGTTCTCCGGAAAGCTGGAACTGCTTGAAAGGGAGATCTATGCCCTTGCCGGCCAGGAGTTCAACATCAACTCGCCGCAGCAACTTGCCAGGATCCTGTTCGACGAGCTGAAGCTTCCCAGGGGCCGGAAGACCAAGACAGGCTATTCCACCGATGTCAAGGTCCTGGAACGGCTGGCGTCTCAGCATGAGCTGCCGGCCCTGATCCTCCGTTACCGAAATCTGGCCAAACTGAAGTCCACCTATGTGGACAGCCTGGTCAAGCTGCGCCGGGAGCGTACAGGCCGGGTGCACACCTCGTTCAACCAATGTGGAACGGCGACTGGCCGGCTCAGCTCGAGCAATCCCAATCTGCAGAATATCCCAATCCGGACCGAGGAGGGCCGGCGGATTCGGGCCGCATTCGTGGCTGCTCCAGGCTGCCTGCTCCTGGCCAGTGATTATTCGCAGATCGACCTCCGCGTCCTGGCCCATTACTCCGGAGACGAGGCCCTCCTGGAGGCCTTCCGTACCGGGCTGGACATCCACAGCCAAACCGCAGCCGAGATCTTTTTTGTCGATCCCCGCCTTATCACACCGGAGATGCGCCGGGTGGCCAAGACGATAAATTTTGGTATCATTTACGGAATGTCCAGTTTTGGACTGGCTGCCCAACTCGATGTGAGCCGGAAAGAGGCCCAAACTTTCATCGACCGCTATTTTGATCATTACAGAGGGGTGAGGCGGTTCATGGAGAATATTGTCGAGGAGGCCAGGGAGAAGGGCTACGTCACCACCCTGCTGGGAAGACGGAGAACACTGCCGGAAATCCGGAGCCGCAACCGGACCCGCCGGGAATTTGCGGAGCGGACCGCCATCAATACTCCGATTCAGGGTACGGCTGCCGACATCATCAAGCTGGCCATGCTGGAGGTTGACAGGCGGTTGGGTGAGCAGGGGGGCCGGGGACGGATGCTCCTCCAGATCCATGACGAGCTGGTCATCGAAGTGCCGAAAGAGGAGATTGAGAAGACCAGTGAACTGGTCCGCCAGGCCATGGAAAATGTCATGAATCTCGCCGTTCCTCTGGAAGTCAACATCTCGGTTGGCGACAATCTTGCCAAATCCTGAATAAAAATAATCTTTCTCGTGCTTTTTTTCTTGCAAAACCTCTTTTTCTGTGTATAGGTTCAGCCTGACGGAAAATCGTTGCCTTACAGTTAATCCAGTGTGTTGGGTCTATTGGCAGCGAAAAGGTGGAATTTTTTTTCGTCAGACAGGAAAAGATTTTTTTACCTGTCCGGGCGAAGGCTGACGGTGTTTGTTTATCTGTTCGTCTTGGCGTGATAATTGGATTTGCTGGTATGGCTGGCCCAGGTTTTGCAACTAAAAGGGGGAGTTTAACTTGTTTAGGTGAGTCAACATGAGCCCCCGAGAAGCCATTCAGATACTGATGCTCAGCCCTATCTATTTCCGGTTGAGTACCATTCAGCGCTGGGAACTGGTCAGAGAATACTGTCAGCTGATCAATGGCGGTGACTGATCGATTGGGTCGCCGTCATGGAAGAGTCCGGTATTCCCTGGGGAGACTTTCTCCTGATCGGTTCAGACCATGCAGAGATACGAAGAAAGTGACGTTGCCACAGAACGTCGGCGTCACAAACGATTCAGAGCCAAGGAAGGGGCTCTGGCATTTCTCGGTTCCGCACCCGCAACGATCGTCGATATCAGCGAGGCTGGAATGACTGTGCATTATGTGGTTTTTGCGCATGAACCGGCCTCAACATTTTCCCTGGACATCTTCTTCTCCGGAGACGACTTTTTCCTTGAAAATATACCCAGCCGACTGGTGTCGGATATCGATTCTCTTCCCGAGGCTCCCTTATCCTCCATCCGGGTGAAACGCCTTGGAATCAAATTCGGTGAACTTTCTGATCTCCAGCGATCCAGACTGAAATATTTTATTCTGCACAATACATCCGTGCCCATCTAAACAGTTCTGTTTTCGGTCCTGACCGGGATGGCAGAAAGGAGGTGATATGTTGCATTTCATGCTTGCTGGTTGTCTCCTGATCCTGGCCGTCATACCTGCCATTGCCGGAAAAGGGGAACTGGAAGCCACTGCCAAGGATCAGCAGCAGGTTTCGGTGACCATCTACAATCAGGATCTGGCCCTGGTGCGGGATCAGCGCCGTGTCGTCATTCCCGAGGGAAGGCAGGTGTTGGCCTTCAAGGACGTCAGTGCCCGGATCCAGCCTGAGACTGTCCTTTTTTCCGCAAAAGACTGCCGGGTCCTGGAACAGAACTTCGAATACGATCTCCTGACTCCAGCTTCATTGCTGCAAAAATATGTGGGAAGGGAGGTGGCTATCGTTCGAACTCACCCTACAACGGGGGAAGACCAGGAGGTTCCGGCCCGGGTCCTCAGTGCGGCCAAGGGTCAGGTGGTGCTGGAAAGCGCTGGACATATCGAGACCGGTATCCCGGGCCGGCTGATTTTTCCCGATGTTCCGGAGACCCTGCGGGCCAGGCCGACCCTGACCATGCTGTTGGAAAGTCGAAGCGGTTCGGACAGGGAGGTCGAACTCAGTTACCTGACCGGTGGACTCTCCTGGCAGGCAGACTATGTGGCTGAACTGGCGGATGACGAGGCAAGCCTGGAGCTGAATGGCTGGGTAAGTCTGAATAATGAGAGCGGGGTCTCGTACCGGAATGCCAGGCTGCAGCTGGTGGCCGGAGATGTACACCGGGTCAGGCGGGAAATGCGAACCGATCTTCGGATGAAAAAAGTGATGCTGGCTGCCAAAGCCGAGGGGGACATGCGTGAGGAGACGATGTTCGAGTACCATCTCTATACGCTGGAGCGTCCTACCACCATAGCAGACAGGCAGCGCAAACAGGTGGCCCTCTTGCAGGCAAGCGGGGTCAGATGTCGGAAAGAGTACGTGCTCCGCGGGGCGGAATATTATTACAGTCAGCCGTTCAGCGGCTCAGGAGACAAGAAGAAGGTGGCCGTCTACCTGAACCTCGACAATACCAGGGATGATGGCCTGGGAATGCCGCTGCCTGCCGGAACCATGCGGGTCTACAAGAAAGACCTTTCAGGCAGCCTGCAGTTTGTCGGTGAAGACCGCATCGACCATACCCCGGAGAACGAGACCATCCAGCTCAGATTGGGCAATGCCTTTGATGTGACAGCCACCAGGAAGCAGACCGACTTCAAGAAGCTGGCAGGATTCAGCGCCTATAATTACGTTTTTGAAAGTGCTTTTACGATTGTGCTGAAAAATGCCCGCCGCGAGCCTGTGCAGGTCCGGGTCATCGAACCGATTCCCGGAGACTGGCAGATGATCACTGAATCCGCCTCTCACAGCAAAGAGACCAGTGACACCGCGACGTGGATCATCGGGGTTCCTGCCAAGGGGGAAACCTCGCTGAGTTACAGGGTCCAGGTCAGGTATTGACGGGGAGGCGGAAGATCAGTCTCGCTCATCTATCGGCTTGAATTCACGAAATGTCTCGCCAATGTACACTTGGCGTGGCCGGCCAATCTTCGTGCCCTGATCCTCCCGCATCTCCTTCCACTGGGCGATCCAGCCCGGCAGTCTGCCCAAGGCGAACATGACCGTGAACATGTTGGTCGGAATGCCGATGGCCCGGTAGATGATTCCGGAATAGAAATCCACGTTGGGGTAGAGATTCCGCTCGATGAAGTATTCGTCTTTCAGGGCGATCTCTTCCAGTTTTTTGGCGATGTCCAGGAGTGGATCCGAGACATTGAGTGTTGCCAGTAGATCGTCACAGGCCTTCTTGATAATCGTGCCCCTGGGGTCATAGGTTCGATACACCCGGTGGCCGAAACCGGAAAGGCGGAAGGGATCGTTTTTGTCCTTGGCCTTGGCGATATATTTTTCGTAATTGCAGTCATCGGCATAGATCAGTTCCAGAAGATCGATGACCGCCTCATTGGCTCCACCATGCAGAGGACCCCAGAGGGCATTGATTCCGGCCGAGATAGAGGCGTACAGGTTCACGCCGGCACTGCCCACCAGTCTGACGGCCGAGGTGGAACAGTTCTGCTCATGATCTGCATGCAGGATGAGCAGCTTGTTCAGGACAGCCACGATCTCGGGACGAACCGTATAGGGACGGACCGGTTTGTCGAACATCATGTTGAGAAAGTTGCCGCAGTAACAGAGATCGTAGCGAGGATAGACAAGGGGGTGCCCCAGGTTCTTCTTGTAGGAAAAGGCCGCAATGGTTCTGATTTTGGAGATCAGGCGGGTAGCTGTCAGGTCGATGTTTTTCAGCGGATCATCGCTCATCTCCGGATAATAGTTACACAGGGCGTTGACCATGACCGAAAGAATGGACATGGGGGGCGCATTGGGCGGAAAGTGATCAAAGAAGTGAATCATATCCTCGTGGAGAAGCGCGAATCGTTCCAGCAGGCCTTTGAATTCCTCCAGCTCCTGACGGTTGGGAAGTTTGTTGTGGATAAGCAGATAGGCCACCTCGACAAAGGAGCACTTTTCCGCCAGTTCCTCGATGGCATAGCCACGATAGCGAAGGATACCTTCCTGGCCGTCGAGATAGGTGATGGTCGAGGTGCAGGAACCGGTGTTCTTGTATCCCGTGTCCAGGGTGATATAGCCTGTCTGCTGCAGCAGTCGGCTGATATCGATCGCCTTGTCTCCCTCTGAGCCGATAATGATGGGCAGTTCGTACGATTTGCCATTGATGGTCAGGGTGGCGGTCTGGGGATGTGTATCTTTGTTCATGGTCTGTTCCTTTGTCGTTGGTTGCCGTACACTGCCGTCCCTCGGTCAGGGAGCAGACGAAAGCGCTGATTTGATCCAGAAAAGCGATGCACGGAAGGGGCCGTTCAGGTACATTTGATCAGTAACGGATACGGCCTGTCAATGGTGTGAATCCGGCATCGACAGCAGGATCTTTCGTTTCCCGGCGGTCCGGAATCCGTTTCTGGACGCACAATACCTGGACGCTGGTCCGGGTAGTATGGTGTCGGAATGGGGGCAACATAGTTGCCGGGAAAAATATTCCCATTTGCAAGACACTATTTTTATTTTATCATTTTTTTCGGAAAAATTCAAGTTGATTACCTCGCTAACGAAAATCTGAAAAAGAACAGGCCGGAAGTGGTTGGCGGAAAGGTTGCTGAAGAAGATGGCGAAAAGTGCAGTATACGTAAGACGCCTGGAACAGTTTGTCCGGGACGTTACTCTTTATCCGGTATCATGTGAGCGACTTGCAAACGGGCGGAGCGACAGGGAATGGCTGGAGGCTGTTCTTGCCGGTGGAGTGAGGATCGTGCAGCTCCGGGACAAGGACTCCTCTGATCGGGTATTGCTAGAAAAAGCACGATATTTCAGAAAAATGACTGAAGATGCAGGTGCCCTGTTCCTGGTCAATGACCGGTTGGACATCGCCCTGCTGGCCGATGCCGACGGCATTCATGTCGGCCAGAAGGATCTGCCTGCAGAAGAGATCCGTCGACTGGCTCCAGACATGCTCATCGGTGTATCCTGCAACAGCGAGGAACAGGCTGCACAGCTTGGCCGGCTGGAGCGACTGGGACGTCTCGCTGCTTCCTATTTCAATATCGGCCCTCTCTATCCGACAACAACCAAAGAGGGGCTGTCGTCCTTCATTGGCCTGGACGCCATTGCCTTGTTTTCCTCGCGATGCTCGCTGCCTTTCACTGTCATGGGTGGAATCAAACTGGAACATGTGGCTGAACTCGTTGCTGCCGGAGCCCGCCGGATCGCCGTGGTGACGGCCATAACCCAGGCAGCGGATATGCAAGAGGAGACCGGCCGCTGGTTGGCCAGCATACGCCGGGCTGTCGAGGAGGTTGAACATGGGTGAGTTGAAGAGAAAACGGGCCCTGATACGGGAGGCCATGGAGTACAGCGTGCCCGAGGGCAGGATGGAAGAGGCCTTGGATCTTCTCGAGATGTATCGTGATGATCGTTTTGCCCTCGAGGTATTGGCAGAGTTCTACAGCTATCTGCCCGATGCCAGGAACGACTGGATCAGAGAGATCCGGGTTGTTGCCAGGCAGCGGGGAATTTTTCTGCTGGCAGCAATTACCGGAGAAGATGGTTACCTGTACCTGATTTCCAGTGAAGGGATCGAGTTTCACGGCAGCCTGGCAGACGGCTTTCTCGAAGAAGAATTGATCGAGTTTTTTTGCCTGGAGACCCAGGAGCGGTTCAGAGAATCCTGCCGGACACCGGAGCGTTATCCTCTCTATTCCGGTATTCGCAATGACATCGATCTTTGTCCGGCCTGTCATGCCACCACCGGTGAGGAGCATGAACTGGGCTGTCCGGTGGAAGTATGTCCCTGGTGCGGCGGCCAGCTCATCCACTGCAACTGCCGTTTCGACAAACTCGAGCTGGACATAATCACCACGGACGAGGAGCTGGACCGTTTCGTGATCATCCTCAACGAGAAGGGGCGTATTCCCTATGCACCGGAACAACGGCCTTTCTTTCCGGATGACGGGCCGGGAATCGTGGTTGAATAAACAGTCAGCAGCCGGTGCTCGAGCTTATCTCCGGATAATCCCCGATCGAGTGCGGAAAATGGCTTTCACGATTTGAGTCGGGCCCATTTATGCAGGATACCCTCTAGCGTCCCTTGATCGATTCCAGATACTGAAACAGGTCAGAGTCTGAGGAGAGGACCAGGGAGGTGTTGTCCCTGATGATATCGCGGTAACTTTCCAGGCTTTTCTGGAATGCGTAGAATTCCGGGTACTGGCTGTAGGCCTCGGCATAGATCCTGGTGGCCTCGGCATCGGCCTTGCCCCGGATGCTTGTTGCCTCCCGACGGGCGCTCGAGGTGATCTCTTTCAATTCCCGGTCCACCCTGCCGAGGATCTCTGCCTTGCGACCTTCCCCGAGAGAACGCTTTTCGGCAGCAATTCTCTTTCGTTCCGAGATCATCCGGTCGTAGACCTTCAACCTTACCGATTCGATATAGTTGACCCGTTTGAACATGACGTCGATCAGCTCAATACCGTACCTGGGCGTCACCCGGGAAGCCGCCTTGAGAACCATCTCGCTGATCTTGTCCCGGCCAAGCTTCGGGGGTTGGGTCATGTCGCGGCTGGTCGCCCTGCCTGTCATATAGTCGGCAGACCAGTCGGAGGAGCGGATGATCTCGATCAGGTTGCTCTTGTTGACCAGGTCGCGCACCGTACCGTCGATGATGTCGTCCAGCAGGGTCTGGG
>Ga0256914_1003690_pt1 | contig 11927 bp, 8 predicted proteins | sample HulkmetaG_FD_191571 | JGI IMG/M metagenome (GOLD analysis project Ga0256914, IMG submission 191571) | Hydrothermal chimney microbial communities from Main Endeavour vent field at the Juan de Fuca Ridge, Pacific Ocean - Hulk | ecosystem: Environmental > Aquatic > Marine > Hydrothermal vents ...
GAATTAGAGGAGCAAAAAAAATTAGAGGAAATGAAAGCGAGAGCGGTGAAGTTGGAGGGTAAACAAACGAAGACGGAAAAGGAGAAAGCTGAAGAGTTGGAGAGGTTGAAAGCGAGAGCGGTGAAATTACCGGCTGACACGGTTGATGGTCAAACAGAAAAACATCAAAGTGAAAAGGGTAAAATAATTGAAGAGGAAAATGTTTACAGAGAGAAACAAGAAACTGCTAAGAGACAAGTTGGCGGAGAAAATAGTGTTGTGAAAAAAGACATTGAAGTAAAAAGTAAAGACAAAAAAAATATTGAAAATGAGGGAAATTTTGATAAGGAGCGTTTTGAAAAACAGCCGAGAAAACAAAGGATGGTTATCAGTCCGGATGGGAAAATCTCTTGGGAAGGTTTATCCAGGCAAAAAAATGTTGTTAATTTAAAAGAGGAAAGCGGTGCGGAGGCGATGAAAAGTGAGTCGGAAAATATTTCCGGAGGGAAAGTGGTAAATCTGAAGGAGTGGGAAGGTGGCTTGAGGCAAGTGGAAGGGAGGGTGGATATAGAAGAAGATGGCAAAAGGGGAGTTTTGAAAAAAGAAATTACAGCCCAAAAAAAAGGACCTGTTATTGAAAAGGTGGCTCAAAAAGCCAGTCAGCAAAAAACGGATGTTTTGGATTTAAAAGAAAGAGAAGAAGAGTGGGAAAACAAAAGGGTTGATTTAAGCGCTTTGTCTGAGGCGGATAGAATTAGATTACAAGCAACTCCTTCTATGGCCAGTGTGCATTGGAAGATGGATGATGATTTGAACGGTGAGGTGGCGGAATGGTTTAAAAAATATGATTATTTGCCGGTCAATATTCAGTTGGGATTGGGAGATGAGAGTGTAAAAAGGGCTATAATTGATTTGGCCGGTAAATTTGGATTAAACAATGAAGAGGGTTTAGGTGAAATTTCCAGAATTGTTCGAGAGGTTTATACTGATTTGATCGGGGAAAGTGAGATTCGCCGGCGAGCGGTGGAGGTATTAAAAATTTCTGCCGATAAAGTTGAAAATTTTTTGAAAGGTATAGCCCTTGTTGTGGCTTTGGTTAAGGAGGTTGGCACAAAAAAATCTGAGGAATATTTTGAGAAGTTGACATTAGAAGAAATTTTGGAAAAATATCCGGAGATAGCCGAGAAAAATGTTACAAGTGGGCAGATTACGGAAAAAGGTACAAACAAATATCTTCAACCAACTGTAAAAAATTGGTTAGATGACTATGTCAGTAGGGCGGGGGCAGATAAGCATAATAATCTGGAGAGAGGAAAGTATTTAACAGATTCTCCCAATGTGAGAATACTTGATAAAGCGGACAAAAAGAAAATTGAGATGTTGACGAAGTCTTACGATGAAGGGTTTAAGTTGGTGGTTGATCCGAAAACAGAAGAAATTTTATGGCAATTACATACGGATGAAAGTTCTTTGGGAATAAACACGGATAAAGAGAAACGGGTGATAAATAATTTTAAAATAGATGAAGCCCAAACTGTTGATGTAGATAATTTTATGGGCAATAAAACGATTAGGAAGAGGGATGTTGATAAATCAAGCAGTTTGAGTAAAGTGCAAAAAGATAGTATAATAAAGGGGGATAATAGAAATAATGATAATGTCGGCGGTGATGACAAAGGAGGAGTTTTAGATTTATCCTCAGAGATAGAAAATAGAAATACGAATTAATTAATTGTATGAATTTTCAAGTACCACAATATGTAGATTTGGAAGATAAGCTGGCGTTTCGATTGACATTAAAGCAATTGGGTTGGTTTGCTTTAGGTGGATTTATTTTGTTTGTTTTTTGGACACTTTTTGAAAAGTGGGTTTTTTGGTTGGCCTTTCCTTTTGTAGTAGCCGGAGCGGCAGCTTTCGCTTTTTGGCGTCCGGCCGGTTTATCACTGTTTTCTTTTTTGATGGGAGGATTTAGATATTCGGTTATGCCAAAGAAATTAACTTGGAAAAAAGGAGTGGAGGACATTACCTTGGAAGATAAATATGGAAAAAGAGAGTTGGATACAAGTGAAGATGATTTTAAGGAGGATATTAGGCGCAAAGAAAAGGAGATAGAAAGAGTGGGGGATTTGGCTAGAATTTTGGATGAGAAAAGTGATTTGTAGGAGTATTGGTGTTCGTTGATTAAGAGTGGGGTGTGCCGGTCAAGACCGACACATGCCGACTAAGACCAGCATTCGCCGGTCAAGACCGGCATACGCCGGTCAAAAATTTTCAATTTTAAGTCAATTTTAAATGATTTAATTTAAAATACTAAAAGTTTAGTTTGTGAAATGGTGTTGGTTAAGGTTGGGTGCTTGTTGGTGTTTTAGATTAATAAGTTGACAATCGGTAATTTATGATTAATTAGTGAAAGAAAATAGGTTTATAAAAGTAACTATAATTTTTTAATTATACTAAGGTGTTTGGTAAAAAAAATAAGAAACAAGAAGAAGAAAAACAAAACGCTCAAATGCAGGAATATTTGCAGATCGCGGAAATAAAGGATAGTGTGGTTGTTTTAAAGGATGGTTCCCTGCGATCGGTCTTGGCGGTTTCGTCCGTTAATTTTGATTTAAAATCAACAGACGAACAAGAGGCGATTATTTATGCTTTTCAAAGATTTTTAAATTCTATTGATTTTTCCGTGGAAATAGTGGTTAGCTCCAGGAGATATAATATTAAACCTTATTTGAAAATGCTTCAGGACAAGAGTTATACGGAGAAAAATGCTTTGTTGAAAAATCAGATATTGGATTATGTTGATTTTATCGGTGGTTTGATTAGTGAAGCGGATGTAACCAGTAAGTTTTTTTACATTGTAGTTCCTTTTTATGTGGTGGCGGCGGAAAAGGGCGGTTTTTTGCAAAAGTTATCTTCTTCTTTAAATCCCAGAAAGGCGATTTTTCAAAGAAGAGAGCTTTTTGAAACCAGTAAGAATCAGTTATTTCAACGGGTGGGGGAAGTGCGAGAGTTGTTGGGAGGGATGGGTTTAAGGGTGGCGCCATTGTCAACACAAGAATTGATTGAATTATATTATAATTATTATAATCCATCGGAGTTTGATCATATTTCATTGGCACCGATAGAGGATATGAAGCTGGAAAGATAAGATGATGAGAATGATGGTGGTTGAAATTGGTAACAGGCAATTTGTAGTGGGACTGCTTTCGTGTTTTGATTTTTACTAATTTTTCCAATTTTGAGTTTGTAAAGTTGAAAGTAATTTTAATCGGTATTCGTCGGTCGTAAGTTTGTAAAATCGCAAGGTAAAATCTATAAGAAGAAAAATAAATTTATAAATCTATTTAAAATTATGGGAAATATTTTTGAGAAACTAAATTTTAAAAAAGTAAAAAAGGAAGATTTGTCAGCGGTGGAAAAAGCGGAGGGCGTACAAGGCGACTTTGGAGAAGAGAGAGATATTTTAAAGGAAGAAGAAATTTATAGCAAGGGATTGGTGAAAGTGTTGGACTTAATCGCTCCATCGGCGATGGGAATTTCCAGTTCTTATTTACAGGTAGGCAGTGTGTATGCCCGGACAATTTTTGTAGTGGCTTATCCGAATACACTATCTATCGGCTGGTTGAATAGGGTTATTGGCATGGATATCCCGATGGATATTGGCATTTTTATACATCCGGTAGATACCAATTATATTTTGAAAAAGTTAAAAAAGAAAACCATTCAGGTTCAATCGGAAATGCATATTCAAGCGGAGAAGGGTTGGGTAAGAGATCCGGTCTTGGAAATGGCTTATGCCAATATTGAAAATTTACGTAATCAATTGCAGGAGGGCAGTGAAAAGTTCTTTAATCTGGGAGTGTATTTTACAGTACTGGGAAGAACAGAGGATGAATTGGATAAGCAAACAAATGCTTTAGAGGCGTTGTTGAACGCTCGGTCTATTTATACCAAAAAAGCGATTTTTAGAATGAAAGAAGGATTTACTTCTACGATGCCTCTCGGTTTGGATAAAATAGATACTTCAACTCCTTTAAATACCTCACCTTTATCTACCATTTTTCCTTTTATTTCAGCTGACATTACTTCCAATGAGGGAATTTTGTATGGTATAAATCAACACAATAATTCTTTGATATTGTTTGATCGTTTTACAATGGAAAATGCCAATATGGTTGTTTTCGCCAAGTCGGGGGCGGGAAAAAGTTTTGCGGTTAAGTTGGAAATTTTGCGATCAATGATGTTGGGTACAAATGTGATTGTTATTGATCCGGAGAATGAGTATGAATATTTGGCTGAGGTTACCGGTGGTTCTTTTGTTAATATTTCTTTAAACTCCAAACAGCACATCAATCCCTTTGACTTGGCGGAAGAGGAGGGAAAAGAAATGAAAGAGTTGTTGCGTTCCAATATTGCCAATTTATTGGGTTTGTTTAAGATAATGCTTGGTTCTTTGATGCCGGAAGAAGAGGCGATTTTAGAACAAGCCATCAGAGAAACTTATGGTATTATGGATATTAATGAAAACACAGTGGTGTCTGACTTGAAGAATAAGAATATGCCTTTATTGAGTGATTTATATGAAGTGTTACGAAATATGAAGGGTGGGGAAGATATGACTATTCGCTTAAAAAAATATACAGAGGGGATTTTTGAGGGTTTTATAAATCAGCCAACCAATATTTCCCTAGACAATCAATTGGTGGTTTTTAACATCAGGGATTTAGAGGAAGAGTTGCGACCGATTGCGATGTATTTGGTATTGCATTACATTTGGAACAAGGTGCGAAGTGAAATTAAGAAAAGATTAATCGTGGCAGATGAGGCCTGGGTGATGATGGAATATGAAGAGGCGGCCAATTTTATGTTTTCCATCGCTAAAAGGATTAGAAAATATTATGGGGGGCTAACAACTATTACACAGGACATTAATGACTTTATGAGTAGTAAGAAAGGCAAGGCGATTATTTCTAATTCTTCCATTCAGCTTTTGATGCGACAATCCCAGTCAACAATAGATATTGTGGCGGATACTTTTTATTTGACGGATCAGGAGAAATATTTTTTAAGTGAATGTAATGTGGGGGAAGGAATATTTTTTGCCGGAAACAAAAGGGCGGCAATGTTGGTGGTGGCTTCACACAACGAGGAAAAAATAGTAACTACCAAACCGAGTGAAGTTTTAGAAAGGGAGGAAGAGCGGAAGAAATCCCTTTAAACAAAACTGAAAGAGTGTTTGTTGGTTGAGAGTTGCGGGCTCTTGAATATTTTGAGAATAATTTTGTAGAAAATTAATTTAATTTAGAGAAATGAGTACGGTTGATCAATTTAAGAAGGAAGCGGCTTGGCAGCGGGAGTTGCGGGAGGGTGTTAACAGGCGAAGGGCGGAAGCAAAAGAAGGAAAAAATGTTTCTGCCACCGATGCTTGGCGGAAAGCGAGAGAGACACACAAAAGCGATTCCAAAAACTTTGGAGGAGGAAAGTCCGAAATGGCTACCGGTTTGAAAGTGGCTACAAGACCGCAGAATTTACTAAAACAAATGGGCAAAGAAGGGGATGGAACATACTTTATGATTTTTGTTTTTAGTGTGGTGGCGGATTTAGCCACTTTTGTAACGGGATCTATCGGCTCAATTCCGGTGGCGGGGTGGTTGTTTGATTTTATCGCTTCCGGAGGAGTGTTTTTGGTAAAGATGTTTTTTATAACGGTAATTACCACCTTGTATGTTTTGGTGGGACATTATAAAAATACACATAGGGCGAAAAGGATTATTCAGAGAATAGCGGTAACAATGGGTTTTGATTTTATGGAATTAATTCCGGTAGTAGCGGTGTTGCCGTTTTTTATAGCATCATTTTTGATAAATTATGGATTGGTTTTGTATGGTCGGGCGGTGGAGGAAATGGAACAGGAAGCGGAAAAAGAAAAGAGGGTGGCCGTGGGTGCAAACAAGAAGGTGAGAGGATGGGTTTAGTAGGGAGGGTATTTGTTTAGGGACTGCTCCCAAACCCCGATTTTCGCCAATTTCCCCCAGTTTGTGGTTTTTGGGATTTAAATCGACATTCGCCGATTTTAAGTCAACAAGCCAGACTGGTAGCTCCGTTGTCACTTCGCCACGAGTCCGGCTTGCGGAGAACCGAGCATTCGCCGGTCGAGACCAGCATACGCCGGTCAGGAATTTTAACCGGCATTCGCCGGTCAAGACCAGCATCCGTCGGCCAGGACCGAGCATTCGCCGGTCAAGAATTTTAAATCAATTTTAAAGGAGTTAATGTTAAAATGTTAAAAGTTTAGTTTGTAAGAATGAGATTAAACATTCACCGTTAAATCCGTAAAGTCTGTAAAGTCTGCAAAGTTGAAAGTTTAAGCCTGCCTTTGGCAAGGTAAACTTGCCTTCGGCGAGGTGGATCTAAAAATAATTTATAATAATATGGATGTAATTGATTATTTGGGAAATAAACAGAACAAAAAGAAAATATCCGGACGAAAATTTACCGGACGGTTTGTTTTTAATGGTGACAATAATACTAAAAAAATGTTAGTGGCAATAGTATATTATGTGATAATTATTATTGTTGGTTGGTTTTTAATTGACAAAAGTTCTGTGTCGGTGGAGTTTGCCAAATTTGTTTATGCCTTAGTTTTTTTTGGGTTAATTCCCTGGCAAATTATCAGAAAAGGGTATGGAGAGAGATTGGAGATATATAATTGGCCGGTCGGTTATGCAAAGAAACAACTTATTTTTTCTTTTTTGATAACGGGATTAACCTCTTTGTTAATTTGGTTATTTATGTTAAAATGGGGAGGAGGAAAAAGGATAAATCAGGTAATTTGGTTAAATGCGGGAATGTTGAAACTGGTGGGAAAAAATTTGATTATTCTACCGATTGGTTTATTGGCGCAGGAATTTTTTTTCCGGGGGTTTTTATTGAATAGTTTGCGACGAAATTTAAGTGGTTGGTTGTCGGTTTTTTTGGTAGCATTGTTGGTGGCGTTGTTTAATTGGGCGGTTGGGCGTATTTTCCCTGGGTGGTTAGCGTTGGGAGGAATTGTTTTTTGGAATGTTTTATTAGGTTGGTTGGTTGTTCGGTTTCGTTCAGTTATTTTTTCCTTGTTATTTTATTGGTTAGGGATAGTTATTGTTAATTTTTGGTTTTTGTGGCAATTGGGGAGAAATATTGGATAAAGTAAAAATCGTGTTTGAGGATGGTTTTGTTAAGACAGTTTATAAAAAAATGATAAGAGTAAGTTTATTTTTTTTGGTGTTAAGTGGATTGATGTTGGGTCAACAGGTGGCTTGGGCGGAACCACAGTTTGGTGGTGTGGTGGAAGAGTATATATATTGCAATTGTACCAATAATTATTTTTTGAAAGTTGGCGATCCGCATGGAGGAGAGTTTATTCAAAATAATGCCACTAATTTAAAGGATTGTCAGCCACCGACGGTGGGTCAGTGGGTATTGGGAATGCATACGGAGTGGTGGGAGCGATGTGAAATAAGGGTGCACGGAGCTTGTGTGTTGCATGGAATTGGTAAAACCATTGAGTATTACGGAGCGTCTAAGTCCGGAGGGTGTGAAACCGGTTTAGATGGAGATGCTGCCGGAGAAGGAAAAGAGGAGATGATTACACCTGATGGTAGAACGGCAGACGGTGGGGATTATGATGATGGTGGTCCCAGTGGAGGACCAAGTCAAGCAAGACGACATGATACACATTTAGCAACGGTGGATGGAGTAAAGGCAGATGGAAGTGGTGGGGCAGAACATATGATTACTCCCGATCATCAGGATTATGAAGGAAACAATACGAATCATATGGAAACGGCGGACGGGAGAAACTATGAAGGAGAAAATGATGAGCCATTGAGACATAGTGGCAATGGTAGTGGTTATAGTCCGGCCGGTGGAGGTAAAAAGGCTTATGGAAACGGTTCAATTGGTGGTAGTGTGGGGAGCGGGGGATTGCAGAGCCCGGCAATTTTAGATAGCGTCGGCAGTAACAGCGGACAAACAACAAGTGGTGGTTCCGGAGGAGGAAGTGGTTCTGGTAACAATCAAAACAATCAGAGTAGTCCGACAGTATTTGGTAAGCGTGATGTCAGGAAAGAAGTGGCGGTAAAAAATGAGACATCAAAGAAAAAAATAATTAAAGAAATGGGAGAGCAAACGGAGCAAAGTCAAAAAAAGAGAACGGCAGGCGGTACAGCAACTTCCTTGTTGTTTGCCGGTGGGGCGGGATATTTTATTTTAAAGTCCGTTAAAGGTTTGTTTATTTAGGATTTAAAGGAATTGCTTCCAATCCTCGATTTTCGCCAATTTTTCCCAATCTGTGGCTTTTGGGATTTAAACCGAGCATTCGCCGGTCGTAAGTTTGTGGAGTTCGTAAAGTTTATAAAGTCGAAAGTTGGCAGTGGAAGTTTGTTGTTGGTGAAGCAGGGTTAATAGATAGGTGGGAGATGATTATAATTTTTTGTTTAAAAATAATATTGTTAAAATATTATTAAGGAAATATTTAAGAGTTGTAATCACCGGAATAGGATGATATCAAAAATAGAATTTAGAGACAATCATTTAAGGTAGTTCTTTGGCGATTGCAAACATATTTTAGAGCATAAACAGTTTTTAATTTAGTAAAATTAATAAAGGATGAAAAAGGGAATGAAAATCAGAACAGTTATTTGGAAAAAATTGGCAATGCTGGCTATTGTTTTTGCTTTGATTTTTCCCTGGCAGGCGTTGCCGGTTTTGGCCGATCCGGTACCGGTGGAGGAAGTGGGGTGGAACAGAGAATGGAATTTTAGAACTTCGGAATATACAAACAGTTTAGTGGAATTGATGGGTGAAGTTATGGCACCTATTTATCAATTGGCAACACCCGGATCAAATTTAACTTATGATATTTATCGCTATTTAATGAAGCATACGGAGGATGAATTGGGGATAGACAAAGATTTTTTTAGGAGAATGCAAAAAAAACAAAAAGCACCTTCGGTGGATATTGTTTTCGCACCAACCAATCCCAGAGAGGGGGAAAGGGTAACAGCATTTGCTATTCCGAGAGACTTTAGGAATTCCAAAGAAAAATTATATTTTACTTGGTACATTGTGCACGATGTGGTTAGCGGTGAGGAAAAGCCAAATGTGGAAGCGGGAAAGAAAGAGGCGATGCGGATGGTGGCGGCGGGAAATTATGATAAGGATTTATTTGGAGAACCGCAAGATGATGATCGCAATAGAGATGCTTACGATGCTTCTTTTGGTGGTGATGATGGAGTGGGGAAAAAGAGTGATGATGGTACGGCGGCGGCAGAGGACTGTGAGGAGTGTGATTGTTTGCATAGTATGTCTATGATGGACGGAGATGTGTCTCGGGGATGTTTTGATGATAAGGGGGAGTTATTGTATTCAGAGTTTGATCAATTTGAAGAGGCTATGAGTGATAGAGGATATAATTCCGCATTAAATGGAAGAGGGGTGGTTAATTCCCAATGGATAACTCGTTGTTATCGTCATAATTTTGGTCCCGGGGGTGACGCCGGAGATAAGGATACGGGAGTATTTGCTTATTCGGGGCGAGATTTGATTATTAAGTGTCAACATGCTTTTGGTGATGGAGTGGGAGATCGTAATTTTGAAAGAGGAGAAGAGGAGGAATGGGGAACAAATCCGGAAAATCCGGATACGGATGGTGATGGGGTGGTAGACGAAGCGGATTTGGCCGGTTTAGGACAGGATGAATTTACTTGGATTTATAGAAAAGGAGACAAGGTTTCGGTGGCAGTGGAAGGGATGTCCAATATTGCCATTAATGAGGGAGCTACCGATCGATTACGATATAAAAATAAACATTGGGATGGGGAAGAGGAAAATTTGGATTTATCTCCAACAGCTTCTCCGGAGGATTGGTACAAGGAGAGACGGGAAGAGTGTCAGAATTTAAGAGAGACCGATTCTAATAATGCTTATTCGGATTGCATGAAGGATTTATGGGAACATCAACTGAAAGATGAGAATGATGAAGATGCTTTTGGGGATATGACCGGTTATTATAAAATAATGTGGGCGGCACCGGGAATTTGTTCGGAAAACAAGATGGAAGAAGCGGACAATGATTGGTGTGATAATGATGACGATATTGGTTTTCAGTATTTAAAATTGTATGATCCGGTGGAGCGGGGTAAGCAATTATTGGAAGTTTCGGTTAATGTTTCTCCGAAAAATCCTCAGTTTACCGAACCGGCGGAGGGAGATGCTTCGGAGGATTATGGAGATTCAACGGATATGATTATAGCTTCAGCTGATGTGGTGGGCGATGATCCGAATTTAAACCCTGATTACCTCTATTACCAATGGAGTGTTTGGCGATGTGAACCGGATGATTTTGATACTTGTCATGAGGTAACCAATGAAGTGAAATGGAAGAGTTTTAAGGAGGGTCTTGGAGTGAGGGATGTGGGCTTTTATCCGACAGAAGGAATTTTTGCCGGCAACCGTTCTTTGTTAAAAGTAGGAGTGGTGGTGAAACGACATCAAAATGCAGTGATGAGTTCGCCGGGGGTGAATGGTGAGTATGAGCAACAGATTTTCTCTGAAGATAAGAGGGAAAATTATGGAACGCCCAGGCAGTTTCCCAATAAGTATGCCTATGTGGCCAGTAAGCTAATTGAAGTTACGAGAAATAATTTGAAAATTAATTTGTATAGTGCGATGCCGGATGGCAATGGAGGTTGGCAGGCAGATTTAAAAATTTGTAGTACGGGGTTGTATAAAAAGGTGTGTCCCGTTTTTCCATATCAAGTTTTAATGGCGGAAGTGGAAGGAGTGGCCGGAGCGGTAGCTTGGAAATTGAATGGAAAAACGATTCAACCATCCTTTAATGAAACAGTAAATACAGAGGTAAATTCTTCACGGGTATTTTTTCCGATTGTGGGAACAGAGAATTCTTTGGGAAGAATTACGGTAACAGCGGAAAGAGCGGATAAAGAAGGAAAGTGGGAGGATAATAATATGATAGAAGAAAGGGTTTTTTCCATTCATAATCCGATGGCGGCTATTATTGATCCGGCGGAAATGACTTTGGGCGAGACCATTAAAAGAGCTTTTAGTGGAATTGACGGTAGAAAGAGTATTTTTTCCGGAAGGCAGTTGTGGTGGAATTTGGCCAGTTGGGATAGCAATTCTCTTACTCCGGGGGTTGCCGGAGAATATCGGCCGGTAGATAATCAGATAGTATTTACGGTGGTGCCTAATTATTTAGAGCAGGCCTTGGAACAATATAAAATTAATTTCAAAGCGTTTGTTAATGACGACTTGAAGCAAGGAATTAGTGCCAATACCGCTTCAGCCAGGTTGGCGTTTCAACCGATTCGTTTTTTGGGTGAACCAAACAGTGTGGAAGATTTAAGAATTAGAACGGTGATTAATTTTGATGATGATTATAAAAAATCTTTATGGCAAGCATTTGGGATAAAGCCGGTAAATGAATTAGTGAATGATTTAAATGTGAAAGTGAGAAATATAACCAGAGAAGAGTATCGTCGGATTACCGGACAGTCGGCGACCGGGACAAGACAAGGACTTTTAAAAAGAGCTAAAAATAAATTTTTTGCCTTAACCGTTAAAAATGCTCCGGACTATTTGGTTTTTACGCTCAGATTGGCAATTAGTTTTGTTTTAGTGGGAATGACAATGATTTGGATGATAAGAGGAAGAGTTTGGTAAAATATGGAGAGATAAAAAATAAATAGGTTTTTTTATGAAAATGTTTGATGGTAAAAATAAAGTGAGTGTATTAAGATGGTTGTTGCCAGTTGTCTTTTTGCTTTGGCAAAAAGTTGCTTGGGCGGAATATGCACTTCATGAAAAAATTCCCGGACAAGAAAATATTACCACTTTGCAGGGCTATTTGGAGGGGTTGTATAAGTTCGGGATTGCTATAGTGGCTA
>Ga0256914_1003691_pt1 | contig 11923 bp, 15 predicted proteins | sample HulkmetaG_FD_191571 | JGI IMG/M metagenome (GOLD analysis project Ga0256914, IMG submission 191571) | Hydrothermal chimney microbial communities from Main Endeavour vent field at the Juan de Fuca Ridge, Pacific Ocean - Hulk | ecosystem: Environmental > Aquatic > Marine > Hydrothermal vents ...
AGAGAGTTTGAGGGCATCTTCTATTGATATTGATCCTGCATTTGAAAAACCATCACTTACCAAAATAATGATTTTCTCTTTTGCTGATCCAAATTTAAGAGTACGAACACTTTGAGCAATTCCTTCTCCAATGGCTGTATTATCTCCAGCAATTCCCACATCTACCATCCAAAGAAGCTCCTTTAGACTCTCTTTGTCATAGGTGATAGGAGATGCACTAAAGGCAAATGTACCAAAAATAACAACACCTATATTATCATTGATTCTTTGATCTATAAAATCATTTAGTATCTCTTGAAGAAGTTCAAACTTATTTTTGTCACTTCTATCAAACCCTGATTCATTCATTGATCCACTAGTATCTAGTGCCAAAACAATATCTTTTCCAAATCTATTTGATGGAGCAATAGAGCTATAACTAAAAGGATTAGCAAGAGATATTACAAAAAGTGAAAAGATTAATATCTTAAGAATAAGATTTAAATTTATAAATTTACCTCTTTTAGGAATCCAAGTGAGTTTTGGAAGATAACATGTGGCACTTTTTTTCACACAGTAGATAAAACATGGTATTATTACAAGTAGTATTAGTGTAAATGGGTGTTGTAAGTCGATGTTCATGGGGTAATTATAACATGATAAGAAAAAATTATGTTTGAAGAGGGAGTAGAATATGGAAAAAAAAGTATTAATTTTATGTACAGGGAATAGTTGTAGGTCAATTATTGCAGAGGCTTTGATTAATAGCTATTTAGATGGTGTTAGTGCAGAGAGTTCTGGAGTTGAAGCTACAGGAGAGGTAAACCCTAGTGCTCATAAAGTTTTAGAAGCTAATGGTATATGGAATCCTGAATACCACTCAAAGACTATTGATAAAGTAATACATAGAAAATTTGATCTTATTGTGACTGTTTGTGATAATGCAAAAGAGACATGTCCATCTTTTCCTAAAAAAGTAAAAACTATTCATGTTGAATTTGAAGATCCTGCTGGAAAGCCTTATGAGGAGTTTGAAAAGATATTTCATCGTATCAAAGAGGGATTATTACCTATGATTAAAAGAAATCTATTTGGTGATATGAAAAAGAGTGTAAATTTAACTTCAAGTGGCGTGAAAATAGCATTTACTGGTGCAGTGAAAAAACAAAATATTGTCAAAATGGTAGAAAACTGTGCTACAGGTGAGTGTGAATGTATGAGTGATGAGACCAAAAAGAAGATTCAAAATATGGAAGTCTCTGGAGATGATGGAGATGTAAAGCTGGATCTTACTGGTGATATCAAAAAAGAGGAGATTGAAGAGGCTCTTGCCAAATCAAAGGTGTTAAATCAATAAGATAGCGTTTTGCTATCTTAAAGATACATAAATTGAGAAATTATAACAATAAGAATTACTACATAAAATGGAAATTTATGACTTGTAAATAACCATGGATCAATTTTGAAAACTTTTTGATTAAATCCTCTAATACCCAACCAAAGTCCAAAAAACGCCTTTATAAGTAGAAGTATCTGAAATGAAGTAAGTCCATCGTCGCTTATCTCTCCAAATACTTTTGGAAACATATAGATACCTGTACCTACCACTACAAATAGGCTATATGGTACAACTTTCCTTACATGCATCATGATTGCTTCTCTAGCTTTTTTTGACTCATCTGCATCTAGTGATTGAGACATTTTTGACATGAAAAGATTGTCTGTAAATAAAAATCCTCCATATACAAGAACTGATAGAAGATGGATTGTGTGAATAATTACAAAAGTGATGATTGCTCCTTTTAATTTTTTCTTATTTTAACTTATTTTATCTTTTTAATAACCTCTTCACGCCCCTATCACTACGATGATTCCATATCTTGATAGTGTCTATCTATGTGTAGGTACTCTTTGCAATTTCTTCATTTTCAAAAACTTTATTAGTGTTATGTGCGTGTTGTTGTAGATATGGTGAGTCTTCGTTTATAAGATGGTTTGTATGTTGAGCATTTAAATTTGTCATGATGAATAATCCTAAGAGTAACATTTTAAGCATGGTTAGCCTTTACTGTTTTTTAGGATTATATCATATAGGAGTAAAAAAGTCTTAATTATTTACCTGGTCTAACTTTGTTGTGACAAGAGATACATTGATTCAATACATTTACATAGTTTTTTGCAGCAGAGTGTTTGTGTCCTGCTTTTATATCTTCTTTGATTTTTTCAGAAAAACTTATCATTTTATCACTCAATTTTTTTGTATATTTGGCACTATATTGATCTGTCATACCAGGTACTTCATCTTTCTTTTTCGGTGCTTGAACCTCTTTAATAACATCTTGTAATTGATTAACTCCCAACTCTACAACTTCAGCTTTATTATATAATAGACCTTTTTGAATTTTTGATACAGCACTCTCCATTATTTGCATGTCTTTGAGTCTTTGTGCATCTGTATACTCTGCATGAGCAGATAGTGAGACAAACAGAATTGCCAAGAATATAATCAAATTTTTTTTCATTAAAAATCCTTTTTAAGTAATGTACAAGTATTTTAACATAATTTAACTGATTTGTTATATTAATTATAATGGTGAAAATGTTTACTATCTTCTCTGTTTTGACCTAGTTTGATTTTTTGATCGATCTCTTCTACTATTTCGTGGTTGTTGTGAACCTCTCTTTTTCTGTATTGGCTCAGCTTTGATTGATGGGTCGGGTTTAAACTCTTTGATAACTGTTTTATGAATTTTGTTTTTGGTTAGTTTTTCAATATTTGCCAAAAGTTCAAGTTCATCTATACATACAAGAGATATTGCTTCTCCATCATTTCCTGCTCGTCCTGTTCTTCCTATTCTATGAACATAATCTTCTGCTATATTTGGAAGTTCAAAATTTACTACATGTGGGAGTTGGTCTATATCTATCCCTCTTGCTGCTATATCAGTTGCTACCAAAACTCTTATAGTTCCAGATTTAAAATCTGCTAGTGCTTTTGTTCTTGCTCCTTGGCTTTTATTGCCATGTATTGCTGCGGAGGTTATTTTTTGTTTGTCTAGTTGTTGGGCTAATCTATTTGCTCCATGTTTTGTTCTTGTAAATATTAGTACTTGTTTCCATTTGTGTGTTTTGATTAGGTGAATCATAAGCTCTCTTTTTCGAGCTTTATCTACAGAATATACTAACTGTTTTATCTGATCGGCTGTACTATTTTGTTTTGCTACTTCAATTGTTATTGGTGAGTTTAGCAGAGTGTTTGCTAGTTTTTTTATTTCAGGTGAAAATGTTGCTGAAAATAGTAAGTTTTGTCTTTTTTTAGGTAGAAAAGCCAAGATTTTTTTGATATCGTTGATAAATCCCATATCAAGCATTCTATCTGCTTCATCCAAGATTAGGCACTCTACATGAGATAGATCAAGAGCTTTTTGCCCTACCAAATCTAATAATCTACCCGGTGTAGCAATAATAATATCAACACCTTTTTTGAGTTTTGCTTTTTGTGGATTTATTCCAACACCACCAAAAATAGTAGTTGATGTAAAAGGAAGATATTTTCCATATATCTCTACACTCTCACCCACTTGTGCAGCAAGCTCTCTAGTAGGAGTTAAGATCAATGCTCTTACTCTTCTTCTCCCCTTTGCAGGTGAATGTTCTCTTAGATTCTCTAATAGTGGCAGTGTAAAACCTGCTGTTTTTCCTGTACCTGTTTGAGCTGCTGCTAATATATCTTTTCTCTCTAAGATAGTTGGAATAGCTTGTTTTTGGATAGGAGTAGGCTCTGTATAGTTCTGTTCTGATAGAGCACGCAATATTTGGGCTGATAAGCCAAGATTTTTAAATGACATAAAAAAATACCTTTTTTGGGTGATTAAGTTTTAGTAAGTAATGTTATACTTAAATATTATGATTAATATTAATACAAATAAGCAACTTGGTATCATACTACCCAATACTAATAGAGCATTAGCTGAGGTATTAAAAAATATTTCATCACAAGAGCTTGAAACTCTTTCAAAATCCAAAGATATTAGATCAATTTTGAACTCACTTTTGAAAGATACTCTGCAAAATCCCAAATCTGATAAACTTCTTTTGGAACTTATGAAAAATAATCCCACACTCAAAAAAATAGGTAATGTATCAAATACAATAAAAGATCTTCTCGCCTCTTTGAAATCTGATCAAAATCCTCTTCCAATTGAAAAAGTATTAAAAGATTTTTTAGTTGATATTAAGCAGTTGAGTGAGCCTATTTTGAAAGATAAGATTATAAATTCAGGCGTTTTTATGGAGTCAAAATTAAAAAATGTCAAAAATCCACAAGTCGAAATAAAAAATATATTAGAATCACTCGCTAAAAGCATTGAAAAAAGCGAATTTCCTATAGCCAAAGAGTTAGACAAAATAGTAACAAAAGTTCTCTCTCAAAAAATATTAAAAGAGGCATCTGACAAGGCTCTAATAGAGCCACCAAATATAGAACCAAAAGATCTTAAACAGCTATCTACTAATATTAAAACTATTGTTACTAAAATTCAAGATGCTACTAAGCTTGTAGAGACTCTCTCTAAGCTTGAAACTCTCATAAAAATGGAAAATTTACAACCATCCAAAATTCAAGAGGTGTTGAAAAATATAACCTTATTATTATCTCAAACAAAGATACCTAGTAGCCAAATGAAAACTATATCCAATGAGATTGAAAAGATTGTGCAATTGGTTGAAACTCTTAAAAGTGATAATGTGCCAGAAAAAATTATAAAAGAGGTTCGTGTAGCAGTTGATTCTTTAAAAGAGACAATTCAAAAAATTGATCCTCTATTTTCTAAAGAGCTGATATCTATAAGTAAAAAACTTTCATCTTTTAACACCCCTCAAAAATTGATGCTAGATGCCCAAATAAAAGAGATTTTATCAACTGATCTAAAATCACTCTTGATTCAAGCATCTGATGAAATAGCCAAATCATCTCACCCAAACCAGAGTGAAATACTAAAACAAGTGGATAAACTCTTGCTTCAAATTGATTATCATCAGATGATATCTCACCTATCAAACTCAACATCTCTATATATTCCCTTTGCATGGAATGAGATGCAAGAGGGAAATATCAATATAAAACATTCAGATGATAATAAATTTTATTGTGATATTGAGCTAAATTTGAAAGAGCATGGAGAGTTAAGAGTCCGTTTGGCTCTATATGATGAAAATCAGCTTAATATATATTTATACTCCAAAGATGATAATTTTAGAGATATAATCCAAGAAAATATTGGTGAACTTCGCTCTTTACTTATTGGTGCGGATATTAATCCTCGTGATATTAGAGTTTTTGATGCAGATAAAAAAAGTCTACCAAAACCTTATAAAAATTATAGAAGTGATATTGATATGGGATTTGATATAAAAGTATGAAAAAAGCTGTAGCATTAAGATTTGACAAAACCCAAGAGAATGCCCCAAGAGTAATAGCCTCAGGAAAAGGGGAGAGTGCTGAAAATATTATCAAAATAGCCAAAATACATGACCTTCCAATTCAAAAAAATGAAGATTTGGTGGAATTACTCTCAAAAGTAGAATTAAATAGAGAGGTTCCTGATAATCTTTATAAAGCTGTTGCTGAGGTTTTTGCATTTATTTATAAGATGAGTGGAGAAAAATAGTATAAAATTTTTATCTTTTATAACTAATTAAATAATTTAAATAATTTTTAATATTAATTAAATAGAATAGAGTCATGAGAATAATTTTATATACTATTATGATAGCAACAGTGTTAACGGTTTTTGGTGCGTATGTGATTGTATCTTTTGCAAAGAGTATCTCTAATGAGTCAAATATGTATATTTCAGAGGATCCAAGAGAGATTCCTGGCAAAAGAGTAGCGTTAGTTTTGGGTACTTCAAAATATGTGAAGGGCAGACTCAATTTATATTATAAATATCGCTTAGAGGGCGTTGTAAAACTTTTTCGCTCAAGAAAACTTAGAGGTGTAATAGTCTCTGGAGATAATAGAAAAAAGAATTATGATGAACCTACCACTATGCGTAATGATCTAATTCATATGGGAATACCTGCATCTTATATTAAAAGAGATGAGAAAGGATTGAGTACTTTTGATTCAATTGTTCGAGCCAAAGAGATTTTTGGTGTGGATGATTATGTAGTTGTATCTCAACGATTTCAAGTACAAAGAGCACTCTATATTGCTCATAAAAAAGCTCATCGAGCAATAGGTTTTGCAGTAAAAGATGTCCCTGAATCAGAGGTTAAGCAGAAGATGCGTTATCGTGAAGTTTTGGCTAGGGTTAAAGCTTTTTTTGATCTTAATATTTTGGGTAGAGAATCAAATTTATCATTAAAAAGAGAGATGGTGGCTATTAAATAGTGTTTGATATTGCTTTGTCTCTTTTGGGTATTTATCTCTTATTTGTTATTCGTTGGATTTTCTAATGATGAAATTACCAGAAATTCTTTATCAAATATCAGCTGTTTTAGAGAGTATGAATACAAAAATGGTTGTTGTTGGCGGTAGTGTTCGTGATCATTTTTTGCATAAAAAAATTAAAGATTATGATATTGAAGTTTTTGGATTAGAGAGATTAGAAGAGTTAGAGATAATTCTTGGTGAGTTTGGAATTGTAAAAAAGGTTGGTAAAAGTTTTGGAGTTCTAAAATTTATCTATCAAGGGCTAGAATATGATTTTAGTTTTCCTAGAAGTGAGCAAAAAATAGGTAGAGGTCATCGTGGATTTTTAGTACAAACAGATGGTAAGATGAGCTTTTTTGATGCTAGTAAGAGGCGAGATTTTACTATTAATGCTATGGGATATGATATTTTGACTCAAAAGTTTTTGGATCCACATGGTGGAAGGGAAGATATGAAAAAGGGTATTTTATCTCATATTGATGATAATACTTTTGTGGAAGATCCGCTTCGTATATATAGAGGTATTCAGTTTTGTGCTAGATTTGAGTATGAGATGGCTTTGGAGACAAAAAATCTCTGCAAGAAGATGATTGCAGAGGGGATGCTTGAGGAGTTGCCAAAGGAGAGAGTCTATGAAGAGTTTAAAAAACTGCTTCTAAAATCTGAAAAACCTTCTATTGGATTTGAACTCATGAGAGAGTTGGGAGTATTAAAATATTTCCCCGAATTGGAAGCTCTGATAGGGGTAGAACAGGAGCCAAAATGGCATCCTGAAGGTGATGTTTGGATACATACTATGATGGTCATTGACTCTATGGCTATGTTTAGAAGTGGAGATGATAGAGAAGATTTGAAACTTATTTTTGCCTCTTTGTGTCATGATTTTGGTAAGGCTACAACAACTAAGAGGATAGATGGAAGAGTGAGAGCTTTGGGACATGAAGAGGCTGGGGTAAAGCCTACTATCTCTTTTTTACAAAAGCTTACAAATGAGCAGAAATTTATTGATGAGGTGGTTCCATTGGTAAGATATCATCTATTGCCTTCTCAGTTTTTTGCTCAAAAATCCTCTTCAAAGGCGGTAAGAAGATTATCAACAAAAGTAAATATTGAAGAGCTTGTTTTGGTTGCAAAAGCGGATTTTTTAGGAAGAGATACCAAAGAGGCAAAAGAGGGTATTTATGAGGCTGGAGATTGGTTATTGGAAAAAGCTAAAACATTGAATGTAAAAAATAGTGCAACGGTACATTTTTTGCATGGAAGAGATTTGATTGATCTTGGTCTTACTCCCTCACCAAAGTTTAAAATTATATTAGATCAAATATATGAGATGCAGCTTGATGGTGTGGTTAGTAGTAGAGATGAAGCGATAGTTGAAGTTAAAAATATTTTAGAAAAAAGGGTTTAGATGTCGATTGCTATTTTATGTTCTGGTGGAGATGCAGCGGGGATGAATCCTGCAATTAAAGTTTTTGTGGATTATGTATATGATATGGGGAAAAAACCTTATCTTGTTTATGATGGTTTAGAAGGATTGATTGATAATAAGATCAAAAAGGCTAGTTATAGTGATGTTTCTGGTATTCTTTATAAAGGTGGAACAGTTTTAAGATCTTCTCGCTCAAAGCGATTTTTTGATTATGAGTATCGCAAAAAGGCATTTGAAAATTTAAAAAACTTGAATATTAATAAATTAATTGTGCTTGGTGGAGATGGCTCTTTTAGAGCAATGAAACAGTTTTATGATGATTTTGGTGTTGATTTTGTAGGTATTCCTACTACTATTGATAATGATATTTTTGGTACAGATTACTGTTTGGGTGTAGATACTGCTTTGAATGTTATTAGAGAATCTATTGATAATATTCGTGATACGGCTTCTTCATTTAGACGAGCTTTTGTGATTGAAACTATGGGTAGAGATTGTGGATATTTGGCATTGGTCTCTTCCATTACAAGTGGTGCTGAGATATGTATTATTCCTGAAATGTCTTATGATTTAGATTCCATTGGAAAAAGACTCAAAAAAGAGATAAAAGATGGTCGTATATATACGCTTTGTATTATCTCTGAAGGTGCAAAAGTAACAAATGAGATAGCCAAGTGGATGGAAGAGGAGATTGGTATGCAATCTCGTGTAACAATCTTGGGACATGTTCAAAGAGGTGGTAGACCAACAGTTTATGATCGTTTGATGGCATTTAAATTTGTTCGTTATAGTTTGGATAAGCTATATAAGAGTGAAAAGAGTAATGATGTAATTGTTTATAAAGATTCAAACTTTGGTTTTGTTTCGATTGATTATGTAAATTCACAAAAATACCAAATTGATCCAGAGTTATTACATTTGGTGGAGAGGATTATGAAGTGAAAATTCTTTTTATTAGTTTTGTTTTTATACTACAATTTTTGTCTGCCGATAGTGGTGCTTGGAATAGCACCAAAGAGTATACTCTGAAAACTATAGAACAGACAAAAGATATAACTATAAAAGCGTATGATACAACTATAGAATATACTCATAATATTTATGAAAATAGCAAAGATTTTACACTTGAAGGTCTTGAAAAAGGCAAAGAATACGGTATGAAAGGTGTAGAATTTGGTATCAATGCTTATAATAATGCAACAGAAGGAATGGATAAAGAGGCTCTGATGAATACAGCTGTTGTTACAGCTCTAGCTGTAGCAACAGTATCTTCAGGAGGAGCTACCGCCCCTGCAATACTAAGTGTAGCCTCTAGTGTCCCTGTTTTATCAAAAATGATAAACGACAATAATTTGAGTAAAATTTTGATAAAAGGGTTGGTGAGGGATTAAAACTCAAATCCACCTGTATCACCTTTGCTCATACTGTTGTAAACTGCAATAACATAAGTTTTTCTCATTTCACAGCCAATTATATGAGGACACTTTAGACAGCTATCAACTTGATGTTTTTGTTGGCATTCATGAAGAGCTATAATCTGCTCTTCAAGTTTTTTTTCAAATTGATCAAGCTCTTTTTTATCAGTTTGCATAAACTTCTTTTACTCTTTTTATCTCATCTTTTGAGCCAAAAAAGCAAGGTGTTGTATCATGAATGTGTTCAGGTGAGAGATCAAGAAGTCTACTTTGACCATCTGTTGCTTCTCCTCCTGCTTTTTCATATACTAATGCAAATGGAAAAACTTCAAATGTCATTCTAAGTTTTCCTTTTGGCACATCGCTTGTTCCTGGGTATGAGAAGAGTCCACCACCTTTTAGTAGTATTTGGTGAAGATCTGGTACCATTCCTCCGCTATATCTGAGTCTATATCCATCTTGAAAAAAGCTCTCTATCAAGTTTTTGTGTTTTGGTGTCCAGTTTTGTTGTGTACCACCTGGTGCATTTAGTCTACCTTTTTCATCCATGTATATTTTTTGGATAAAGTGAAACTCATGATTTGCATCTAATCTAAACATCTCTACACCATTTTCATCTGCTGTAACCATCTCTACTCTTGGACCATATACAACATATACGGCTGCTTTTAGATTTTTCCCACTATAGTCCTCTTCATATATTCCAAAGATAGAACCTACAGAGAGATTTACATCAGCAAGACTAGAACCATCTAGTGGATCATATCCTATTAGGTATTTTCCATCTTTATGAAGTACTTCTACATGCTCTTTCTCTTCACTTGCTAACTCTTTTACGCTCTCAACAATACTAAATTCCTCTTCAATAATAAAGTCACTTTTAATATCAAGTTTGAGTTGTATATCTCCTGTTGAATTTTGGTTGTGTGAATATCCTGTATCATCATTCTCTATGGCGTACCTAATTCTAATCGCGGATCTTTGTATTGCGTCATATATCTCTTGCATGGTATATCTCCTTTTTATAGTTGTTTAGCATTTTCAAATATCCACTCTATAATTTGTGTTGGATTATTTAAATCAAGTTGTTTGATATTTGAAGATATCTTATATTTTGTAATATCGACACTTTTATCAATTGCTATTGCTTCAGAGTGATCCAAATAGCTTTCATCAATTTTGTCTCTAAATATTGCAATTCTTGGAAGAGGTAGTGTTTTGAGTCCTTCTACTAGAAGAATATCAAAATCTCCTAACATTCTTATAATTTCATCTAAATCACTACTCTGTTGAGAAAAATAGGTTGTTCTTGTTGGTGAGACTACAACGGTTTTTGCTCCTGTTTGTGAAAATTTATAACTATCTTTACCTTCTGTATCAAAAGAGGCTTTATCTTTTGGGTCATTTTTGATAATTGCAACTTGATAATCTTTTGTAAGTATCTCTGCAATCTTAACAATGAGGGTAGTTTTACCACTATTTGAAGGTCCCGTAAAAGCAATTGCTAGTTTTTTCATATATATATTTACAACCTTCCATTTTTGTTGATTGTAACAAAAATTTGGTAAAATATTGACAAGGATTTAATATGAAAAAAATATCTATTTTACTATTTAGTTTTATGTTGTTTTTAGGTGGTTGCTCTCAAAAAAGTAAATTATTTAATGAAGATGCTCTAGGTGAGAGTGCTTTGATGAATACTCAAAAGGGTGAGTTGTATAGTTCATTGGAGTTAAAGGCATCACTAACAGCCACCTATCTTAATAATTTTGTAGATGAATATAAAAAATCTAAAGATGAAGTTTTTTTAGTATCAATATATATTGATAGAGACTCATCTGATAAGAGTAAGCAGGGTATATATAATAAAAATTATATGCTCACTCTAAATTCCAAAAAACCAATTGATATTAAGTTATTGGAGTATGAAGATGATATTATTAAGATAATCCCATTTCGTAACCATTGGTCAAACTATTATCTTCTCTCTTTTGAGAAGTCCAAAGCTAAAGAGATGCATATGAACTATAAACACTCTACTTATGGTCAACTTGATTTAGTCTTCTCAAAAGATCAGTAAGTGTTATTTTGAGTCCAAAGAGTTTAGCATAGATGGCATAGTTTGCCAAAACTTTTTTGCCATATTTCCTAGCTTGTGGATTTGGTACCATCTCTAAGCTCCAAAATGGCTCATAATTTCCACCTTTGAAATAGTTTTTGGATAGAATTTTTCTTTTAGTAAAACCTAATCCACCATTGTAGGCATAAGCTATAAATAGCGGGTGATCTAGGTTTCTTTCCAAAAAGTTTAGATGGTAGTTTCCAAATATATAAGCTATTTTGGGATCAAACATATACTCATATCTAAAGTTTTTTAAACCCAATTTTTTTGCGATATCTTTTGCCAAAAATGGCATAAACTGCATCATTCCTAGAGCATAAGAGTATGATACATCTGTAGGTATAAATCTACTCTCTTGACGAGCAAGAGCTAAAAGCATGATTTGTCTTTTTGTAGGTAAATCTTTTATATATTGGTAATATGGTCTTAGAAAATAGTGAGTGTTATTATTATAGTTATAGATCATTTTTGCGATATGAGGTTCCATATCTGGGCTATTATATTGCATTGCCCATGCTTTTTTCTCTTCATAAGATGCAAAT
>Ga0256914_1003692_pt1 | contig 11922 bp, 10 predicted proteins | sample HulkmetaG_FD_191571 | JGI IMG/M metagenome (GOLD analysis project Ga0256914, IMG submission 191571) | Hydrothermal chimney microbial communities from Main Endeavour vent field at the Juan de Fuca Ridge, Pacific Ocean - Hulk | ecosystem: Environmental > Aquatic > Marine > Hydrothermal vents ...
TTTAGTTCTTTTGCTACATCTCTATTAACATATAAGCTGTCCCTGATATTTAAATCAGAGACAACAGCAACTCTTCTGTTGAGACTATCTAAGAGTCCCAATTCTGAAAGTTTTCTCTCGGCTTGCTCTATCATGCTTTTTGTGACAATAGGTTTTGGACGCCTATAATTTTGCGGGGCAACAATTCTTTCATATGCTGTAACAGCTTCTTCTAAATCTTTTCCATCTGTTATATCTTTCAACAACTGTCCGATTGCTAGGTTCTTAATCCTAGCAATATCTCCACCTATAGATATGGCTTTTAACCAAAGCCAGTTTTCTCTCTTTTCTTCTTTAAGCCTTTCATACTCTCTCATAATAGAGAGAAAGGCTTCCAATATGTGTTTGTACTGTTCCCCTCTATACAATGAATTCTGATTGATTAAGTCTAACACAACTTCTATGCTTTCCTGAGAAAGCTCTCCACAGAGAGTTTTTTCTAGAACATCTTTCCTTGTTAAAATTTCTGCAATAATATAAGGAATATTGTCTTTTTCTTTTACATATCTCCTCTCAGGGACTTCCGCATAAAAATGGTTAAATTCCATAACCTCACCATCAATTTCGGCAAGATTATGGTGAACTCCTAATTTTTTACTAAAAGTAAAAAACGGCTCTCTAATGGCTTTGCTTTTTACAAATTCAGCCATTTTTCGAGCTACTACATCAAAGAAACTATACCCCTCAATATCATCCCAAATACTCTTGACCTCTAGAGTATCTGGATCAATACTAACTAACCCGCCATATCTAACTATAAAATGCTTGCATGATTGACAATCATACTCACCTCTTTCCCTAAATACGGGGTTTGTTCCTTCAGGGAAAGAAGTAAGATAACACTCCCAAATATCTTCTTTAGAATAATTTACCTTGAATAAATTTTGAGCTGCAAGCTTCTCTAAATTTGACCTGACTCTGTCTCTAAAAATTTTAAATTCCATATTTTTTTACCTCCCTTCCATGTTTTTATTCTATGCTAGACTGATTTTATTTACTTGTCAATATTTTTTTTATATTTACAGCAAATTTTTTTGTATATGTCTAACTCTTCTTTATTAGTGCTTTCTGAGTCTTTAACTACTTCTAAAATCTTTTCATCTATTGTATCCTTAACCTGCAAATAATAATAAAAACATGTCTTTCTCTGAGGCGGTCTATGAATCCTATCTTTGCTCTGTGCAAACACCCTGCTGTCCCAGTAAAGAGAATAATAAACAATAGTATTAGCAGCAGTTAAATCTATCCCCAAACTCGCACTTTTCATCTGAGCCAACAAAACACCGCCATTTTTTGCCCACTCCTTCTCTTGATATTTATGAGAACAATATTCGTAATATTGCACATTGTGTTTTTCTAACATCTCTTTTATCCGCTTCCTGTCTTCTTTATACCAATAAAACACTATTAAATGGCTATCATCAAAGCTCTTAATAAACTCTAAGAGTGCCTTTAACTTAATATCATGAACCTCTATCACCTTCTTATCTTCATACACAAACCCACTCGCAAATTGATTGAGCTTGTTCAGCTTCGATACAATATTGATCGCTCCTATGAGCTCATCTCCTATCTCTGTTACCGATTTTTTCTCAAGCTCAATATATTTTTTCATTATCTTTGATGGCAGTTCTAGTTCTATAATCTGCTCATTCACTTCAGGTAAAAATGGCAATGCCTCTTCCTTGCTCACCCTAAAACACAAATAATGCACCTTCCTCAAGAGCTCTTCTGTATTAATCCACTTAACAATGTGATATTTATTGTTAGGATTAGAGATGCTGTATCGTGCCTTAAATAATTCCTTATTCGTTCCAAATACTCCATGATCTAAAAATTTATACATGCCAAAATATGCCAAATATGACCGCCCCTTAGGTGTGCCAGTTAGAATTACTCGGTAACTGCTTCTAAGCCTATAACAAAACTTAGAAATCTTAGATCCGCTATTCTGAATTGCATGCCCTTCATCTAAAACAATTAGATCGTAAAAATTTTTTAAAAAATATTTCTTTACCTTATCTCTAAAAACCTTCTCATAATTGGTTATGACAATAAATTTGTCTCTGTTTAATATATCTACTAAATACTCAACACTCTTCTGCTTAAGATCTTTTAAAAAATACGCTTCTATCCCTAAATCTATCTCCTGCAGTTCCTTCTCCCATGCCGAAAACGCCGATATCGGACATAAGATTAACACCTTTTGACACCTTGTCTCTTTACCCAACACAAGCGCAGTTCTTGTCTTACCTGCACCCATCGCAAACGCCAATAGACCCCGCTTAAACACCTTTAACCATTCAACAGCAGCCCTTTGATACGGCCTTAACTGCTTATCGCCTGCAGGATAATTGTATTTATTTTTATGGGCTTTGATTTCTCTTGAGGCTTGTTTTAATAACTCCGACGGTAATAAATCTTTCGGAACTCCTGCCTTCACGCAGTTAAAAAGAGCTCCTGTTGTATATGGCAATAAGATCTTATCCCCTCGAACTCTCGCTGCAGGTAGACTACTCCACTCTTCTTTTAACAGAGGAATAACTAAAAATTCTGGAAGTGCCATGCATCATATATACTTTTGCAAATAATACACGTCAACACAGCTTAAGAATAATTTTTTCCATTTCTCAACATCTCTTAACTCGACAAATTCGGGGATTGTCTTGCTCTTGTTTATCCACAAACAGCCCGCTCTATCTATCTTGATATCGTTTGCCTCACACAGCACCCAATATCCAGCCAGCTGCAGCTTCCATGATACCATCTGCTTTTGTGCCGTAGTCTTTAAATCGACAAGCACGTTTTTGCCCTGCATCTTCACGACTAGATCTGGATGCCCAACAAATTGATCTGTCTCTAGAGCTTTTTCAACTAGAATAACCTCTTCTACATGAGGTATCCACTTCTCAAAACACATTACATACGGCTCATAGTCGGGCTTTACGGCGACAAAATCCCCGACTAAGAGCTTGAAACAGAGCTCGTGCACGGCTGTGCCTCGCTTGGCAGCCTTGACTAGGACTTCTGGCGGGATATCGGAGTAGATGGGTAACAAAGACGATATTATTTGCGTTACGCTTGGCTTTGACATAGTTACTCCATAGACGAGAAAAAAGCGTAGAACATTTCTCTAACAACTTCCTGAATATCATCTACCTCTTTCTGAGGTAGAATAAATAAGAAATTTCCATACATATCGAATACCTCTCCATTTGGAGAAATATCAAATCCCTTAGGAAGCACTTTTAACGCTTCCTTTCTTGCACGAGCCAGCCATTCCATCCTGGCTTGCTCTTCCTTTTTCTCTCTTTCAGCTTCAGCTTTAGCTGCCTTCTCTGCTTCAGCAGCTAAGGCTTTGGCTTTTTTATCCAGTTTTTCGAATTCTTCTGGAGTGTAGACTCCAAGAACTGTACTACCCCCTGGATATTTACCTGTGGGGTAAGTGCATCCATGCACATACTTTTTACCCCACAGGTCATAGACCTCTATTCCTTCCCAACCTTTAAACTTGCCACCTAGATATTCCCAATAACCAATTTTACCAACACTCATTTTTAACCTCCTTTCTAAATAAAGAGCCCATGTCTTAACGGCATGGGCTAGTGCTGGTACTTTTTATTCTTCTTCTTTCTGTACAAAATGGACAGAATAGATTACTATCCTGCCTTCTTTGCCTACTTTGTTAACTCCGTATTTTCGTGATACGAAAAAACTGATGTCCTTGCTGACAAATATGCGCTTAACAAACGCATATTCGTCTATAAAATTCCTACATTCGAGTCGGCACCTGTAAGGAGTACCGTTTGTATACTCCTGGTCATACGAATTTATGGGATCTGTCCATAGATCCCATAGTTTCTTGTTTTCTACATCTAATAGGACTCCTTCTCCCATGAGGAGTCCTATGTCCTTAAACTGGCTTGCTAGATGGCAATTGCCATCCAGCAAGATCCTAACGGTTTTCCTAATTTGGTCAGAGAGCTGGTGCAAAGACATATATCTCTCCAGCTCTATTACTGTATTCGGTATGCATGCAAACACCTGCAAGCCGACCTTGTATTGGTCTAAATGAAACGCCTTTTCCCCTGCCTCTACGATGGCAGGAGTGTTGTCTTCTTGCCATCTAAAGATGGCTCGGAAATAAGACAAATACCAGTCGTATTCGACTGGTAATCCACCATCATAGTAGAAGCGGAGGAACTGTCTTTCTCCATCCTTGTCCTCTTCGATGCCAAGAACATCGAAGAGGGTTTCCCCTCGTTTCATTCTTAATAGATCCCAGGGTTTCAATAGGATCTTAAACTTGAATAATCTATTCTCTTCTCTACCATAGTGCTTGGCTATGGTAGAGAAAGAATCGGGATCGCTGTACTGCTGCCTATCCTGCCCTAAAATGGTTAACACCTCGCAAGTTTTTGGATCGAACGAAAATGAAAAAAATTGACACATAATTTACCTCCCTTCATTTTTTGCTTGTTTTGCTTGCCAAGACCCAATCTACGGGTCTTGGCATTATTTCTACTTAAAATACTAAAATGTCGTAGTCTAATACCTGCCATGACGGCAGGTCTTCTTCCTGCGAAGATGCATGTGCCCTAATATAGTCTAATATTTCTAACCAAACAGGGAGTAACTCCCTGGGCAAGTTAAGCCGTTCTAGTCTATCCATAAAAATCTTCTCGTAATTAATTACACCTTCAGCATCCCATTGTCTGGGGTCGTACCAATCAATTTTTAACCCCAGAACTTTTATTACTTCACCGTCTGATTGACGGTGATAAATACCTGCATAAGACCCGTCCCAATACCACAAAACAAACGGATCTTTGCTCCACACAGAAAGATATGTCTGCTCCTTTTCGTTTAGCAATTGCTTTAAAGGTTCGGGAGAAACATAAAGCGTTTCTCCCTTATATATCGTTTCCTGTGTGCCATCCTCAAAGATGGCATAAGTATATACAAAATCTTCCTCGTATTCAGACCATCCTCTGCCGAGGAAGATTATCTTATCTATGTTGTTTTTAATTTTTTTCTCAACTTCTTTATCGAGCTCATATTTTGTAAATATGAGCTCTATATCTTCGTACCTAATCATAATTGACGGGTAACACCTTGGTGTACCCTCAGGAACGCTGTATATATTTTTATCATAATACAACGTCCCATCCTCTTCCCTCAGGTATGCACCGTGAGGGAAAACTTTGTTGAAGATGTCTTTCCTAAGAAAGACTTCCTCATAATCGCTTTGGAACACGTCCAAATTTGTGGCGTGTTCCCTTGTTCGCCTTACGACGAGTCTGCCATACTCGTCGCAGCGCACAACTTCCACCCAATACCTTCCTGTGGTGTTCTCCCACGGAAGGGGTAAGTCTATAACCTCTATAACTTCACCTACTATGACTCGGTATATGTCTTTACATACCGAGTCATTATGGAATCCGCTATTGTGCGGATTCCACGAGTAAGTATCCTCGGACTTGAAAACCATAATCCCTTTCAGATTGAACAGAGAAAACTTCTCTGCCAACCTGTGATACTCATTCCAACTTATTCCAGCCTTTTCTAATTTATCACCACTTAATATGTAAAGTGGCTTATCAGTGGTAATTTCTCCCACAGATATGCCTTTGTCTAAAATTTCCTCAAATGTATTCCCCAGCTTTTTGTATTCGTCTTGAATGTAATTGTCTATATTGATTCCCTTATTACTTAACTCTTTTCTTATATTTTCTCCTATTTCAATTATCCAGTCTCTCATTTTCTTACCTCCCTTTATTTTTTTGTTAGCCAAGAGCCCTTAAATTGGCTCTTGGCGTTATTTCTAAAAACTGGTAGGGCTTCTAAGCCTGCCAGTACTTTCCTATTTGTTCTTTTCCGCTATTGCTTCTGCAATAGCCGGGCTGGCTTCTTTAACACACATTCCAAGCCAGCCATCTTCCCTTACATAACTATCACCTGTTTTGGTGATAGTTATATAATAGTTGGTGATGTTGTCTATATATGTAACAACATCACTATTTTTGTACTTGGTAATCTTCATCTCCCTATTAATATAGGGATAAAGATAGAAAAGAATAAAATTTTCTTCTTCTTCAGGGGTTATATGCTGTGGCTTCTCAGGAAGAGAGAAGCAGTCAACCACCTTAGCAGCATATAACCTCTTGCGATAAGACAAAAGTGCCTTATCGCCGTTTACATTAAGCGTTATGCCCAAGTGGCAACCTGTCCACCACTGGACATAACGCAGATTAAACATATCTATAGCACACAACACGGAATGAATCCATGTTGTCTTAGTCGCTACAACCGTGCCCCATGGTTGTAGCTCCAAAGTAAAATAGCGAGAGTTTTCCTCTTCTATTTCATCCTCTATTTCCTTTTTTAACTGGAGAGGATAATCCCTCTCCTCTATCGCTTTTTCTATTACATGCAGCGCTTGAGCTGCATGCATATAATAAAAAGTATGCCTTTTTTCTTTTGTTGCTTTTATGTAAATAAAAGGCATACTTCTAACTATATAAAATATAAATGAAATAGATATGCCCTCTTTTTCAAAAAGAGGAACATTTATTACTTTATTTCCTATTGTTTTATTAAGTAGGATTGCATCATCTGGCAATCCTACTTCATATCTTCCCCCTTTAATATACTTATATTTTATTTGTAAAGGTGATATGTCCAGGTTAATCAATGTATTGCAGACAACCCCGTCTGAGGTTGCCTCAATCAAAAATAATCCTTTTCCCTTTTTGACTAGCAAGGAATCTACTCCGTAGTTCTTATGGTAATCTAATATAAAATTTCTCATTTTCTTACCTCCCTTCATTATATTTTATTCTACTTTATTAAACCCTATAAAGAATGTCAAGAAATTTTTGCTAGAAAAATAAAAAAATATGAGATACGAAGTAGCAAAGAATGGGGATAAAATTCCAGGAGTTAGGACGGACAATTGAGGTTCTTTTCTTAAGTGCCATGTGCACGGCGTGACGGAGTGCCTGCTGCTCTTAAGAAAACATCTATTTGGTAGCAAAAAACATGCCAAAACCATCTTTTTTGCTTGAAAAAGTGCAAAAAAGTTAATCGTGTTACGATTTGGGGAGAGACTCAGAGGTGACCGTTTTCAAAAAAGTGCCAAACCGGATACGAAAGGCTTTAAAAAGTACGAAAGGTTGAGGTGTTGCAGTGCGGGGTCGTTATTCCTGGATAACGGTCAAAAATTACATGGAGGGATTTTTTTAAAGTTACAGGGCCTCGAAATGGACGATCTTAGGGTCTCCAAGTACGTCGAGCAAATTTAAACTGAATAACGAATAACTACTGGATATAATGTTAAAAAGTATAGCTATGATATACTTCTCAGAATAACGTTTTTGAATCGCGAGAAAATTATGAGTAATTAAGCGTAACAAGTGAAGTTACTGTACGGTTTGGGTTTTTTAGTTTTAAAGTTTTTTAGACAAATTGTAAGATACGAATTTAATGTAATTATTAGCTGAATCTAGATTACTAGTTTATATTGCGTCTAAAAAACTTGCAGGTGCAACAAGTATGCCATTTGGGGGTAAATTTAACGTAAGTATCGTGTGCACTATTACTTTTTTGTGGTCATGTTTTAAAAATTAGGCTTAACTATAGAATATAATGTTATTTTATGGTTATTCCCGATTGAGCATATCTAAAAAAAATAGTAGCACGTTTTTTGCGAAATGTCGAAAATCAAAAATTTGATTTTTGGCCTTAAAAATTTTGCTTGTAAGTTGTTGATATTACTGAGAAAATCAATATCGAAAAAACACAGGCCAAAAAACGAATATATACCTCGTTTTTCTTAACATTTGCCAGAAATTTTAGATTTTTTTTTTCATATACGCATCCCTTCGATATTGGTTCAAACGCTTAACCTTTGTACTTTTTGTACTTTTTGAAAATCGAAAAAACTTGCGTATCAGAAAGTTAGGACTGAGCAAGATTTTTGGCTAAAAAATGCTTATTAAAGGAGTTTATTAAGTTTGTAACTAATTGATTTTATTAGGCATTTCGATTTTTTAAGTTACGAATATCAAAAATACATTTTTTACAGAAGAGAAGTTTTTTTGGCGTATAAAATTTAGACGTTCTAAGGTATGGATATCATTAAGGATTTAGAAGCAAGCTTAAAAAAATCTAGGAAAAATTAAATTTTTAAAATAGTTAGCTAGCTAACTATCTAGGTTAAAAAAATGCCAAAAAATGGCATGTTTTACAATTTTGTAAAAAATGAAAAATGATCCGAGCAATTTTCTTACAATTTTGTAAAAAATAGAAATCGTATTGAGCTCATGCTCGGTTGTTCTTGCCACTTCGATACGCAGAATTCGCTATTAAGAAGGATAAACCCTTGAATTCCTGCGGGATAATTGAGGTTTTTTCTTAACTGCTGATGGCAGTACGTAACTTCTGGCAAATAAGCTGCGACTAAGACGATAAGGTTTGCGACTAAACAACTACAAGAAAATTTAACATAGGTTAGCGGGCTAATCGTAGGGCCAAGGGGCTGGCGCTAATGGCTAGCCAAATAAAAAGCCGTGCGTAGTGGCACGGCTTAAGAACAAGCACCTAGCCCCAACATGGACTAGGTGCTTTGGGGGGGCTACTCTTCTACAAAGAATTCAACTATATTAAAGTGTTTTCTAGCCTGGAATTTATCCCAGGCCTCTTTTATGTCTGGCAGATGTTTTTTGACTGCTGCCATTTTTGAGCAATCTCCTATGTCCAGGAATCCGTCTTCCTGGACATAGAAATTGTTAAAACAATAGGGACTTTGTAGTGTGGCTTTTTCTGCCACACTTAATATAAGTTCTACCTTTTCGGGTGCTAGCCCGTAAAATTTTTTGGCTAGCACACTGTCGATTTGTTCGCTGGAGATGAGAACCTCATCCCCATGCTCACCCTCTACGAAATCGTAGAGGGCATAAAGATTGTCTGTCCAAAACTTGTTTCTACAATTAATTTTTCTAAAATTTTTGCCCTTTATTAATAATTCTTTTCTCATTTTTTTTTCTCCTTTCTTGTTTTGCCTTGCCTCTCCTTGCTCGGATCGGCAAGGCAGTTAGCACCAACCCCCAAACCACAAAAGCCCCTAACACGCACTAGGCGTGCTGGGGCTTACTTTTAAATCTTTCTTACCACGTAAGTAGCGGGTTTACCCGCATACTTACGGATATCTTCCCTTGTTAACTCTTTACCCCTTAGCTCCTGGGGTAGAGCCAAGGGGATCTCGGTAAACGTCCTGCATAAGCAGGACAGGCTATGGGGCAAGACCCCCAAAACGTTCTTGCCCCTTACAAGCTCGGCCGTGGCGTGTGCCACGACCTGAGTTTGAGGGGTTATTAACCCCTCTTCAATTAAATAATCCACCAGGCCTTGATGCCTGGTGATGACTAGATCTATCTTCAAATTTTTCATATTTTTCTCCTTTTTTCCCCTATAGGGCAGTTGGGCTAAGGCCTGCCCCTTCAGCCTCGCCGCCATCCTTTATAGTGCCGCGGCAGGCACTTCCTGGTGTCTTGCCTTTGTTATTGCGCTGCCAGGCCAGCGCCCCGCCCTATTTTTTTTTGCTTCCCCGGGCGGTTCGGGGAGTCTGGGCCTATCCCTTCCGCTGGGGAATCGGGCCTTCCTTTTTTAGCACATATTCACATCACCTCCTTTCTTGGTTTTTGTAGCCACCAGCTTTTTCTATGATACCATTTTACTATATGCAGTATATATGTCAAGCATTTTTTATTACAAATATAAAAAAATTTTAGATTTTATTATAGATTGTTTTGCTCTTATTTATTTTTAATTTAATTTATTCAATCTTAATTATTTTTATTCTAGCTTTTAGCTTGCTAATTTTTAGTTATCTAAGTTTTGCCAAATAAAAAAGCCGATCCATTTTCTGGATCGGCTCTAGGGCAAGCGTTAGTTATGTTTTCATCACCCCCTTCCTTTCTTTTATTTTTTGGTGTACAATTAAGTACACCTTTATGTCAAAGATCCTTCAGGCTAGGGCGTAGCAAACATGCCGCTGTGGCAGGGGGCATTGGCAGGGGCTACGCCCTAGCCCTTTACGCCCGGACTTGGCAAAAGGTAGGGTACCGGTAGGTGTCCGGGCGTTCCTTTATTTTCTTTAGGCTTATTATATCATTGTTATTTCAATAGTCAAGTATTTTTTTATATTTCTAGATATTTTTTTTAGATTTTATCTCAAGCACCATCTGTTTTGTTTTCTGTTTCTTGTCTTGCTTCCTGCTCTAGAACTTGCCACTTCAGCAATGTTTCCAGGCAAAAGGTTCATTCTGTTAGGCAGGACTAACAATGCAATTATTGGGGGCTATCTCTCTATCTCCCCCTCTCCATTCCCCCAAAAAACATCTTTACACTCTTCTTAAGATATGCTATCCTTCTTTTGAAGGGAGGGTTCATATGAAGGCAATAATTCCAACACAATAGATAAAATATGGTCTAAAAAATAAGAAGGAGACATGCAATGAAGAAGTACATAATAACAGGTGAAAGCAAGGATTTGTTTGGTAGTGACTTATACAGGATAGTAGCAGTAAAAGATTTCAGCTTAATTACTGGTGAAAAGGTAAAAGTAGGAGACAAGGGTGGATGGGTTAGCAGCTATGACAATTTATCTCAGGAAGGCAATTGTTGGATAAAGGATGAGGCAGTAGTTTGTGATAATGCTAGAGTAATAGAGGATGCGTTAGTCTGTGACAGAGCAACAGTAACAGAGAATGCATTAATTAGAGACAATGCAGCAATAAAAGATAAAGTCATAGTTAGAGGCAAGGTTACAATAAGTAATAATGCGGTAATAAGTGAGTGGGCATGCATATATGACAATGCTCTTATTGTTGAGAATGCTAAAGTAAGAGGGAGTACGTTTATACATGAGGAAGCTATAATTAAGGGCAATGCAGAAGTTTTTGAAGGAGCAGAAGTGAAGGGATTTACTATTATTAATGGCAATGCTAAGGTATATGGAGAAGCTAAGATAAGGGGTGAGGCTAAGATATGTGGAGAAGCGAGGGTGTATGGGACGGCGTTAATAAAGTATCCACATCCTATAACTAAGGACATAAGAGAAGACCTAATTCAGTATATAGCAGCGTCATTAAATGTATATCCAGTTAGGGGCAAATATTATTTATATAAAAAGGTTAACAAAGTAAGGTCTGCTGAATATGCCTCTATTTTTGACAAGGGTTTTATTTATAAGCTCGGAGAATATGTAGAGGCAAAGGATGCTAATGAAGATTTTTTAGTATCGTGTGATACTGGGTTACATGTAAGCAATGCAGATTATTGGATGGGTGCAGGTGATACGTTAATTCAGGTAGAGGTAAAGATAGAAGATATCATAACATGTATGGAAGGTAAATTAAGAGTTAAAAAGTTAAAGGTAATAGACGAAATATGGTCTAAAAACTAAAGAAAGGAGATTAAAGATGCAGGGATTAGAGAAATTATTAGAAGAGATTTTAGAAGCGTTTAATGAGTTTAGTGTAGATGCGAGGTTAGCGTTAAAGGAAGAGAGAAAGACAGCAGCGAGGTTAAGAGCGAGGCAGAGCAGGGTGATAAGTTCAAAGATTGACAAGCTGTTATTAAAGTGGCGCAAAGAGACAATCAAGGCGTTTAAGTAGTAAAGACAAGGGGTGCTTAGTGCACGCACCCCTATAATAGGAGGCATAATGAGCATAAGTTTAGCTATGATAAATCACGCCAAGAGGGTATTAGGAGCAATGGGGGTTGATTATAGTGAGCTTCTAAAGAGCATGGTAGCGAGTGTAAGGTTTGAGTATACTATATATTTCTTTTTGTTAATTGCAGGTGTTGGCGTAACGTCGG